>Ga0307462_100001_pt1 | contig 45870 bp, 1 predicted proteins | sample GoafecBaGen9Rep2_FD_203837 | JGI IMG/M metagenome (GOLD analysis project Ga0307462, IMG submission 203837) | Metatranscriptome of enriched fungal communities from goat fecal pellet, Isla Vista, California, United States - Bagasse, Gen9, Rep 2... ...
CTCTGGGTGCCCCCTTCCGAAAAGGAAGGGCGTGGCGTCCGTCACCGGGGCCGTTAAAGGAGACGGACGCCACTGTATGTATGGTCCTCGTTCGCTATGGGTGACACGAACGCGACCGATCGAGATAATCACCCATCCCTTTGGGTGATCTTGCGACGCGCGATGCACAGCAGCGCCAGCGCGGTCGCCATCAGGATAATCAGCCAAGCGAAATCAGCATCGCCCGTGCGCGGAAGCACGTCGCCGTAGCCGTAGCCGTAGCCCGCGTAGCCGGCCTCCGCCGCGTAATTGCCAAACACCGGCTCGAAGATGGTGTCGGCATCCATGGTGATGTTGAAGATCGCATCGGGATCCTCGTAGTAGGTGGTCACGCCGTTCTGCGTGACGTACCAGCCCTTCAGGTACCAGCCGTCGTGGACGTCGATCGTCACGTCATCGCGCGAGAGCGTGAAGCCGGGCTCGGTTTCGTGCGTATGCAGCGTGACGGTGCCGCCATCGTAGGTGCCCTGGTAAATCGGGTTGCCATCGTCGTCGTAGCCCGTGATGACAACGGTGCCGCCACCTAGCTCGGCGGTATGCGTTTCCACATCCCACACGCCATAGAGCGTGATGTCCGTACCGGTACCGGCCATCGCGGCAAGCAGGAACATCGCCGTGTTCGGGTCGTCGATGCTGGCGTCGGAGGGCAGTTTGCCAGACTTCTGGGCCTCAAGCAGAGCCTCCATGAGCTGCTCGGGCGTAAAGTCGGGCACCGTAGCACCTTCATGCAGCGCCCAGCCCAGGAACGTGCCGTTGCGGCGCGTGAAGCCCTCTTCGGGAAGCTTGAAGTCTTCCTCGCCATACGTGTACTCGATGTCGTCCATCTTGCCCTGGGCAACCGGATCGTTCGGGTCGAAGGTGATGTGGTACGTAATGGGCGTCCAGACCGCCGTGAGCGTGCCGCCGTTGGCGGGAATCGTGTACAGGTAGCCCGGATCCCAAATCCTGCCATCCGCGTCTTCCCAGCCGGTCAGCGTGTAGCCATTGCGCGAGATATCGTCGGCCGTGGGCAGCTCGATGACGCTGTCGGTGTCGGGGTTGGTCACGATGGGCTTGCGATAGTCGCTATCGATGGGTACCGTGCCGCCAGCCTTGGCGATGGCCGCAGCCTCTTCGCGAGCCGCCTTCTCCTCGATAGTCTCGTCGGCGGGAGGCTCTTCCTCCTCGGCGGGCTCGGCATCGGGATCGGTCCAGATGCCCTTGTTCGGGTCGAGGATGAATTCGTTGCTGATGGCCTTGTAGTACAGGCGCAGCACCATGGTGCCGTCGCCGGCGATGATCGCGCGTGCCACGGTCACGTACTCGTTGCCCTCGGCATCGGTGACCACCTGACCATGGGGCACGTATTCGTAACCCGGGATATCCACGTTGTCGGCATTGCGATACGTATAGCCTTCGACGTCTTCGTCGGCCCACGCCTCATCGTCGGTGGTGCCCTCATGCTCGATGCGCTGCGTTTCCGCCCACGCCTCGTCGTTGATGATGATTGCGCCGTTCTCGTCATGCGGAATGGTGCCGTCGGCCGCCACGGGAACCAGATTGCCGTCGCCGTCGATGACCCAGCGCTCCACGTAGTACTTGGTATCGCTATTGGCCACGTAGAAGAAGCGCAGGTGCGTGCTGCCGTCGCCATTCAGGTTCGCAGCCTCGAGGCCCATGCCCACGTTGTTGCCATCGGCGTCAACCACGAACGTGAAGATCGGGTTGCCGTACTCGTCAAGCTTCTGCTTGCCATCTTCGTCCAGGACCGGCGTAGCGTAGCCAGGCACGTAGGTGTAGCCAGGATAGTAGCCGTCGGGCTTCGCCGTGCTGGAAACCTCTTCATCGGTGGTCGCGTTGGCCGCCGGGTTCGGATGCTCCTGGTCGGCAATGACCTCATGGGCGATGCCGTTCACGTCTACCAGGTAGTGGCTCACCTCGTAATTCACGTCGTTGCGCGCCGCCCACACCGCATAGAGCACGGTGGAGGTAGTGGGCATCAGGAACATGCCATCGGGCGAGATGAAGTACAGCGTCGGGTTGGTGTAGGTGTAACCGCCCTCGGCGCTGCTGTCGGCGAAGACGATCAGCCAGGTGCCGTTCGTGGAAGAGCCGCCCATGCCGGTCTTCGTATCGATGCCCGCGCCATGGAAGTTGTCAGCCGCATCATCCAGGCCATCAGCCGTGGTCTGCGAGATGTTGCCAACCGTACGCGAGCCATCGGGTACGTTGGACCAGCCGATGAAGTAGTAGCCATCGCGATGGACATCGTTCACACCCGGCAGGCGGAAGGAAGACTCGCTGGAATGGTTGCTCTTCTTCGTGCCATCGGCCTGCTCGACGCCATCGGCATCGGCGTTGTGGTTGACCCACGTGCCGGCGCCCGGATCGAGAATGAGCTCGATGGTGGTCTTGGCCCTGTAGTACAGGTTCAGCACCAGGCTGCCGTCGTGGGCGATATTGCCACTCGTGACGCTCGTGTACACATTGCCCTCCGCGTCAACGGCGGTACCCACGAACTCGTATCCAATGAAGTTCTCGTTGTACGCGTAGCCAGAACGCGATTCGTTCTCATCGTCGGAAAGGACCGTCGCAGTATGCGTGGTGTCGGACGCGCCCACGGTTGCGTCAACGCCCTGGATGTCGGCGTCGGTAATGAGTTCCTTGATGGTGCCGTCGCCGGTGATACGCCAATGCTTCACTTCGTACGTGGTCAGGTTGCCGTACGCGTAGTACAGCTTCAGCACCAAGGTGCCATCGGGGGCGATATCGTCACGCGTAAACGATGCGTATACCTTGCCGCCGGGAGCGGTGAAGGCGGAACCGTTGGCGATGAAGCTATAGCCTGCAACGGCAATGTTGTCAGCGTGACGATACGTGGTCGCAGCATCGAGCTCGTCGGCCCATGCCTCTTCGTCGGTGATGCCCGCATAGGCAAGGCGATTCGCGACGACCCACGCGGAGCCTTCGTCATGTGCCACGGGATTACCGTCGGTGCCATAGGGAACCGTGCCGTCCTGGTTCAGGGCGATGGCCACGCCATCACCAGTGATGACCCAGCGCTCCACGTAGTACGGAGTATCATTGTTGGCCTTCCACACCGCGTACAGGGTAACGGGCGATGCGCTGGGCACCGTGTACGTGCCGCCTGCGGCGATGAATTCGGCGCCCGTGGTGGTGGCGATGTTGCCCGCCAGGGCCGCAGCGGCATCGGCAGCCGTACGCGACGGAATGCCCTGGCTCGTGCCCACATTCACGCCACCCTGCGTGGGAATGGTGGTCCAGCCCACCAGCGTGTAGCCGGTACGCGTCATATCGCTGTTGCTGGGCAGGTTGAAGGTCTGGTCGGTCTTGTAGGTGCCGGACCACGTGTCGGTGGAGGGGCTCCACGAACCGCTGCCCTCGACGAGCGTCACGGAAACGGAAACGGGCATGTAGTAGAGCACCAGGACCATGTTGCCATCGCCGTCCAGGTTATGGCGAGCCACCGTGGTGTAGCCCAGGTAGCTATTGCCGCGCGTCACGTAGGTGTAACCCTCAACGGCCAGGTTGTCGGCATGGCGATACGTGACCGAAGAATCGAGAGCGTCGGCCCAGGCTTCCTCATCGGTGGTACCGGTGTAGGCAAGGCGCTGCGTAACCGCCCAAGCGGCATCGTGGGAAACGACGTTCTTGGAAGCGTCGCGGTCGATGGTGCCGTCCTGCTTCAGGGGGATGGCCACGCCGTCGCCCGTGATGATCCAGCGCTCCACATAGTACGGCGTGTCGGTGTTGGCCTGCCATACGGCGTACAGGGTGACCTTGGCGTTGGTGGGCATCACGTACGTGCCGTTGGCTGCGGTGAACACGGCGCCCGTGTCGCTTGCGCGGCCGGTGAGCGCGGCGGCGATTGCTGCGGCGGAGCGGCTTGCCCAGCCCGTGGACTCGGTAACCGAAACTGCAGAACCGGAAACGTTCACCGTGGGCTGCGTGGTCCAGCCAACCAGCGTGTAGCCGTCACGCGTAATGGCGTCGGCGCCCGTGCCGTTGGGCAGCACATGCGAGGAGTCACTGGAGTAATGATAGGTCTTGCTGCCAGCCCAGCTGGAATCGCTACCGCCAACCAGCTCGAGCTCGTTGGTGAAGGTGCCGTCATCCTGCATAGCCGGCTTGTAGTAGAGAATCAGGCGCAGGCTGCCGTCGGCCAGGATCTCGCCCTGAGCCACGGTGGTGTAGCCCTTGTAGCTATCGTTGTGGACGATGTACTGGTAACCAGCAACCGTCTTGATGTCGTTGTTGGTGTAAGGCAGGGTATCCGTGCCAGTGAAGTCAGCCTTCGCCGTCTCGTGGGGCACGCCCTGCGTGTACGTTACGCGATTGTCGGTAGCGTACGTGCCGGAATGCGTGACGACGATCAGGCCATTGGCATCGCGGTCGACCACGGGGGTCTTGCCGTCCGGGCCGATCTTCATCTGGATAGCGGTGCCATCTTCCAGAACAACCCAGTACTCAACGGTATAGGTAACGTCATTGGCGCGCCAGACGGCGTAGAGCGTAACGTTATTGTTCGTAGGCGTCGAGAATGCCGCACCCGCAGCGGTGAAGGCCTTGCCACGAGCCCCGAAGTCCGGGATCAACGTGGCGTCGGAATTCAGGTTCTGAGCGAGCGTTGCCGCCGTGCGAGAATCCTCACCCGTACTGGTGTTCACGGAAATGGGGGTGCCGCCAGCAGGCGTCACGGTAGGTTCGGTCGTCCAGCCAACGAGCGTGTAGCCCTCGCGCGTGATATCGCTGCCCGTGGGCAGGTTGTACACGTCGTCGGTGGAATGCTGGACGCTGGTCTCAACGCCGCTGGCCCACGTACCAGAACCACCCTCATAGGTAATGGTGTTCACGATGGCCTTCCACACTGCGTACAGTGTGATGTTCTGGTTGGTGGTGGGCACCAGGTAGGCGCCGCCCTTCGCAGTGTAGGCCACGCCGAACTCGGCAGCCTTTGCGGCATCGTAGACCAGGCCGACTGCCAGGTCGGCGGCCGTGCGCGAGTCGTCGCCCGTGCTGGTATGCACGTAGATCGGGCTTCCGCCCGCAGGCGTTACCGTGGGCTCGGCGGACCAGCCGATGAATTCATAGCCCTCGCGGCTGATGGCATCAGCGCCAGGCGTGAGGAATTCCTCGTCGGTGCCGTAGGTGCCGCTCTTGTCGCCGCCCGCAGCCCAGGTGCCGTTGCCCTTGTCGAACGTGATCGTCTTGGTGACGGGCACGTAGTACAGGTCGAGCACCGTGAGGATGCTGCCATCGGCGGCCAGCTTGATCTTCAGACGCGACGTGGTGGTTACCGTAGTGTCGACAGCCGTGGTTACGGAATCGTCGGTATGAGACACCGTGCGCGACATGCCATTGGTCAGGTACTCGTAGCCGGTGATGCTGTCGTTATCCTGCGTGTACCACGGCTTAGTCGGGTCGAGCGTGGCAACGTCGGCGATGGCCACCTCGCCCGTCACGCCGGTATGCGTCAGCGTCTCAATGGGATGCACCACGCCGTTGCCGTCGACGTAATAGCGATTCACGGTGTAGGGCGAATCATCATTCGCACGCCAGACCGCATAGAGCACGCGCTCGGAAAGCGTGGGCATCAGGTACTTGACGTCGTTGACACCCACGTAGACGTACTGCTTGCTCACGGGGTCCCACGTGGCAACGAGCGTCCAGTTCGCTCCGCCATGAGCGAAGTCATTGCCCGTGGCAGAGGCGAGGCGGTTGGCGGTTTCCTGGGAAGCCAGGCCCTCGGCCGTGGATCCAGCCGCATCGGTTGCCCAGCCAACCAGCGTGTAGCCGGGACGCAGGACGTCGGCATTGGTAGGAAGCACCGTGGTGCTCTGCGTGGTATGCGTAGTGACGGCCTTGCCCTCGCTGCCAGACTTCCAGCTGGCGGGAGCGTCGGTCGTGCCACCCAGGACCAGCCTGAGCGTATTCTCGTTCGCCTCGTAGTACAGGTACATCTTCAGCGGATTGGCGGGGTCGCCGGAAATGCTGCCGGAGGAGCTGGTGGTGTGGGGCACGTTGTCGGCGTCGGTAACACTGTTGCCATGCGACAGATAGCTGTAACCAGCCACAGCCGTGTTGTCATTGGTCACATGCGCGTTGGGCACGTAGCTGTTGCCCTCGGCGTCGGCATGCTCGTCAGTAACACCCACGTGCGTGATCTTGTTCTGGCCCTCAGCCACTTCATTGCCATTCACGTCGATGGGGATGAGCTCGCCATCGCCCGTTACCTTGTAGCGATATACGTAGTACTCAGTATCGCTGTTAGCGCGCCAGACCGCGTAGAGCGTGACGCTGCGGTTGGTGGGCATCTGATACAGGGCCGTTCCATTGGCCAGGGTGAAGTACGCGCCGCCAGCAGCAGTGCCGCCCGTTACGTCATCGATGGCGTCGGCCATATTCTGCGATGCAACGCCCGTGCTCTCGTTTACCGACTCACCGTTGTAGGTGGGATACGTCGTCCAACCAACGAGCGTGTAGCCACCGCGCGTGAACGCGTCGCCCGTGGGCAGCGTGAACTGCGAATCGGTGGAGTGCAGCGACGAAGTGCCCTGGCCCTCCGCGGGCGTGGCGTAGGTGCCAGCCACGAAGTTCAGGCTGTTGTTATTGGCGCGCCATACTGCGTAGAGCTTCTGGCTCGTGGTGGGCATGGTGTAGCCCGGCGTATAGAACGTGTAGGTGATGCCATCGGGCGTGGTGGCAACGCGCGTGTAGTTCGCGCCGCCGTTCTGCGGCGTGTTACCCGTAATCAGCGCCAGGGCATCGGCGATGCTCTGGGAAGCATCGGCGATGGCGGCCTTGCCCGAAGGATCGGTGCTCCAGCCAACCAGCGTGTAGCCGGCGCGGGTCACGTCGTTGTTGGTGGGCAGGTTGAAGCCCGCCTCTGCCTGATGCGTGGTCGAGCTGTAGTCGGTAGTGCCCCATGCGCCCGCACCCGGATCAAGCTCGAGCGTCAGGTCGTCAGCACGATAGTACAGCGTGTAGCGCATCAAGCCATCGCCCGTGATCGTAGCAGTAGGCGTAAGCGTGCTCGTGTGCAGGACGTTCAGGGCATCCCTGAAGCTCGGATTGAAGGTGTAGCCCACGAACGCGGAGTAGTTCGCCGAATTCACGCCCGAGGTGCTTGTGTACTGCGTGAGCGGGTAGACCTCGTCGGTGATGCCGGTGAGGGCATCGGTGATGGTCTCCTTCTCGGTACCGTTACCGTCGAAGCGGATATGGTCAACGTAGTAGGTCGTGTCGTCGTTGGCACGCCAGACCGCGTAGAGCGTCTGATTGGCGGAAGGCACCAGATAGGCGATGTCGGTGGCATATACGTATGCGCTGCCGTTCCACGTGGCTACCAGCGTCCAGTGCGCGCCGCCCGCGTAGAATTCGTCGCCCGTGATAGCGGCCAGCGTGGCGGCCGTGGTCTGCGAAGCGCGACCCGTCGCGGAAGCGCCGTCGCTGCTGCGCGCCCAGCCAACCAGCGTGTAGCCGGCGCGGGTCACAGTATTGTAAGCGGGCAGCTGAATTTCCTGCTCGACGCGGTAGGTCTTCGGGTTCGTCCCGTTCCAGCTAGCACCCGTGGCGGTGGTGGTATCCCAGGAGCCAGCGCCGGTGTTCAGGGTAATCTTCACCTCGTTGGCCAGGTAATACAGCGTGTAGGTGATGCCGCCGCTTACGTAACCCACGTAATCCCATGCGTAGGTGGTAACGTCGCCGCCGTTGATGGTGACGTTCCAGCCCTCCACGCCGTAGGCATTCAGGCCGTGAGCCAGGTACGTGTAGCCCGTAATAGCGTTCGCGATGGAAGGCGAAGCGTCGGCTGCGCCATCGCGGCTGGTTACGCCCGTGCTGTTCAGGTAGCCATAGGCATCGGCGCCGCTCACGGGAGCGCTATCGGCGTGGACGATGGTGTCGGCCCACGTCTGATACACGTTCGAAGAAACCTGCACCACTTCGCCCTCGCCCGTTACCTTCTTCACGACCACCGTGTAATCGATCAGGATCGGGCTCCACACTGCGTACAGCGTGCGGTTCGTGGTAGGCATCAGGTACGTTGCGCCATCCAGGAAGTAGACCTTGCCATACGTGGCCGTGATGAGCGCATTCTGGCTATTCAGGTACGTGATGATGTCGAAGGCGTTCTTGCCGGTAGCTTCGTTCACGTCAATCGTCTGGCCGTTCACGGTCACGCTCTGCAGCGTCGTCCAGCCAACCAGCTCGTAGCCCGTGCGCTTCACGGTGGCGTCCGTGGGAAGCGCGAAGGTGTCGTCGGCGTCATGGTTCTGCGTGAACGTGCCATTGGGCGAAAGCGAGCCGGATTCGTAGGTGAGCACGAGGGAGTCGGCGTAGTAGAACAGGCGCAGGACCAGCGTGCCGTCGCCGTTCAGGTTGTCGCGCGAGGTCGTGGTAACCGTCTTGCCCTCGATGGTGTGGCTCTGGTTATGACCCAGGTAGATGTAGCCCTCGATGTCGATAACGTCGTTCACCAGGTTGTAGCCCAGCGTCTCGGTGGAGGGCACCGCGCCCTGGCTAGCATCGGAAGGCACCACACCGTCAGCGTAGACCATGGCGTCGGTGCGGCCAGTATGCTGCTTGCGGTACGTCTCCCACAGCGTAGGATCAGCAGCCACAGCCTCGGGCGTGGTCACGATGAGCAGGCCCGTAGCCGGGTCGCGCATGACGTTGCCGTTGGCATCGAGCGGCGAAAGCGTGCCGTCGCCGTTCAGCAGCCAACGCTCCACGAAGTACGTGGTATCGCTACGCGGCGTGTAGTACAGGTTCAGCACCAGGCTGCCGTCGGCGGTGATTTCCGCGTTCTGCGTCGTGGTCACCGTATGCAGCACGCCATTTTCGTCCTTGTAGCTGAACGAAGCGGTGTCGGCCAGGAAGTCGTAGCCGTTCCAGTTGAAGACCTTGGTGCCGATCTCCTGGTCCTTGGCGTTGGCCGTGGTGTCGTTGGCGGGCTTCGCAGCCTCCTGGGCCGTCGTGCCCGTATCGCCGGTAGTGCGATAGCTCCACACGACTTCCGTGGTGCCGTCGCCATGGATCTTCACGTGATTGACCTTGTAGTAGCTGGGAAGCGCTGCCCAGTGAGCATACAGGGTGATGGCTCCAATGGGCGTGGAGTACGTGCCACCAGCCACGACGACCACGTCACCACCGATTTCGGTGGTGAAGCCATCGAGCATGTAGCCCGCGCGCGTGAGCTGCGTGGCGGTGGGCACCACGAGCGACGTGCCGGAAGCCAGGCGGCCCTGCCACACATCGTCGGCGAAGGAGAGCTTGCCATCGCCGTCGTAGGCGCCCGAACCCGTAGCCCAGGTGCCGTTGTTCGGCATGACCTTCACGGTGAAGGTGCTGGGTACGTAGAACAGCGAGAAGACGGACGTGGCGTCACGCTCGATGGAGCCCGTTGCGGTCGTTCCCTCGTACGTGGGGCTGTACGTGGCGTTGGGCGTGCCGCCCTGGACGTCGACGTTGTCCTGGTTGTCGTTGCTCTTGTACGTGTACGGCTTCGTGGAGGTGTCGTACACCCAAGCCACACCAGCCGTCACGTTCACGGCAGCATCGGCGTAGCCGGTGTAGGCGATCAAGTAGACCTTGTAGGTATCCAGGTCGGCCGTAACGTCTTCCACGGTAACGGTGTTGCCGTTATGGATGACGTCGCTGCCGGAAGCATCCACCAGGTAGGTCTTGCCGTCGCCGTCAACGCGGTAACGCGCCACGTAGTAGCTCACCTGCGTGGCGGTGAAGATGAAGTTCAGGACGGTGGAGCCATCGGCGGCCACGATCTTGGTGCCATCGGTTTCGGTGGGCATGCCCGTGCCGTAGTCGCCCACGTTGGTGCCGGGGGCAACCCAAGTGTAGCCGATGATCTTGTAGGTATCGGCATCCATGTTCGCGCCGGTAAGTGAGCCATCGTAGGTGCCCACGGGGCTCTGCGCCGGGGAAACGGTCTCATCGGCCACGCCGTCGTGATAGACCTGCGTGCCCGTGTATTCCATGGTGCCGTCGCCCTTGATGCGGTACACGGCCACGGAGTAGTCGGTGTCGTTGGTGGTCACCCAGACCGCATACAGCGTGTCGGCCTCCACGCCCATGGGGAACGTGGTGGTGTACAGCAGGCCCGCCGCAGAGAGCGCGTCCTTCAGCGCGTTGGCGCGATAGCCCTTGGCGTCGGCCACAGTAAGGGTCTCGCCAGCATACGTGCCGCTGGTGAACGTGTAGGTTGCCTCGGTGGTCCAGCCCGCCAGCCTATAGCCATCGCGCGTAACGTCGGCAGCCACGGGCAGCGTCACGGTGCTCTCGGCCTTCACGGTGGAGGGCATCGCGTACGTGGAGGTCGTGGCCTTGTTGCCATAGGTGCCAAGGTCGAAGTTGAGCTGCAGGCTGTCGGCCTCGTACACCAGGACCAGCGTCAGGCTGCCGTCCGCGGCGATGACGCCCGTGAAGACCGTAGCCTTGCTCACGCCATTCGCGCCCGTCTTGTTGAAGGAGGCGCTGAACGTGTAACCGGTGAATGCGCTGTAGTCGATGGTGTAGCTACCAGAGGGAGCGTAGCTCTCGCCCGCCGCGTAATTCAGGTGGCGGTACACCGAGCCCGTGCCCTCGCCGGCGACTTCGCTCTGACCGCGGTTCACGATGGCCGTGTAGCTGGTGAGGATGTCCTCGCCAGAAACGACGATTGTGTTGGTGGTAGAGCCGTTCACGGTAAAGGCATTCAGGGGAACGATGTTGCCGTCGCCCGTGTACTTCCAGTACTCCACGTTGAAGGTGGCCACGTCAGGCGTGTACAGAAGCACGAACTTAGCCAGGCCGTTGCCCGTGATGGTGACGGTGGTGGTAGCTGCTGTGGCGTAGGCCGTGCTGTACGTGCCAACCGTCAGGTCGTTCTTCATCTTGTAGCCGGCGATGACCGCGTAGCCGCCCGTGATCGAGTAGCCCGCATGAGAACCGGTCACGATGTCGCCTTCGGCATTCAGGGTAATCGAAGTATCGGTGGTAGCCTGACCCACGACGTCGGTGCCGATCTTGGTGGTGTACTGGCCCGTGGGATCGAGGTACCAGCGCTCGATGGTGAACGCCGTGGTGTCGTTTGCCACGTAGAACAGCTTCAGCACCAGGGGCTCGGCCTTGCTGATGTTGCCAGACAGGTGCGTGGTGTACGCCGCCGCCGTGGGCGAAGCATCAACCGTGCCGTTCACCTTCACCGTGTAGCCAGCGAAGTCGGCATCCGCGAAGCCGTAGATGGAGGCATTGTCCCCCACCAGCGTGTAGCCAGCCCAAGCCGCTTCGGTGTTCACGTTGTGGGCGGTCGCGGTAGCGGTGGTGTCGGTGGTGCCGGTCAGGTTATCGGTGTTCACCTTCGTGATGATGATATTGCCATTGGCGTCCTTGACCACCTTGTAGTGCTCGACCACGTACGGCGTATCGGCGATGGGCTTGTACACCGCATACAGCGTGATGGCGTTGCCGTCGTTGGCGGGCAGCTTGTAGGTGGAACCCGGGGCAAGCAGCAGGTCGCCCAGACCGTCGGCGTAGGTAATCGCCGCCTGGCCCGCGCGCTCGGTTGCCGCTGCGGCATCCGTGGTCCAGCCCACCAGCGTGTAGCCAGGGCGATCGACCGCGGTAGCACCGGGAAGCGTTGCGTTGTATTCGGTGGCATGGTCGGTATCGACCTTGTTGCCCGTGGTGCCGTCGGTCCACGTTGCGGGAAGCGTCGGCCAGGCCGTGCCCGCATCCAGCGTGAACGTGTAGCCGTTGGGCGCGTAATACAGCGTGATGATCAGCTTCGGGTTGCCAGCCACGATCTTGCCGGTGCCCGGAGCCCACGTGCCAGACTGGTTATTGCCGCTGGTCTTGGTAACGCCCGCAACGGTGACCACGTCGCCGTACGTCCATCCCACGAAGGACGGATAGTTGGCGGCAGTAGTGCCCGAAGTACTCGTGTAGACTTCCGCAACGGCGGTGTCGTCGGTGATGCCCGTGAAGGTATCGACGATGACCGTCTTCTCATTGCCGTTACCATCGATGCGCACGTGGCGCACGGTGTAAGGCGTGGTGTCGAGCGCGTACCAGACCGCATAGAGCGTCGTGTTCTCGGTACCCAGGTTGAAGGTGCCGGTGATGATGGCACCCGCGGCATTCAGGGCCTCGTAGATAGCGCGGGAAACGCTGCCCTCGGCCGTATTCACCGTGTAGGTCTGGCCAGCATAGCTCGTTGCATCGGCCGCGAACGTGTAGTCGGAAACGGCCGTCCAGCCCTTGAATTCGTAGCCAGCGCGCTCGAGCACGTCAGATCCGGGAAGCGGGTAGTTCGGGTAGTCAGCACGCACGTTCTGCGAAGCGTACGACGGGTTGTACCAGCTGCCCGCGCCAATCTCAAGCGTAAGCGTGATTTCCTGCGAGACGTAGTACAGGGCCAGCTCGGTGTAGTAATCGACATCCACGCCGTTCACCGTAACGGAGCCCAGAGGCGTGGTGCCCACGGTGGCCGAAAGGACGTTCTTCGACGTCACGCCATCTTCGTCGGTGTACGTGAAGGTAGAGCTCCACGCATACGACGTGAAGTCGTAGCCCTTCGTGGTGTCCTTCGTGAGCGTCTTGTCGCCAGGCAGCACGTCTACCTGGCTGTCCACCTTGCCGCTGCGCACTTCCTGGTACTCGCGAACCAGCGTTTCAGCGCCCGTCCACTTGTACCAGCGCACTACGTAGTGCACCAGGTCGGCTTCGTAGAAGAGCTTCAGGGCCAGCGTGGTGGTGGCCGAGATGTTACCCTCCAGGATCTGCTGGTACGGGTTGGTGCCATCGGTGATGCGCGCGTCCGTGGTGTCGAGCACGTAGCCATCGGCATCCAGCTTGTAGCCCTCTTCGTCGGGCGTGGTGGAGTACTGATGGTAGCCATCGTACTTGTTGGCGGCAGTGCTCGGGTCGAACGTTGCCGTGGTATCGGTGTAACCGTAGAACGTCTGCGTATCGGCCTTCACCATCGTGCCGTCGCCCCTGTGCTTGTAGTACTCAACCACGTATGCCGTGTTCTGGTTGGGCTCCCATGCGGCGTACATCGTAGTGGGAACCGTAGGCATGCTGATCACGGAAGCGGCCGTGTAGTACGGCAGGTTCACGGAAGCACCGCCATAGGTGAACACCAGGTACTGGCCGTTCGCATCGCTCTGAACGAGCTTCAGGAACTCGATAGCCCAGTTGCCCATGAGCGAGGTGATGTCGGATGCCTTGAAGGTGCGCGTCTCGGAACCGTAGGTCACCTGGATGGTGTAGTCATCGGGGTTGGCCGCCGTGGGCAGCTCCACCCAACCGCGCAGCGTATAGCCCGTGCGACGCGTCTGGTTGGCGGTGGGCAGCGTCACCGAGTCGCCAGCCATATGGTCGCCCGAGGGATCTTCGTTCGGATACCACGAGTACGCTTCGCCCGTGCCCTTGTCGAACGTCAGGCGCATGCTGATGGCGCGGTAGTACAGCTTCAGCACCAGCGGATCGCCCGTGGCGGAAATGGTGCCGATGGCCGTGGTGTAGTACTTGGTCTCAGCAGCGTCGCCCTTCGAAACGTAGGTGCCGTGAGGCGCGAACTCGTAGCCCGTAATAGCCACGTCGTCAGCCGTGTAATAGGTGTGCGTGGCGGCATCCCAGCCAACCGTGGCAGCGTCGTTGTTCGCCTGGGCGTTGGCGTTGGCATCGGTGTAGCTGGAATGGCTCATCCAGTAGGAGCTCACGTCGTCGGTGCCGTTCCAGTTGTAATCAACGGTGCCGTCGGCCTTCACGGGAAGCAGCTTGCCATCGCCCGTGACGACCCAGCGCTCCACCGTATACGCGGTACTGGAAGCCGTGTAGTACAGCTTCACGTGCAGCACGCCCGAGGTGGCGTTGGCAGAATGACCGGTGATGGTGCCATCATCGGTGTTGCCCGGCTCGCCGTAGGAGTACAGCGTGGAGCCGTTGTAGGAAATGCTCGCGGCGTATTCATAGCCGGCGATGACATGCGCGGTGTAGTCGACGGGCGACTTCACGTTCGCCGTGGTGCCCGTCGTGCCCGTGGCCGTGACATCCTCGGACGTCACATGCTCCAGCGTACCGTCGCCGCGCAGCTTCCAGTACTCCACGACGTAGGTGGAATCGGAAGGCGCCCACACCGCATAGAGCGTGGTGGTTTCGGCGGTGGGCATGGTGAAGGAAAGCGTGCCCGTGGCCAACAAGTCGCCATCGGCCGTGGTGGCGCCAGAGGTACGCGACCAACCCATGAACGTGTAGCCGTAGCGATACACGTCGTTGCTGCCGGCAAGCGTAATCACGGCTTCGGAGTTCGGACCGGGGGTAGGCGTCTTATCGCCATCGGTCCACTGGCCATCGGTACCCAGGTCATACACGAGCGAACGCGACATGGCCTCGTAGTACAGGTTCAGCACGAGCGTGCCGGCGGCGTTCACGATGCCCTCGTAGCGCGTGGCATACGTGCCGTCGTTGTAGCTCTTGCTGAACTTGTAGCCCAGCGTGCCGTACGTGGCGGAGTCGTCGGCAACTACCTGGTTGTCGTAGTAGTACGTAGCGGTATTGGTGCCGTCCTCGGAAACATTCACCGTGGTGTCGGCGTAGCCCGTGCGCACCAGCGCATTGCCCCACGTGCCCGTGGCGGAATCGTAGACGACGTTCAGCGCTTCACGCGTACCCTCGCCCGTGATCTTCCAATACATGATGGTGTAGGCCGTATCGGCATCCTGCGTGAAGAAGAGCTTCAGGGCATCCGTGCCCGTGCCGCCCGCGTTCACCTGAATCTGCGTAACGTTCAGGGTGAACGGATCGGTCAGGTTGTTCTCGTAGTAATGGTAGCCACTGTACGTAGTGTCAGCGCTCGTGGCGTTTACCCACGTGTCCACGCGTGCCTGGCGCGTTTCCTGCGTAAGCGTGCTGGCAATGCCCGTCTTCTCGGCATTGAGCGCGTAACGGTAAATCGTGTAGTTGACCAGGTTGGGCATCCAGACCGCATAGAGCGTGGTGTCGGCATGCGGCATGGTGAACTGACCGCCCACCGCATAGAAGCCGTACGTTGCGGCATCGCCGGAAAGCAGCGCGTAGATGGCCAGGGCCTCGTCGCCAACGGCGGTGTTCGTGGTAACCGCCTTGGTCACGCTCGAACCCGTCTTCGAGCTCGTGTAAGTCACGCTCGCGGATTCCGTGGTGGTCCAGCCCACCAACGTGTAGCCGGAACGCGTGGCGTCGTTGGCCACGGGGAGCGGCGTCACGGTGTAGCCATACTGGACTTCAGGCACGCGCGCACCCGCACCCGTCCACGTGCCGCTACCGGGATCGTACGTAAGATCGTAGACGATGGCGTGCAGGTAAATCTCCAGAACCAGGCTGCCATCGCCCGTAACCGTACCGCGCGCCACGGTAGTGAACGACCTGCCGCTCTGGCTCGTTACCGCCACCAGGTTGCCCAGGTACTCATAGCCATCGGGCAGGCTGGTAGTCAGGTTGTAGTACACATAGCCAGTAGGGGCAACGGCACCCGCCGCGGCGTCGGCCACGATATGCGTGCCCGTGGCGGCCGTGGTGTTGATGGTATTGATGTTGGTAAGCGTGCCGTCGCCAGCCAGCGTGTACACGTAGATCTTGTAGGCAACTTCCTTGGCGGTGAACACGTGCACCAGCTCGAGCGAGCCATCGCCCGCGATGGTGCCCGTCTCTACCGTCTTGTAAGTCGCGCCGTTGTACGTGATCTCCATGCTGCTGTTCAGCTCGAAGCCCGTGGGCGGAACCGGAGTCGGGGTGACGCTCGTGCCCGTAGTGCCCTTGTACTCGAGCGTATCGAGCTGCGTGATGGTGCCGTCGCCGTTCACCTGGAAGCGCACCACGTGATACGGCGTCTGGGTATTGGCCTGCCATACCGCGTACAGCTTCGTTTCCGCGGCCGTGCCTACCGTATACTCCACGCCCGGGTTGTACACCGCGGTGGTAGCAGCTTCGCTGGTATCCCAACCCAGGAAGGTGTAGCCGGGATAGCTCACGTTCACAGCGGTGGGCAGGTACGTCTTGGTGTCACTACGATAGCTCGTGGAAGCCAGGTGCGCGTAGCCACTCGCCCACTCGGCGCCAGGAGCATTGGTAGGATTAACCACCAGAACCAACTTGCGGCCCGTGTTGGCCTCGTAGTACAGGTTCAGCACCAGGCTGCCATCGCCCGCTACCGTACCCGTGATAACGCTGGGATAGGCTTCCTTGGTCTCGGGAGGCACGTAGGTGTAACCAGCGATGGTAATGGGCGAAGCCGTTACCCTGGCGCCCGTAAGGGCCGTGGGCGTGTCGGTCTGCACCAGCGTGGCATACGCAAACGGGTTCGCCACGTCGTGATACTGACCGGGAATCTTCCAGTAATTGATGGTGTAGGTGACCTCTTCGGCCGTGAAGAGCTGCACCAGCACCAGCTTCGAGCCATGGGCGATGGTCACGCCATCTTCGTTCAGCACGAAACCGGTAACCGTGCCCGTGAGGTCGGCCGTGTACGTGGTGGTCACGCCCGCAACCTTGCCCGTGATGGTGCCGCCGTTGGCAACGGCCGCATAACCGGTGGGAATGTCATCGGTCGGAGCGGTAACGATGCTATCGGTGGGCGCCGTGAGATTCAGCGGATCGAGGATGGTGATGGTGCCATCGCCATTCAGCTGGTAGCGCACCACGGTGTAGGCCATGTCGGTGGCGGTGTAGAACAGACGCAGCACCGTAGAGCCATCGCCCGCAACGGTGCCCTCGGCGATCTCGCCGATGCCGTCGCCCTTGTACTTGGGAGCGTATTCGTAACCTTCCCAACCAAGCGCGGTCGCGGTATCGATCGGGGTTGCGGTAACGGCGCGCCCCGTCGTGCCCGTCAGGTGCTCGGTCGCATACACGGTCACGTTGCCCTGGCCGTCCACCTTGTAGTGCTCGACGGCATAGGCCACATCGGAAAGGGCGCCGAAGACGGCCTGGTAGGTGATGTTTTCGAATACGCCGGTCGTCGGGTTCTTCTGCGGCGTGATGTGCTCGGGAGCACGGTTGCCATCGGCGTAGAGCACGATCTGCTTGGTAGCCGCATTAATCCAGTACAGGAATTCGTAGCCCTCATCGGCGGTGGCCAGCGAGCCGGTGGGCGTGCCCGATGCCGGGGCAACGGTCTCACTCGCCTTGCTCACGGAACCGCCCGTGCCAGCCGTGTAATTGATGGTCACGTCGCCCAGCTCGGCAAAGACGGCGGTGAATGCCTGTACCTGATTCCACTGCGTGATGGAAAGGCCACTGAACGTGGGAGCCCAGGTTTCCGTGGAACCCACCGTAACGCCCGAGGCGTCCTTCCAGCCCACGAAGTAGTAGCCCGGAAGCGGCGTGGCGGTAGCGCCCTGCGCATTGTCGTTGTTCACCGTAGTGAGCGTCTCGGAGCCCGGCGTGACGGTGCCGCCCACGCCTGCCTGGTACACGATGGTGACCAGGTTGGAATTGCTCACGTAATACAGCGTAAGCACCAGGCTGCCATCGGCGGCAATGACGCCCGTAGCGCTCGACGCGGAAAGCGTGGGCGAATACGTCCAGCCATCGCGCGTGTACAGCACGGTGGCGCTGCCGGAAGGCGTCCAGGTGGTGGAGTCTTCGGAGTTGGCAACCACGTAGTTGGAGCCGTTGGCAACCACGGTCACGGTCCAGCCAGTCGTGCCGGTAGCAGCCATGTCAGCGAAGCCATCGGCGGACGTGAACGTACCGTCGGCATTCTGGAACACATGCTTGATGGTGTAGCCCGTATCGGTGGCGGGCTTGGTCTTCAGCGTGTAGGTGTGCGGCTCGAACAGGCCGGTGCTCGCATTGCGCGAAGGCATGAACGAAAGCTCGGTGGAAACGAGCGTACCGTTCTCGTCATACCAACCCAGAATGGTGTAGCCAGCCGAGATGTGTCCCTCGCTGCCCGCGGGCGAACCGGAAAGCGGGTTGATGCTTTCCGTGGAACGATTGACCCAAGCCGTCTGAGAGTTCTCGACCGCGTAGGAGAAGGTCACCTTATCTTCCTCGGCGAACACCGCGTAGTAGGTGGCCGTATGGTAACGAGCATCCTCGCTGCTGGGCGACACGCGCCAGGAGGCGCTGCGAGAAACCACGTTGCCGTTCTCGTCCACCCAGTACAGGAACTTGTAACCCGTAAACGGAGTGGCCGTGATGGTATACGGGTAGCCAACGCCCGTCTGCACGTACACGCCATTGGCGGCATCCCAGACCAGCACCTCGCCGTAGATGGAGCTCACCCACTGGCTTGCGCCCTGGTGCACCGTGTAGGTGTCGTTGAAGGACGGCACGTAGTAGTTACGCGGGTCGGTAACGGTATTGTCCGTCCAGGTAAGGCCCGTGGCGCCTTCCGCACCTTCCAGCTTGCCGTACGACCAGCTGCCGATGGTGCGCACGCCGTAGTTAATCTGCACGGCGTCCTGCGCCCAGTGCGCAAACAGCGTCACGTTCGCGGTGGGCATCGGAATGGAAGCACCCGCAGCATAGGCCACCGCGCCATCCGCCGTGAGCGACCAGCCGTCGAGCACGTAGCCCGCACGCACCGCGTCGCCCGGCGCGGGCAGGACCACGGTGGAACCGGTGCGCTGCGTAACCGGATTCGTTACGCTGCCATTGATGGTGCCGTTGTTGCCGTCGAACGTGATGGTGTGGTACCACGCGGTCCACGTGGCCGTGAGCACCAGGCCGCCCGCCGGAATGGTCAGGGTGGAAAGATCGCTCACGCTATAGACGGTGCCGTCGCCTGCGCGCCAGCCAAGGAAGAGCCACTGCTCGGTGCCCGTGCCCTTGGGCAGGTCCACGCCATCAACGGTGATGATCGCACCCGTGAATGCGGGAACCGCAGCGCCCACGCGCTGGTCGGAAACCGTCTGGGTGGCGAAGTCGCCATGGTCGCCGGGGTTGTACACGACGCTCACGAGCTGTTCCCAAATGGCCGTCGCGGTGGACGCACCATAGGGAACGAGCTGCGCCAGGCCGTAGTCGGCATCGGTGCCGTTCCAGGTGATGGTGCCGGAAAGCGTGGTGCCGTCATCCTTCACGCTCGTCCACTTCCAGCCCTTCAGGCGCCAGCCGGCGTTCTCGGTCACGCCGATGATCTGCGTGACGCCCTGGCCGTACGTGACGGTGGCAACGTATATGTCCTGCGTCACCGAGCCGCTCGTACGCGTATCGTGCGTGAAGCCCGTACCCTCGCCGAGCGTGCCACCCGTTTCGTCGCCGCCATCCACGATCAGGTTGTAGGTCTTGGCAATCCACTTCGCATACAGCGTGAAGGAGGCAGTCGGGCTGGCCAGCGTGATGGCCTGCATGTCGCTGTAGTCGGTGCCCGTGCCATCGGCCTTGGTGTTCCAACCATCGAAGCGATAACCATTCACCGCGTAGGCGTTCGGGGCAAGCTGCATGCCGTAGCCATACTGGAAGCCCTGAACGGGCATCGTGCCGGTATGAGCATCGGCACCCGTAGGCTCATTGGCGTCGAAGGTGATGCTGAAGTCCAGGTTGACCCAACGCGCGATGAAGATAAGCGCGGAGTCGACCGTCAGGCCATCTACCTTGGAAAGGTCGACCTGCTTGTAGATAACGCCCGTGCCGTTGCCATTCTGATCGGCAAGCTCCCAACCGCCGAACGTCTTGGTGGCATCGGTGGAGGCAGGATAGCCGCCGAAGGTGGGGACCTTATCGCCGGGCTGCACGTGGCCAAAGTAGCTCTTGCCTTCCACGCCCTCTTCGAAGTCACCGTAATCGCCTGTGCGGTAGCTCACCGTGTAGCCGGCAGCCCACTTGGCCAGGAAGACCGTAGGACCGATGACCGTCCAGGCCTTCGCCTCTTCAATCGTGAGGTCGCGGCTCGTCGTGGTGCCCTGGCTCTCGTAGTAGACGGTCCAGCCAGCCAGGAAGTAGTCGTTGGCGGGCGTAATGACCACGCTGTCGTAATCGGCCGTGTCGCCATACCAGACGGTCTGGCTATCGCTGCCGCTGATGGTGCCCTTCGCCATATCGCTGCTGGCGAACGTAACCGTCACGCGCTCGGCTTCCCACACCGCGTAGAAGTGCACGGTCGCGCCGTCGTGGTAGTTCAGGTTCTCCATGTAGCCCTGGGAAGTGGTGCTGGTAAGCGTGCTGTCGGAAGCGCCCTCGATGATCCAGCCTACCCAGTGGTTGCCCTCGCGCTTGAAGCGGTTCGCGATGTTCACCTGCTCGCCGTAGGAAACGGTGATGCTCTGCGGCAGGCCGCTCGAGGTGTCGTAATAGGCATCCCACACGTTGCCGTGGAATTCCACGGTGTAGGTGTAAGGCGTCCAATGCGCATAGAGCGTCACGTCGTAGTTGGGCATCACGAAGGTATCGCCGAAGCCATACACCTTCGCGCCGTTGGGCGTGAGCGCCCAGCCATCGAACGCGTAGCCGTAGCGCCACAGGTTGGTAGTGTCGCTCGAGCTGGCGGTGGTCACCGTCTCGCCCGTCTTGTACAGCGCTCCGGAAGGAGGCGTGTTCACGCTACCGCGAATGGTATTGTTCGGATCGTAGGTAACCACGTGGCCAATCTCGGTCCACATGGCATACAGGGGAACCACGGTGCCGTCGACGTTGGCCAGGTTGATGACCGTCTCGGCATCGGCATAGGTGGTGCCCGTGCCGGAAGCCGACGTATTCCAACCAGAGAACGTGTAGCCTTCGCGCTCGAAGCCACCCGTCACCGGCGTAAGGGCAACGGACTCGTCGTACGTCGCATCGAGCGGCTGAATGCCCGCAGACACGCTATCGGCGCCATTGCCGTTGAAGGTGATGGTGTAGCTGATGGGCACGAAGTACGCGTACCAGGTGGTACCCGTGAACCATACGTCATCGGCATGCTTCGTGGGGGCAAACACCTCGTAGCGGCTCACCAGAGCACCGGAGGCATCGCGCCAACCAGCAAACTTGTAGCCCGCACGCGCGCTCGCCGTGGCGCCCAGAGGCTTGCCGTCGCCTGCGTTAACCGTTTCGGAATCGGGCTCGATGGTGCCGCTGCCTTCCTTCACGGCGTAATGGAGCACGGCCTCTTCGGGCGTGAACCATGCATACAGGATGAGGGTCGTGATCTCGTCGTAGCCATAGCCCATGGCGGTGGCCAGCGTAGAGAAGCTATCGCCCTCGTGTGCACGATACTTCGACAGATCGCTCTGGTCGAACTCGTTGGAGTAGTACCAACCAATGAAGTAGTAGCCCACATGCTCGGGATCGTCGATGGGAACGATGTCGTTGCTGTCCCACGTCACGTCGTAGCGGGTGGGAACGTAGGTGCCCTCGCCCGTATCGTAGATCACGGTGTAGTGCAGCTGCGTCCAGCGCGCGTAGAGCGTGACGTTCGCATCGAAGAGCTCGATTTCCTCGCCCGGCGCGTAGCTTACGGTACCCGCCTGGTCGAGTGCCCAGCCATCGAAGCGATAGCCCGCGCGCTCCACATCGGCCGTGCCGCGCAGCGTGTAGGGATTGTCGTTCTGCGTGTAGTTGGTGCGCGTTTCGGCGTCGGCCATGGAAGCATCGCTCCATCCGCCCTGCACCGTACCCGTGGCATCCTCGAAGGAGTACGTGATGACGATGTCGCGCATCCAATGGGCCGTGTATACCACGCTCGAGTCGCCGAACGTGTAATCCAGGCCCGTCATGGTATTGCCATTGCCGTCGACCCATGCCACGAAGGTCCAGCGCACGCCATCAGCATCCACCACGGAACGCGGCGCGCCGCCCTCGACGGGGCCCGCGAAGGTCACGTCGGTGCCTACCGTCTTGCTCTCGAAGTAGGTGCCCTCATCGCGGTACGCCCAGTCGCCATGCTCGCCTGGCAGGAACGTCACGGAAATTACCTTGGTCCACTGGGCGGTGAATACCGTGTCGCCCAGGATGGCGATCTGTGCGGGGTTGGACGTTTCGCCCGTGGCGATTTCCACGCCGTTGCGCGTGATCACGTAAGTCCAGACATCGAGCGCGTAATCGGGAGCCGCATTGACGGTAACCGCAGCCGTGGACACCTTGTCGCCATAGAGCACCGTCAGCGCGTCGGCGGAAACCGTGCCCTTGCCTGTGTCGCTCGTGCCGAACGACACCGAATAGCCAACCGGCGTCCACTGCGCATACAGCAGCACGTCGGCACCAGCCTGGGACGTCAGGTTGGCAATCGAGGCGCGGTCGCCATAGACCGTGGTGCCCGTAGCCGTCTTCCAACCGGCAAAGTCGTATCCCACGCGCGAGAAGCCATTGCCAGGAAGCGCCTGCTCCACGTCGTAGGTGAAGGTCACGCTGGTCATGGAGCCCGTCGCATCGTTGGAATTCGGGCTGAAGCTCACGGTGTACGTGATGGGCGTCCAGTGAGCGTACAGCGTCGCATTGCCCGTGGGCATGGTGTACGTTGCGCCGGGAATGTAGGTAACGGCGCCCTCGGCCAGCTCCGACCAGCCATCGAGCACGTAGCCCGTGCGCAAGAACGCATTGGCCGCCGGCAGGTGCATGGTGGCGAAGGCGTTCAACGGGAACTGCAGCGTGCCGTCAGACTTCAGGTTGGAGCCATAGGCGGAAGCGGTGTTGTAGGTGCCGCCGTTGCCGTTGATGGTCAGCGTGTATGCCGCAACCTCCCAGTACGCGTACAGGGTTACCTTACCGCCAGCCGCACCTGTGAGGTTCTTCACGGTCTGGCCGTCGGTGATGAGCGTACCCGAGCCATCGCTACCGGTGGTCCAACCACCGAACGTGTAGCCCGCGCGCGTGATGCCGCCAGCCGCCGCCGTAGGAATGGCCTGGGGCACATCGTAGGTGAACACGATATCGTCCAGCGCGCCCGTGCCGCCATTCACGTCGAAGCTCACGGTGAAGTCATGCGCCGTGAAGACCGCGTAGAATGCCGTCGGGTTGCCCCAGATCGAATACACGCCGTTGGCAGCATCGTAGGCGTCCTTGGTGGGCTTGAACGACGAAGTGGTTGCCACGATATTGCCCGCGGCATCCATCCAGTACAGGAAGCTATAGCCCGTGCGCGAGTACGCCGCGGAGCCCGTGGCCTCGTTGTCGGAAACGGCCGCGATCGTCTCGGACGTGCGGTTGACGTAACCGCCGGTGGTAACGGTCATCGCGCCCGTAGTCGCATTGCGCGTAACCGCCGTGTAGGTGATCTTGCCAACGTCCTCGCGCCACCATGCGTAGATGGTGCCGATGGAACCATTGGCGCTGCCGCTGGCCACAGCCGAGAACTGCGTGGTCGAGCTTACCAGCGAAGAATCCTCGGAAGTGCCAACGTACCAGCCCACGAACGAGAAGCCAGGCTTGGTGGGATCGGCAATGCCGTTGAGCAGGTCGGACTGCGTCCAGCCAACGCCCGTGCGGTTCGCGATGACGCTACCGCCCTGGGTGTCGTACACGAGCGTGTAGGTGTTGGCTTCCCAAATGGCGTACAACGTCATGTTGCCCGTGATCGACGTGGCGGTTGCGCCCGGAGCGTAAGCCGCTGCGCCCGTAGAGGACAAGCCCCAACCAGCGAGCGTGTAACCCGCGCGCGCAACGTCGGTGGCATCGGGGAGTACTACGCTATCGCTCGTGGTAACAGCGCGTGCCGACAGGTTCGAGGTAAGCGCGGTGCCGCCGTTGGCATCGAACGTGAGCACCTGCTGGCTCTGTTCCCACTGAGCCGAGAAGTTCAGGTCGGAGGTAACGGTGGTGGGCAGCTCGGAAACCGTCCAGCCATTGGAATTGGCGTAGGTGGCGTAGGTCACGCCATCCACGGTCCACTTCCAGCCCAGGAACTTCCAGCCGGGATCGGCCGCAGGGTTGCCAAAGTTACGCGGATTCGTGTCGATGGTGTCGATGTAGATGCTGGTGTCCGTATTGCCGGGGAACGGATAGTCGCTCATGCTGGCGCCACTTGCCACGCCCGTCCAATACGTCACGTTCTCCACTTCGCCAAACGCGCCATGATCGCCCGGCGAGTAGCGCACCAGGTAGGTGCTCGTGGAAAGCCAAACGGCCGTGAACACCGTGTTGCCCCAAACGTGCACGTGCGTGGGATCCTGCGTGATGTCAACCTTCACGGGAGTGCCATCCACGGTCATCACGTACGCCCAATGCGAGAACTTGTATCCGGCAGCCAGCGAGGTGGAGGGAACGAGCGATCCATCAAGTACATCGCCATAAGCCACGGAATACGGACCGGTGTATCCGCTCATGGAACCATGGTCACCGGCAGCGAACGTCACGGTGTACTGCGTGGGAACCCACGTCGCATAAAGCGTAACCGTGGTGCCGTCGCTGGAAAGGTTCATGACGGTAATCTTGCCATCCACGGTGCCATCCGCGGCATCGGTGTACACGGCCTCGCCACCAGGAGTGATTGCCCAGCCGGCGAAGGTATGGCCCGCATAGGCAAATGCGTTGTCGGAAAGCGCCTTGGCGCTGTCGTAGGTGTGCGACTGGTTCGCCATGGTGCCCGTGGCTTCCGCGGCACCCGAGCGGAAGGCAACCTGATACGTAGTGGGAATCCACTTGGCATACAGCGTAGCCACTGCATCCTGCTCGTACGCCAGGTTATCTCCCACCAGGTCGCCATCGGCATACAGCGTGCCCGTGCCGTTGGGGCCGGTGGTCCAGCCGCCGAACGTATAGCCCGTACGCGAAGCATTGGTAGCCATGGGCAGGCGGAACGCCGTGCCATACGTGGCGGTCAGGTCGTCTACGCTACCCGTGCCCTCGCCCATGTCGAAGCTCACCGTATAGGTGTTCGGGGCGAACGTGGCGATGAAGCTCATGGTCGCGGGCCAGAAGTTGCCCGTGCGCGTAGGCGTGAACTCGGCAGTCGAGCTCACCTGAGCACCCGAAGCGGCATCGAGCCAAGCCACGAAGTGATAGCCATTTGCAGCCACCGCGGTAACCGTGGGCGCTTCGCCCGTAACGCGCGCGATGGTGGTAGTCCAAGAAGTGGCGCCCGTGCCATCATGCGTGAACGAGCCGCCCGTCTGAACGCCGAAGCTTACCTTGGTTTCCAGCTCCTGCCAGTTGGCGAACAGGGTGATGGGAATACCGTTGCTCGCGGCAAAGTCGTTCACCAGGTCACCCGAGTAGAACCTACGACCAGAGCCGTCGGCGTTGAGCGTCCAATACAGGAAGCTATAGCCGGGACGGTAAATACCCGTGGTCGTGCCACCGCTTTCAATCTGGTAGTACACGCCGCGCGTGGCCTGGCCATTGGCGATGAAGCCCTGCGCCTGCACGATATCGGCCGCTGTGGTGTTACCCGCGTAGGCGATGGTGTTGGAATTGGGCTCGAAGATGGCCGTGAAGGTCACCGCATGATACGTACCATCCCAGAATGCGATGTTGTACAGGTCGTTCGCACCGATGTAATCCTGGTTGCTGATGATCGTGTCATTCACGTTGTTGATCCAGTACGCTACGTGATAGCCCGTATCGGGAATGGCCATGCCGCCAATGCCCTGGCCATCCTCGCTATGCGTGGGATTCAGCGCGTAGATGCTCTCGGACGCCGACGTGCCCGATTCCGCGCCCGTGTAGTTACACGCCACCAGGCCGTTGGTGCCCGCCACATAGGTAATGTCAACGTAGCCGGCGACCCACTTGGCAATGAGCTTCACGGCAACGGCGTTGTCGTCGTAGCCCTCGCCCTCATCGATATCCAGCAGGAAGGCACGCAAGGCCATGTACTGGGTATCTTCTTCCAGCTTCACATCGTAGTTGGTGCCATCGATGGTGTAGTACCAGCCCTGGAACACGTAGCCAGGTTTGCTGGGCTCCACCACAGTGCCATCAACCTTGGGGAACAGGTTATCCTGGTCCCACTTGATGCCCGTGCCGGCCGCGATGGCGGGCGTGCCGCCGTCGGTGTCGTAGTTGATGATGAAGTTGCCGCGCGGCGCCCAGTGGGCATATAGCGTCTGAACGGCGGTGGTGTAGATGTTGCCGCCCGACTCGTACGTCTCGCCCTCGGTGCAGGCGGGGCTGATGCCGTCGTTCAGCCAACGCAGACGGTAAATCGTACCAGCCTCGTAGTAGTCACCCGTGCCATCGGGCTTGGTATACCAGCCCACGATGTCGTAGCCGCGTGCGTAGTACCAGTCATTGAGCGCCGGAATCTCGATATCGTCACCCGCGTCGCCCAGGTAGCTGTTATAGCTATCGTGGCCGCTGCGCAGATGCGCGGAGGGATTGTTCGGGTCGTAGATGATCTTCGAATGCTGGATGGGGGCCCACTGAGCATACAGCGTAGTGTACTCGCCAAACATCTCGTCGGTGGGCGTATAGGTCTTGCCCGCCTCGTACTCGTCGCCCGTGCCGTTGGCTGCGGTGTTCCACCAACGCAAACGATAGCCCGTCCACTCGAACACCTTCACCACGGCATCCTGCGAATACACCGGCATGGTGTACTCGAAGCCGAAAGGCAGGAACACGTCGGCCATCTCGCCGCTCGCGGCGGAGCTGTTCTTCTTGAAGGTCACGACAGTGCCCGGATACCAGTGATAATGCACCGTGCGGTAATTGCTACGCGAGGCATCGGGGTACATGGCCTTCATTTCGCTGGTGGTGAAGTAGTCGCCCACCGCAAACGTCTTGTCCGACGTCTCGGTCGCCACAAAGTCTTCGACGCGCCAACGCGCGGCCTGGGCATCTTTAAAGACGGTGGCATCCAGACCAGCGTCTGCCAGCAACGTGCCCTCATCGATGGTCAGGTCGTTGAGGGCCGTAGCGCCCGCCAGCATATTGGCGCGCGTGGAATCGGCGCTCATGTACCAGCCCGTGAAGTTCAGGGTGGTCAGACTATCGCAGTTGCGGAACATGTTGTCGAAGCTCGTGGTGGTCGTGGTCACCTGCAGGTTGGTGCCATCGAAGGTCTCCAGATTGTCGTAGAAGCCATCGGTGTTGTAGAACCAGCTGGTGAAGTCAACGGGATTAACCTTGCCATTGGTGGCATCGGCGGTTACGTAACGCACGCTGCCCGGCTCGAGCACGTCGCGCCACGGCATATCCTCACCAGAATCGGTCACCACGCGCGTGGTCTGGCTGGCGAAGCCATCCATGCCGAACATCAGCGTGCCTGCCTTCACCGGCGTGCCGTTGAAGGTCGTGTCCTCGTCGAAGTAACGCCACCAGGCATTGTCGTTGCTGGGGAAGCGGCCGCCAACGACCCCGGTATCCCACACGTAGGTCTGGTTGGTGAAGGTGTTGCCCTTCGCATCCTGTTCCTGCGGATAACGGTCGATCAGGTTCTGGTTCGTACCGAACCAACCCTCATCAGCGCTACCCGAAGTCACGTTCACCCAGGATCCCAGCTCGTCCTTCTGCGGAAGCTGGCTCGTCTCCAAGATGGAGCCGCTATTCAAGGTGATGGTGGTGACGCCCTCGCATCCGTCGAGCATGTAGGAAACATCGGCCGTGGTGGAAAGCTCCCAATTGCCCATATCCACCGTCTCGAGCGCATGGTCGGCCCTAAACAAGCCAGCGGCAGTAGTTGTACCTGACACATCCAGGTTCGACCCATTGAAGCTCACCAGACTACCATACGACTTGCCCGACGCAGACACGATCAGATTGTCGAGCGTCAAGAGAGCGGTATGACCGTCGTTGACCTCATTGCAGTGCAACGAGAGGTAATAGGTACCCGCGGTAGTGATGGTGAACGAGAACGAAGCCGGGCCACTGCTTGCCGCAGGCAGGAATACATAGGCGATATCATAGCTAGAAAGACCGTTTGCGGTTTCCGCACGAGCCGTGGCCATGGTCAGCCACAGGCCACGATAGCCATACCAACTCGTGCAGTCGGACAACGTGTAATCAGTGGACAGGGTATAGGTTCCGGGAAGCAGGTACACCGGCGTGGTAACCAAGCCATTGCCACTGCCACCCGTAATGCTCATGGTGTTGCCATTCACCTTATAGTTATTGCCCTGAACGCCACCAGAGGGAGTCCACGTGCTGAAGTCCAGGTTCGTGGTAGTGAGCTCGTTGCTGGCAAACCAGCCACGAAGCGTGGTCGGGGCAAGCTGACCGCGCGTCTCAACGTGCAGCACCTCGTCGGTGTCGATAACCTGCGCCCACGGCACCGCGGCACCATCTACGCTCACGACCTTCTTCTGATTGCGCGCGGAGCCAATCCACAGTGTGTTGGTGGCTTCTTCATATGCCCACCAGGCATCTTCCGCATCGCCGCTCGTGCCAAACAGGCCACCCTTGCCAGGCACCCACGAATACGTAATCCCATCACCAATGTCATTGCCGCTAGCGGTATAGCGACCGGCCAGATGCTCCGTGGTATCGAACCACTCTTCGTCCTTGACGGTGGTGGTGCCATCCTTTTCGGGGTCGGTCATCCACATACCGTCGGCGGTGGTGCGGTCATTCATGCTGGCAGCGAAGCCCGTGCCATCGAGCACCGTTTTCTCACCCAGCGTGATCATGGTGAGGCCCGTGCCCGTGAACATATCGTCCAGCACGGCGGCCACTTCCGCGGCGCCCTCGGAATCGCGATTTGCGCTGGGAAGCATATCCCACGAGTGGATGTCCACAACCTCCAGCGCCGCGTCACCGTGGAACATGTCGGCAAAGCTCGTAGTAGCGCTTACGTCCGCGCCTTCATGAGCAGCACCCTGGTCGTCGGTATAGCCAGCGCCATTGAAGGATTGCAGGTGGTCATAGGAAAGGGTTTCCCCAAACGTATCGCTGTAGTAATCGCTAAACCACGCGGAAAGGTTCGTGGGGGCAATGCCATCCTGCAGCACCACGTGCTCCACGATGGAGGGATTGATGGAATCGCGCCAGGGCAGATTGCTCGCATGGCCGTCATAGTCACCATATTCGGTAACGACCTTGCCATATTCCGAGCTATTGTCGTACACGCCCACATACAGCGTCTTGGTATCGGCGTCGTAGCGCCACCAAGCGTAGGGATTGCTATCGAAGCGATTCTCGAGCGACCAGGTGTAGGTAACCACGCCGGAAACGCTGCCGCCGGAAGCGGGATACAGCGACACGAACGATGCGGTGTCACCAGCCTCATTGGACGAAGAGGCAGCGGGAACGATGGTGCCGTTGGCTTTCCAAACGCCTGCATGCAGAGCGAAGGAGGGAACGCCCTCAAGGCCCGCGCCCTGGAGCACGGCGTCGCTTTCGAGCGTGATGGTGTAGAGCGAAGCCGCGCCTGCGAACATGTTGGTCACGTTGCCGCCGCGCATATGCCAACCGGTGAGGTCGAGCTCCTCGAGCTTGCGGGCGCCGCTGAACATGTTGCTGAAATCGGTCACCTTCGCGGGATTCCAGTTCTCGGTACCCTCGATGGTGGTCAGGCTGGTGCAACCCTGGAACATGGATGCAAGGGAGGTGGCTTCGGAAACATCCAGGTACGTTGCTTCCACATCCTGGAGCGCCGTGTGACCCGCAAACCAGCTAGCCGGGTTGTCCACGCGCACCGTGTTCTGGAACACGACATGCTCCATGACGTTGGTGTAGCCTGCTTCTCCCTCATGGCCAGCGGGTGGGGCAAGCGCACGCCAGGGCAGATCGCCAGCCAGCTCGGTAACGTTGTAGTCGCCGCCGTTGGGGCCGTCATAGCCAATGGTGAGCGTCTTGGTCTGTACGTTATATTCCCACCAAACGTTGGCGTTGCTATTGAAGCGGCCACGGATGATCTCTTCCCAGTTGTAGGTGAAGGCGCCCGCATTGTTGGTGAGCGTGTAGAGCTCGGCCAGCTTCGAGGAGCTGTCGGCCCACGTTGCGCCACCGGCGGACGTATCGCGACTCCAGCTGCCATTGTCGGGCGTGCGGTTCGCCAGCGTATCATCCAGACCCGTGCCGGCAAGCACCGTGCCCGCGCCCGTGGTTACGTGCAGGAGCGCCGAATCGCCCGCGAGCATATTGGTAACGGTGCCATTCATCGTCCACTGGCTGAAGTCAACCGTTTCCAGGGCGCTGCATGCGGCGAACATCTCGCTCAGGTTGGCACCCGTCACATCCCAGTTGCGGATGCCGCTCTGGTCGGTCAGCGACGTGCAGCCGTAGAACATGCGCTCGAACGAGGTCACGTCGCTGGTGTCCCACTTGCGCAGCGAGGTGAGGGTGGTAATGCCCTCGCAGCCCTCGAACATGCTCGCCATGGTAACGCCTTCGCTGGTATCCCAGTTGAGCATGCACGCGAGGTCATCGTCTTCCATGGCCGCATCGCCCATGAACATGCAGCTGAAGTCCTGCACCTTCGAGGTGTTCCACGCGTCGGCACCCGAGAAGCTGGAAAGCTGCTCGTTGCCGGCGAACATATGGGACATGCTCGTGGCCTGCTGCACGTCCATGCCGCTGCCGTCGAAGGTGGTCAGGTTGTCGTAATTCTCGAACCAGTGGGCCGGATTGTGCACGATGATGCCACCCTGCGAGCTGATGGTGACGACACGGTCCTTGGCGGCCTTCAGACTGGCGGCCGTGGCCCCGTCGTCGCCGTCGACTGCCGCGTAACCCAAGGCGGGAATCCAGGGCAGGTCGTCGGCCAGCACGTCGACCGTGTTGTCGGTGGTGCTGCTGGCTCCGATGATGAGCTCTTGGTCGGCCTTCACGTACTTCCACCAGGTACCACTGTCGGGCGTGAAGCAGCCACCCAGGATGGTGTCATCCCACACGTAGGTGAGCACGCCCGGATGCGTATTATTGTTGGTCACGGGATAGCGCATCGCCAGGCGGCTCGAGCTATCGAACCACGTGCCGTTCTGCAGCACCCAGCAGCCATCCTGCGGCTTGCGGTCTACCAGGTCGTCATCCATGCCGCTGTTCAGCAACACCGAAGTGGGGCTTGCGATGATGGTGGTCAGCGAATTGGTCTCGCCCTCGTCCACGCCGATCATGTCGGTCAGGTCGGTAGCGGCCTGCATGTTCCACTTGCTCACGTCAAGCGTCTCGAGCGCAGTGTCGCCATAGAACATGTGGCTGAAGTTCCGCACGCTGCTGGTATCCCAACCGGCGATGCCAGCATTGTCAACGAGAGACGTGCAACCCGCGAACGCGTAGCTCATGTCGGTAACGCCCGAGGTATCCCAATTGCGCATAAGCGTAATGTTCGCGAGGCTCTCATCATCCTGGAACATGCCGCTCATGTTCTCGAAATTGCTCGTATTCCAGCCGATAACGCCCTTTACGGTGGCAAGCCTGCCATCTTCGGCGAACATCTTCGAGGCGTTTTCCACGCGCGACGTATCGATGCCGCTACCATCAAACGACGAGAGAATGATGTAGCCGGGACTCTTCACCAGCTGGACGTTGCGGAACAGCGCCGTCATGCTTGCGGAGTCGCTCAGGCCATCCAACTGGAAAATGAGATAGTACGTACCAGGAGTCGTAATGGAGAATCCAACTGCAGCCTTGGTGATGGAGCTCGCGCCAATTGCGAACTGGATGAATGCAAGACGGTAGCCGCCGCCACTGTTTCCGGAAGGAGCATGGTAGAGAGCGGTATCCAATTCCAGACCCATGTACGACTGATTGCCGTTATAGTAGGGCACCTGGTAATCCAGGCTCATGGCATAGTCGCCTTCATCCAGGTACACGGGCATGTACACGGTACCGTTGCCACCACCACCGTGGAAGGTGAGGTTACCCGTCTCTGAATCGTACACGCAGCTATTAAGCGCGTTCGTCGACCAGGTATTCAGGTCGTGATTGTCGGGGATCATATCCCTGTTTTCAAACGGACTACTGGCAAACCACTGATTGGAATCAGCGGGAAGCACCAACTGCCCATGGCTGGTGATCGTGGTCACTGCGTACAGCGGAACGATGTTAATCCACGGGAGGATATCGTAGGTTTCGGAAACCTCGATGCGATCGTCGTCCTGCGTGCCAAGGTCGAGCGTCGTCGTGGCAATCACGTACGTCCACCAAGCGCGCTCGTCGCTCTCGAAGCGGCCGCCGAGCGTCGTGCCATCCCACGTGTACAGCATCGCGTCGCCACGCGTGTTGCCACCCAGCTTGTACATGGCGGAAAGCTGCGGGCTACCGCCCCACCAGGTATTTGCCGTATCGTGCGCGGCATCGATGGCCGTACGGCCGTAATTCCACACGCCGTTGACCTTCTGGCCCAGCACCCAGCGGCCATCGCGCGAAGAGCGATCGACCAGCGTGTCGTCAAGGCCACTGCCCGCGAGCACGCTCTGCTTGTCGAGCAGCAGGCTCGTAAGCGCCTTGCATCCCGAAAGCATGCCATCCACGGTGGTGGCGTTCGTCATATCCCAACCCGTAAGGTCCAGGCTGGTGAGCTGCGTGGTGAAGGACGTGCTCGTAGCCATGCTGAACATGTTGCTGAAATCTTCCACATTACTGGTGTTCCAGCTGGTGAGCGCATTGTTGTTCTGCAGGCCGTAATCATTGGCAAACATGCCCGACATATTGGTGGCGCTGCTGGTATCCCAACCGGCCACGTTCGTGATGCTGGTAAGGCGCGGGTTATCCGCGAACATATCCGAAAGGTCCTCGGCGCCCGTCACGGAAAGGTACGTGCCATCGAAGCTCGTCAGATACGCATAGCCCTGGAACCAGCCAGCGGGGCTTTCCAGAATGGGAGCGCCATCGGTGTTGATGGACTGGATGAGCGCGCGTCCCACGTAGGAGCTGTTGTACACGCGTAGATCATCCCACGGCAGGTCGTCGGAGGTTTCAGTGATGACCTTATCGTCACCCGAATCGCTGCCGATGGTCAGCAGGTGGCTGGAAATGGTGTAGATCCACCAGGTGTTCTCGTTCTCGAAGCGGCCACCCAGGTGCAGGCCATCCCACGTATACGTCAGCGGGTCAGCCAGGCTGTTGCCCGCCTTCGGGTAACGAGCCAACAGCGCCGAGGTGTTGCCGAACCACGTATCGCCCGGCAGGCACCAACGACCATAGCTGTCAGGATGCAGGCTGATCAGGTAGCTGCCATCCAGGCACGACTGATTGCCCAGCGTGACGCGAACGACACCCGTGCCATAGAAGAAGTTCGTGAGATCCAGGCTCGTGCGCGTCACGCCATCGCCACTGGTGCGCATATCCCAATCCTGGAAGTCCACGTCGGTGAGCAGCGAATCGTAGCAGAACATATGCGACATGCTCGTAGCCGAAGAGGTATCCCAATCGCTGATCGCGGTAGCGTCGGTAAGAGCGCTCGCGTGATAGAACATGTAGCTGAAGTTGGTGACGTTACCCGTCTGCCAACCGGAAAGACCCGACAGGTCGGTCAGCGCATTGTCGTCGTAGAACATGTAGGACATGTTCTCGGCGCTGCTGACGTCCCAGCCAACCACGCCCGTTAGCGTGCCGAGCTTGTAGCAGTTATAGAACATCGAGTTGAAGTCCTTGGCATGGCTGGCATCCATGGCCGAGCCCGTGAAGCCCAGCAGCTCGCCATACCCGCTGAACCAGCTTGCGGGATTGAGCACGATGATGTTGTTGCGGGCCACCACGTACCTGGTGTTGGAAGGCGTTGCCACCGCCAGCCACGGAAGCACGTACGTGCTCGTGCCATTCAGCAGCGTATCGCCCTTCAGCACGGTACCCGTGGTGTCGTTGACCCACGTCTGCGCGGTACGCGTCTCGCTCACCTGCATGTTAGCCTCGCCCGTGGTGCCCTCGTCCAGGCCGAAGGTCAAGGTGTAGGTAGTGGGGTCGTACGTCCACCATGCATTCTGGTTACTGCTGAAGTGGCCACCCGGCTTCCCGCCCTGCCAATCGTACGTGGAAACCTCGGAAGGCTGCAGGCCCGCCGCATAGCGCTCGGCCAAGCGGTCGGTACCGTCGTACCACAGGCCGCCACGCAGCTGCCAACGACCCTGCGAAGCCTGGCGCGTGGAAATGCCCGTGGTGTTCGAGGTGGTTCCCGCGAAGCCCGCAGATGTCAGGACAACCTTTTCGCCCAGCGTGATCGTGCCCAGCTGGGTAAGGCCGGCGAACATGTAGGCGCGGTTGGTGCTCGACGTCATATCCCACGTATTGATATCCATCGTGGTCACGCCGCTGTCGCCGTAGAACATGTAGCTGAAGTCGGTGACGCTGCTTACGTCCCAACCGGTAAGGTCAACGCTGGTCAGGCTCGTATCGCCGCGGAACATGCCCGACATCGTGGTAGCGGAAGCGGTGTTCCAGCCGCGGATGTAATCCAGATTGCCCAGGCTTGTGGCGCCATTGAACATGTTGTCGAAGTGCTCGACTTTGCTCACGTCCCAGTTAAGCAGGAACGCCAGGCTGGAAATCTGGGATACGCCCTGGAACAGGCCCGACATGTCGGTGATGTTGCCTACCGTCCAGTAGCGAATGCCGTCGATGGTAGACAGGCTGCCGTCGTTGGCAAACAGGTTCTTGAGCGAGACGATGTTCGGCTTCAGCCAGTTGGCCACGCCAGAAACCGTCGTCAGGTTGGGGCAATCCTGCAGGAAGCCCTCCAGGGTACCCGTTGCGGTCTTCGTGGTGCCGTCAGCCGCCACGTACGTCGTCGAGGGATCGGCACCGCTGAAGTCGATGCCCGAGCCATCGAAGGTAACCACATACTGGTAACCCTTGAACCAGTCCTTCGGGTTGATGATCTTCACGCCGCCATTGAAGGAGATGGCAGTGATCTTCAGGCCATTGGTGACCAGCGGCAGCCAAGGCAGCTCGTCATAGGCATTGATGACGGTAAGGTCGGGGGTCGCACCTTCGTAATCGGTACCAATGGCCAGCGTGCCGCCGGTCGTGGGGTCTTCGTTGGGAAGGTAGCGCCACCACACGTAGTCGTTATCGACGTCGGTAACCACGGTGGAGCCATCCACGGTAGCAACCGTGCGCTCCTTGATGAGGCGACCACCAGGCAGGTCGGCCTGCCAGGTATACGCCCAAGTGCCGCTGTAGCGGGTCGAATCGCTCTGATACAGCTTGGCAAGCTTGGTGGTGCTGTCGAACCAAGCGCGATCCTCGCGCATCCACATGCCATCGGAGATGTCGCGATCATTCAGGCTGTTGGTAAGGCCCGTGCCATACAGGATGGTGTTATCGCCCGCACGCACGGTTACCAGCGAGCACGTCTTATCGGAATCGATGAGCAGCATGTTCGTATACACGGTGCCCGCCGCCTTCATGTTCCACTCGCTGAAGTCGACGTCTTCCAGACTCGTGCAGTTGTAGAACAGATAGCTCAGGTCGGCACCATCGATATCCCAGTTCGTGCCGCTGGCGCCAATGGCCATCGCATGGGCCAGGGCGGTGTTCGTGGCGAACATGTAGCTGAAGGAAGTGACCTTCGAGGTATCCCAGCCAGCAATGCGGTCAAGCGACGTGAAGCGCGTGCCGTAGAACATGTACTGCATATCCACGTCTTTGGCGGTATTGATGCTCCACAACTGCAGGTCATCCAAGCTGGTAAGGCCATCTACGTTGTAGAACATATGGGCGAACGAGGTGGAAGCCTCCACGTCCCAACCGGAAAGCGATGTGATGGTATCCAAGCCGGAATCGCCGTAGAAGCAGCGCTCGAAGGTTACCACGCTATCGGTATCCCAGTTGGAGATGCCCGTCACGCTGGTAAGGCCCGCATGCGTAACCGTAGTACCGCTCTTCACTTCCCCGTTGTTAGCGAACAGGTTCTTGAAGCGCGTCGCATAGCTGGTGTCGATACCGCTGCCGTCGAAGCTGGTAAGCAAGCCGTAGCCGTTAAACCAGCTCTCCATGTTCTCGGGGGCGATGTTGCCATCGGACACGATGGAATCGATGTACGTCTGCGTGCCGTAATTCCTGGTAGACCACAGGCGCAGGAACTCGAACGGGAAGACCTCGGTGTTGGCAACGCGATCGGACTCATCGATGAACGAGGTATTGGCCGTCTCGGTTACGCGGCTATCGGCAGCCACGCCCGTACCATGAAGACCAAGCTCGCCCGCGTCGTAGGTCCACCACGTCTTCAAGTTGCTCGCAAAGCGGCCACCGAACGACCCAGCGCTCCAGGTGTAGGTGCCCGCCATGCTCGAGCCACCGTACGCATCATAGCTCGACATCAATTCATCCCACGAGCCCAGCCAACCATCGGTTGCGCGCGTCCAATAGCCAGAGCTCTGCACGCCCGTGGAGCCCGTGCCCTCATCGCCGGACGAGGTAAGCAGCTCGTAGATGGGACCATCACTGTACAGCGTGCCGCGCATAACGCCAAGATTGTCCTGGTCACCATTGTAGTTAATGATAAGGCGAAGTACGCCATCGTGCGACGTCACGTAAGCGCCGTGGATATTGCCCCACGAGGTGAGCGCGGTGCCATCCGCGTTGTACAGCGTAAGCACGTTACCAGCGCCATCGTAGAAGGTCATGGTATCGTAATGTCCGCCATGGTACCACCAGCCCGCGCAGTAGCCCATGGAAGCGTCATTGCTGAAGACCAGCGTGAGATAGGTCGATCCGGGAGCGTAGAAGTCGAATTCCCTGTTGCCCAGAGCCGACTGACTGGGTACGTACGAACCCTTGTCGAACGTGAGCGTACGCGTAGGAGCGGCTTCGTCAGGAGCTTCCTTGCTATTGTCCAGCGTGGAGTTGCCCCACTTGGCACCCAGCACCACAGTCTGCAAACTGCCGCAGCCGAACATCATATCCTGCGCATAATCATCGGCGAGGACTCCACCGTAGGTGCGCTCATTAGCACGCATGTTCCAGTTGCTGAAGTCGAGCGACAGCAAGCTGCGCGCATCCTTGAACATGTTCTTGAAGGTGGTGCCAGCCGTAGTCGTCCAGCCAGAGATGCCCGTGGCATACGTCAGGCTCGACGCACCCTCGAACATGCTGCTGAAATCGGTGACCTTCGAAACGTCGAAGTTGGAGAAGCTCGGCAGCGTAACGAGGCTCGAGCATCCCTTGAACATGCTGGCCAAGCTGGTCACGTTGGAAGTATTCCAGCTGGTGGTACCCGTTACGCTGGAAAGAGACGAGCAACCCTCGAACATACGCGCCATACTGGTCACGTTGTCGGTATCGAAGCCCGCGCCAGCGAAGGTCTCCAGAGCAGTGTGGTTGATAAACCACTGGGAAAGGTCCACGGGGGAAATGTGGCCCATGGAGGTAACGTCGGTGATAGCCGTATTGTCGAAGGTCCCGTCCGTCTTCAGGATGACCGAACGCCAAGGCAGCGTGCCCCACGTCTCGCCATCATGCACATACCCGCCAGCGGCGGTCTCGTACACCCACTTGTCGCCCGAAGCACCACCATCGGCGCCCAGCTCGAGCAGGCCGAAGTTTTCGCTCTCGGGGTCCTTCGTATACTTCCACCAAGCATTCGGATTGCTGGGGAAGCGTCCACCCAGGCGGCTATCGTCCCAGGTCCATAGCTGATGGCCCGTGGGTCCAGCACGCGTGGGATTGGCCGGATCGTACAGCTTCGCAAGATTCGTGGTGGTGTCGAACCACACTTCGTCACCGCTGGCATTCACGTTCAGCCACATGCCATCGGTGTCCGTCAGGCTCGTAAGCGTGTTGTTGAAGCCCGTGCTCACCAGGATCACGCCGTCATCGAGCGTCATGGAACGCAGGCCCGTGCATCCAGTCAGCATGTTGGATACCTTCGAAAGGTCGCTCGAGACCTTCTGCATATCCCAGCTGGAAAGATCCAGGCTGGCCAACTTTGCATCGTTCTGGAACATGCCCGTGTAATCGCCCACGTTGGTGGTGTTCCACGTGGTCAGGTCGGTGAGCGTCTTCAGCAGCAGGTTGTTGTAGAACATGCCCGCCAGGCTGGTGTTCGTGGCGGAGGGAGCACCCGAAGTGCCAATGCCCGTCACCGATTCCAGCTTCTGGCAGTTGTAGAACACGTTCTCCAGCGTAACCGCTTCGCTGAAATTCAGGCCATCGCCCACGAACGTGGTGAGCTCGGTGTAGTCCTTAAACCATCCAAGCAGATTGGTGGGAATGAGCACGCCGTCATTCACGGAGGAGCTGAAGGTGTACACCGGCGTGGCGCCCTCGCCCGTTGCCGTATTCGGGTCGACGATAAGGTCGCGCCACGGAAGCGACGACTTGACACCGTTGTACGTACCCTCGAATTCGCTCACGTGAGCCTCGCCCGTCTTGTCGGTAAGGCCAACGGTAATCAGGCCGTTGTCGTAGCGCCACCACGCATTCGGGTTGCTGGCGAAGTTGCCCACGAACACGCCGGGGAACCAGGTGTAGGTCGTGCGCCAATACTGGCCGATGTCGTCGTCGGCATAGCGGTTGGCCAAGCTGAGCGTGTTACCCACCAGGTTGTCGGAGGAGCCAATGCCCCAGGAACCGGCGTTGGGCTTGTGGTAGTACATGTCGTTGTCGATGCCCGAGCCAATGAGCACCACGTTATCATGCAGCACCAGCGTGGTCAGGTAACGCAGGTTCTCGAACATGCCTGTCAGCGTGGGCGTGCCGCGCTTGGCGTTGGTGCGCATGTTCCAGGAATTGGTGGTGGAAGCCAGCGTGATGGAGGTCAGGTTGTTGGTGTCCTTGTATGCGTCGCTCATGCTGAACATGTGGCTGAAGTCGCTGGCCGCGGAAACATCCCACTTGGAAAGGTCCAGGCTAGAAAGCGACTTGCAGTTCGCGAACGCATACGCGAAGCTCTCGACGCTACTCGTGTCGAAGTCGATGTGCGTGATCGTGGTAAGGCTCGTGCAGTTGTAGAAGAGCTTTTCCATGGACGTCGCATTGGTGGGATTCAGGCCATTGCCATCGAAGCTCACCAGCGAAGTCATATCCTGGAACCAGCCATGCAGCGTGGTCGGGGCAAGGCGTCCCGTGGTAGTCACGGCCGTCACGCGATTCAGGTAGTCGCTGCCACCCAGGGGCGCAATCCACGGAAGCACGTAGGGGCTTGCCGTGGTGGCATCCTCGGTTACCTTGGCACCGGCCACGTCGGCGCCAATGGCCAGCGTGCCCTTCGTGGTAGGCGTGGCAACATTACCCGACGTGGGAGTAAACGTCCACCAGGCATCCTGGTTGCTATAGAAGCGTCCGCCCAGCTTCGAGCTATCCCATACATAGGTATAGGTATCGGCGGGGCGCGTCGTAATGGTGTTGCCTGTATAACGCGCGGTAACCGTGGCGATGGTGCCATAGCGATTCTCCAGCTCGGCGGAAGAGTCGAACCACAGCTCGTCCTCGCCGTCCATCAGCAGCCAACGGCCCTGCGTAATGCCGCGCGTGGACAGGCCGTCGATGCCGCTACCTTCCAGCACCACGCCCTGGCCCAGCGTCAGACTGCCAACCGTGGGGTCGCCCAAGTTGTCGCATCCCGCGAACATGCCCTCGCGGCTCGAAGCCTCGCGCATCTGCCACGTGGAGATATCCACGATGCGCAGGTAGTCATCGCCATTGAAGAGGTTTTCGAAGCTCGTCGTAGCCGAGACGTCCATGCCCGTACCGTCGAAGCGTCCGTAATTCGAAGCGGAATTGCCCGTGCCGTAGCCGAGCATCTTGTAATTCTGGAACCAGCCCTCGAGCGTCTGCGGGGCAACGCCATTCTGCGTGTAGATCGAGCGAATGTTGAAGTACGCACGCAGCGCGGCACCGCTGGAAACCCTGCCGCTGTTATACAGCGTGGGAATGGCCACGTGGGCATCGCCGGAAAGGCTGCTGCTCCACGGAAGCTCCGGTGCCGTCTCGTACACGATCTTGTTCACGCCATCGTCGGCGCCAATGGTGAGCGCGTAATTCGCATAGCTCCACCAAGTGTTGTCGTTAACGAAGCGCCCGGCCAGCTGCCCCTGCGCCCACGTGTAGGTAATGGCCTGCGTGGGAAGCGTGGCGTCGGAAATGCCATTCACCGTGCCAGCCTTGCTCGTGGGATAACGGCAGGCGATGTTGTTCGTACTGCCGAACCAACCCGTGTCGGCATTCCAAGAGCCATCGGCTGCCTCGCGCGTGTACGAATTGTCATGCTGCAGCGTATTGCCGAAGCCCGTGCCATCCAGCACCACCATCGGGCCGAAGGTCACAGTTGCCAACGCGTAATCGCCGGCGAGCATGTTGGTGTATACAGCACCATCGGCGGTCATGTCCCACTCTTCCAGACTCAACGTGGCCAGGCGATAGTCGTCGGCGAACGTCTCGCGGAAGTCGGTAACGTCGGCAGTGTCCCACGCGGAAACCGAGGTGAGCGTCTGCAGCTTGTAGCAATGATAGAAGGTGCGGTACAGGTTTTTCAGCGACTGGGTATCCCAGCTATTGGTGCCGCTTACCGTGACCAGGTTCTCGCAACCGCTGAACATCTCGGCCAAGGTGGTCACGCCCGTGACATCCCAGGCATCCACGCCCGTGAACGTCTGCAGGGCGGTGCAGTCCTGGAACATTTTTGCCAAGCTGGTCAGATTCGAGGTGTCCATGCCCACGCCATTGAAGCTCGTAAGGGCGGTATAGCCAGCGAACCACGCCGTCGGGTCCTGCGCCTGGAACATGTACGAGGCGTCGGTCTCGACCTTGGTCACCTTGGCCTGTCCACCAATGACGGGCAGCCACGGCATCGAGCGATCCGTGACGTCTTCGACTTCCGTGATCAGCTTATTGGTGCCACTGTCGGCGCCAATAGTAAGCGTGCCGGCCCTATTGCCATTCGTCCAAGTGAACGTCCACCAGGCGTTGTCGTTCAGGAAGCGGCCACGCAGCAGGCCCGCGGCCCACGTGTACTCGAGCTCGGTCTGGGGAAGCGTGGCACTGGCTACGCCATTGACGGTGCCCGACTTATCTTCGGGATAACGGGAGTTGATGTTGCCCGTGGTGCCGAACCACACGCCATCGCTGGCATCCCACGATCCGTCAGTAGGCTTACGCGTGAGCAGCGCATCGTCGAAATCGGTATCCGTCAGAATGGCATTGGGGCCAAGCTTCAGGCTCGTCAGCGCAACGGTGGTGAACGAAGAGCCATCGCACAACTTCAGCATGTGGTCGCGCGAATAGGTAACGCCCGCCGCCGGCGATGCCGGCTCGACGCTCGTGCGCATATCCCAGTTATGCAGGTCCAGCGTGGTCAGGCTGCTGTTGTTGTAGAAGGCATTCGAGAAGTCGGTTACGGCAGAGGTGTTCCAGTTACCCAGATCCACCAAGCGCAGCATGTTGTAGTCGTTGTAGCACAAGCCGGAAAGGTCGGTTACCGAGCTCGTATCCCATGCGCCCACGCCCGTGATCTCGGTGAGCTTGCGGTCCTCGGCGAACATGCGGGCAAGGCTCGTCGCGCCCGAAACGTCCAGGCTGGCAAGACCGCTGATGCTCGTCAGCTCGTAGCATCCCTCGAACAGGCTCTCCAGATTTTCGGTTCCCGCCAGCTTCAGGCCCGTCACGGTGATGGAGGTAACCGCCTCATAGTGGTGGAACCACTTATAAAGGTTAGTCGCGTAGAAGTTCGAGCCCGCTTTCACCACAATCGACTTCACGTTGAAGCGACCATTGCCGCCTTCGATGACGTCCAGCCACGGCTGCTCGGTGGTGCCTTCGGGCACTTCATCCAAGAAGCCAGTGTATGCGGTCTCGGTTACCGTGGTGCTATGGGATGCATCCTGGAACGTCGTGCCGATGAGCAGCTGCTTAGTAGTACTGTCGTAGGTCCACCACGCATTGTCGTTGCTGGGGAATCGACCACGCTGGCTACCGTCAGCCCACACATATGTGTGCACCGTGCCGGAAATAGCGTTACCCGCCGCGGGATAACGATCAACCACATTCTTCGTGGTGCCGAACCACGGGTCGGCCTCTCCCCCATCGGTACGATCCCAGCTGCCGGCAACGGCGGCACGGGAGCTCACATTTTCAAAATCGGCGTCTTCCAGAATCACGCCCGGGCCAATGATGAGCGTACGCAGCGAACCCATCTCGTGCATCATGTTCGTGCGCACCGCATTGGCAGGCATGCTCCATCCGCTCAAATCGAGGGTAACCACGTAGCGAGCATTGTCGAACATGCTCTCGAAGGTAGTGGCGCTCGTTACGTCCCACTGGGCCAGCGCCGAGATGTCGGTGAGGTCGGGAGTGTTGTAGAACATGAAGCTGAAATCTTCCACCTTGCCCGTATCCCAATTCTGCATCTCGGGAACGAGCAGCAGCAGCGGGCAGTTGTAGAAGAAGTAGGCCAGCGAGGTAATGTCCTTCACGTTCCAGTATTCCAGGCCCTTCACGGAACCAAGAATGGAGCAGCCCTTGAAGAAGTTGGCCAGCGACTGATTGGCGGTCGCCGCGCTCACGTCCAGACCAAGGCCATCGTTCAGCGTGCCGTCGGCGTTGATGGAGGCGGCGCTCTGGAAGGACGTCATCTTGGAGTAGCCCGCGAACCAGCCCTCGGGATTGGTGGGCTGCAGGCCACCCAGGACGATGACCTTCTGCACGCTCGTTACCGAGGAGAGCACGTTGAGCCAGGGAAGCAGCTTCGTGCGGTCACCGCTGGCTGGCAGCGTGGCCACCTCGGTCACTACCTTGCTGGAATTCTCAGCCGTAGTGGTAACGCCAATCGTCAGCGTGCCATCGTCGGCGTTAAATTTCCACCAGGCATTGTCGTTGGAAATGAAGCGGCCCGACTTCAATCCCGTGGACCAGACGTATACGAACGTACCGGTCGCATTGCCCGTGGTGGCCGAGCTGGCAGGGTAGCGCGCCGCAAGGTTTGCGGTGCTGCCGAACCACATACTATCGGAGGTCTGCCACGAGCCGTTGCTCGTCGTATGAGCAGCGAGCGTGTCGTCAAACCCCGTGCCAGCGAGAATAACGCCATCCGTGAGCGTGAGCGTTGCCAAGCCACTGCAGCCATAGAACATGTTGCCGCGCGTCACGTCGGGCATTTCCCAATCGGTCAGATTCATGGTGGTGAATTGGGTAAGGCTGCGGAACATGCCCGCGAAGGTCGTAACCTGCGAGACATTCATGCCCGAGCCATCGAAGCTAATCAGGTTGGTGTAACCATAGAACCAATCTTCCAGATTGGTGGGGGCGATGCCGTTGGTGGTAACCACGTAGCGAATCTTGCTCTTGGTTACGATGGTCGTGCCGCTTGCATCCTTCAGCCACGGCTGCTCGGCCGCGAGCTCGGTAACCGTCACGGTGCCCGTGGCGTCATCCACACCCAGAGTGAGCGTATTGTCCGCGAACTTCCACCACGCATTGTCATTGGCGAAACGGCCGCCAATTTGATTGGCGTGCCAGACGTAGGTGATGGGGTCGGTGCCCAATTCGGCATCGAAGGTGGTGTCGGCGGGATAGCGCGTAACCACGTTATCGGTGGTGCCGAACCACACGCCATTTTCCACATCCCACGAGCCAGCGCTTGCGGCGTGCTTGGTAAGCGTATTGCCCAACGAGGTATTCGCCAGGATTACCTTATTAGTAAGTACGAGGCGCGCCAGACCCGAGCAACCCGCGAACATATAGGTACGAGCAGAGCTGGCGGGCATCTCCCAGCCAGTCAGATTCACATTGGCCAGATAGGTGGCTCCCTCGAACAAGCTCGCGAAGCTCGTGGTGGAGGAAACGTCGAAGCCCGAGCCGTCGAATGCGGTCAGGTCGACGTAATCCTTAAACCAAGCTTCCAGGGTGGCGGGAGCAATCTTGGCAACGCTGCCATCCACGGTCACGGTGGTGATCGCCTTGTAGTCAACGGAGGCGAGCCACGGAAGAGCGTCGGCCGTTTCGGTAACCGTCGTGCTCTTGCTCGCGTCAAGCACGGAAAGCGTAAGCGCGCCCGTGCTGGAGTCGAAGCTCCAAATAACATTGTGGTCGGCGTTGCTCGCGAAGTAAGAAGTGTAGGCGAAGTTATACGTAGTAGTGTCCGTCGTGGCGGTGGTCGCCGTCGTGTAGAGGTCGACCAGATCCTGAGTGCTTCCGCTGAAGCTGCCGCCCGACCACGTACCGGCGGTGGTGCCGCGGCTGGGGGCAACCGTAAGGCCGGTGCCATCGAGCACCACGCTCTTGGGAACGATCAGCTGCACGATGGAAGAAAGGCCATTAAACATGCCGCCACGGGCCGTCGTCTCGTAGATGCTCCAGCCCGTCATGTCCAGCGCGCGCAAGCTCGAGCAATTGTAGAACATATTAGTATAGGTAGCGCTAGCGCTCGTTGCCCAACCATTCGTTCCCGTGATCGTGGTCAGATTGGTGCATCCGCTAAACATGCTCTCGAAGCTCGAGACGCCCGAGACGTTGAAAGAGACGTTGCCGTTGGTGACGATTTCCACCGACACCAACTGATCGTAGCCAAGGAACCATTCCTTAAAGTTAGTGGGGACGATGCGGGAGTCGATGACCACGCGCGTGATGGAGCTCTTGCCGTAGGAGCTCTTCCACGGAAGCGAGGTACCGAATTCCACGACCGTCCAATTGCCCGTGCCGGAAGCGGTGAGGGTCAGCGTGGTTCCAGAAACGCTCCAATAAACATCGCTGCCGGTTCCACTGAAGCTGCCACTCGTAGCCATCGGAACCAGACTGGTTACACCGTCGTCGGATGCAATTCCCATGCCCGCCGCGCGGTCGGACTGAGCGCCGCGAGTTTCATTCTGCTTCGCGGAGAAGTCGGTTCCGGTTGCAGTGGCGGTTCCGTTTTCGGCAACCGTCGAAGCGGTTTCGTTTTCCGTCGCGGAGCCATTGGCAGCCGGCGCGGTTCCGTTTTCGGCGGAGCCATTTTCGTCGGAGCCGTTGGTTTCGTTTTCGGTTCCGTTTTCACCATCGGAAGAATTCGAACCCTCGGTTCCATTTTCGCCGTCGGAAAGAGTAGCGCCCGCGGTTCCATTTTCAGAACCGGATGCGTCGGCGGCGATGGTTCCATTTTCGTTATCAATAGCATCCGCTCCGTCGGTTCCGTTTTCGGAAGCGGCGGCGGTTTCATTTTCATTCGTTCCATTTTCGGCAACGGCGGCGGTTGCATCGTCGGCGCCAAGGGTGGAGAGTTCGGTTTCGTTTTCGCTCGCATCGGAAAGCGTAGCGGAGGCATCGGCGGGGGCGGCTTCGTCGGTGGCGCCCTGAGCGCTCATGCCGAAGACGTTCGCGGCGGCGGTGGTGGTGACGCCACAGACGCTCTGCGCGTCGCTGCCCTCTACACTATTACTTATATAAGTAGTCGCTCCTTCGTTGCTTTCCGAAACGAACGAGCTCGCTGCGGCGGATGCCGAGCGAGCCTCAATGGTCTCTGCGGAGGTGTCGTCTTGACCGCTATCGGTCTGCTCGACCGAGGGCGCATCCTGTCCGATTCCCTCCCCTTGCGGAAGGTCTTCGTCGTATGACGCGGTATCGGAAACGCCGTCAGTTTCGGCGGGATCATCCGCTTCTTCGGAAGCTTCCTCCTCGGTAGGCTCCTCGCTTTCGAGGGCCTGCTCATCGGTGGGCTCCGTAGCGGACGCATTCACGTCATCCCCCTCCGCGGGGGTTTCGACGCCTTCAACTGCAACAGCCTCATCTGCGGTTTCCTGCACAGAAGAAACGGCGGCGGGCTCATCGGAGGAAAGGGGGTTGTTGATTTCCTCGACTACAGCCTCGTCGTCATTCACGACCTGGGCGGATACCGTAGCTGCGGCATCGTCTTGTGTATTGGATTCGATGTCTGCGGCGAATGCCAGATTGGGGGCGGCGAAAGCCAAGAAGGCGCACAGCGTCACAAGGACAAGAGCCACCGCTACCTTAGCGGAGGTTTTCCTCTCGACCCCAGCGAATCGCATTTTTGCAGTAGCGCACTCCACTGCAAACGCTCTCCTCGTGTAACAACCCCCGGGCAACATACCCTTGAATTGCCAGGTCAAGTGAGAATACGGTACTATCCGCGATACTTGGCCCGCTCAAGTTGATGCCCTCCAGGCGCGCAGCGCATAATTCACCCATTGCTAC
>Ga0307462_100004_pt1 | contig 25809 bp, 2 predicted proteins | sample GoafecBaGen9Rep2_FD_203837 | JGI IMG/M metagenome (GOLD analysis project Ga0307462, IMG submission 203837) | Metatranscriptome of enriched fungal communities from goat fecal pellet, Isla Vista, California, United States - Bagasse, Gen9, Rep 2... ...
GCAGCGGGCGCACCAATGGCGGGCTCGCGTATGTGGGGAATCTCACCGGAGAAGATGCCCTACTGGCCGACCTGGAAGAACGCGAGATCATCCGCGCTCAGGAAGACGGGTTGTATGCCATTACCGTAATGGGTGCCCTCTTGCTTGCCACGAAGCTCAGCGCCTTCGATGAGCTGGCCCGACGCATGATTCGCATCGTGCGTTTCGCCGGCCGGGGCGCATATGAAATCGCAGATCAGGAAGTATTCGACGAGGGCTATGCCACGGCGTTGCCCAAGGCCGAAGCGTACATTGCCAGCAATACGCCCACGGGCGATCTGGCTGAAGGCGGCGTTTACCTGCGCGTGGGGCATGCATATCCTCGACGTGCGGTTCGCGAGCTGCTGGTTAATTCGGTGTTGCACCAGGACATCCAGGCGTTTACGCCAGGTCCGCTGGTGAGCATCTACGACAATCGCATCGAATTCAGCAATCCGGGTAGCAGCCTCGTTCCTCCTAATCAGATGCTTAACGCCCGTCCGAAAACGCGTAACGTGGCTCTTTCGACGCAGCTTCGCGACATGGGCATTTGCGAGGAGTGGGGCGTTGGTTGGGACATGGTGGTCCAGGCGTGCGAGGAAGCGCATATGCTGCCCCCGAAGACGGTGAGCACCGAAGAGGGTGGTACCGTGGTCACGCTTCGCCGCTGTGGTGGATACGAGGCAATGTCCAGGTCAGATAGGGAATCTGCCGTGTATTGGCATGCGTGCTTGCGCTACGCTCAGGGCGAATCGTTCAGCAACACCACGCTCCGTGAGCGCTTTGGCCTGCCCAACGAGCGGAAAAACGTGCTTGCCATGTCTCGTCTCATTCGCGATTGCCAAACCGTGGGCCTCATCAAGGTCGAGAACGAAAAATCAGGCGCTAAATTCCGTCGTTACGTGCCGGCCTGGGCATAGTTCGATAGTAACCGCCAGGTGTCAAAATGAATCACCGCGGGTAGCAATCCCTTGTTATGCTACCGCAAATATGCTATTAATCAGCATTAACCATCTATGCATGCGTGCGCATAGGTTGGGGTCCAAACATCAGTTGCAGCACAAAAGACCAGTTAAACCTAATAGCTGCACCGATCGAGGGGGTTGTCATTATGGGCTCGCAAAGGGGAGCGGCGGCTTCGTGCGCCGCAAAAACCGGCTACACTTCTACCAAGAAGTCGAATTTCGAACGCCGGAAAAAATTCCGCAAAACTGGATCGAATGCGTTAGCGCTCTTGCTAACGTTGGTGCTTGTTTGGCAAGTGCCTTCATTCGCATGGGGTGACGAAGTCCTCCAGGATAATCTGGAAGCGGGTGGTGTCACCCTACCCACTGCCGCTGACATATCCTCTAGCTCTGATACGGGAGCGAATGCGACGGATGAATCCGCTGAGTCAGGAAGCAAGGACTCAGCGGATTCTTCGTCTTCTGGCAAGAATGGGGGGTCTAGCACCCAGGGTCTGAATGCGAGCGCAGACTCTGACGATGATGACTCTGCCACGACGGGGGAGGGTACCTCCTCCAGCGCCAAGTCTGGTCTCTCGGCGCAGAGCGATGAAAATGGTGCCTCCCTTATCCCCCAGGGAGATTCTTCGGATGGCATGGTAACCATCTATGTGTATCAGGATGGTTGGTGGGCGTGTAATTCGGATGACTCAACCGATTACGCATCGACCCCCCTTGATCCTGGAGCGGGCGATTATGCAAAGGTATTTAAGTTTCCGAGTTGGACTGACTATGATGATAATACTGGCGATCCTTACACTTATTCATCAGGCAGTTCTTCTCCGATTGCTGTTTCGACGTACGATTCTATTGAATGGCCGTATACCGTAGGGGCATTTTCTCAGGACCCTGATGGAGATGGCAATATTGACGGCTATCAAGCTTCGCCTTGGTGGGTTGTTGGCTATCTCTATACTGGTTCGTTGTATATCCCGGATGACACTACTGTTTCTGATGCTGAGAAGCGACAGAACAAAGACTGGGGTCCGTCCGCAAATGGCTCTCAGTACTTTAACGGGAATATGGGTGACCCGTCGGCGTTCGGCGATGGGGTGTCTGACTGGGGTCATCTTGTTGCAACCTGGGATCCGTGTGGTAGCTATCAGGTCATTTTCAATGATGTTAATGACGGTCAGTTGTTTACCGTTCAAGGCATGGTCTATGGGGATGAGGTCCCTTACTTCGAGGAGTATGAAGAATTTGGTCGTTATACGGCTGCTGGCGATCGTAATGAGAATGATTTCACAGCCTATTTGAGTGAAGCGTGGCCGAGCGATTCTGCTGAGCAATATGCCTATAAATTGCCTGCGGTAAGGTGGGGCTCTTGGTACAACATTACTAATGGCAACACTTCGAGGCTGTATCCGTTCGACTCTACTCACAATCATCTGTACGACATTATGAATGGCGGAACTGTTACGTCTCCGTTTGATGACGCGGCGTATCGCGACGTTGATGGCGAGTATAAGAAGAACTTTAGTAACAAGTCCGAAGATGATTTCGATCCTGGTGGATTTACTTTGTATCCGACGATTAGCGTTGAATACAAAGATGGATCTTCGTCTCCGACGACTGTGACGATAATGAATCCTTTCTCCACCAATTCGACGATGGCGTCTAATGTTGAAGACGATGCGTATGGCCACGTACTGCCCATTGACGACTCTCAGCTTTCCTCCCTCGACTTTGGCGACAATGCGGATGGCTGGACGTTCTATAAGGCGGGGGATTCTGCGGGTACCCCCACCGGTTACCTCGAGGGTACCTCTTCCACATCTGGCGAAATGGTCATTACCGGTGACGCCAGCGGAAACATGTACGTCAATGGCGATAAGGTTGATTCGCAGTCTATCGATTCCGATGGCAGCCTTATCCTTATCGAGAATGGCGAACATTCCGATGGCGCTACCAATGTAACTCTTACGCTTAGCGGTCTTACCGACGATGGCGATACGACTGCGGAAGCGGCTTCTACCGCCACTATCACCGGCCTGGACAAAGATGGCACTAGCAATACCGCTACCGTTAATGGCACGAACACCATGAGCCTGGAAAAGGGCACGTCGCTTACGGGGGCTACCCCCAGCATCGGCGATGTGGTCGTGCTGAATGGAAAGAATTACGAATTCAAGGGTTGGAAGGTGGGTTCTACCACGGCAACCCTGGATACCGACATTACGGATAACACGTTTACCGCGAATACGACGATCTATGCGTACTATGAAGAGCAGCCGGCTGCTGCCACGTATACGGTGACCATCGGCAATGCGGTTCCCGATAAGGGAACGCTGGCGGGTACCCCCACGGTGACGGCATCGAAGTCTGCTGGTGGAACGGTGGGGATTGGTGGCACGTTTGCCGTAGACCAGGGTTCGGCTATTAGTACGGCTCTGTCGAGCATTACCGCCAGCAATCCTGCTTCTTCGAGTGACGACTATGCGCTTGCCGGTTGGATTGTAGACGGCAACACGGCTACGGTTTATACCGATTCGCAGCTGCTCGCCCTCGTTCCTACGGGCGACATTACCATTAGCCCTTACTATACGATCAATACGTATACGCTCACCATCGAGAATCCCGCTAATACGTCACAGGGCACTGTAACGGGTGCGCCTCTTACGTTTACGGTGGATTCGGGTGGAAGTATTCCTTCTACCTCCTCCATTCCCGTTGTTGCGGGTACTGGCTACGTGCAGGATGGTTGGGAATACACTGAGGATGACGGCTCGGGTGGCTGGACCGGCTGGGCCGACGCCACGGATGATCCCTGGACGCATACAATGGTCGTGAATACCAAGATGCGCCCGAAGTTCGTTGCTACGCATACGGTGACCATCATCGTCTCTGGTAACGGTACCATTGGATACACGGGCCTGGATTCCTCGGGTTCCGCTGTTTCCGATACGGGCAAAACCACGCTTACGTTTACCGTGCGCGACGGTGAGAAGCTGTATCAGCCCAACGGTGCAAGCAATAACGATGAGGTTTCTACCCTTACGGCTACCGCCGGTACCAATGCCGCCTTCACGGGTTGGTATCAGGGCTCTTCGCAGCTGTCTACGGCCACTACGCTTACGGGCGACGGCTCGACTGCGCCCATTATCGATACCGTTGTTACTTCTGACGTTACGTATACGGCAACGTTCAACTCGTACTATCCCATCAGTTGGACCGCTGGCACGGGCGTGACGAGTTTGAGTGGTGGTAGCACTTCGTGGTTGGCGGGGGATGCGACCTCTACGCTTACTACGCCTACTATTACGGCTACCAGTGGGTATGATGATACTACCCCCACCTACACCATATCTTGGGGTGGCACTACCCAGGGTACGGTAACTGTGGATGGCACCACCGTTACCACTGCCAACGCGGGTGACGCAATTCGCGATATCGTGAAGAATGCGACGGGTAATATCACCATCGAGGTGTCGCTGCCGGCGCTCACGAACATTGGCTACACCATCGTGAAGCACTTCGAGTTGGCCGATTATCCCACGGGTACCACCAGCAACGCCGTTGCTGCCGCCTATAGCTCCAGCACCGTAACCGAAACGGGTGCTCAGACGGGCTCCGTGGGCGACACCATTACGTTGACGGCTGCCGAACTGGCGCTTCCCGCTGCTGGCACGACGGGCCTGCCGAGTGGATACGCTGTTGCGAATTACACGGGCTCTTCCGACTGCGGTATTACCAACAATACGGGTAATGCCAATCTCCAGAAGACTATGATGGGGCTTTCCGCTACGGATACCGATGTGACGGTAACGCTTTCCAGCGCCACGACTACCAGCAACGTGGTCCATGTCTACTATACGTTGAATACGTACACGCTGAACGTGGAGTATGCAAGCACCGAATCGCCGGTCCTGAAGGAAGTTGGCACGGTGCCTAGCAGCTTGACTGCCCTGGGTGGCACGAAGCGCGTGGGCCAGACCATTGCGGCATTCCCCACGCCCATCAACAAGAGCACTCCTTCGAATACCTCCGCCGCTGATCCTGAGTGGGAAGGCGCCAACACCGCCACGGGCAATGCGCCTACGGTGAAGGGCGCCGACACCACTACGTATTCCGCTACGGGCTTCACCATGCCCGCGCAGGACGTGACGGCGACCTATACGTGGATCCCCGTAACGCGTGCGATTACCTATGCGGTAGGTACGATGTCGGGTGGTAGCACGACGATTACCGAGACCACTAGCTCCAACCCGGGCAACAGTGTGACGATTACCGATCGTATCGACACCACGGATACCTCGCTGACTACCTCGACGATTACCGACCAGGCAGGTACCTTCACGAGTGAGGAATACTACGGCGAGCAGCACGATAGTGGTCTGCACGACACGAGCCACTACACCAGTGGCACGATTTCCTACACAACGACGCCTGCCTCGAACTGGCAGTTCAAGGGTTGGTACAAGAGCACGCGTACGAGCCCCACGGGTTCGTGGAGCACGCCTACTGCCATTTCTGGCGATCCTACGGGTGAAACCATCACGGCTTACACCAAGTTTATCGCCGTGTTCGAGAAGATTCCCGTAACCACTTCTTATGGCCTGTCTGGATCTACCACGGGCGCTGACGGTTCGGGTGGTTCCGACGCGCGTGGCACCAATGACTTCACGGGCACTGGTACCCTGGGCTCTACTTCGGGTTCCGCTGAGGCTGGTACGCAGGTGACTCTGCCGGGGTATACCCCCAACACCACCAGCAACAACGACAAGACGTACAAGCCGTCCACGACTTCTACCCCCACGGGTACGTGGTACGTGAACAACGGCGGCACGTGGGTTGCCGTAACCGACGAGGATACGTCCACGCCGGGCGTTCAGGTTACGGTGACCGACACGAAGAAGGACTTCGTGTTCGTTCCCGAGCTGAAGAAGTACACGGTTACGTTCCCCACGGCAGGCGTGAACTGCACGCTTCCCGCGGCACTCACGTACGAAGGCTACTATGACCAGCCGCTGACCACGTTTACCAGCACGGCTGACGGCAGCACGTATAGCGATACTGCGGTTGCGTACACGCCCACGGCGGGCCAGACGCTCGACCAGAATGGTTGGGATATGTCGACTGACGGCACGAACTGGACGAACCTGGGTACCTCGGGAGGCGCGTTCGTGGCTCCGGGTAGTCAGACCATTACGCAGGATACCTGGTTCCGCGAGAACTACACGGCTGGTGCCGTGACGTATTACGTGCAGCGCTACTACCAGGATGCCCCCACGGGCATCGGTGCTACGCCCACGTACACGGCGGAGGGTGCCCCCGTGGCCATCTCCACCGCTACGGTGGGTAGCACGGTAACCTACAGCGATATGGTGACCGCCGGTCTTTCTGTGACGCGTCCCTCTGGCGAGCCTGCCGCCGATACCTCGGCGTTTAGTTCGATTACCAACCCCACGTACATGAGCTACGGCGCTCAGAGCGATGGCGCTGCAGCGGGTACGAGCTTCAACACGTACGCTGACTTTGTCGCAGCCAATCCTGGGCTTACCATCACCGACGTTGTTTCGGGCAACCCCAGCAACAACGTAATCAACCTGTACTACGACCGCCCGAGCGGCCTGAGCATTACGTACAACTGGGTTGATACCGACAGCACGAATACCTCGCTTGCCGATCTGGCCACGAATACCACGTTCGTGACCACGACCGACCGTCCGCTGCCTACCAACCAGTCGGGCACGGTAACGGTGGGAACCACCATCGAGCTGCCGTACTACAACAGCACGGGCACCACGTTGAGCGCGGGTACGGAAACGATTCCCGCTGGCCTGCCGGGTGGCGTTAGTGGCACCAACTATGTGCACTTCCTGGGCTGGAAGGTCACGCAGAATGGCACGGACACGGTAATTCTGGCTAGCAACGTCGCCTCGAATCATCAGGTGACCATCACGGCCGATACCGTCATCAAGGGCTATTGGTATCGCGATAACATCGACGTTGTGTTCCAGAACTCCACGCTGGGCTCGTCGAACGCTACCTTCAGCAGCATTGCGGGCCTGACCACGCAGACGATGAAGTATGGCGAGAACGTCATCAAGACGGATGGCACCAACGACGTTGACGATGCCATTACCGTGAACGCTGGCAGCCCGTACTTCTTCCAGGGCTGGATCAATGCCGATCAGACGGCCGCGGGTACGGTGACCACCATTTCCTTGCCCAAGGCGCTGAACACCACGAACTTCACGTTCACGAGTGGCGGTACGGTTTCCGGCAGCGTAGCTACCGTGAACCTGTATGCCGCCTTTGGCAATGGCAACCAGGTGAAGTACGTACGCGGCGATTATGCCAACCCGTCCGATTCCTCCAACGGCAAGACGGGCACTACGGTGACCGTTGGCCTGTGGAACGAGACGAGCCATACGCATTCGGTTGACCCCAGCACGGTGGCGGCCGATATGCCCCTGTATGATACCGATAACACGCCTGATGCGGGCGATTACCTGACGGGTTACACGTTCCTGGGTTGGACGTGGCCGCAGGGGACTACGAATTACATTACCAACAGTGCGGGTTACGTACCCGGGGGTACCCCCACGGGGTATACCTGGTCGGCCACTCTGCCCGACGGTAGCGCCAATCGCGACCTGACGGCTCTGTGGAAGCCCGTCGACCAGAGCGTCACGCTCTCTCCGTGGGGTTCTACGAGTGGTAACGACCAGCAGGGCAACCCGCTGGCGAATAACGAATCTACCATCGCCGTGGCTTCTAGCTACACGGCACTGACTGCCACGCTTGCGGCTACGCCTACGCCTACCACGGTGCAGCCTGATACGTGGTACAACCTGCCCACGCCTTCTGAGCTTACGCGTACGGGCTACACGCTCGTGGGCTTCGAGTTCATGGAGAATGCCACGCAGTTGGGCGACAGCGCTCGCGTAGCCGCCGACGGCACCACGCCGCTGAACACGCGCATCGAGGGTTCGGGAACGAGTGCCGACCCCTGGAAGGTGTACGTGGGCAGCCCCACGAGCTGCACCATCGTACCCATCTGGTCGCATGACTCCTACAACGTGGACTTCACGTATGCGGGCGATAGCGGCGACAGCATTACCGCCCTTACGGGCAACTATGGCTCCTTCACCATTGGCGGCTCCAATGCCAATGCCGGTACCACCATGGACGTGGATACCCTTGACGCTACGGGCCTGGCCTTTGGTAAGACCATGAACATCGCTGATAGTAGCGGTGCCGGTAGCTACGTGGGCGTGCCCATCGTGGGCGACGTTGCCACGGGTACGGTGGGCGGCACTTCGTACAGCTACACGTTCGTGGGTTGGAGCACCAATGATTCCACGACGCCTACCACGGTTACGGATGGTACGGCCGCCTCTCCCGTGAATACGTACACGGTTCCCGCGAAGAACCTGGTGATTACCGGTACCTGGAAGATTACCGAATACCAGGTTGATTACGCGGCCACTATGGATGCGACGCTCGTTGACCCGAGCGACACCACCACGGCCAGCGTGAGCGGTACTACGAGCGAGCTGGTCGATCACAACGGCAACCCGACCATGACCGGTCTGGTTACTAGCACGTCGAATGGCGGCTACGCCATTGACCATTGGACCGTCAGCACGTTTGACGGAACTACGTGGTCTGCCGAGACGAGCTTGGGCAAGTCGGGCTCCACTCCGGTAAGCCCCACTTCCGTGCCGATCACGGCTCCCACGAAGTTCACCGCGTACTATGGCCCCTCCAGCACCATCGACTACACGGTGAAGGTGCATGTGCAGGTGGCCGATGCTGCTGGCAACCTTACCTACAAGGACAGCTCGCAGACGTACAACAACGGTACCGTGGGTACGCAGATGAAGATTGGCGACGAGGCGTTTGCTCAGGCACGCGCCATTCAGAACGCCGAGTTCGGCACGAGCGGCTGGAACACTAGCTCGTATTTCGACAACACGCTGAGTGATGCGGACTTTACGAGCACGACTCCTTCGATGCCTGATGGCTATGCGGATCCGCGTACCAACAACAAGATTACGTTCCCGGATGGTTCGCATCCCACCTCGTTCGTGACGCCCGTGATTACCGCGACTACGTCCACGAACGTCGTGGAGGTCTGGTTCGACCTGGTTCCCGTGCAGTACCAGATCGTGCGTTACTACCAGAGCGCCGACGGCACGGCGGCTCCCATGGATGTTGCTAACCCCGGCGCTAATGACGGCACGGCCGATGCGGGTGTCGTAGATACCACCGATGGCGCAAGCGCGTATGCTACCAATGGCGCAAGCAAGTACTACGCCGATGGCTATGCCTTCCAGCCGGTGAGCCTGACGGGCGCGAAGGCCCAGGCCAAGGATTCTTCCGACGCGTCGGCTGCCACGGCTTCTGCGGCGTCCTCCTGGACGAAGGCTGCGAACATTACGGCCGACGACAAGACGGCGGCTGGCAGCGTGGCTCCTACGAGCCTGTGGACCATGGGCACGCCCTCTGTGGTGGATGGCGGTGCTACGGTAGGCGGCATCACGGGTGATGGCACCTCTGTCATCTGCGTGCCGTATACGCGTCCCACGTTCGACATCACGTTTACGACTACGTTGGCTACTGGCGTTGCGGCCGACCCGATGCCTACGGTGAATGGCTACACCGACAAGGCGCGTTGGGGCGCTCAGTTTGCCGCGGGTACTGCCAATGGCGGTAACGTGAACTACAGCGGCACGTCTACGCCTCCGGGCACGGGTGGCTTGCCCCTGAGCTCGGGCTACAACTCTGGCGCATACTACTTCAGTGGCTGGAGCGATACGGCTACCACCGATAAGGTAACCGTTACCACCGATAACTACATCCAGCTCATGCCTGCGCGTGCGGTAAACCTGACGGGTGAATGGGCCTTCCAGCAGTACACCATTACGTACACGGCTGATCCGGCCGATACTACGGGCGTTACCGTGAAGACCACGAGCCCCTATAGCGATACCGAAAAGGTTTCGCAGGGTGGTACCCCCACTATGGCCTCGTATGGCGATACCAGTCAGGACCTTACGAACGACTACGAAATCGACAGCTGGACGTTCGTGGGTTCGGTGACGTTCCCCGGCGACAGCACGCCGACCACGGCGACTTCGGCTACTTCCATGAACGGCAAGAGCCCCACCGATGTGACCATCAATGGCGATACCACGTTCTACGCTACGTGGAAGCTGAAGGAGTACAAGGTCACGTACGCCATCGACAATACGAGCGCGTATTCGTGGTCTTCGGGTGGCGCGCCGTTTACGGCAAGCGAAACCGCCGAGTATACGGGCATTTCCAGCGGCACTACGCTGGGTACCGCCCAGATTCCCGACTGGAGCACCACTACTACGGGCGCCGGCATGACGAATGCCGTGCCCAAGGCCGGTTCGGGCTACCAGTTCGTTGGTTGGACGTGGACGACCTCCGATGGCACGACGTATGCCACCAGCGACGGCGACGACACGACCACCAGCACGGCAGAGCAGAACTTCATCAACCTGATGGGCGCCTCTACCGCGAAGGCTGCGTACGATCCCTCGAGCGCTTCTGCCACCTCGCAGTGGGCCGCGGTGCTTGCCAAGATTACGTTTGGACGTGGAACGGGTAATCAGTCGGCTGACATCACGTTCACCACGGTTACCAAGCAGCTGAAGTTCAGCGTTGAGTACCGCGTCCCGGATTCCCCCAACAGCAGCTCCACTACGTGGACGCAGCTGGGCACCGCGGAAGGCGTGACGCAGGGTTCTGGCTTCGACCGCGACCTTACGTATACCGATAAGATCTTCGCTAACTCCATCACGAGCACCGTGTACACCAACGGCGTTTCCAAGCCTGGCTACACGTTCGATGGCTGGTATAACTCTGCTGATTACACGACGACCAAGATCACCGATGCCTCGAAGCCGCATGCTACGACTACGGTTGAAGACATCATCAATCTGGGTACCACGGGCGTGGGCAGCACGGGCGGTGCTATCAAGCTGTACGCTAAGTACACCCCCAAGACGCTCGACATCACGTATATCGACTCGCTGAATACGGCGAACACGTATACCGACAACGGCTCAGCCATTGTGACGGGCGCAAGCTACAATGTGCTCGACAAGGCAACCACGGGTGCGGCAACTTGGGAGACCGACAGCACCCATGCGGGCCGCGTGTTCGTTGGCTGGACGAAGACGAACATTGGCGATCTGACCGACGCGTATATCGCCGCATTTGGCGATCCTAGCCACGTGAGCGCTTCGGGCGAGGTCATGGACTACGCGGTGAACGATGTGTACACCATCCAGCCCGATCCTTCCGATGACAGCACCAGCTCGGGCAATACGTTCTATGCGGTGTGGAAACCCGTTGAGTACAACATCCAGTTCTCCTCGGGCGCTATTGCGTACACGCCGGCAGTGGGCAATGAAATCTACAATGCCACGAATACGCCTGGCACCGAGACTTACAACATCGACAGCATTACCGACATCGGTTACACCACGGGTATTACCCTGGATACGATTCCTGCTCCGCTGACCGCAGCGGGTGCTGCCGCCGGCAAGAGCTTTGCTGGTTGGAACGTGTCGCTGGGCACGGCTGGCACCACCGCGAACGTACAGGTGGGTGGGGCTACCCAGACCATCACGGGCGCTACGCTTGCCTCTATCATCCAGGCGGCCAGCCCCACGTGGCGTATTACCGACGGCACCACGTTTACGCTGACGGCTATCTGGAGCGACGAGCTTGCCGTGAACTACCACGCGAATGCCAATGACGCCAAGATTCAGGTGGGCACGGCCACGGCGCAGACCGTTTCCGACATCATTGCCGGTGGCGGAACCGACGTGGTATTCAGCGAGAACATCACGAAGAACGAAAGCTCTGGCTCGTACACCATGGACGTGCACAACGGTAGCAACAACACTACGTATGGTCTGTACGACGAGAGCACTGGCACTGCCGTTGGCATTACCATGACGCGTCCTGGCTATGTCTTCAAGGGCTGGGATACGAATGCAAGCGCTACGAATCCCACGTACAGTGCGTCTGGCGTGGCCGATACGGCGTATATCAACACGGCGCGTACGATTACTGCCAATACCGACCTGTACGCCATTTGGGAGCCTGCAGCCGCCACGGGTGTGGTGGTAGAGGAATACCTGATGCAGGCCGATGGCACGTATCAGAGCTCGCCCACGAACACGGTTGCTATTGCGTACGAGAGCGATGGCTCTACGTCCCTGAAGACGGCTACGAGCTACACGGTTGCGCCCGTGGCGAGCAATACCACCGAGTATACGAAATCGGCATTCGTTACGAGTGAGTATGCGCTCGATACGGCCCAGAATGCCGACTGGACGAAGACGCTGGCTGGTTCCGGCACCACGTTCAAGGTGTACTACAAGCGCAATACCCATACGGTTACCTACGAGTACGGCAACTTGGGTACGCTTGCGGGCATTACCAATCCGGTTGCCCCGGTGGATGCGGGCGGCATTTCCGGTACTAATACCTATCGCGCGGGTCAGACCGTAACGGCGCTTGATATGCCTGCCGAGGCTGACATCGATCCGTATTACGACCTGCCCACGGGCACCGCTCTGGTGTGGGTTGACACCGATACCGGTGCCACCACGTTGGGTAACGTAGCCGGCCTGAGCACCTTCACGATGCCCGACCGCGACGTAACCCTGCGTCTGGAGCTGGTGCGCCATCCGTTCGTGGTGACCTACGTTGCTGGTACGAACGGCTATCTGACGGCTGGTACGGCAAATGCGTCGTCTGGCACCGTGGTATACCAGGAAACCGTGCGTGCGTTCGATAAGCCCACGCTGGTGCTGGACGCTGGCTCCACCATTGGTGGCGTGAACGTGGGCGGCCAGACGGTGTCTGCTACGGGCGACACGGGTGTGAGCAACTTCGCGTTCACCACGTGGACGTGGACGGGCTACGATGGTGGCAGCAAGTACTCCACCGACCCGACCACCAGTGCTGATGCGGTGATTCTGCAAGACACCCTGTTCACGGCGAACTTCAACGAGATCTTCACCGTAACGTACAACAACGACAACCCGGGCGATGACTTCACGCCTGCGAAGGTGTACCAGAACCTGCGTGTTTCCGATACCATCCCGTATCCGGGCACGAGCGTAACGGGCAGTGCTTCGTCTACCGAAACCACGCCGAAGCACCTGACTGGCTACACGTTCGTTGGCTGGCATGTGACCAACACCGATCGCGTGGATTCCAACTATGCCCCGGTTACCCCCGATCCGTACTACTACACCACATGGGCCCTTGACCCCGATGGCGGTACGGCTGCCGAGGTTGCTGCGGGTACCAAGAAGTACGAGATCATCACCATGTCTGATCTGTACAGCATGAACGTACTTGGCAACTTCACGCTTGATTCCGTGTACGAGGCCGAGAAGTTCGATGCCGAATTCGATGCCAATGGCGGCACCATCACCAGTGACGGCACGGCCGTTTCCTCCTCCGCCACGCTTACGCGCGGTACGGGTGATACGAAGGTCACCTGGAACGATGGCGTGGGCAATAGTCTGAGCGCTCAGCCTGTCGCCACGCGTTCTGGCTTCAAGCTGGCCGGTTGGGAGCTGGTTGAGGAGAATGGCGCGGCTCCTGCGGCCGCGAAGACCTACACCACTACCGAGGTCATCACCATGCTGTATGGCGGCATGAAGCTGAAGGCCGTATGGGAGCCCGCTGATGCTACGTACACGTACATCGTGGATTCCGCAAGCTCTGGCCGCGGCACGGTTGCCATGAATCTGGCGAGCGTGAGCAACCCCGAAACGGTGCACAACGATGGGGTAGCCCCCACCAGCCCCACGGGTGCCTACGCACTGCCGAACTATGGTTACGAGTTCGAGAAGTGGACGAGCGCGAACGAGCCTTCCAAGGACCTTGAGGCCGATGGCTGGTCTACCGCTTCCGGCTTGGTTACGGGCGCCCAGAGCGTTATCCCGCAGAAGGTAACGGTTACCACCGATCCGGCTACGGGTGCGACCGTCCAGGCTTACAAGACCGATACGCTGAGTGCTCACTTCGTGCCGAAGAACTATACCGTCGAATTCCTGCCCGATGTGGCTGGCTATGCCACCGTGGGTGGCGCTGCCACCACGCAGACCGTTGCCTACAACGGATACCCCGTGGCCATGACGGGTAGCACCGCAAACTACGAGGTGACGAGCGTTGCCGCAGGCTACGAGCAGGATGGCGGCAAGTGGAGCTACACCATTCAGGTGGGCGACGCGAGCCAGAGCGGCTTGGCCACTGCTGCCGAGACGTGGCATGCCGACACCAAGACCATCACGGGCGAAACCACCGACCCGAGCACCATTGCCATCCGCGGCAATACCACGTTCCGCCCCGTAATCAAGGCGAGCGAGCATACGCTCACGTATGATTACGATATTTCCACCACGCCCGACGTGGTGAAGAATAACGTGGCCACTGGTGCGGTTGATACGGTGCCTACCATCCTGTCGACCGACATTCCCGATGGCTACACGTTTGGTGGCTGGGAATACACCGACCCGAGCACGGGCACGGTAACCGTCTACAGCACCAACGACACTGACACCACGAACGATACGTTCACCATGCCGGGCAGCGACGCTACGCTGAAGGCCAAGTGGGTGGGCAAGGCCATTACCATCACGTACGTGTGCAATGGCGGCTCGGGCAATGCCAACAACGGCGAGACGCCTGCCGGCCAGACGTCGTATACGCAGACGTACACGTATGGCAGCGGCTCCGGCACCTCCATGGACGATGACACGTTCACGCCGAGCCCTGGTACGAACACCCATGGTGTGGTACCCCCGTACGCGCGTGAGTTCGACAAGTGGGCGAGCAACGCCAATGGCACCGGCACCATTCAGGTGGGCGCCAGCAGCTCCTTTACGCTTCCCACGGAGGACACCACGCTGTACGCCATCTATAAGAACCGCCAGTACACGCTGACGCTCGATCGCAACATGGGCGACAAGGGTGCATGCACTACTACCACGGCTACGTATAGCACGACGGGCGTGTGGCAGTACGAGACGCCGCTGCCCACGTATGAGTATGGCGATACGTTGACCTTGCCGTATATTTACGACTACGATAGTTTTGGAAACGTCGAGACCGATAGCAATGGTAGGAATTTGTTCGATTTCTGGAATCCCCCCGGAAGGAATCCCGACAATCCCTTAACTACCCCTATCTCGTATAACTATGACTTCCTGCAGTGGAGCGACTCCGCCAGTGGATCGGGCGCTACGGGCTCGTATAAGGGTCTGTGGAACAACGGCATCACCGTAACCGTTGGCTCCGACCCCGTGTTTAAGAGCGTTCAGGATTCCGCTGCTACGCCTGGGGTGGACGAGTCGGTTGCCAAGGAAGACGTTACCCTGTACGTGAACTGGAGCTACAACACGACGCCAGGCGAAGGCTACTATGTTGTGTACTACAACGAGGATGGCGCGAACCTGCTGGATTCCACGGGCACGGGCGCTGAAGTGTACGCCACGCCCACCAATTATGGGCCTTATGCAAGCGATCAGAATATCTATCGTAGTCGTGCCGACAAGACGCTTTCTGGGCATACGTACAAGTTTAAGGGCTGGGCGGAATACAATCCGACCGATCCGAACGCAAATGCGCAGGGCGCCGTATGCGATTCTTCCGGAAAGCCGATTCTCGTCGCGCCGGGTAATACTACCCTGCAGGTTGCGGTGAATACTGCGGGTGAGACGCTGAATACGACCGTTACGAGTGCGCTTACGAGCGTCGCCGGATCTGATGGTAATGCGTATACCATTCCTGCGCGTCCGTTTAGGCTTATCGAGGTCTACGAACTTGCCGATTACACGGTGAAGTTCGACCCGAACCTGCCTACGGGCACGAGCATCTACTCGGGTAGCTGCCCCGATCAGGACTTCGCATGGGGTACCCCCGAAGACCTGAATACGAATACTTACAGTGTGAATGGTTACACGTTCCTGGGCTGGTCGAAGAACCCGCTTGCGAGCGCGCCCGATGCGAATCTGGCGGCCACGGGCGGCCTGGTGAGCTACAACACGGGTACGCATGGCGAACTGACGAACTACAACGGCCCGGCTGAGGTTACCTTGTATGCCGTGTGGAGCGAAGTGGACAATTACAAGGTCCGCTACATTGCCGACTACGACCCGGCCGATACGACGGGTGCGAGCGACGTGGTCCATGCCACCGATCAGTACTTCAAGTGGACCGAGAATCCTTCGGCTAATACCACGATTCCGAGCAAGACGGTGGGTACCGATACCAGCACGTATACCTTCGAGGGTTGGTACACCGCCAAGGACGGCAACGGCGTGAAGATCGAAGACGCTGACACCAGCGGCAAGTGGGACAAGACCATCCAGGAAATTGCCGCGAGCGATGACAACTACGCTGCCTACAATGCGCAGTCTGACAAGAGCTACGTGTACCTGTACGCGAAGTGGACGAAGACCGGCTGGAGCGTGAACTACCAGGTGGCTCCGGGTACCGACCCGAAGCCCGTGGGCGACGCGAATCGTGCCGAAAAGAAGATCTCGGCTGCATCCAATGTGGACATTACCTCGCCGAGCACCAGCTTCGTCACCTACGATGGCTTTACGCCTGACGGCTGGGTCATCGACACCGATGCTGATGGCAGCTTCGACTTTACGTTCGATGGCTCCGGCACCTACGCTGGCACCGATACGTACGTGCCCAGCAGTGGCGTGGTGGCGTACAACGATTCGGCCATCCAGAGCGCTCTGGCAAGCACGCTCTACAGCGGCACGCGCACGTTGGAAGCTCGCGTGGTGTACAAGGAGATGGAATACACCGTCAATTACAACCTGAACACCGGCAGCGATCCTGCGGGCCGCTACAGCTACCCGCAGAACACCGTGAGCACGCCCGTGGGCGACGTGACGCAGAAGACCGGCCTGGACTGGAATACCGATACGTACATTGGCGCCTCCTACGATGTTGGCCCCACGCGTGACGGTTACACGTTCGACGGCTGGTTCGCGGGCAATGGCTCCGTTGCCTTCAACTACCCGGCAATCTATGGCTACAACGCCAACAAGAGCACGTGGACGGTAAAGCAGCTGGCCGACCTGCAGGCTGCCCTGAAGGGCTCCGGCACCGGCAAGTACACCACCACGAGCTACGATCTGTACGCCAAGTGGATTGAGAACAGCAACTACACGGTGAAGTACGACCTGAAGGGTGGCTCCATCGCCGCGGTGGCTGGCAACCAGTTCCTGGGTACCGATGAAACGCCCCTGAAGTGGACCGACAACGCCACTGCAGCTGGCTACACGCTGGTTCCGGGCGACTACGACGTCGAACGCAGCGGCTACACCTTCGATGGCTGGTGGCTCACGAGCGACTACCAGACGGGTAGCCAGCTTACGAGTGGCGCCACGATGAGCTATGGCGATCTTGCCGAAGCCCTGAAGGCCGTCGATGCCGGCTCCGGTGCTGCCGCCATCGCCGATGGCGGTACGGTGACCATCTACGCGAAGTGGAAGGAAGTCACCACGCCTATCAACTACGCGGTGGACGATACCTCGCATGCCCAGCTCTACGATGGGGCTACGGCAAGCGGCACGGCCGTGAGCGGCGTTACCCAGCTGGTTGGCGGGGCCACCGGCGCGGGTCTGTCCCCCGTAACCGCAATGCCTCTTACCGGCTACAAGATCGTTGGCTGGAAGGCCACGGTCGTGGGTGCTGCCAGCGAGGAAACCTACACGGTTGGCACCAGCAGCGACAACAACCCGTCTGGCATTCTTACCGAGAACGCTGACGGTAGTTGGACGATTGACCTGTCGAAGATGGCCAGCGTTGGCAATCTGAATGGCGGGTGGGTAAGCGCCACCTACACGGCCCTCACCGAGGCGGCTGACGTGAACTACACGGTGCAGTTCTACAAGCAGCTGCCCGATGGCACCTATGCGGCCGTGCCCGACGAGACCGAAACGCGTACCGCCACCACGGGTAGCACGGTGACCTATTCCACCAGCAGCCCCGATGACGTGAATCGCTACCTCGCCGACGGCTATATGCTGAACACGGGCGTTACCGGCACCATTGCCAGTGCAACCGTGGCGGGCGACGGCACGACGGTTCTGAAGCTCTACTACGAGACCAGCCCGTTCACCGTTACCTATCAGTTCAGCAGCGACCCGGACGAATGCCCGAGCCCTGCGCCCACCATTACGAACCCCATCCAGTCCGTGGCTCCGGGTGGTACGCATACCCTGCGCACCGATACTCCGGCAACGGTGTTTGGCTGGACGTTCGACGGCTGGGATTACACTCACGTGACCGTGGATTACACCCCGGCGGGCACGAGCTCGGCGCTCACCCTGCCCAACGACGCGTGGAACGCTTCCCACACCTCGTTCACCATGCCCAAGGGCAATGTGGTGGTAACGGGCAAGTGGACGCGCGAAAAGCAGCCCGTCACCTACAACAAGGACGTCAAGATCGATCCTTCGGTGTCGGGGCCCATTAGCCCCACGCCCGAGGTGCAGGTAAATGGCGCCTCCATGACCGGCACGACCTACACGCAGTACGTGCCCACCGACCTGTATCCGAGCCTGAGCGACGCCAACTACGACGGCACCGCCAATGACCCGATTACCGTGGTGAATCCCGATCCCACGCGCTATGTGGTCATGTGGGAGTACGAGTACACTGGCGCTGACATTGGCGCTCCCGATGCGGGCATCACGGGCACCACTATGGATCCCGAGAGCATCCAGGTAACCGGCCCGATTACCTTCACCGCAGTGCTGGTACAGAAGCAGATCATCTCCTATCTGCGCGGCACGGGTGTGAATGGCGAGACGGTTGGCGATTGGACCGACGTCTCGAAGGCCTATAGCGCTACCGATAGCTCCACGCTTTCCGGTGCTACGCGCTACGTGGCCGTGCCTTCGCCCTTCAGCGTAAACGGCACCGACTACCAGTACGGCGCTGAGACGGTATGGCAGAGTGACATCGGCATGTACGTGCCTGCGCACATCGAGGGCTACCTGTTCACCGGATGGGTATGGGAGAACCTGGATACGGGCGACACCGGCACCATTACCGGCACGTCCAAGACGAACGTGAGCACGCCGTTCACCAATAGCAGCGTCACGTTCACGGCGCAGTGGACGCCCACCAAGCAGACGCTTGTCTTCGATACCAATGGCGGCAGCTGGACTACGGGTTCCACCGACCCGTCGGGCGAGTACACTACGGGCACGCATGTGGGCATTCCCAATAATGCTACTGCCACGGCCGAGAAGGATGGCTACCAGCTGGCAGGCTGGAAGCTCGATGGCGACGAGAGTGGCAGTATCTACCCGTCGGGTGGCACGTTTACGATGCCCGGCCATAACGCCAAGCTCATCGCAGTGTGGGAGCCCGTACCCGTAACCATCAAGTACGAGCCCAACGATCCGCTGTTCGGTTCGGTCCTGCCCACGAGTGAGACGGTCATCTCCACGGATACAAACGTGCTGGGGTCTACCCCCACGGCCAATACGGGTTACCACTTCGTGAATTGGACCATGAAGGATGGCGGCACGCTGCTGGGTACCGTGGATGCAAACACCAACAAGATCACGCCTACGCATAACGCTGACGGTGTGTTCGTGGATGGCGTGACCTACGTGGCCAACTTCGAGCCCAACGAGTACCAGGTCAACTTCGTGAGCGCTACGGGCGGCTACATCGATACGAGCAATCCGTACGTGAACGTTCAGACCGTGAAGTACAACGACACGGCCGACAAGACCATCGTGAACGCCGTTTCCAACAACCCGGCGGAAATCGTTCCCAAGTCTCCGTATCCGTGGAGCTACGAGATGTACCCGGTTCAGGCTGATGGCTCCATTGCCACCACGCCGGTTACCGGCTGGGTATACGAGGTCGATGACCTGGCCATTCTTGGCCCCACTACCTTCACGGCACAGTGGGATGCCTATGGCACGTACTTCGTGGAATACAACACGCATGGCGGCACGCCGCTGAACCGCAAGGCAGTTCTGGCCCTTACGGACACGAATCTGCTGCCGAGCGCGAGCACGGTGCGTCCCGGCTACACGTTCATGCGCTGGGATTACCAGACGCAGCTTACGCCGAGCACCATGACTGATGACGAAGTATACGATGATCCGACGTTCTGGGAAGAGGCGCTGAACACCTATACCTTCCAGAAGATGAACCTGCCGGATAGCACGCCCAACGTCCTTACGCTGCACGCGCGTTGGCAGGAGCGTAACGACTACCAGGTCATTTACGATGACGGCGATACCGACGGTGCCGACCTGCCCGCGTATGTGATGAACTACGGCTGGACGTATGACCAGCCCAGCCAGACCATCAGCAACGTGGCCTGGACGAACGACAAGTTCGCCGATGGCAAGAATGCCTGCGCGGTGGATGTTCCCACCAAGGCTGGCTATACGTTCGATGGCTGGCAGGTGAAGCTGGGCGATGGCACGCTTTCGGTCGACGCGAACGGCGACCCGGTCTATGCCACCATTGGCATGACCTATGAGGACCTGGTTGGCATTGCCTACCCGGACAACCCGAACGCCGACCCGAGCAGCATCACCCTGGTTGCGCACTGGACGCCTAAGACCTACACACTGGTGTACTACGACGTGGATGCCGACACTCCCACGCCTGTGGCCACTCATACGGAAACGGTCAACTGGGATACGCCGGTGTACGCTACCTACACGCCGACCGACGGAACCACGCGTCAGTTCGACCGCTACGACTTCAATCCGTCCAACCTGACGGATACCAATGCGGGAACCATGACCACCAACGTGGCCACCACCGCAACCTATGGTGACCTGGCGGTTGACGACGCGAACAACGAAGTGCACGTATACGCCAAGTGGCTGAAGCTGATCCCCGTTTACGACGAGTATCATCTGCTCAACTACAACGGCACCACGTATGTGGACAGCTACAATGCCGCTACGGCTGAAGCCGACGGCTACCTGGTGACCCGCCGCATGGTGGAAGGCACCACGGCATATGCCACCACGCTGCCGAGCTTCGCGGGCTACACCTACGCAGGCGATACGTTCGACGAGAGCGGCTACAAGACGGGCATTACGCCCACGAGCAGCTACGGCACGCTGGGAATCAATGATGGCGTAACGCTTTCCAGCACTGCCGCCGAGCCGCACTTCGTGCGCTACTGGAAGGAGAACACGAACTACATCGTCGAATACAACGGCAATGCCGACGACCCGGTGAACCTGGCCAAGGGCTCTGCGGTGGTTCCCTCGAGCGTGAACCCTGGTTACACGCCGGGCACCAATGGCGCCACTACCGTTCCCGACCAGACGGTACAGAGTTGGACGAGTGTCGATCACGTTGATAGCTGGGTGGACACCTACGTCACGCCCGAACGCGACGGCTTCGACTTCATCGGTTGGAATACCGCTGCAGACGGCACCGGCACCGTTAATGGCTTGACCGTGAGCAACGCCGACGATACCAACCAGTATGGCGATCTGACGTATGAGCAGGACGCCGATGGCAATTGGGTGAAGGTAGACCCGCTTTCCAGCTCGACTACGGTGAAGCTGGACAACAACGGCGAGTACCGCGGTTACACCACCCTGTACGCTCAGTGGGCTCAGAAGCGCTCGCACATCATTTACCGCGTAAACGGCGATAGCGATGGCACGGGTGCTGGCTCCTACGGTGGCATGATCCGCTTCAACAAGAGCGAAACTGCCAGCGATGCCAGCGTCCTGCAGCGCGAAGAGTTCATCACTGCGGTGGATGGCGAAGAGTACGACAACACGCAGAGCGCTCTCACGTATACCGGTAATAGCATGGAGGGCGCGCAGGCCGTGGCCCTGCCTGGCTGGCATTTCGTGAACTGGACCGTCAACTACGAGATCTCCGATGCGCTCGCCGACGATGCTGCCGATGATGTGCAGTTCGTGCAGCCGCAGCGTCCAGTGGGCAGCGAGCAGCTGGAGCTGAGCCCGACCATGGAAGCAAATGGCGGCACGGTGCCCGATGGCATGATTACCCAGAGCGGTGGCATGACCACCCAGGCAACCACCATTGCCAATGGTGCGGAGTACTCTACCGAGACGGCTATCCTGCCTGGTGTTGGCACGAACTCCAGCCTGTATATCACGGCTGTGTACACGGCTAACTTCGAGAAGAACGACGACGGCATCATCCACTACGATGAGAATCCGCCGCTGAAGCCGGGTACCACCGAGAAGCAGAAGGTCTACAACGGCCCGGTGCCCGATACCGTAGCCCCGTGGGGTTCCAGCGTGAACCTGTCGGATGGCACGGGCGAGAAGGGCTCTATCCTGACCACCGCTGGCTTCGAGATCATCGGCTGGGATAAGGAGCCTCATGACCCGAGCGATGCCGATTACCCGTCCACGCCGGATTACTGGCTGGAAGAGGGCGTCACGATGCCGCAGGGCGAAACCACCCTGTATGCGCACTGGGCTCCCAAGAAGTATTCGGTTGGCACTGAGAACCCGCCCACGGGTGGCACGGTGATTGGCGGCGACGATCCGCTGCCGTACGGCACGTACATCCCTGAAGGCTGGATCACGGTTACGCCGGAAGGCGGCTACGAGCCCACGGGCTGGGTTGTGGAATGGATCGATCCCGAAACGGGCGAGAAGCATACCTATACCACCTACGATCCGGATTACACGAAGATCCCGATTTGGGGTGAGACCACTCTGACCCCGATCTTCAAGTACACCGGTACGAAGGGCGGCGAGGAAACCACTACCACCACGACGACGGTCGTAACTACCTACGGTGGTCGCGGCAACCACCTGCCGAAGACGGGTGACGAGGAAACCACGTATCCGTTCATCATCGCAATGCTGGCGGCCATGGGCCTCATGGCGCTGGCAGCGGCCAAGCGTCGTCGCGAGGATGATGACGACCCCACTACTCCGGGCGGCTCTGGTAACGGGGCCAGCCCGAAGGGGCCGGGCGCTATATTCGCCGTTGGTGGGGGTACCCCTACCCCCACGGCCGCAGCGGGCGCAGCGGTAGCCAAGCCTCAGACGATGCCCAATCCGCTGGATGGCGCGTCGGAGGCCATGGGCGAAGTCGTCCAGGGCGCGAAGGAGCGCGCTGCCCGCATGGCGGAAGCCGTGCGTGAGCGTAGGGATTCCCTGCGTGATGCGCGCGAGCGCGCGGCTGAGCGCAAGGCTCAGGCGAAGCGGATGACGGCCGATTCCGTGGCGCGTCCCGTTGGCGTAGCCAATCCCGCTGCGGGTTTGGCCGATCGCATCAGCGCGGCTGCGGAACGCATAGCTGATCGCATGAGCGCTGCGGCTGCTGGCGGCAAGCGCGCTGCCGACGAGACCGATCGCTTCCGCGCCATGCTCAGCGCGGGCTACGAGGCCGATGCCCCCGTGGCGCCGCATATGGCGGCATGTGAGACTGACTCGTTTGCCGATCTTGCGGGCGAAGCGGCATGTGCGTCCGCGGGCACGGTGGCCGCGAAGCCGCGCGTGCATCACTACGGCATGAAGAGCATGCGGTAGCGAATGAGGTAAAGCGGCGTGGCGCGTACGCTTGTGCGCGTCGCGCCGAGGCAGAGGCGCCCATCGCGTGGCGGCGTATGGCGCATGAAGGTTTACACCGGGGCCGAAACCACCCGCCGGGCTCATTTGCCCGGCGGGGCGGGAGCCGTAAGAGACGCATGCGTGTCTTACGTATCGGCCCCGCACGGTGACGATGCTGGAGGCTGGCTTTGCGGTTTTGGCTGGCCTTGGAGCATAGGGCATTCGACAGGCGGGGAGACGTGCAGCCCCCTTTTCCCCGCCTGTCTGCCCAGTTTCTGCGACGTGCGTTACTGCTCGTTGCAAAGGTGCGGATGGGGTGTCCGCGTGGGGCTGGGGAAGTGGCGTAGCCGTTTTGCCTCTTTCCGTTGTGGGGCCGTTTCCCGCACACATTGCCTAGGCCAGGACCGCCGATGCGTCGGCGAGCCTAACCTGCGCAATGCGTTGTGTCGGGCGCTTTTGGGTGCCTGGCATGTCCGTGGAATTGGGTAGGTTTTTAAACCGCTAATGTATCAGCGGCGGTTTAAAGGGTAGCGTGAAGGTGTCATATTATATAAAATGGTTCTATTCCACTATCAATTTAAATGAACCACGGAATATCCACGGCATCGCTTTAGGGCGGCGATGTCGAGGTCGCGTACGCGACTGCGGTTGCGGGTTTGGGCGCCTGCGATTGCGGAGTCATATTGGGGACCGTTATGGGGTCAGCTCGTATATCGGAGGTATCGATTATGGGCACGAACAAATTGTATGGGGTGCCTTGCGCTCATGCGCGAACAGCCCCGCAACGTAGCGTGCGGTGGGCGGCGGTAGCAGCCGGAGCGCTTGCCGCGATTGCATTGGCGTTGCCGGTTTCAGCCTACGCCGACAACGCAGAAGACAAAGGCGAAACTTCTCCCTCAACCACCACGGTAGCGGTGGCTGAGGTTTCTGCGTCTTCTGCGCCTTCCGCCTCCGCGAGCGATACCTCCGCCGCGAGCGCCTCTTCTTCCAACGATTCTGCCGCTGCTGCCCAAGCCGCGGCCTCTTCCTCCTCGACTTCCAGCGCGGCTGCAAGCGATACCTCCGCTGCGGGTGCGTCTGAAAGCAAGGCCCGGGAAAGCGCATCCGCTGCCGACGCCGCTACCTTTACGGTGACGTTCGACGCCGGCGCGGGCGCGCTCTCCGGAAGCGCCACGCAGCAGGTTGCTGCGGGCGCAACGATCACGGCTCCCGTAGCCACGTTCGAAGGCCAGACCTTCGAAGGCTGGGCTACGGAAAAGGGTGCCACGAAGGCGTCCGTGAAGCCAGGCGATACCATTACGGTACATGCCGACGTAACGTACTATGCGGTGTATTCCGCGAAGTCGGCTGGTGAAGGCGCTGCATCTGCCACGCCTTCGCAAGGAGATAAATCTGCAGGTGACACGTACGCCAGCAGCGAAGATGCTGCTCTTGATGTGCTCGAAGCGGCGCAGACTGCTGCGAGCGCGGCCAATGCGGCGCAGGCCACGAGCCTCAAGCCGATGGTCGATACCATTTATAAGAGTGGTACGTTTGGCGACAACAACGCGCTTACGTGGACGCTGCAAACTGATGGCGTGTTCGGCACGCTTTCCATCGATGGCATCGACACGGTGAGCGCTACGTATTCTGCGCTGCCGTGGTATGCGTATCGCAACGCCAATGCCGCCGATGATTGGGCGGGCATTACGAAGATCTACGTTACGGGCGCCATCAAGCCGTTGGGCGATGCGTGCGCGTACTGGTTCGCCAACTACGAGGAGCTCACGTATTTCGACGGCGTGGGCTTCGACATGTCGGCAGCCACGAGCTTCGAGGGCTTCTTCAAGAACTCCACGCGCCTTGATACCGTCGAGGGCATCCAGTATTGGGATGTATCGCAGGTAACCTCCATGAAGGAGATGTTCCGCGCCACCACGTTGCTGAAGGTGGATAACTTCAAGAACTGGGATGCCTCGAACGTTACCGATGCCAGCTACATGTTTGCCGAAACCACTGCGCTTACCTATTGGAATAGTTCGCTGGACGAGTTTGCCGGAGGCATGAAGCTCGGTAGCACGTCCACGGGCGGCGCCAATATGTCATACATGTTCTACAAGAGCAATCTGATTACGTTCGCCTCTGCGAAGTGCTCTTGGGTGGCCAATAACATGACCCACATGTTCGACATGGACATGGCACTTTCCAACGCTGGCATGAGTGGCACCGAC
>Ga0307462_100005_pt1 | contig 19647 bp, 23 predicted proteins | sample GoafecBaGen9Rep2_FD_203837 | JGI IMG/M metagenome (GOLD analysis project Ga0307462, IMG submission 203837) | Metatranscriptome of enriched fungal communities from goat fecal pellet, Isla Vista, California, United States - Bagasse, Gen9, Rep 2... ...
GCACTTTTTTCGCGCGTATGCACGAAAGATAGTTGTGTTGACGATCTTGTTCAAATCTAAATGTAAAGGATGAAGTTTTGTGATCTCTATTACCAAGGACGAAAAGATGCTTCTGGAGAAGCTGTACCCCCAGTACAAGTATCCGCGCACGATGAAGCAGCGCACGAAGCGCCACCATTACTTCTGCACGGAGTCCGAGGAGCTGATGCGCGCGATCGCCGACACGAACGAGGCGGCGGCGGAGCTGGTGCGCGAGTTCGACAGGCGCAGGGCGATGCGCGAACGTCGCAGGCGGCATGATTGGAGTCGTGATCGCTGATGGCGTTTCAGGACAGGATCGAACGATATGAGCACGCCACGATCGACTGCGCCGACCAGACGGTGACGGAGTATCGGGATGACGCGGTGTGCAGCTATGCCATCGGCGAAATCCTCAAGCGCTGGGACGGCGTGCCGGACGTGACGATCACGATTGAACGGCGGCGCGAGATGCCGCCGACAGGAGAGAGGTGACGGAAGACGTGAATCCCAAGTATGAGAGGCGCGAGGGCGAGGATGCGTATGAGTACGGGCTTCGGCTGATTGCGACAAAGGTGGAGGAGCAGCCGGAGGATCTGGACTGGCAGGACATCGTGGAGGCGCTTGGCCTCGATTGCCACAGGGACAGCCTGCGCAAGGCTGCGGCGGTGACGCCGTACTCCGGTTACGCGGTGATGCAGCACTTCAAGAAGAAGCTGGGCGCGTCCTCCGACACGGCGAAAAGCGCCTACCTCGACGAGATCGAGGCCAAGACCATGAAGATGCGCAAGGAAGCCAAACGCTTCTACGACCAGCGCCGCGAGTTTAACAAGCTCGTTGACAAGCTGGGGCGCGAGGAGAACCTGGAAGACCGCCTGGTCGCTGCTGCGCGCGAGCTGAACGAGTCCGTGCCGCTCGCGGTGGATAAGGACAGGGAGTATCTGCCGTGCGACGACGAAGCTGTTTTGGTGCTCGCCGACTGGCACTACGGCATGGTGACGAACAACATCTGGCAGCACTACGACACCGACGTTTGCCGCGAGCGCGTGGAAACGCTCGTCGACGCCGTGATCGACAGGCTGCGGCTGCACCGCCCGAAGAGGCTGCACGTCGTATTGCTGGGCGACATGGCGCATGGCGCGATCCATACGAGCGTGCGCGTGGCGAGCGAGGAGCTTGTGTGCGAACAGGTGATGCAGGTGAGCGAGATCATCGCCCGCGCGATCGCCGTGCTTGCCGACGAGGTGGAGGAAACCGTCGTCCACGCGACGTACGGGAACCACCTGCGTACGGTACAGAACAAGAAAGACAGCATCCACGCCGACAACATGGAGCGGCTGATCCCGTGGTGGCTGGAGCAGCGCCTTGGCGAGCGCAGCGACGTCACATTCCCGGAGGCGGAATACTACGAGTTCTTGTATTTCGACGTCTGCGGATACCATGTCTGCGCGACGCACGGCGACCTTGACAACGTGAGAAGTGCCGGACGGACGCTCAATACGTTGTTCCAGAAGAAGTACGGCACCGGCATTGACTATGTGCTGCTGGCCGACAAGCACCACAAGGAGGAGTTTGAGGAGCTTGGCGTTGAGGCGATGATCGTGCGCGCACTTTGCGGCGTGGATGACTATGCCAATGACAAGCGGCTCTATTCGACGCCGGGGCAGCTTTTGATGTTCTTCAGAAGCGGCGTTGGTGCGGACGCCACATACCAAATTCGGCTGTGAAAGCCAAACGAAAGGAATGATACCATTTGCTCAAAGAGGATATGACGTCGGCGCTCTCCGACCTCGGATACTGCAAGGGGCAGGCCGGCGAGGTGATCACGGATCTGTTTCGTATCATCTCTGAGGCGCTGGTACGCGGGGAGAGCGTGCGGGTGTACGGCTTCGGCACGTTTGAGGTCAAGACGCACAAGGGGCGCTTGGCGCATAATGTGGCGACGGGTGAAAACCGCGTGCTGCCCGATTATCCGGTTGTGTCATTCAGACCGGGCGAGAATCTGAAGGAGGCCGTGAAGAGCGGCGACTTGGGGAAGCTCGCCAAACAGGAAAAGTAAAAATCTCAAGCCCTCCGAGGTCTGCGGACTGGCGGTGAAAGCTCGACGTTTTTGGACGCATGAGAAAGGCACTGATTATTCTATACCCGAACTGGAGGACAATTTTCTATGGCAAGCAGAAAGGCAACAACCGAGGAAAAGGCGGCGCGTAAGCTGCCGACGAGTGAAAACGGGCATGGCGTCCACTACATCACAAAGTCCGGCAGGGAGTATTGCGTGAGCCATTGCGTTGAAAAAGGGCGTTTTACGCTCTGGCGCATCGTCCCGAACGGGTATATCAAGCTGACGAGCGCGATGACGCCACAGGAATTGTATCCTGTGGCGGACGCTGACAAGTCTTAATACTGCGGGTTGGAGGAGCGGATGCCTTGTCGCCCCCATACGGCGAAGACGCTGGTTCAAATCCAGCACCCGCAACCATTTGCCGATCTGCCATGAGTAGAAACGGCGGAACCGTCGCGGTCAGCGGACGCGGCGGCGATATACGAAGAGCAGAGACGACTCCCCTCTGCTCTTTCTTTTTATGTTTTTCAGGCTGCGAAAGGAGGTGTCGCTATGGCAAAGAAGCAGCTTAAAAAGACGGTTCCCAAGGTCAATAAGAACGCGAAGCCGAGCGACATTGAGCCTCGCGTCGTGTCGGATGAGTCGTACCGTTGCTCCTGCTGCGGACACAAGTACGCCAAGCAGGAAGGGAATTTCAATGTTTCCAAATCCCCGATCTACAAAGGGAATAACGGTTATATGACCATTTGCAAGCGCTGCATCGGGCAGCTCTTTGACCAGTACATCGACTTCTTCGATAAGGACGAAGACGCGGCGATGGAGCGCATCTGTCAAATCACGGACATGTACGTCGACGAGACGGCATGGGCGGCAAGCCGAAAGATCAGCGCGGATCGCAACCGCATGAGCGCCTATGTCGCCAAGCTCAACCTCAACCAGAGCGCGGTCGGCTCGACATACGCGGATACGCTGGTCAAGCGATGGGAAAGCGAAGCGCAGAACGCGGAAAGCCTTGAGCAGGCGGAGAAGAACGGCGTCGACATTGACACGGCGCGTCGCTTCGGACTTGGCTTTTCCGACAGCGACTATGACGCGATGCAGGCCGAGTACGACAGTTGGGTGGAGAAAGAGGGAAAGCCCATCGACAAGCGGCAGGAGGAGCTTTATGTGACGATGTGCTATCTGCGGCTCAACCTGCAAAAGAGCACGCAGAATGGCAGCGGCAATATCGGAACGGTTGCCAATTCGTACAAGAGCTTCATTGAAGCGGCGACGACGGAGATCGAAGACCGTAAGAAAGCCGCTGCGGAAGCGGTTGAGCTAAAGCCGATCGGACTATTGTACCGCGACATCGAGCAGTTTACGCCGGCCGAGTTCTTCAAGGACAAGAAGCTCTACTCCGATTACGACCAGCTCGGCGAGTACATTGAGCGCTTTATGGCGCGCCCGCTGCGCAATCTGCTGACCGGCTCTAAGGAGATGGACAAGGAGTTCAACCTGTCCGGCGCGGAGGAGTGATCGGCATGGAAATGAATTACGAAGAGCTGATGGACGACAATCAGCTTTATTTACACGAGAAATTTTCGGCGAAGGACTACCTCAGCGATCCGGAGCACGTCAAGCGGCTGTTGGATTGGATGACGTTCTGGCGGCGCAACCCTGGGCGGTTTGCCGAGCAGTATTTCAACATGAAGCTCCATTTGTACCAGCACATTATTCTTTTGTTCATGTTCTGGTTTCCGAGCCTTTGCGTCGTCGCGGCGCGAAGCGACGCAAAGAGCTTTATCATCGCGGTCGGCGCGTGCGTGATGTCGATTTTGTATCCCGGATCGCAAATCGTGATCGCGTCAGCGACCAAGGGGCAGGCAAAGCTCATCGTGAGCGAGAAGATCAAAACGATCATCTTGCCGCGCGCGCCGCTGCTTTCCGAGGAGATCGAGACGTTCCGCGATAGCCAGAACCAAACGGAGGTCATCTTCAAAAACGGCAGCTCCATCGTGGTCGTGCCGGCGATCGAAACGGCGCGCGGACACCGCGCGACTTTTATCATCTACGAAGAGTTCCGCATGATCCTCAAAAAGATCGTGGATACGGTACTCTCGCCGTTTCTTGTGGTGCGGCACGCGCCGTTTATGGACAAAGAGGAGTATGAGGATCTGAACGAGGAGCCGAAGGAGGTCTACATCAGCTCCGCGTGGTACAAGAGCCATTGGATGTGGAACAGCATCATCAAGCTCTTTACCAAGGACATGCTGACGAACAAGACCTCCATGCTTATCGCGATGGATTATTCCATCGCGCTGCGGCACAAGATCAAGACGCGCAATTACCTCATCAAGGAGCGCAAGAAGCTCGACCGCGTTGCGTGGGCGATCGAGTACGAAAATCAGATGGTTTCCGAGAACGCGCACGCTTACTTCACCTACGAGTTGTTGAACAAAAACCGCGTCATCAAGCGCGCTTTCTATCCGCGCCGCAACGAGGATGTCTTGTCGCACACGAAGAACAAGTATGCCATTCCCAAGCAGAAGGGCGAAATCCGCATCATCGCGTGCGATATTGCCTCTGAGGGCGGCAACGGGAATGATAACTCGATCTATTCGTGCATCCGCGCGCTGCCGGAGAGCAAGGAATACAAGTCGACCGACACGGGCGGCGAGCACATCGAGGTCAAGCAGGGTTATCGGCGTCAGGTGGTCTACATCGAGGCGCAGAGTGAATTTGAAACGACGAAGCAGGCAATCCGCATCAAGCAGCTTTTCGCTGACTTTGACGCGGATTATTGCGTGCTCGATACGCGAAACGCGGGTGTTTCGATTTACGACAGCCTTGCCAAGGTGCTCTATGACGAGGAACGCAACGTGGAGTACGAGCCGTGGACGTGCATGAACGACGAAAAGCTCAAAGGCCGCGTGGTCATCGCAGGACAAAAGGAAGTTGTTTTCTCGATCAAGGCGAGCCTTGAGATGAACAGCGCGATCGCGGTGTGTATGAAAAAGACGCTGACCGACCGCATGATCGACCTGATGGTGAACCATCAGGAGGGCGTTGAGGAGCTTGCCCGCCGCGTGCCGGAGTATGCCGAGGCGGATGTTGATTTGCAGATCTTCTATGAGCGTCCGTATTTGGAGACCGTGGCGCTGGTAAACGAGATGATCGCACTGGAGTACACGGTGATGGATCAGACGCAGCTTATCAAGATCGCAGAGAGGGCGACGGAGCGGAAAGACCGCTACACGTCGGTTTCTTACGGCAACTACTTTATCGAACTGTTGGAAAAAGACCTTTTCTCCGACAGCACCGAATACGAGTACACGCCATTATTTAACTGAAAAAAGGAGGTGAGAGCAGCATGGCAGAAAAATCGAGGTTTCGGCTTTTTGAGCCGAGGGGCGGCAGCAGAAGCGCCGCGCCGCAGACCGAGCAGAGCGCGGCAAGCGCGCCGGAGAGCGTGCAGGGCGGCGAGGTCAATTCGTTTGGCGCGTGGGTAAACATCAACGTCGACCATTCGGAATGTGTCGGCGCGCCGTATTCGCCGGAGGCTGTGCAGCGCATGGCGCGCAATCCCATGACGTATATTCGTGAGCTGCGCCGGTGGGCGAAGTGGGCGTATTACGCAAACGGCACGGTAACGAACGCCATCGACAGCCTGGAAACGCTGCACTCGCTGGACTACATCGTGGTGACGAAACCCAAGCGCGCGGACGTCGCGCGCGGCGCGAGCAGGGATCAGCGCGATCGGATGAACGCCGTGCTGCGCTCGATCCGGTATAAGGAGGTCATCCGCAACGCCATTCATCACGCGGCGAACGAGGGCATGTACGTCGGGTATATGGAAACGCGCCGTGTGAGCGTGGATCGGCGCATGGCGCTGACCGATGAAGACATCCGGAGCATTTCGGAGATTAACGAGAGCGGTGTAAACACGATGGTTTTTACGCTGCCGGTGGATTATGTGCGCATCATCGGGCGGCGCAACAACTGCTATGAGGCGGCGTTTGACCTGCGGTATTTCGACGGCATGAGTGAGGATGAGCAGAAGCGAAAGCTCGCGAGCTTCCCTAAGCAGATCCAGGACGGATGGGGAAAGTATCACAAGGGAGATTTCAAGAACGGCGAGTGCTGGCTGCGACTCGACTGGCGCAAGACGATCGTGGTCAAGATCAAAAGCGGCGTCAACGATCCCTTCGGCGTACCGTTTGCGGTCGCCGCGCTCGATGACATCGACTATGCCAACTACTTCACCAAGACCAAGCGCCATGTGCTCGATACGGTGAACAACCAAATCTACTACGAGACCTTTCCGGAGGGCAAGGACAAGGGTACATCCGCGCTGACCGACAAGCAGCAAAAGAAGCAGCACGACACCGTAAAGGGCGCGCTTACCACGCGCAGCGAAAACGGCGTGAGCTTCTTTTCCCTTGCGGCCGGCACGAAGATGGAACGGCTTCCGGTCGACGTCGACATTCTCGACGAGGAGAACGACAACGGCATCAAGGATAAGGTCAACGACGGCATCGGCTTCTCCGCCGCCGCGCTCGGCGGCAGCTCAACGGGCAACTACGCTACGGCGTCGCTCAATCTGGAGATCATCGCAAACAAGGTGTTCACATGGATCGAGGCGGTCGTTGAGGAGCTGAACAAGTGCCTTGGCTACGGCGCAATGAAGGATGCGGATTACCGTGTGGAGTTCCGCGTGCTGCCGATCACGTTCGCAAACCGCGAAAAGCTCGTGAAGATCCTCTCCGACCTCTATGCGCGCGGCAAGGGCAGCCTGATCGCGTGGATCGCCGCAAGCGGCGTGAACGCGGACGACTATCTGACGCTGATGGACTATGAGCTTGATGAGGACTTTGAGAATGTCTATCCCGTGCATAAGACATCGTTCACCATGACGGGCAAGGATGCGCCCGACGACGATGTGGACAAGAGCCACGCCGGAGCCGAGCAGAATCCCAGCACGGAGAGCACGACGGAGAACGACGGGAACGCTCTGCCGTCCCCAGGCACTTGAGGGGAGGTGAGGCAGGATGTTTGAGAGATCCAAAATGAAGTTTCCCATTTTCGAGATTGCCAGCAAATCGACGGTCGCGGGCAGACGGCACATCAAGGTCGTGCTGCACGAGATCTTTCCCAACGATCAGAGCTGGCAGGAAAACGGCATCTCGTGGAATGAGGAGTATGTGCGCAACAACATCGAGTCCGTTAAGGGCATGTCGCTTACCGTTGAGTTTTTGACGGGAGATCGCGACGTTCCGTACGGTCACGGTATGACCGGCGCGCGCAACAATATGCCACTTTTCGAGGACGCCACGATGGTCGGGTTTTTCGATAAGGCGTATGTGGACGATGTGCAGATCGACGGGCAAACCCATCGCGTTCTGATCGCGGAAGGGTGGCTGGACGAGATGCGCTATCCGAAGTTCGTGGACTGGCTGACGCAGCACATGGCGGACGGAACCGTCAAGGGCAGCGTGGAGATCGCCGGCAAGCCGGAAAACGAAGGTCAGATTATTTACTCCGGCGGTTGGAAGGAGCAGGGGCGCGTGCCGCAGATCTACGATTACAGCGGTTACGCGATCCTCGGCATCAAGCCGGCAGATGAGACGGCGATCGTGATGGAGTTAAATAATAAGAAAAATGCGAAGGAGGATGACAGCATGGATTTTGAGGAAATGTTGAACAAGACGAAGGCGGCCGTCTCGAACGCTATGGTGGAAGCCAACAACCGCTGGGACGAATACTGGGCGCAGCTTTCCGCCAAGGACGCGAAGATCGCGGAGCTTGAGGCGGAGATCAAGGATAAGGAAGCCCAGATCGCGCACGTCGAGGAGGAAAAGGCTCAGCTTCGCGCGGACTTCGACGCGAAGGAGGCCGGTCTTACCGAGGCGAACGCCAAGGTCGAGGAGTTGAACGCCAAAATCGCAGAGATGGAGGCCAAGAACACCGAGCTTGCGAACGAACAGCTCAAGGCTGAGCTGAACGCGGCGCTCGCGCCCTACACCGAGGAGCAGCGCAAGGTCGCGGAGGCGGAGATCAACGCCTTTAACGAGAATCCCGGCAGCGTTGAGATCAACGCGATCGTCGGCAAGATCTGCACGGAGATCGTGCGTGCGGCGCAGGTTGCCAAGACGAGCGAGCAGAACGCCGCGAGCGAGATCGACGTGTTCGCAATCGCAGAAACCGCTCCCAAGAGCGAAGACCAGCCTGACGATGACGTCAGCGTGTACTAATTTTTGAAGGAGGAATACCAACATGAAGTACAAGACTATTGGCGCGTTCAAGAACGTGCAGAACGTCGGCAACTGCAAGGCTGCCGTCGACATGAAGGTCGGTATGGGCGTCATTCTCAATCAGGTGAACAAGACCGCAAAGCTGCCGACCACTGCGGATGAGGCGAAGGCCGCCTATCGCATCGTGACCAACATCAACGACAAGCCGGAGATGCACAACTTCTCCCAGACCGTCGAGGTCAAGACCGGTGAGTATGTCCGCGCGGACGACCTCACCACGGTTGGCAATCTCGAAATCGAGTTCGCCGCGAGCGAGATCAGCACCGCGTACGCTTCCGTCGCAGTGAACGACAAGCTCGTGTTCGGCATCGGAGGTCTTTTGGAGAAGACCGCCGACGTTGACGGCTACAAGGTCTATTTCGAGGTCATCGAGAAGACCGCCTACATGGGTAACGGCGTGCTTGCCGTGATCCGCGTGCAGTAAGAAAAGAAAAGGAGGGCTATACAATGAGCACTATCTATGAAATCAATATGGCGAACGCCCGTCCTGACAACGCTCCGGCGCGCGTCACCGAAAAGTCTCCCATCGTGGAGGTTTTCTCCGCGCTGGTGCAGGGCAATCGCCCCAACGTCAGCGACAAGGTTCTGGACAAGTCCGTCGCCGAGATCAGCTCGCTTGCTGAGAAGGCTCTGAACGGCGATCCCGTCGCCCAGAGTGAGATCAACGCGATCATCCGTTTCTCCATCGAGCCGAAGCTGATGCAGGCGATCAAGCTCTTCAACTTTATGGGTTCCTTCAAGCGCATCGGCTACAACGAGCAGGCGATGATGAAGACCTACAAGTACGAGAGCGTCGACAGCCGCTTCCAGGCGGGCAGCTCCGACGTGCCGTTCGCTGCCGTCAACTGGCGCGAGTATCCGATCGCCACTCAGACGATCAGCGGCGGCATCAGCATCGACTACCGTGAGCTGCAGAGCGGCAACTTCGACGGCAACCTTGCCGAGGGCGTCAATCAGGTCAAGATCGACATGCAGAACAAGGCCGTCTACTTCGTGATGACCGTTCTCTACAACGGTCTCAAGAACGCCAGCGGCGTCAAGCACTTTGCCGAGTCCACCGGTATCACCAAGACCGGCGTTGACAACATGCTCAAGTCCATGCGTCGTTACGGCAAGGTCAACATCGCCGGCGACTACAGCGTCGTGAGCCAGTTCAACGACTTTGCCGGCTACCTGACCGTTGGCGCGAATACCATTCCGTTCGGCGCTGACGTTGTTGCGGATGAGATCCGCAAGACCGGCCTCATCAGCTTCTACAACGGCGCGTATGTCACCGAGCTTCCCAACGCGATCAACTGGACGAAGCTCAACGCTGCCGGCACCGACTACGACCTCTACATGCCGCAGGGACTCCTGTTCTTCCTGCCGCAGGGCAGCGTTTCTCCGCTGCAGTGCTTCCTGCGCGGCGGCATGACCAGCATGACCGGCGACGACATCGTGACGCGCCAGCACATGACGCGCTTCGACATGGAGTTCGGCGCTGGTATCGCGGAGGGCATGGAAGACCAGATCGGTCTCATCTCCGACACGAACTACGAGCGTCCCAACGTCGGCTAAGAATTTCATTTGAAATCTGAGCCGTCTGCGGGCGGATAATTACAGGGAGAGGCTTTACGGCCTCTCCTTGTTTTTGCGATACCCAAATACGCCCCATAGTGGGTTATGAAAGGAATTTACGATCATGGCGACAAACAATGTTCTGGTAGACAATCTGTGCTCATGGCCTTTGTACTTCCACCGCGCGACCGGACAGGGCGACGTGATGATCCCCGCGAACGCGAAGGGTTATCCGCTGCTCTCCCGCGATGAGGTGCAGGCGCAGATCCAGCTCGGCAACAAGATGTTCACCGGCGAGGATGGGCTTGGCGATCACGCGCGTATTCGTATCGTGGATGACGCCGCGCGCCGCGATGTGTTCGGCCTCGACGAGCAGCAGACTGGCGAGCCGATCGTCCTGGATGAGGAGGCTGTCAAGGCGCTGCTCGCGATCAAGAGCAAGGCGAAGTTCAACGAGCGTCTTCGCGAGCTGGTGAGCACCGACGCGGAGAAGCGTATGCTCGTGGATATCGCGTTCAAGGTCGGCGCTGAGGACGCGGAGACCTGGAAGGTCGACGCGCTGCGTGTGCTCGCGGATCAGCGCGATTTCTGATAATCGAAAGGAGGCGTGGTTATGGCGACTACGTTTTCGGACATCGAGACCATCTTCCATTCCATGCCTTTGACGAAGTTCGATATTCCGGAGGGCTTGGAAAAAGCATGGCTGGCGGTCGCCGTCGCGGACTATGAGCTGAACATCGACGCGCCGCTTGGATACAGCGCAGAGACGAGCGAGTTTTCGGGCGACCTTGACATGACCGTGCAGCGCACGCTTGCGCAGATGATGTATGTCCAATATCTCCAGCGCGAGCTTTCCCGCGTGATGGCGCTCAACGGTATCTACGGCAAGGACGTGCAGCTCACCGGACAGGACGCGACGAAGCGCGTGACGAAGCAGGAGCTTGACGACCAGCTCGCCCGTGTGGAGAGCCTGCTGCACCGACAGAAAGATCCCGCCTACAACTGAGGAGGTGGGAAGTATGTCGGATGAATCGAAGAAGTGGTATCGGATGACGAGACCGCTTTTCAACAGCGGCTTTGAAAACGACGAGTTCTGGGCGTACGGGCAGGACGGCTTTGATGAGCTGCTTGCCTCCGCAATCGGTGCGGATGTACTGATCTACGACAAGAAGATCACCGCCACGCCGCAGCGCGTGCGCGCGATCGTGCAGCAGAAGACGAGCGACACCTACACCAGCTCGACCGTGCGGCAGATCCTTTGCCGCATCGGAACGCTGCATTGCGGGCAGTATGTCCGCTACGACGGATCGCTGTGGTTGGTCAGCGGCGTGCCGGACAACAACCGTGTGTACGAAAAAGCCGTGCTTTGGAAATGCAACCACACGCTTCGCTTTTTGTCTCCGCTGACCGGCGAGATCGTGGAATACCCGATCCGCAGCGAGAACGCGACGCAGTACGGCGACGGCGAGGCGAACAAAACCAACATGTCTATCGGGGATGACAAGATCCTCGTTTATATCCCGTATAACCGCGAAACGATCCCGATTGACAACGGGTTCCGTTTCATCATGGACAAGAACCGTGACAATCCGAGCGTCTACAGCGTGACAAGGGTGGACTCCACCTCTTACGCCGTGGGCGTGGAACAGTTTGATGACGGGCTTTTGCAGTGGATGGTGCTGCAGTCGCAGTTCAACGAGGTCACGGACAGCCGCGAGGAGATGATCGCGGACTTCTACCAGCCGAAGGACGGACAGGAGAATGAGGAGACCGGCAGCAGCGGTTACACGCTGACGCTCAAAGACCTCGACGGAGACTTCCGCTTGACGCTCGGCGAGGAGAAGAGCATCGCGGTCGGCTGCGTGGACGCGGACGGCGCGGAGGTAACGGGATTTGACTACCGCATGGAGTACGATTTGGCGGACGGCGCGGCGGAGGTCGTTCACAGCGGCGGCGATGTGGTGACGCTGCGCGCCGCGACGGACGAGCGCTTTGTCGGCGCGGTCATCACCGTGCGCGCCGTGAGCGATACGCTTGGCTCGACGGCGGAGCTGACGATCCGCGTGGTCGAGTGGTAAGGAGGTGCGGACTGTGGCTCACTATAAGAGCATCATTGACCAAAAGCAGGCTTTGAAGAAAGCGCTGCTGCAAAACCAGAGCGTTGTTAATCTTCTGATGAACACGGGGGACAACGTGCTGGAGTTTGACAATATCCGAACGGGCAGCAAAAGCCCCGCGAAGGATCTCATTAAGACGCACTTCTATGTACCCGGCACGCAGCAGATCGACAAGAACTTCATCGCGATGCGCTCCTCGATCCGCGCGGCGGACAACAACGTCGTGAAGGAGACGGATATGGTTGTGCTGGTTATCTGCAACGACGACCAGATCGACCTTTTGCAAGGATCGCGCGCAGACCTTCTTGCGGATGAAATCGACCAGATCCTCAACCGTACGGATGGGCAGCTCTTCGGATACGGATTCGTCCAGATCCAAGGCGCTGAGGAAGTGCGATTTGCCGATGGATACTCCGGCTGGCAGATGCGCTATATGGTTCACGAAGTCAATCGAAAGGCGGAAAATCTGTGATGAACAATAGCTTTGACGCCTTGCGATTGCTACGGGGCAAGCCGTGTGAAATCGGTGGAGGTATTACGGTGCGCCAACCGACGCTCGATGAGATCGAGGAATACGGCGAACGCGATTATTTCGCGCTGGTGCGCACGTTGACGGCGACGCCCGCAGACCAGAAGGTAGCGATCTGGGACGCGCTGCATATCTACTGGGAGCAGATGGACGAGTTTGAACTGTTCGTCTCGCTTTTCGGTGCGGCGCAGAAACAGGATTGCTCTATTGTGTTTCCCGGACTGGATGTTTCGAGTTTCCGTCCGGTCGTGAATACCAAGACGCAGGAGATCGTGCTGCGCAATGCGGACGGAATTGTCATCGACCGCGCGATCCACGCAAGTCTCACCGGTTATCTCCGCGCCGTCCACCGTTTCACAAAGAACGTGGATACCGGATACAACGACTCCACGCGCGACATTATGATCGAGGATGACCGCGACGAGCTGATGGCGGCGGCAAAAAAGCCGCATGGTTCTCTTCTCATGCCATTGATCTCCGCGATGACGAATTGCGTGGAGTTCAAGTACGGCTTTTTTGAAGCGTGGAATATGCCGATCGGCGCGTTTATGGACGCCGTTGCGCGCGTGCAGAAAGTCAAAAGCGTCGGCTACACGATGAGCGGTATTTATGCCGGCAACGTGGACGTCAAGCGGATCACCAAGAGCCAGCTTGACTGGATGGGAGATCTGAAATGACAAACTGAGAGCCGAGAGGTTCTTTTTATCACACAATGAAAGGAAGATGTAACCATGTTCAATGCAACTAACTTCATTATCGACAAGGTTCGCCGCGTTACCCGCGTCAATCTGACGAGCGGCGACGTCGACTTCACCCTGACGAGCATTGCGAACCCGCAGATCGAGTTCACCGGCGAGAGCACGGACAAGACCGATGCTTACGGCACGCTGCTTGCCCGTTTCGACACCGCCAAGGGCGTCAACTTCTCCGGTGAGGCTTCGCTTCTGTCCCTCGACCTGATGGCCTCTCAGCTCGGCACCGAGGTCGACGTGGCGGACGCCAGCAACAAGCTGACCGGTAAGGTCTTCGAGACGCTGAAGGTCGTTACCTCCGGCGATCCCGCGACCAAGACCGCGACGCTTACCCATACGCCGAAGACCGCACCCGCGAAGATCTACGTTCTCGCCGAGGACAAGACCATTGCCGATACCATTGCCATCGGCGCGGAGGCCGGCGACGCCAGCATTTCCGGCAAGGTCGTTACTCTGCCCGACAGCTTCACCGGCACCATGATCGGTGTTCTGTACGAGTACGAGACCGACAGCGCCGTCAAGGTCATTGACGGCAGCGAGAACTTCGCCGAGGCCGCCGAGTACATCGTCGACATCCTCGCGGCGGACGTGTGCAATCCCGCGAGCAAGCGCGCCGGTGTGATCGTCTTCCCGAAGGCGAAGATCGACAACAACTTCTCCATTACGCTCACGACCGAGGGTACGCACCCGTTCGGCTTCACCGCGCTCAAGGATTACTGCTCCGACGACGCGGAGCTGTGCTACATCCTCTTCAACGAGTAAGAGGAGGCGGCAATGCAGCGCGCGTGCAGCGTGTGCGGAGCCATGTATGAGACGTGCTACGTCTGTGAGAAGACGAAGAGCTGGCGCGTGCATACGGACACGCTCGACCACTACTACATTCTTACCGTGCTGATGGACTACAAGACAGACCGCGACGCGAAACGCGCATATCGCGCGCTTCGCAAACGCGGCGTCGATTTCTTCCGCACGGAAGGGTACACGGAGAGCGTGCGGTCGCTTCTGGGAGAGATCTACCGCGAGCACAAGGGTAAGAGCGCCGTGGCGCTCGCACCGATCGCGGAGGAAACGCCGGATGCGGCGGATACCGCGAACGCAGAGAAATGAAGAGAGGGCGAAAGCCCTCTCTTTTTTGGCATGAGGTGAGAAGGAATGAAGATTTTGGCGGTCGATCAGGCGCGCAACGGCGCATGGTCGGTGTTCGATTATGAGAAGAAGAAACTGCTCGACTACGGTGTGTGGTCGTATCCGAGCGAAAAATGCACGTTTGAACAGGCTGTTTTGCAAATCGAAGCATTGCTGGATGGAGTGATACGCAAGCAGGGCGTCGATGCGGTTTTCCTGGAGGACATTCAACTGCGCAGGAATGTGCAGTCCTTTAAGAGACTGGCTCAGCTCCAAGGCGTACTCGTCAATCTTTGCGAAAAGAACGAATACCTTTACGGTTTGGTTCCACCGGCGCAGTGGCAGAGCTTTTGCAAGGCAAGAGGCAGGACAAGCAAGGAGATCAAGGCGAATGTGACCGAGATCGAAAGCGGTAAAAAGACGTCCAAGATCCTCTCGATCCAAGCGGCAAAGAACATTTACGGTATCGAGACAGAGGATGACAACCTTGCGGACAGCATTATGCTGGGGCATTACTGTCTGCACAATATCAGCATCACTTCCGAAGGAGTGTGCGAAATCAAAGAGCAATAGGAGGACGCGATTATGATGAACGACAAGAACAATGGCTTTGAGATGGAGGAGGACTTCATCGACGTTTCCGAGCTGATGGACACACATCTCCCCGAACCGGCCATGCTTGAATATTATCGCGGGCTTAAAAACCGCGAGATCGAGTGGAACGGCGACATCGAGGACGGCACGCTGGACATCGCTCACTATATCCGCAAGTGGAACCGCGAGGATCGCGGCATCGAGCCGGAGAAACGCAAGCCCATTCGCATCCTGATCAATTCGGACGGCGGAAGCGTCGACGTTGTGATGAACATTATCGACACGATCCGCCTTTCCAAGACGCCGGTTTACACCATCGGTCTTGGCCGCGTTTACAGCGCCGGCGGACTGCTTTTGATGGCCGGACATCGGCGATATATCTTCGAGCACACGAGCTGTCTTATTCACGACGGTTCCTCCGGTGCGATCGGAAGCATCGGCAAGATGCTGGACAACCTTGAATTTACCAAGGAGCTTGAGCGGCGCGTGAAGAAGTACATCCTCAGCGTGACGAAGATCGACGAGGAGGTCTTTGACAAGAATTATCGCCGCGACTGGTTCCTGTTCAGCGACGAGATGATCGAGCTTGGCATTGCCGATGAGATCGTGACCGATCTCGACACTATTCTTTAAGGAGTGATCGCGCATGGCACGAAAGAGTGCTCCCAACATGGCGCAGGACGCGCCAAAGGAAAAAGCGCCGCAGACGCTTGCAGACCATCCGTTTTACGGACTCAAGCTCGACGAGTATCAGATCGCGTTTCGCGACGCGATCTGGAGCGGAGATAAAAACATCGTCTTTTGCAACGCAAAGGCTGGAACCGGCAAGACACTGATCGCGACGGCGACGGCCGATCTTCTCTGTCGATATGGGCGCTACAAGGGTATTTCCTACATTGCCTCGCCTACGCAGGAGCAGAAGCAGGGGTATTTGAAAGGCACAATCGAGGAAAAGTCGGAGCCGTACTTTGAGCCGTTTTATGAGGCACTGGAAAAAATTGGCGTGAACATGAACACGGCGGCGTTCGGCGATATTCTGAATGAAAAGAACGGCACTGCGTATATCCGCTGTATGACACACACGTTTTTGCGCGGCGCGAACTTCGAGGAGCAGGTCGTCATCATCGACGAGGCGCAAAACTACTATTTCGACGAGCTGAAAAAGGTGCTCACGCGGATGCACGATAGCTGCAAGGTTATCGTGATCGGACACGACGGGCAGAACGATCTTTATAAAAACCCTGAGCACAGCGGTTTTGTGCATTACCTCAACTGGTTTGCCGGTGACGAGCGGACGGCGGTGTGTAAGCTCGTAGTCAATCATCGCGGCTGGATCAGTCAGAGGGCGGACGATCTCAATTTTGCAATCGCTCAAAAGAGCATGGGGGATAAGGAATGAGCAAGAAAATTTCTGTGGATACGGTAAAGACGTATCTCAAGGAGACCAAGCCTAACGGCACTGCGGAGGCGCACCTGCGTCTGGAGGACGGCAAGGACGTCATCGTGACGATCCGCACGCATTTGTCGACGGCTGAAAAATCCACGTTTATCGCGCGTGTGCTGAGCGGATGCTTTGACGAGCGCGGCGAGTATCGCCCGGAATACTTTACGCCGATGCTGCGCGCGACTATCCTGCAGATGTGTACGGATCTGCCTGCGCTTTCCGTGCGCGCGAAGGATGGCGGCGAAAGCCAGCTCGATCTTGACGCGATGGATGCGCTGTATGTCGCGCTGAATCTTGACGGTTTTTCCGGCGGCGGATACCGCGAGATGATGAGCGAGCTTGTGTTCCTCACGCAGAGCGCCGTCGAGTGGCGCAAGGCGCGTGAGCTGAACCGAAGCGGCGAGAGCATCCGCGCTGCGGTTGACGCGGCGCGTGCGCTTTTGACTTCGCTTGGCGAAAAGGTCGAGTCCATTGACGCGGAGGCCATGATGGAGTACGCCTCGAAGCTCGCGAAAGCGGCGGACGGTACGGAGCCGGACGCGCTTCGCGACGCGGTGGTCAAGGCTGGCTTGACGCTCGTGAAATAACGATCGAAAGGAGTGTGCGCGATGAAGGCAATGTCTATTTCGGAGGCGCTTAAATACGCAAATCAGAAGCTGCGTCCGATGGTGAACGACGCGCTATCCGGCGAAGTGCTGGACGAGGTTGCCGAAGTCGAGCACGCGGCGATCCAAAGCGAGGTGTACGACAAGTACAAGCCGAAGCACTACAAGCGGCGCGGCGAGCGCGGCGGACTTCTTGACACGGAGCATAACCTTGTCATCAACAACGCATCGCTCAAGCTCGGTGCGCTGTATGTTGAGAACGACACGCCGCCCAATCCGTATAAAAACGGCGTCGGCGTCGGGCGCATCGACGGCGTTGGCGGGTATTCCACCACGCCGCAGGACGAAAGTATCGCGAGGCTTGTGGAGTATGGCATCTACAACCCAAGCGGCTACGGTTACGACTACTGGCCGGATGCAAAGGCACGGCCGTTTATCGAAAAAACACGCGCGGCGCTGCGCGGCGGGAAAGCCGCGCAAGCGCTCGCGGAAGGTCTTGCGCGGCAGGGCTTGAAAGTGATTTCTAAGAAAGGACGGTGAGGAGCTTGGCTGAAAACGACGATTTGATGGTAGTGGTCAGAACACGACTGGAGGCGGATGAAGAGGCGTCCGCGCAGCGGATTTCGGCACAGCTTCCGTCCATCGCGGATAAAATCAATCAGAAGAGCAGTATCAAGGTCGGTGTGTCGCTCGACGAGCGCACGACGGCGCGGATGCAGGGCGAAATCACGCGCCAGCTCTCGAATATCCATGTGGAGCCGGTGAGCATCGGCGTCAAGGTGACGGGCGACGCGAAGAAGATGCTGCGCGAAGCCATGAGCGGCACGGGCATCGAGGCAAGCTCGGAGTTGATGAAGTCCATGACGCAGAACCTCACGGGTATGGACGTACAGGTCGGCAAGATCCATGCGCAGTGGGTAAAGGTCGGGCGCGAAAAGGAACGGCTGCTGCAGCTTGACATCTCCGGGCGCGACGCGCTCGGCAAGGAAATTTCGCTGGTGCAGCAGTATGCGCAGGACGGGCGCAAGGTCAGCGAGACGGTCAAGGACGTCACGCTGAACATCGAAAAACTCAACGCCGCGAGTGAGGCTGCGGCGAAGAAAGAGCAAGCGGCGAGTGACAAGCGCGCCGCTTCTCTTACGAAGCTCGAAGCGGAGCTTGAGAACGTTAGGGCGAAGTATGAGGGGCTGACGCGCGCAAACGGCGTGGTCGGCAGCGACCACCTCGCGGAGCTTAACAAGCGGTATGGCGAAATCTCGGCGAGCATCGAGAGGATGCGAAGCGAAAGCGGTGCGCTGAGCGCATCGCAGCGCTCGGATATTGACGCACAGATCAATGCACTTGAACGGCTTGCAACGGAGTATTCCAAGGCGGAGCACGTTGCTACGGAGCTGCGCACCAAGACGGTGTGGCAGGTCAACGCGGACTACGCGAGCGAGCTGGACGCCTATGAAAAGAAGCTCAAGTCGTCCGGTCTTTTGACTTCTGACTTTGAAAAGCGTGTGGCGGCGCTGCGCGTCGAGCTTGCTGGCGCGTTTGACAGCAAGAGCCTGACGAGCTTTGCGGATCAGTTCGACCGCTTGAAGGGCGATGTCGTCTCTTTTAAGGCGGGACAGGACTTAGAGGCAACGATCGCGACCATCAACCGCGAGATGGCTGTCATGCCCTCTCAGATCGAGGCGGCGACGGCGCGGTTCAACGGTCTTATCCAACCGAGTGAAACGCTGAAAGCGAACATGGAGCAGCTTCGGCGGCTCAGCGCGGCGGTGAACAGTGAGCAGGACGCCAATCGTAAGATCGAGGCATACAACCGTCTCCGCCAAACGCTTGCGTTGGTGAACACCGAAATGGCGTCGCTGACGCGGACGCAAAACACGGGACTTCGCGATGAAAAGCTGTTCCCGAATATCGAAAAGGCAAAGGCTGATTTGTTGACGGTCGGACGGACGTGGAGCGCGCTGAAAACCGACAAGGGACTCAATGCGCAGTTTGAGCAGCTTCTTGTCAATCTCGACCGCGTGAACAACGCCAGCGACTTATCGAAGTGGCGCGCCGAGTTCAACAAGTTCAAGAGCGACGTCAAGGCTGCCGGCAAGAACGTGCAGTCGCTCGGTGACACGCTCCAGAACAACCTCGGCAAGGTGCTTCAGTGGGTGAGCGCGACGACGCTTTTGTTCCGTGCGTTTCGGTATTTGAAGCAGGGTATCCAGACGGTCGTAGACCTTGACACCGCGATGATCGACCTGCGCAAGGTCACGAAGGCGACGAGCGAAGAGTATCGCTCGTTCTATGAGAGCGCGAACGAGACGGCGAAGCGGCTCAACGTGACGACCGAGGCGGTCATTTCACAAACCGCCGAGTGGGCGCGATTAGGATTCGCCTTGCAGGACGCCGCGAAGCTCGCGGAGAACTCCGCTATCTTTGCCGCCGTGTCTCCCGGCATGGAGCAGCAGATGGCGACGGACGGGCTTGTGAGCATCATTAAGGCTTACGGCGTGGACGTCAACGACACGCTGGACGGTATTATTTCCAAGATCAACGAGGTGGGTAA
>Ga0307462_100006_pt1 | contig 18722 bp, 11 predicted proteins | sample GoafecBaGen9Rep2_FD_203837 | JGI IMG/M metagenome (GOLD analysis project Ga0307462, IMG submission 203837) | Metatranscriptome of enriched fungal communities from goat fecal pellet, Isla Vista, California, United States - Bagasse, Gen9, Rep 2... ...
AGGAGCAGTCATGGGCGGCACGCCACTTCCCGATTCCGCGCGATTCGTCAATGTCCCCCTGGGACGCATTGATGCCGTGCTCGCGGCATCACACATGATCCCCCGCCAGACGGATGTGCCGGGCATGCTGCGCATGGTGAAGTACTGCTGTCTCCCCCAGATGGCCTTTCAGCGTTGCTGCGTAATTATCCAGACGCCCTTGAACGAGCGGTGCAGGCTCTATTCCCTTGATGTCATCACAAACAGCAACGCCTGCTCCCGTGTGGAGATGCCGACCGACGACAGCCAGTACGCACTTTTTCGCCAGGCGGACATCCGCCTGCTGGGGGAAGAGGAATTGTTCGCCGATTTCCCTGCGGCGGCCCGGCTGGACGTGTTCAAGGGGTTGCGGCAATGCATGCTGCTGTCCCTGGTCGTGGGGGTGAACGGCTACCATGCTGCGTTGTTCTTCATCTGGACGGAGGACGCCCCCCGGGAAGACCTCATATCCCTGTGCCGCTTGTTGAGCGGCATTGTCTCCGCAGCGTTGACCGGCATATTGCAGTCCGAGGAACAGAATATGGAAATGGAGGCGCTGCGGCAGGAGCGCGACCATCTTAATATCCTGGTGGGGATCGGCAATGTCGCCAACAGCACACTGAATATGGACAGCCTGCTGGACATGGTGGCCATGGACCTGCGCCGTTTCTTCCTGGTCAGGCAAGTGGCCTTCGAACTGTATGAAGGCGATGACAAGGCTGTCGTGTACGGCGCGCGTTCCGGCAGATCACAGGCCCCCGAGGCTCCAGGGGACGTCATTGTGCCGCTGAAGGATTCCTTGCTGCAGCAGTTTTCCCGGGGCGACAGTTTCCGCCTCCTGCGCGAGAACGTACTGCAGGAGGTGTGGAGAACCGACCCGCTGGCGGCCTCTGTCCTCGCTGACGGCGGCAGGGTCGTGTGCGGCTTTCCTCTTGTGTTCCGGCAAAAGTCTCTGGGCGTGCTGCTGCTGGCCCACGCCCAGGCGGACGTGTTCACGCGCGATATGACGAGCCTGTTGTCGCAGATAGCGGTTCCTGTGGCCTGCGCCGTGCACAACGCGCGGGAGTATGCCTCAACCAGCGCCGAGAACCAGCGCCTTGCCGAGGAAAACGCCTCCCTTTCCGCAGAAATAGCGCAACATCAGGACGACGGAGCCATCATCGGCCGGAGCGAGGCCATACGGCAGGTGCTGCGCCAGATTGAGATGGTGGCGGGCAGCGACAGCAACGTCCTCATCCTGGGCGAGACCGGCACGGGCAAGGAACTGGTGGCCGAGGCCATCCACCGGCTCAGCGCCCGCCGGGAGCGGCCCATGATCAAGTTCAACTGCGCCGCCGTGCCCGCAGGGCTTCTGGAAAGCGAGCTGTTCGGGCATGAGAAGGGGGCCTTCACCGGCGCCGTCCGCCAGAGCAAGGGGCGTTTCGAGTTGGCGCAGGGCAGCACGCTTCTGCTGGATGAGGTGGGCGACCTGCCCCCGCAGCTGCAGCCCAAGTTGCTGCGCATACTGCAATCGCGGGAGCTGGAACGGCTGGGCGGTCATGCGGTTATCCCGGTGGACGTGCGGCTGGTGGCGGCCACAAACCGAAATCTTGCGGAGATGGTGCGCGAGGGGAGTTTCCGCGAGGATTTGTACTATCGCCTCAACGTGTTCCCCATTCATCTCCCGCCCCTGCGGGAACGCCGGGAGGACATCCCCCTGCTGGCCCAGCATTTCATGGAGCAGATTTCCCGGCGGATGCGGAAAAACATTACCCGCATCCCGACCGAAGCCCTGCACTGGCTGTGCAGGCAGGAATGGCCGGGCAATGTGCGTGAGCTGGCCAATGTCATTGAGCGGGCGGTCATTTGCAGCACAGGCAGGATACTGCATTTTGAGCTTGACGGCTGGAAGCCCGACCGCATTGCCGCTTCAGCGGCAAAGCGCGACCCGGCACCCGGGCGCGGGGCTGCGGCGCGCCCGAAGCCCGACAGGGCCCGCGAGGACATCATCCATGCCGTTCGCGCCTGCAACGGGCTCATAGCCGGCCCCCGCGGGGCGGCGGCCATGCTGGGGGTGAACAGGTCAACGCTCAATTCGCGCATGAAGAAGTTGGGTCTGGACGTGAAGGCGATTATGGATGAAAATTGAAACCAGATAACGGCAAGGGCGTTCACCGGGAACGCCCGCAGCAAGGAGGAGCGCTATGTCTGACATCGGCGGCATCAACATGGGGGCCATGTTTCGCAACGCCACGGCAGGGCTGGAAAAGGACGGTCAGGCCCTGCAGAGCAAGATCGACTCCCTGAGTTCCAAGGGTAAGGTGGATCAGAAGGATCTGCTGGAAATGCAGTTTGCCATGGGCCAGTACAACGCCAAGCTGGAGGCCGTGTCCTCCATTACCAAGAGCCTGCAGGACATGCTCAAGTCCCTGGCCCAGCGCACGGGCTGATCCTTGCGGGGCTGCCTGCGGGCGGCGGGCGTCGGGGGGACTGTCGGTTACGCGCAATCGTGAGGAGAACACAATGTCCCAGATCAACCAGATCAATTTGGAGAACAATGCGCTGCATCAGCTTGGCCAGCAGCCGGGCGGTGCGGGCGGCAATAACGTGAACGTGCAGCAACCGGCGCAGCAGCCCGCCCAGGCAGACCCCAATGCCGCAGCCTTGGCCCACCTGTCGGACACGGATCGCGCCGCCGCCGAGATGTTCCTCCGGGGCGCGTCCGTGCAGGAGGCCGCCAAGCACACCAAGTGGTCCCTGGCCACGAAAATCATAACCGGCATTTTCACTTTTGGTATCGCCCCGGCCATTATGTGCCGCAAGGAAGCCGCAAAGGAAAGGCAGCTGGCGGCCGACGCCGTGAGCCTCAAGGACGCCATGAACCAGATGGCGGGCAAAGAGCATGCCGCCGTCATGAACGTCCGGATGGACGGCCAGTACCTCCCCGTCGTGCGCGCAGAAGACGGCACGCTCAGCACCACAATTGGCGGGCAGACAATCGTCTCCAAGTTCCCCCCCAAGGTTCTGGCGGAGATCATCGAGAACGACATTGTCGCCAATTCGGATCTGTACGGCACCCAGGCCGCGCTGGATGTCCTCGGCGGCGCGAAGCGGCCGGGCGGGGGGCAGGCGGCGGAAACCGGCCATGCGGGTCAGTCGCTCCAGGAGCAGTTTGACAAGGCCATGACCAAGTGCACGCAGCGCATCGGCAAGGCGGAGGCGGCGGTCAGTGCCGACGCCACGGCCAGGGCTGCCAAGCAGGAGCTGGATGCGGCTGAAAACGCTCTCGCGCAGTTGCAGGCAGAATACGACAAAACCGAGGCCCGCTGCAACCAAACCCTCCTGAACTGCAAGGAAAATCTGGCGTCTGCCGACAAGGCTCGCCAACTGCTCACGGCGGCTCAGGGAGAGGGAGGCAACGTCGACGGGCTCATCAAGGAAATCGACGGAAAACGGAATGCTATCCTAGCCGAGAAAACAAAGGCGGAAGCGGAACTACTGCATTTGCGCACGGAGACAAGAGCCGCGCTGGATACGGCGGGCATCCGCAGGGATGCGGCATTGTTGGCAGCGCGGGAAAACGCCCTGTGCAAGGGGCTTCTGGATGCGTATCAGGAACGGGATAAGCTCACGTCATCCCATGCGCAGAACATGCAGAAGATTAGCACGCGCCTGCATGAGCTGGAGGCTTCGCCCGAGCGCAACACGCCGGCGGTGCAAAGCGAAATCCACGCGCTCAGGCTCGTCCTGGCCGCGCCGCAGAAGCAGGGCGGGCCGCAGGCGGATCCGCTCGAGCTCAATCCCGGCAACCCTGCGGACGCGCTTGACAGCAAGGGCCTCAACGATGCGCGCCTGCGCGAGATATGCCTCAAGGCCATCAAGGCCAAAATGGGCATCGACGGCGGCGAGCTGCACAGCTGCCCCACCCGTTACCTGAACCGCATCGCCCAGTACGCCATCGAGGGCTACTACGGCTCGGCCAAGAACCTCATCGACCATGTGCTCAAGATTTCCACCACGAGCCGCATCGCCAGCGAAGACGTGATGGAACTCATGGACGTGCGCCGGCAGGACGCCAACACCGGGCAAAAGGTCAACGTGGCCGTTCTCAGGCCCCCCGTTAATCGCTTCGCCACGGCCACGCAGCGGCAGGTGGCCAATTTCGCCGCGGACATCATCTACTCCGGCAACATCGTGGACGAGGACAGGCTCTCTTCGGAAGACCGCCTGCGCAAGGTGCTGCAGTCCAATGCGAGCGTCATCGGCGATGTGCTCAAGGTGGAGGCCGGCCTCAATGCCGTGGATTTGGAGGCAAAGGCCCGTGAGGCCGAGCAGAACGCCGCGCGGCCCGAAGCCACAGAGGCCGACAAGCTGGCGGCCAAGGCCGCCAGGGCCGAGGCAAACGCCGCCCAGTTCGAGGCGAAGACCCTCAGGGGCAGCAACATCGAAAAGGGCATCAGCAAGAGCATCGGCAAATTCTTCAGTCTCTTCGGCGCCGGCCCCGAAAAGCCGGACGAGGCGCAGTTCACCGGGCTGGAGGCCCAGGCCTATGCCGCCGAGGCCAGGATGCTCAGGGAGCGGAATCCGCTGGCGTTGCGCGTGGCTCAGGCCCAGGCAGAGGTGGAGGAACACGAAGACGACCCGGCGCGCCTGGCCGAACTGACGGACGCGCAGAAGGCGCTTGAGGATTTTGACAGGAATTCCGACATCGTGCAGGATGCCATAGCCGCACGGCTGGCCGTGCGGCTGGCAAGGGCCGAGGCGCAGGCCAAGCTCAGCGGGAGCGAGGACGACCAAAAGAAGGCCGACGATCTGCGCAATGCCATCGAGGACGCCAAGCCCGGAGTGCCCGACGCGGGCCTGGGGGCAGAGTTCGACGTGCCGGCGGACACGGCGCTTGAAAAGCGCCTGGCGAGCCGGGACGACCTGCCCGAGGCAGAACGGGCCAGCCTGCTGGACGCCCTGCCTCCGGAGATGGCCGACGCCGTCAAGGAGATGATGGGCGACATGCGCACCGCCCTTGTGGGCGAGAACAAGCACGCCGATACGGTCTCCATCGGCTACGGCATCACGCAGCTTGAGGACAAGGATCTGAGGACGATCGTGAGGCAGGTCAACGAGAGCGTGAACAAGGCCGCGCAGATGGTGCAGGAGGAGATGACCACGGCCATCCTGATGATGGACGCCACGCTCTCCGTCCCCACCAAGGCCGCGCTCCGCGAGCTCAAGGCCGTGATGGAGGCGGAGCATCTGCCCCTCACGCAGGAAAGCGCCGAGGCCCTGCTCGCGCGCAAGCCCCAGCCCCAGGCCGTTGCCGCGGCCCTGGAGACTCTGGCCAACGCCATCACGGGCGTGGACGATCCCGCGCAGCGCAGGCTCCTGGCCGGCAAGGTGGCGGTCAATCAGTTCGCGGAATACGCCCGGCTGGCTGACAACGCTCGGCAGGCCCAGGAAACCGCCGCTCGGGCCGCGGAAAACGCGACGAATGCTTTTCACTACGAAAACGAGTGCCAGATACGCTGCAACACGACGCTGCATGAGGTCACGAATGCCGATGATGTGTGGAAGGCCAGGCAGACGCAGGCCAGCCAGTCCCGGACGGCGGCGGAGCAGGCCGAAACCACGGCCCACAATGCGGAAGTGACGGCCCAGAGTTTGGAAAGCGCCTTCGCCGCCCAGCCCCAGAACGCCCGCGAGGCCTTGCGGCTTGAAAGCGCGGCGTCCCAGGCAGAAAACCGCGCCGCCTCCCTTGAGGACGCGGCAGCCAAGGCCAGGGATGCGGCCGACGAAGCCGAGCTTCTGACCCTTGTGGCCGGCGCCCCCGCTGATGCGCCGGAAAAGGCGCGCGCAGCCCGCGAGGCGGCAAACGAAGCCGCCGCCGCTGCTGCCAGCGCCCGCGCCGAGGCGACTCAGGCCCGCAACGCGGCCAATGCGGCAGTACAGGCCGTCGATCCCCAGGTTCTGGCGGACGCGAGAACAGCCCAGCAAGCCGCCGCCGACGCCCGCGCGAACGCCACGCAGGCCAGGCAGCAGGCAGACGCGGCCAGAGCCACGGCCGACCAGCATCAGGCGGAAGTAAACACCGCCAAGGGGGCCTTTGACGACGCGAGCGCGGCCCACTCCGTCAACGTGCAGGCGCATCTCGAGGCGCAGACCGCCAAGGCGCAGACCGAGGCCGCCAAGGTCAAGGCGCAGACCGAGGCCCAGGCAGCCCAGGCCGAGGCCGAGGCGGCGCTCGCCGTCAACCACGAGGGACAGCCTGTCGAGGCGGCGGGCGGCAACGCGCCGGCCAACGCGCCGGCCAACGCTGAGCAGGCGCACCAGCTGCGTCTGGCGCAGCTTCAGGCAACCGACCTGAACACCCTGGTTGCGTCCGCCGGCACGGATTTCAGCAGCGACGGCCTTGGCAAGTTCGTCAAGTTCGTCATCCAGGATTACTTTCAGAGCGTGCCCCTCATGGACAAGCGGTCCATGGTTTCGGCGGGCCTGCGCTACGCCCCGGCGAACGCCACTGCCATGCAGAAGCTGGGCGCCATGCTCAAGGGCGCCGGCCCGGTGCTGCAGAAGATCTTCCAGGGTCTCGACGGGCCCGGCCTGCCGCAGGACCTGCGCATAGCCTGCCAGGACATGAAGAGCCGCCTGGCGCCCATTCCCCCGGACATCGTGGAGGCCAACCTGCTCGACATGGTCAACAGTTCCAACGGGCGCATCCGCAACATCGAGGTGCTCTCCTCCCTGGGCGCGGCCAGCGTGGGCCAGGCATTCCGCTGCCGCATCACCGATCAGAACGGGCAGGCGCGCGAATGCGTGGTCAAGATACTGCGGCCCGACGCGCCAAACCGCGTGCAGCGCGAGAGGCCCATCTTCGAGAAGGCGGCCGCCAAGGTTCCCGGCATGCTGGGAACCTTCCGGGGCCAGATGGAAGGCATCATTGAGGAGTTGGATTTCGGCATCGAAGCGGGCAACGCCAAGGCCGGCGTCGTGTACGACAAGCCCTTTGACGGCCAGGAGCGCAGCATCCAGAGCGTCAAGGTCGTGGAGGACATCCCCCCCAAGGGCAATTCCATGGCCATGGAAATGGCCCCCGGCACCACTCTCGACGGTTTTCTCAGGGATACCAGGGAAGAAATCGCCCGCATGGGCCAGAATCTCGGCAGAACGGAGGAATTCGACGCCCTGGGCCAGCGCAGCAGGGTGGTGTATGAGGTGCCCGAAGGGCGCCTGAACGAGCTCGATCCCGTCAAGGCGCGCCTGCAGGAACTGTACGATCAGGCGGCCGCCCGGCACAAGCAGCTCACCGCCCTGGCCGACGTCTGGGTGACCGAAGGCATCTTCGGCGAGCAGGGCTTCTTCCACGGCGACCTGCACGCGGGCAACATCATGAGCGACGGCAAGAAGCTCACGGTCATCGACTTCGGCAACGCCACCAAGCTCACGCAGGAACAGCAGAGCTCGGTCATGACCATGATCGTGGCCACAACCACCAGGCAATCCTCAAAGTTTCTGGATGCCTTCCGCTCCATGCTGCCCCCCCAGGCTCAGGCTGTCTTCGACAACAAGAAGCAGCAGATTCTGGAGAGCGTGCGCGTCATCATGCAAAAGGGTGACATGGGCGACACCGGCGGCCGCATTGCCGCTATCCTAGGAGAGATTCAGCGCAACGGGGTGGAAATCCCCCATGCCATCTTCAATTTCTCCGGAAGCCAGATACGTTTGGCGAACTCCATCAACGAGATGATCACCCTCATGAACCACATCAGTGAGGAAATGCGGGCCATCGACACAATCAGATCTCAGAATTTTCCGGAAATTCTGCCGTTTGACCGCAGCATCAACCACACGGTCATGGCCGCCATGGCCGATGAAAACCAGACCCACCAGTCCGTGATGGGGTATATCGACAGCTACATTGCGCAGATACAGGATGAGAACTCGGAACTGAACCAGGAACAGGAGCAGGACGTTCGCACGGCTCTCAGCTTCCCCAGCTTCCTCGTGGATTTCAAGGCAAAGAACGTGGACAAGGACCCCACCTTGCTCGCAGTGTGGAACCAGCACAAGGACGCCCTGGAGAACACGACGCACCCGCAGCATGACGCGGCGGTCAACGAAATCATCCGGGCGCTGCGGACCAAGGCCCTGAACACCCTGAACGCTCTGAAGGCCGAGGAGCAGAAGGATCACAGCCGCCGCGCCAGCCCCGAAACCTTCCTGGACGTCATGAGCGACGTGGTGGAGACCAATAAGAGCGGCGCCACTAAGAAGCTGGGCCTGGCGTCCTCTGTCAAGTACGGGATCACCAGCTTTATCCATGACAACATAACGGAGCGGGTGCAGCCGAAGATATAGGCCCGGCATGTGGAAACACGCCGGGAAAGGCGCCGGGCGGCATTGGCCCCGTCCGTCAGGCGTGATACGGGCAGGAGAAAACGGCATGTTGGAAGCAGCGGCGTCGCCCGCCTACAAGGACTTGCTGGATGCGCTGGGCAAGCTGGCCCAATGGACGGAAGAGGCCGGGAAGGGCAGCCTGCCCTCCGGCCCTCCGTCTGCGGAGCTGGTGCGGCAGTTCAATGAAGCGCTGCAAACGGCCCTGGAAAGGGCGCAGGACGCGCAGGCCATGCCCCCCGCGCAAGGCGCGACCCCGGCGGAGGCGGCGCAGCCCGCCATGGATGCGCCCCGCATGGAAGCGGCATGGCCTGCCGATACGGCGCAGCCTGTGGAAAACGCGGCGCGCCCGCAGGAAGTTGCGATGGTCAGGGAAGAAACGCCTCCCGACCTCATCGGCGAGTCCGGCCTGTTTCAGTCGGGCGAAAAGCCCGTCAGGACTGTCGACAGTCAGGCAGCGGCGGAGGACGGGGGGGGGACGGGGCAGCGCCGCGAGGTCGGCGCCATGACCGAGGCGCAGGAGATCAATCTGGATCGGGGCCTTGGCGCGCTGGACAGCGCCGCAGATGCCCGCCGTTCGGAATTTTACCGGGCGGCAAGGCAGCTCTCCGACCTGCTGGCCAGACCCGCCGCCGAGATATCGCCGCTGGATCTATTGCAGGCGCAGCGGTTGGTGGGAGTGCTCAAGGTGCAGGCCGAATCGGGCAGGAAGGTTTCAGAAGGCGTCAGCGACACGCTGGAGCAGCTTTTGGAACAGCAGGGGTAGGGCCGGTCGCATTGCGTGCTGTGACCGGCGCCGGGCAACATGCGGAGTAACACATCTCCGGCCATGCCGATGGTCGGCAACCGTCTGCGGTGAGGCATACGTGATTTCTGAACTTACCCCCGTCCCGTGTCCCATGTGCGGAATAATCCCCCGCTTGGAGAACACGACGCCCGAAGGCCGCTTGAAGCCGGTATGGCGGGTCGCCTGCCCCTGCGGGTTGAGCGCGCAGCAATGGAGCGTGTCGCCCGAAGCCGCCATACGCCTGTGGAACAGGCATGCGCACACCCCGTAGGCATTCCGCCGCGTTGCCCGCGACGGCGACTGCCGCGCGCGACCGGGGTGCAAAGCGCAGCGTTCGCCGTGAACAGCGGTTCGGATGTTGAACCGTGAAATTTGGAAAAAGGGGGGCAGTGCCCGCCGCAATGGGGAAGATATGAGCCAGGTCAATCTCAACAACGAGCAGCAGGTCAACTTCAACGCCGGCGCGCAGCAGCCGCAGGGGATTCGGCAACACGCCGACCTTCCGCCCGAACTGCAGAACGCCCGTCCCTCCACGTCCGTATGGGCCAAGATCGGCCGTGTGGCCGAGTATGTCGCCCGCGCCCTCATCGCCATCCCTACCCTCGGCCTCTCCGAACTCGCCATCCGGGGCATCAGGAAGCTCTGCACCAAGGCCCACGCATCCGACATTCCGCCACAGCCGCGCGTGCGGGGAAACCGGCCGGCCATGCTGCCGCTGGCCGAACCGCGCGCGGACGCCGACAACACGGCGCTCAAGGACGGCATGCTCAAGCTCAACCTTCCCCAGAGACATCTCGACTCGTTGAGGGTTTTGCTGGACGACATGGCCTTGCGCTACGGCGGCATCGCGCCCAGGAATTTTGACGAGCTGCGGAAGCTCATGACCCACACGGAGCCTTTCGTCAGACAGCTGCGCAGGGCCGTGGACGCTTCCGCCATGTATGTTGACCCGGCCCGCCTGCAACGTCTGGCCAGGGAAATTCTGGAGCCGGAAATGATCCGGCGCTCCATCGGCGACCTGCTGCGGGAAAAGGCGCAGAGCCTTGGAATGCAGCTGCGGCCGGAGGGGATCAGGCAGGCTACGGAGATTTTCTTCCAGAGCTGCAGGGACAAAATCAGCGACAGGCCGATGGGTACCCTGCGGGACAACATTGAGCCCTTCCTGAACTACGAAGGCATGGGCAACACGCATATGGTCAAGGACGCCTTTCACAGGATGGCGAAACATGTTGATGCGGCGGATGTGCTGCAAAGGGCCGCGCTGCAGGACGGGCTGGAAACGGACTCCCTGCCTCCCGCCCACAGGAAGGCCCTGGACGACATGCTCAAGGGGCTGCGCGACGCCTATGGTCAGGACTGCCTGCCCACAGACATGCCGAAGCTGCTGCGCACGCATCTGGGCAACGGCGACATGCTTCTGGACAAGCTGAAGCAAATGGCGCGCAAAGCAAAGGCCGCCATTGCGCCCCAGGCCTTTGCCGACGCCGTCAGGGACATGCTGACCCCGGTGGCCCGACGCCACGCCATGTCTCAGGCCCTGGGCGAACTTCTGGAGAAGGGGCACGGCCTCAGGCTGCATCCCAGGGTTCTTCCCGCCCTGCTGGACGCGCTTTTGGAACGCTGCCCGGCATTGAAAGAGAACCTTCCCGGCGTGACGAGCGCCGAGACAGCCCGACAGGCCCTGGCGGATCTGGATGGGGAGGTGTCGCCCTTCCTCGCCGAGGTCGCCGGCAACGTCAAGGCCGTGGAGGAGCAGTGCCTGACGGCCGTCAACCCCGAAATCCGGCCCGTCCTGCAAAACCTCATCCGCAGCCTGCCCTTTGACAACGCAGGGAAGGCGCAATCCCGGGCCATGGTGGACAGATTCCTCCGGAACATGCCCGCATGGAAGGCGTCCATACCTCTGGGCGACAAGGGCCTGGACGCGTTCTGCGCCAAGATGACGGACGAGCTGAATATCAGGATGCAGACGCTGGCCGGCGAAGACAGGAGATTCAACGGCAATATCTATGGCACATTCCGGGATGACACCAACCGGAACACATGGGTATTCAACGGCACGGTCTTTGACCACCGGCCCACGGACGAGGTCATCAGCGGATTTGAGCAGATAGTCCCGGCGGCCGTTGACCGCCAGTTCCTGAGCAAGCTCGCCAACCAGTATCTGGATGCCGCTCTGCAGGAACCCCTGAAGGGCGTCATGCTGCCCAACCCCAACGACCCGCAGCAGTCGGAAGTGCATCACGTCTGGCAGTACAGCGGCGACGAGGTGCAGGAAGAGCAGCGCAGCAACGGCCTGACCTTCAGGACGATCGGGACAATCGACGCCCTCATACAGCCCGGAAAGGTCGATATGCCGAATGACGGGCAGTATTCCATCACCGTCGCGGGTGACGGTAAGAGCGCGGTGGTGGAGATGATTGTGCCCTCGGTGATTGTCACCGACAATGCGGCACGGCTCCCCGTCGGCGCCGTCAGGCACGTCATGCGGGTGCAGTGCGAGCTGAGCGGCGGAGTTCCCGATGTCCGTCCCCGCGTGACGGGTGTGCAGATCAGCCAGACCGTCAGCCCCCTGGATATCTGATGGAACCTGGCGGCCCGGCGCGCCCCTGGGGCCGGGCCGCCCGCCATGCGCAAGGAGATCGTATGAACAGCGAGCATCTGATCAGCGAACTGGGCCGCGCCCTCGGCATCGAGCTGAAACTGTCTGAGGCGGGCACTTGCGGCGTGTTCTTTGACGACGACGAAATTATCTTCGAGAGCCACGATGGGCAGCTCTACCTCATAGCCGACCTTGGCCCGGCTGAGGGACGCGAAGACGCCTATGGCCGCCTGCTGGCGGCAAACTGTCTGGGGCGGGAAACCGGGCAGGCCGTGCTGGGCGTGGATGCGAACCGCGGGGAGTTCACCCTGCACCGCATCCTTGGCGGCGACATGGGCTATCCGAAATTTGAGAAAATCCTGACGCTCTTCGTGCAGGCCGTGCGCTACTGGAAGGAATGGCTGGCCCTGCCCCGGGCGGAGGGGGAGGGGAGTGCGCGGCAACTCCCGACAGACGGCCTGCGGGTGTAGCCTGCGGGGGGCGTGAACAAGAATACTCTTTTTTCATCGTGTTCAGTTACCATAAGAGAACTACCATGTATTTTTCTACCGTTCTTGATGCACTGGCCCGCAAATGCGGCTTTGGAGGACTGTAACCGGGCGGGGAGTTCTCCCTGCTGTTCGACGGGGAACACACCATTACCTTCCTGTGCAATGCAGATGACAGATCCGTCATCATGTACGCCGAAATCTGTGACGTGGCCGACCTGACCCCGGACAAGTTGGGGGGGCTGCTGGAGGCGTCCCTGCTGGGCTCGCAGACCGGGGGGTCGCCTTCGTCGTGGTGCGGAACCTGGGCAAGATCGTCCTCTGGAAACGGCATGACGATGATTTCCCCGATGTGGCCGCGCTGGAGCGGGCCATCAACAGTTTTCTCACGGCCGTCATCACCTGGAAGGGCAGGCTGGCGTCGGGCACGACGGACGCGGAGGCGGTCGGGGCTGCGTTTTTGCCCGCTGCGGACGACGGCGGTCTTCGCGCCTGAGCCGCCGCCACGCTGTTCATCATTTTTGACGGAATGCGTCGAATGGTAAAACAACCCGGCTGCGTTGCGTCAGGAGTGGCATTGGAGCGCCGTATCCGGTGTATCGCGGTAAAGGGCATTCCACGGCAACTTCCTGAGATAGAAGGAGAATCTTATGTCCCAAACAACCATACACGCGGATGTGGTCGTCCAGCAGGAGCTTGCAAGCAGGGGCATTGACGCCAAGACAGGCGTTTTCGGCGACCACAAGGTGCAGCTCGGCAAGGGGCTGCCCATCAGCCTTGACAAGATAAAGACCCCGTCCCTGCCCTACGCGGGCTTCAAGACCTCCACCAAGATCTCCCGCGGCAGGGAAGGCATCGACAGGGAGGCGGACAACCTGCTGCGCGAGCTGACCGCCCCCGGCAACAAGCTGGACGCGGGCAGGATACTTTCCGCCGTCAAGGCCGGGCAGGCGCATCTTGAGCGCCTGGACAAGCTGGGGCAGCTTACGCAGGCGAAGAAAGACGACACCATGTGGATGTTCACCAAGGCGGTGGAGAAGCTTTCCAATAAGGACCTTGCCGCCGTGTACCAGAGCTTCACCTCGGCGGAGATGGATCTCCTGCAGACGGCCCTGCAGCGCGAGGGGGAGATCAACCCCGACGCCAGGGACGCGCGCATGGCCGCCTCGCGCCTGTTCGATCTGCAGGCGCTGGTGCTCAAGGAAGTGAGCAACCGCTCCGCCGTGGGCATCATCAACGACCTCAAGGCCAACAATCCCGACGACCCCACCCTGCAGGATCTGCCGGAGCCGAAAAGCCTCTCCGCCACATGGGGCAACGTGGACAGGGAGAAGGGGGCGGAAGAGCCGCTGAACGTGGCGCTGGACGTGCAGAGCTGGCATGAGGTCCTCAACGGCAACGCGCCCCTCCCAAACGACGTTTCCATGGCGGGGCGCGACCATGACATGAGCGGGGCCAATCTGCTGACCCTGGTGGAAGTGTCGGCCCAGAGCGCCACCATCCGCGAGAAGACGGCCCTTGACCAGGCGCAGCGCATGGAGAAGCGGGACATCCAGGGCGTTTCCGTCAAGGAGATGGCCGACGTCATGCGGCAGTCCGAGCTGACCTACAATCTGAACCCGGAAAACCTGGTGAAGTTCATCATCGCCAAGCCCGACGAGCCCATCAGCAACATCTTCCATCTGGCGGAAAAGGGCATCAAGCCCAAGGGCGACGCCTACCTGGAGCATCGCGACGCCGTGGAAAAGCAGATTTTCCCGGAACTGGAGGGGCACGAGGCCAGGGGCGACGAGCGGCCCGTCTACGGCGCGCTCAATGTGGGGAAGGATCCCATCGGCGCCGCGACCATGGGCTACGGCGACGCCTCCATCGTCTTCAAACCCTCCGTGGCCAAGCGCTCCACCTTCATTGCGGACGACACCTTCTATTCCCCGCGCCTCAGCATCACCCCGGAGCGCAAGGCTCTGTTCTACAGCATGCTGGACGGGGCGCACCTGCCCCAAAGCCTGGTGGACGCGCTGAAGGACCCCGATTCCCAGGAACACAAGGATCTGGAAGCGTGGCTTGACCGCCGCAGCGCGCGGCCCAACGCCTCCATCCATGACCTGGAAGACCCGCCGTCCTCCATTTACATGCATTTCAAGGAGTTGAATCACAGCCTGCTTTTCAACGCGCTCATGCCTCAGTGCTTCATTGACAAGGAGGCCACGCGCAACAACGTGGCCACCTATGACAACCTTGAGTCGCTGGTGGTGAACATGAGCGACATCAACGGCAACGCCCTTGCCAACGCCGCCCTCAAGAACCGCCAGGGCGGGGAGGGGCGCGTCGCCCTCGCCGGCATCCAGTACATCGAGGCGCAGATACACGGGCCGGTGATCCCCAGCCGGGACATTGCCGAGATCCGCGTCAATGTGGCTTCCCTCCCCGGCAAGACGGATGCGGAACGGGCGGAATCTCGGCGGAAGCTGGAGGCATTCGGCCAAAAGAACGGCGTCAAGATCACCCTGCTGGAGTACGATCCCGGCAAGGTCGGCGCAAGCATGGAGGCCCTCAATGCGGAGCTGGCATCCTTCAACGCGGCGCATGTGGACACGCAGAAGCTCAATGCGCTCACGCAGGACTACCTGGACAACTTTGAAAAGCATGTGCAGGACATGGTCGCCCAGAACAAGGAATATGCCGCCCTGCCGCAGGGCATGCTGCGGCTGGAAGGCGCGGCCCTGATCAAGGCGAAGGAAACCTTCGCGCGAATCCTGCCCGGGTCTGTCGACGAATTGAAGGGGAGCAACGATCTGGACAGCATCTTCACCAAGGTCATGTTTGAGTCGGTGAAATCGCTCAATCTGGGCGCTAGGGCGTCGTGCCTGCAAGACATTGCCGCGGGCAAGCTGGCCTTTGCCGGTGAAGCGCAGAAGCAGGCGTTCATCACCTGGGTGTGCAGCTCCACCTCGTTGCCGAATGTTGACACCATACGCGCCGTCCATGCGCAGGCCACGGGGCAGGCGGCGCTGTTCCGGGAAATCGCCAACGCCAACCCGCCCATGGCGCCGCAGGAAATCCTTACGCGCATGAGCGCCGTCACAAGCTCGACGCGCGCCATCATCACCGAGGCCAACACGTCAGACATAACCGTGCGCCATGTCAATGAAAACGACATCGCGAACAACGCGGCCTACGTCACCCGGCTCATGCTGCAGAGCGGCGAACCGCCGCTGAACGCCGTGGGCCTGCTGCAGGTGTTCGAGGCCCTGAACGCCAAGGACGTGCAGGCCCTGGCCGGGCAGCTCAAGATGGTGGGCTCCAATCCCGAAATCGCCAAGGCGGGGGACGCCGTCAGGCTGATGGACATTGCCTCCGGCCTCACGCTGGGCGCAAAGCAGCTTGCGGCCTATCTCAACCGGGCGTATGACGAACCGGACGCCCTGAAGAACATCTCCATGCTGCCGCAGGCGGCGCGTGACGCCGTCAAGGCGCTTGCGCCGGAGGCCGGGGCGAAGATGGACGAGATATGCCCGGCCTACGCGCCCTTCCCCCAGCCCGCCAGGCCCGAAGGCATGCCCACGACGGAAGCCCAGCGCCGCGATTTCCTCGTGAAGACGCTGGATACCTACATGGCCAAGGAAAAGACGGGCGGGGACTTCACCCACGGCCGGGGGCACATCACGCGGGCCTATATTTTCGCCAACGTCATGTGTACCATCCTGGAGGAAGTGGCAGGCGAGACTGTGGATCGCAATGCCGTGCTTCTCGGCATCACGGGCCACGACCTCGGCCGGGAGAGGCAGGGCGAGGATCTGTGGGAGGAGCAGAGCGCCCAGCTCACCACCCAGGCCATGAACAGCGAATTCGGCGAGGACGCCGTGGGGCAGGACTACGCGACTTCCGTGGGCAACTGCATCCAGCGCGGCAAGACCGAAACCGTGGAGGCCATGCTGCTCAAGAGCGCGGACAGCCTGGATATCGGCAGGACGGTGGAATTCGACACAAAGTACTTCCCCTTCCTTGGCGACAAAGACCCCAACAAGGGGCCCAGGGAGGCGGACAAGTACACCGTGTCTTCGCCCAAGGTCAGTCAGCTGCGCGAACAGCTCGCGAAGGAGGCGAAGATCCTCGAAATCATCACCGACCCCAATACGCGCTTCAGGGACGGCAAGTTCCATCTCATGGATCAGTTCTACGCGGGCACGGAGCAGCAGAACGCCATCGTCCGGCAGCAGTACACGGATCTAGTGGACGACATCAAAAAGGAATACCAGGATCAGTGGGCCGTGGATTCCGAAACCTTCGTCACGAACATCGAGGACATCGTGCTGAAGAATCCCGACCTGTTCCCCGTTCTGTCCAAGTACTACAGGAAGGACTGACGCCGTCCCGCGGCGGGCGCGGCGCCGGAATATTCCGCCGCCACGCCTGCCGCGGGCGGACAATTCTGCGGGAGCGCCTGCGCAACGCCGCGCGCAGGCAGCACGGGCATGCTTTACTGCAACATATAAGGGGCAGACATGCAATTCTCTCTTGTGCTTGATGAACTGGCGCGCAAATGCGGCCTTGGGGGGCTGGAACCGGGGGAGCTCTCCCTGCTGTTCGACGGGCGGCACACCGTCACCTTCCTCTGTGACGCGGAGGACAGGTCCGTCATCATGTACGCCGAAATCTGCGACGTGGCCGACCTGACCCCTGACAAGCTGGGGGGGCTGCTGGAGGCGTCCCTGCTGGGCTCGCAGACCGAGGGCGCCGCCTTCGCCGTGGCGCGGGAACTTGGCAAGCTCGTCCTCTGGAAGCGGCATGACGATGACTTCCCCGATGTGGCCTCGCTGGAGCGGGCCATCAACAGCTTTCTCACGGCCGTCATCACCTGGAAGGGCAGGCTGGTGCCGGGCGCGGCGGACGCAGCCGGTGCCGCGTTTCCGCCCGCCGCAGGCGACGGGCACATGCGCGCCTGAGCCGCAGCCGGGTTTTCCGGGTTAGAACCTAGACGACCACACCGGCGCAGCGCACCGAAGGGGTAAATATGAGCCAGATCAACCTGAACGGCAACCAGCCGCATGTCGCCATGAACACCGGCGCGCAGCAGGCGCAGGGGGCGGGACCAGCCCCCAATTCGCCATGATTCCCTTACCGTTGTCAGGGACGCGCTGCCGTAGGGCGGGAAACCGTGCGCGGTTCCTGCGGCAGCCGGTTTCTGCTGCACAATAGTGCCGGGTGGTGAAGACGCTTTGCAGTGCGCCTGGCGCGCAGCCCGGCCGTAACAAGGTGAAGTTTGATGAAACTCTTTGCCCGCAGTTGCCTTACGCTGATGGTGTGCCTTGCCTTTCTTGCCGGATGCGGAAAAGCCGCCGCAGACCGTGCCGGGGGGCAGGGCGTGAAACTTTCCTCCGACGCGTCCGGCTTTGTGCTGCTCAGTGAGGCGGTGCCCGACGCCATTCTGGAAATCCGCTATTATTCCACCTACAATTTCGTCGGCGACCGCATCGACGGCTACGAGCAGCCGACGGCGCTGCTCACCCGGGAGGCTGCGGCGGCCCTGCGGCTGGTCAGCGACGATCTGGCGCGCAAGGGCTACCGGCTGAAAATCTACGACGCCTACCGCCCGCAAAAGGCCGTGACCCATTTCATGAACTGGGCCAAGGACGCCAACGACACGCGCATGAAACCCTATTTCTATCCCGAGCTGGACAAGTCCGTCCTGTTCGCCCAGGGCTATATCATGGAGCATTCCGGCCACAGCCGGGGCAGCACCCTGGACCTGACGCTGTTTGACATGAAGACGGAAAAGGAAGTCGACATGGGCGGCACCTTTGACTACTTCGGCAAGCGCAGCCACCCGGACTTCAAGGGCGTGACCAAGGAGCAGCACGCCAACCGCATGCTGCTGCGGGAGGCCATGCTGGCCCGCGGCTTCAAGCCGCTTGCCGAGGAGTGGTGGCATTTCACCCTGGCTGACGAACCCTACCCCGACACCTATTTCACCTTCCCTGTGCATGAGGCGTCCGTCCGCAAATAGCGCAGCTTCCGCGATGGCAGAGAGTCCGCACAGGCCCGCAGGGGAATGTCGCGGCTCCGTTGCCCCCTGACTGGCAAGGGGCAACTGTCAGATCACGCCGAGACGAGTTCATTTCATTGTTGCACAAAATGACCGCCGTTCCGTTGCATATTCCTGGAACGGCGGTCGTCGTGTGAATGAAGGTGCTATGGCGGCAGTCTAGAACTTGTATGTGAAGATTACGTGCGCCTTCCAGATGTCCTGTTTTTCATAGGAACCGAAATTATTGTACGAATGCCGTTTCCATGTGCCGTCATCCATGAAGTTGGCGATATAGCCCAGCTCCACGTTGATGTCGAAGTTCTCGTACATCCGGTAGACGTTGACGAGGTTGAATTCCAGCAGTCCGTCGTTGGTGGTCAGGTACGGGCCGTCGAAATACCCGGTCGTGCTGTTCCAGGCGTAGGCGGAATCCAT
>Ga0307462_100010_pt1 | contig 16183 bp, 18 predicted proteins | sample GoafecBaGen9Rep2_FD_203837 | JGI IMG/M metagenome (GOLD analysis project Ga0307462, IMG submission 203837) | Metatranscriptome of enriched fungal communities from goat fecal pellet, Isla Vista, California, United States - Bagasse, Gen9, Rep 2... ...
CGATAATCAAGACTAACTTTGACTCTCGTCTGTTACGTGTTGTATGGTATGTATGTCCATGATATATTTACGGCACTTTTGACTTAAGAGATTTTATAAGTCTTAGAGAACAGAGAGTTTATACTGTCAACCGCAGGGAAGCGGTTGAGATCATCTATAAGAGCAGGACGATTCAAAATCATAGGCATTCAGCCTCAGGAATCGGTTCAACACTCCATGAAAAGTTAGTTTCCAGGGAAGGGCAAACGTTACTAAACGCTATTTATAAAATTTAGCGTGCTATTTGCTAAATTTAAAAATTAAAGGTATTTGATTAATTTTAAGAAGATAGAGGGCCTAAGTCATGGAAATTAACAATCAATTTATCACACCTATGAAACCATGGACTCTGGAGGATCTTAGAACCCAGAGGAATCAGAGACCACAGGAGTCTGAGGGCGCCGCTTTATTCAAGGATGTCTTTGATAACGCGGTAAATAACGTAAAGCTTACTCAGGCAGATGTGGAAAACAAACAGTATCTTTTGGCTACAGGGCAGCTGGAGGACGCACATTCGCTTCCTATAGCTGAGTCAAAGGCTGCTATCAGTCTGAACATGCTGGTAACTTTGAGGAACAAGGCACTTAGTGCTTACTCAGAGCTTATCAAGATGAACACCTGATAACCGGCTTTACTGATAAAGATTAGTAGCAATTGGGGATGGGTTTCAGAGTGGAGTGAACTTTGGATAACTTTAAAGAATCATGGGGAAAGATGCCCAAAAAGAGCAAAATTGCGATTATTGGCATCATTGCTGCAACGGTAATTGCCGCTGCGGCTGCAATCATATACTTAAATCTGATCAGTCAAACTAAATATAGTACATTGTTCACCGGACTCAGTACTGAGGAAGCTTCTCAGGTGGCCAATCTCCTGCAGGATCAGGGTATAGTTTATACCTACAATGCAACAGACGGGTCCATTCGTGTGCCGGAGGACGAGGTAGAGTCTACGAGAGTATCGCTCCTCAGCAAGGGATACCCGAAAAGTGGTTTTACTTATGATATGTACATAAGTAATGCAGGTCTCATGACAACAGAGTCTGATAAGGAACTGTACACACTTTACGATCTTCAGGATCGTCTGGGAGCAACTATCCGTATTTTCGATGGCGTTATGGATGCAAAGGTGACTATCGCCAAGGGTTCAAATGAGAAATTTGCCCTCAGCACGACAAAGACCATAGATGCGTCCGCATCGGTAGTTGTCACCATGAAGGAAGGGGCAACCCTCAGTGAAGCTAATGCCAATGCCATCAGGAACCTCATTTCAAGATCTGTCAAGGGTGTTAACTTCACCAATGTTTCCGTATTTGATGCGGCAACTATGGAAGAGGTTGGCGGGGACAACGGAGGAGATACCAGTAAGGTCATCCAGGATCTCACCGCACAGGTGGAGAACAGCATAGCCGGCAACATAAAGCGGGTTCTGGCAAAGCTTTACGGAGCTGAGAATATAGCGGTTTCCGTAAAGGGAACTCTGGATATGACCAAGCTCATTTCCGAGAATACGCAATATACGGTTCCGGATAAGGTGGAAGAGACTGAGCGTTCAGGACTTCTCAATCATGAGGATTTCAATAATGAGAATTCCGGATCCACCACTGACGGGGCTGCGGGAGTTGTAGGTACCGATGCCAATGCAGACACACCGAGATATACAAATCTGAACGGAGCAAATGGAACCACCAACGGATATTCGGCCAATGCCTATTCCAGAGACTGGTTGTACAACGTACTTAAGGAACAGAGGGAGATTTCTCCGGGAGTACTTAAGGATGCTACGGTAGCAGTCGTTATCATGACTGATGACAGATCCGTACAGCAGCAGGATCTGGTTAATCTTGTTGCTGATGCAGGCGGAATTTCCAGAACGGATGCGGCAGAAAAGATAACCATAATCCGTTCTACACCGGCAGAAGAGGCACCTCAGACTGAAACTGAGACACAGCCTGAGCCTGAACCGGAGTTCCCGCTTGTTACACTTATCATTGCTATTGCAGCAGGCGTACTTCTTCTGCTTATACTTTTACTTATCATTCTCAGAAAGAAAAAGAAGAAGAGACTTGCGGCACAGAAGGCAGCAGAGGAGGCTGCGGCAGCGGAAGCAGCTGCAGCTGCAGCGGCGGCAGAGACGACGGAGACGGCTGCCGAAAAGAGACAGAGAAACGAAGAGATGGAGCTCGGAGCAGAAGAAGATACAAATGCATCAATGCAGCATGGTATGCGCCTGAAGCAGAATATCGGAGAGTTCATAGACAACAACCCTCAGGTAGTTGCAAAGCTGATTCAGGGATGGCTGCGTGAAGAAGAGGGAGAGGAGAGCAACAATGGCAGGAGAAGAGACCGTTCAGGTAGAAAATAAGGCAGCAGCCGGGAGCGCCCCTGCCCCTGCTCCGGCTATAACTCCGGAGAACAGTTCCGAGGGCCGTAAGCTTAGTTTTAAGCAGAAGGCAGCTCTGGTGGTGGTTTCCATAGGGGCTGACAGGGCTTCACAGCTATATAAGTATTTAAACGAAGCAGATATAGAGGATCTGACTTATGAGGTGGCCAGGGTCGGCAAGACCACGAACCAGGAGGTAGAGGATACTCTCGACGAGTTTTACAAGCTTTGCCTCACTCATAAGATGATGACGGACGGCGGTATCGATTACGCTAAGTCAGTACTTGAAAAGGCCTTCGGTGAGTCAACCGCCAAGAACCTTTTGGATAAGGTATCCAAGACCCTTGCATCCAAGCCCTTCAACTTCTTTGCAAAAGGAGATCCGAAAGCACTTTTGTCACTGCTTGCAACAGAGAGACCACAGGTCATCGCGCTTATCATGTCATATATGGAGGCGGAGCAGTCAGCCAAGGTACTTGAAAACCTTCCTGAGGAGAAACGTATTCCTACAGTTACCGCCATGGCAAACATGGATAGAGTTTCACCTGATGCCATTCAGATCATTGAGAATGAGATGAAGCGTAAGTTCAGCTCTATCATCACCAGTGAGGATAATATGAACCTCGGCGGTATCGACTATGTTGCTGACGTAATGAACCATATCGACAGAAGTTCCGAAAAGAAGATCTTCGACGAACTGGATGTATCAAATCCGAATCTCTCAAAGGATATCAGGGACAAGATGTTCGTATTCGAGGATATCCTTTCCATGGACAACCGTTCTTGTCAGAGATTTATACGAGATTGCGATACCAAGGATATCGTATTTGCTATGAAGACCGCAAGCGACGAGATGAAGGATATCTTCTTTGGAAATATGTCCAAGCGTCAGGCAGAAACAGTTCGTGCAGATATCGAGACCACAAGTAATGTACGTCTCAAGGATGTTGAGGAAGCTCAGCAGCGTATCGTTAACCTCATCCGTAAGCTGGAAGAGCAGGGCGAGCTTGTAATCAACAAGGGAGGTGGAGAAGATACAATCATTGTATAAGAGAAAATCATCTCGTTCCATCATCAAGGGTGGGCACAATGCAAGTATCCAGCAATTTGTCTCTACCGTAGAGAAGTTCAGCAGCGGAGAAGATACACCGGAGGAAACAGAGGCTCAAAGCACACCTTCGGATAGTACGGAATCCTATCAGTCATACAGAGATATGCCCATACAGCGCCCTGATCAGATCATGCAGAGCGGCGATATCAAATCAGATGAAGAAATCGCCATCATGCAGAGAAAGATGCTCAGGGATGCGGCTGACAGGGCTGAAAAGATCATAAACAGAGCAACGATGGAGGCTGAACAGATTAAGAAGGATGCCTATGAAGAGGGATATAACAGCGGTCATCAGGAGGGGATGCAGGATGGACATGAGGCGGCCCGCCAGAAGGCAGAAGCAGAATTCAAGGAGACAGTAGAGAAGTATCAGTCAGCCGTGGCGCATTCCATTATTCAGATAGGTGAGGAACGTGAAGAGAGCTTCCACAGATATCTTGATGAACTTAAGGATGTGGCCATTGCTGTAGCTGAAAAGGTCATACATATAAGTCTTGAAACCTCGGGAGAAATCATCAAGCGCATGATCATAGCTGAAGTAGAGAAGATGAAGAAAACCGAGTGGATCAAGATCTATATAGATAAATATGATTACGAACAGCTTATATCGGTGGATGAGGATGTGGCAGCAGACCTTGCCAGGATATCGGACAATGTAAAGTTCGTTGTTCAGGACAAGGAGAAGATAGGTTATACGGTCATAGAAACACCCAGTGAGATGATAGATATAGGCGTTGATTCCCAGATTGACAACATACGAGAGAACCTGAATGGCATTGACATGAATGAAGATTTCGAAGAGGGAATGGAGTAATGTTTGAAAAGCTTCCAGAAATAATCAGGAAGACAGAAACAGTCGGACGTGTAGGTAAGATCGAAAATATCGTCGGAATGGCGATAGAAGCTTCCGGGGATAAGGCGAGTATCGGAGATATCTGCATGATCCATAACGATGAACTGAATAAGAGCATTCCGGCGGAGGTAGTCGGATTTAAAGGCGACAAGATCCAGCTCATGACATATGAAGCCACATCGGGTATCACATCAGGAAGCTTTGTCAGAAATACAAAGCACAGACTCAGGGTACCGGTCGGTAATTTTCTTAAGGGCAGGATCATAAACGCATTGGGACAGCCCATGGATGGAGGCGCACCTTTTCCGGTAAATGCCACTACCTACACTGTAAACAGTGCCTATACAAATCCGCTGGACAGACCTCCTATTCGTTCCAGACTGGATTTTGGCATAAAGGCGATCGATGGACTGAATACCATAGGGAAGGGACAGCGTATCGGAATCTTTGCAGGTTCCGGAGTAGGTAAGTCCACACTTATGGGCATGATCGCGAAGAACGTAAAGACAGACATAAATGTTATAGCACTGGTGGGGGAAAGAGGCAGAGAGGTTCTGGAGTTCGCCCAGAGAGATCTCGGTGAGGAAGGGATGAAGAGATCGGTTCTCGTCGTAGCCACCTCAGACCAGCCTGCCATGCTGAGACTCAAGTGTCCGTTAGTTGCAACAACGATAGCGGAGTATTTCCGCGACAGGGGGATGGATGTACTGCTCATGATGGATTCCCTGACACGATATGCCATGGCACAGCGTGAAATAGGGCTTGCTACGGGAGAACCTCCCATAGCGAGAGGATACACACCTTCCATCTATGCGGAGTTCCCGAGACTCCTCGAGAGAGCAGGACAGTTTACCAAGGGTTCCATAACCGGTGTTTACACGGTACTTGTAGAAGGTGATGATACCAATGAACCGATTGCCGATACTGTAAGAGGTATTCTTGATGGACATATAGTTCTTTCGAGAGCCCTGGCGGCGGAGAATCATTACCCGGCCATAAACATTGGCGCCAGCGTCAGCCGACTGATGGTTGAGATAGTATCTCCGGAGCACAACAAGTATGCGTCGAAGATGCGTAATCTTCTGGGACTGTATCAGAAGAACGCGGATCTTATTTCCATCGGTGCCTATAAAAAAGGCACCAATCAGGCTCTGGATGAGGCGATAAGTAAATATCCGGATATAAACAAGTTCCTGATACAGGGTACTAAGGAATCGTTTACCTATGACGAAGTTTTTGGACAGATAAAAAGGATCGTTGGCTAGGAAGTTCAGAAAGAATCTAAGGAGAAACGGGTTAAAGTGTTACTCAAAAGGTTATCCGGTGTGGAGACGCCGGCGGAAATGTTTTCAACGGGGGCTCACATCCCGGGGAAAGGTGGCAACATATGAAGAAGTTTCAATATAATCTTCAATCTGTACTTGAGTATAAACAAAGGGTTCTGGATGATCTGAAGGAACAGTATGCACTCAGAATGAAGTTTGTAGAGGAAAAGAAGCAGGAGATAGCCGATCTCAGAGAAAAGGCAAATGCATTGAACATGGAGTTCGATGAGGTGAAGCAGCAGGGGGCGGTCATTGAGAAATTTTTGATGTACTCTTCCATGATAGATAATCTGGATAAACAGGTAGAAGTTGAAAAAGAGACACTTAAGATTTTGCAGGCAAATGCCGATAAAAAGAAAGAGGAGGTAATTGCGGCGAACATCGACGTCAATAAATTCGAGAAACTGAGGGAGAAAAAGCAGGCGATCTTCAAGGCTCAGGAGCAAAAGGATCAGGAAGCTTTTATCGATGAATTCGTTTCAAATCAGCAAAACTCCATAATCAGATCTGCCTGAGTGAGGAGGACAGTGAAGAGTGATCCCGTGCTATGCATGGATTACATATTAATTTATCCCATTAAGGAAAGGAGGAAAAAAAATGGAAGCAGTAAACAACTATTTTACTGGCTCGGTAAGAACAGTGTCCTGGGGGGCAGGAACCTCCGGAAGCGGTTATGGCTCTGACTCATCCGCGACGGGAGGAATTCAGTTCTCAAGTCTTATTAAGGATACTAAACCTGTGAAAGTGAATGACGATTCAGGCTCCACGGCAGCGACTGAAGTGAGCGACAGGACCGGAAGCGGCAGACAGACAAACTCCAGTGAGAACAGGACAGAAAAGAAAGAAGCCCTTGTGACTGATAAGCTCACACCGGACAAGACACCGGATACAGGCAACATAGAAGATGCCGGAGAGGGTGCTGAAGTCAATGCTGAGGAAATGGCAGCGCTTTTTGCCATTATGAATAATCTTCAGGCTGACCGTATCACCACCGCAGGTGACGGAGTTGAGCTGGTGACAGAAAAGATAAGCACAGAAGCAGTTCCCCCAAGGATAGACACAGTTAGTCTTAATTCTGCCGAAGAGCTTGTTCAGGTTTCGGAGAATGCTACTTCAGCCGTAAACGCCGGAGGTGAAGCAGAAGCAAAGAAAACAGAACTTGAGACAGAGAGAAACGGTTCCACAGAGACTGCCGAAAAGGTAGTGGAAAATGTGAGTTTCGTAAAGTATGACCCGGAGGAGATTCTGAAGAGTCTCGAAGGTCAGGGACGGATAGTTGCAAACAGTACCAACAGTCCTACAGGAACACCTTCTTTGGATACCAACGGACCTACCGGAAGAGATCCGGGAGAACAGAGGAATGCCGAAGAGATCGCCAAGGGACCTGTTGCACCAACAACTAACGAAAAGACTGAGACATCCGAAAGCAGTAAGGAAACAGATCCTATGGAAGGTTTCACAGAGATTCCGGCTTCGGCACCTACACCTTTTGCAAACCAGACCAGTCAGGCAGCTCAAACCGTTCAGGCGGCTCAGCCGGCAAAGACAGAAGCAGGAACAAATGAAACTATGATGATGAGGACTTCGGAGACAAACATGGCATCCGATCTTACAAATCTTCTTTCATCCAGATTTCCGTCACAGAACGGTCAGCTGACTATCGAGCTGGATCCCGAGAACCTCGGAAAGATAACTATCAATGTAAGCTACGACAGCGGACATGCGGCAGTTTCCATCAGTGCAACAAACCAGAAGACAGTAGAGATACTTACACAGAACGCTTCTGCCATGGCAAACATCATTCAGCAGAAGACCGGACAGGAGACACAGGTCTACATTCCGAACGCACAGGAGAGCAGCACGAAACAGGATATGGCAAGCGGAAGAGAATCCAATGAGAATGCGGCACAGCAGCAGGCTAAACAGCAGGAACAGAATTCACAGAGTACAGAGCACAGCAGTTCGGCATTTTTACAGCAGATGAGGCTCGGACTTGTCTAGACATATAGGAAAGGAGTACAGATATGGCAGATGTATCAGGAGTTTCAAGTTCATCTAATCCGTATGTTACCAAGGCAGCCACTCCGGAATCCAACGACAAAAATACGTTGACGATAAGCAGCTATTTCAAGCTTCTTGCAGCACAGCTGGCAAATCAGGATTATACAAATCCCATGGATAACAGTGAGCTTCTTGCGCAGATGTCTCAGATGGCCATGGTACAGTCACTGACCTCCATGACAGAGTCTGTTGAAAGTCAGATAGCATTTGCACAGCAGAACTATTCAGTAGGCATGATAGGCAAAGAAGTAACTGTAATTACCGAACCGGATGCAGGAAGCGGAAAGACGGCGGAATCAAGAACCGGAATCGTTGAAGCGGTATATGTTACCGATGATGAGCCGATTATCAGATTAAAGGGCGATACGACGGATTATAAGATATCCCAGATCGCAAGTATCAGAAATTCAGGGGCATCAGGGGCGTCCGGCACAGGACCCGGAAGCACGACGACTTCAGGAACAGTATCATCAGGTGACGGACCGGTAACAGTGGATACCTATAGCGCAGGACCCGTAATTAACGACACATACAGTGGCGGACCGGGATCACAGATCTGATGGAGTTAAAGAAATGTAATAAAGGTTCATATCTGCAGGGGCAGACAAAGACCTGAAATAAGAGCTCATTAAGTTAATGAGAAAACATTAAAATCGAATAGAGAATTTGGAAAGGAACAGCAATGGATTTTGATCTTACTTCGAGAAAGATTCAGTCCGTGCAGTATCAGAACTTAGTTGATAAAACGGCTAAGGCTACAGCTAAAGTCAGCGAAGAAACTTCCTTTCAGGAACAGTTAACCAGGCTGCAGCATGAAGTAAAGGATTTGAGTTTCAGCAAGCATGCGGCAAAACGTCTTGAGGAGAGACACATAGAGATGAACCAGAGTCTCATGGACGATCTCCGGGATGCAGTTTCAGAGGCGAGAAAGAAAGGCGCCAGAGATGTAGCGGTGATAGGCCGGCAAGGAATTTTTATAGTTAATGTACCAAACAATGTTGTGGTAACTACCATGGCAGAGGATGATATGAAGAACAAGACACTTACAAATATAGACAGTGCGGTTTTTATGTAGGCAGGACCTTTAAAGGATGTCTGGCACGCGCCCCGAAGTGACGCGGCCGGTATCGCACTTGTTTATCTTTATTGGTCGGGAATAGTCATGAAGGACCGGTATGGAATCATGCCTGAAGGAGTTCTTTGGATTATTTCGGATAGAAAGGAATATTATATGTTAAGAGCAATGGATTCAGCAGTAGCAGGTTTAAGATCACATCAGAACAAGCTTGATGTAATCAGTAACAATATCGCTAATGTTAACACCTTTGGTTTTAAGTCACAGTCCTACAGCTTTAAGGACACCATGTATCAGACTTCCAATGCTTCAGCTGCAGGTAAGGTTTCAACTACCACAGCCGGAATAGCAACAACCGGCGGTATCAACGGTTCCCAGTATGGTTATGGTTCTCTCACAGGATCGATAGCAACGGATTTTACATCTTCAACACCGTCGTATATAGGTGGTTTTAATGCTTCCATAAACGGCCCGGGATTTTTCATTACCAATTCTGCAAACCTTTCAAATAAAGTAACTGTGGATACTTCAACAGCAGATAAGATAGTTCAGACCACAAAGGATATGAAGGGCGCTAACTTTTCCTACACAAGAGTAGGACAGCTGAATGTCGATTCCAACGGCTATATAGTTGACAGTAACGGTAACTTCGTATACGGCTTCAGACCCAATACACTTACAGACCCTACAGTTTACGGAGCAGCCAGTACCACGTCAACTTCTAAGGATCTGTATGCATTGAGAGCCCCTGATGCAACAATTACCGATATTACGGCTGCAGGAACATATGCAGGTGTTGCAACTCCCCTTAAGAGTATCGAGATCGGAAATGACGGTGTAATAAAGGCAATTATAGAATTGGAGGTTTCTACAACATCCGGTACCACTACGACTAAATCCCTTGAGGAAAAGTCAATAATCATAGGAAAGATAGCCATAGCTTCTTTCCAGAATCAGGAAGGTCTCATGAAGGCAGGTAACAATACCTTCAATGCTTCTACCGGAGATAACACAGGTAATGTTTCAGCGTCAGAGCCCGGAGTCGGAGCAACACCTTCTCTTATGGCAGGTTATCTGGAGGGATCCAATGTAGACCTGGCAAAGGAGTTCTCGGATATGATCACTACCCAGAGAGGCTTCCAGGCCAATTCAAAAATTATTACGGTTTCCGACGAAGTTTTACAGGAACTTGTAAATATGAAGAGATAAACTTATAATAGTTCTTAAATAGTTAAATAATTTTGATAGCGGCGTTATACATGGCGCCGCTATAGCCGATATAATGAGAGGGTGTATAAATTTATGATCGAACTCATTCGACTGAACGGAGAACCGTTATATGTGAGTTATCTTCAGATTTTGACTATAGAGAAAATTCCGGAGACGAAAGTAAAGCTCACCAGCGGGGACTACTATATCGTCAGGAACACCCTGGAAGACATAGAAGCCCAGATAGTCAGGTTCCTTCATGATGTTGTTATATTCAAGGGCTTTGCAAAATCGGACGAGAGTAGTTGAGGGTTACAGGAGGCATAAATGGATTTCACGATTCTGATCGGTTGGATTATAGCTGCGGCACTAATCGTTAATGGTATCGGAACAGATAAACTTGGAAACTTTGTAGATATACCGTCACTGGTCATCGTAGTAGGTGGTACCATAGCCTGTCTTATAGCTTGTTACCCTTTCAGGATGCTTAAGGATATACCGAAGCATATCGGAACCTGTTTAAGAGGCAGCAAAAAGTATGACGTTCCCAAAACTGTAGAGCAGCTGGTGGATCTCGCCATGATAGCGAGACAGAGCGGACTCCTTGCACTGGAAGAAAAGGCAGGTGAGATCAAGGAACCATTTTTTAAATCAGCGGTTCTTATGATCGTAGATGCCAACGATCCTGACAAGGTCAGGTTCATACTTGAACGTCAGGTTGAAGATATGATGACCCGCCATGATGAGGCGAGAGGAATGTATGTCAAGGGTTCGGCACTGGCACCGGCCTTCGGTATGATCGGAACCCTTGTAGGACTTGTAAACATGCTTAGAGGTATGGATCTTTCCGGTTCAGGAGGAGCAAGTACACTGGGACAGGATATGGGTGTCGCCATGATCACAACATTCTATGGTTCGGCACTGGCGAACGTTATATTCCATCCTATAGCACAGAAGCTGGCTGTACGTGAGGGAGAAGAAGTTCTCTACTGTTCCACAGTCATAGAGGGTGTTATATCTATTCAGGCGGGAGAGAACCCGAAATATATCAGAGAGCATCTGCTTGCATCACTACAGCGTGGTCAGCAGACCAAGCTTCTCAAGAAAGCAGGAGACGGAGGTAAGTAAAAGATGAAAAAGAAAGGCGGAGGAGGGGACGAAGGCGGAAGCTGGATGGACACATATGGTGACCTCGTAACCCTGCTGCTATGCTTTTTCGTTCTTTTGTATTCCATGTCAAGTGTGGACAGTGCCAAGTGGGATCTTTTCGTAAGAAGTATTTATCCCGATGGCAAGACCCCCAGTGAACGTGCTGCGGAAGCCAACAAGGATACGGCACTCATTAACGCCCAGGTAGTTGAGGATGGCGTGGAGCCTGAGGGTATCATAGGTAATCCTGAGATCGAACAGAACCAGCTTATGGAATCGGATCTTTCCCAGATTTACCTCCAGATAGCCAGAGCACTCAATGAAGCCGGAGTTGAAGGCGTTACGGTCTCAAGAGGCGAGGATTATACCTTCGTCGTATTTAAGGATAAAGCCTTCTTTGCAGGGGACAGTGCAGTACTGACAGAACAGGGGCAAAAGACTCTGGATATCTTCTGCGATGTCATAAGCAAAGATAATGAGCTTATATCTCAGGTCAACGTAATGGGCCATACGGCACAGGCTGACCCGAATCATATAAACAGTGCGAGAAATGACCGTATGCTGAGCTCCATGAGAGCCGCAGAGGTTTGCATATATGTACAGAATAAAAATTTCCTTGATCCTGACAAGCTGGTAAGTATCGGATACGGACAGTTCAGACCTTTGGAGGATAACAGCACCAGCGAGGGGCGGGCTGCCAACCGAAGAGTTGAGATCCTTATCATCGATAAGGATGGCGCCGTAAGAGATATGGATCAGTATTACAAGGAACTTAACGAAGGCGTAAACGCTGACACCACTATTATCACTACCGGTGAAAGCGCAGCACCGGCGGATGAAGGATTATCTGCCGGGATAAGTGAAGACACGGTTGTACTTACTCCGACAGGAGGTACTGATACATCCAACATAAGCTCATCTGTCGAAGGAGTGGCGGGGCAGGCTGATTATCAGGAATATGCAGATAATGCAGTGAATGATATAAATTCACTGGATGCAGCTTTACAGGCCGGTCAGTCCGCTACAGGATAATTCCCGCCGGATAGTAAAGAAGAGGGTTGTTAAACAGAGTATGAGAGTTATGTGGGGTGTTTAGCATATGGCAGATGTACTATCGCAAAGTCAGATTGACGAACTCCTTAAATCTATGGCCGGCGGAGGCGGCGGAGGAGGTTCCGCGCCTGCAGAAGAAAAAGCGGCGGAAGCCAAGCCCGCGGCTGTCGAAGTAGAAAAGAAGGAAGAAGAAAACTATAACAAATATGATTTCTACAGTCCTCGTAAGTTCACGAAGGAGAAGATCAAGCTTCTCAGAAGCATATATGAGAACTATGCAAGAATCCTTACGTCTCAGGTAAACGGTGTGTTCCGTGTCATGACGGATATCACGGTCATAGAGCTCAGAGAGAGCCGCTACTATGAGTATGTAAATATGTTCCATGAAAATGACTGTATGACCCTGGTTGATGCTCACTTCACAGATAAGGGTAAGAGCAACGTTCCACTTATGGTCTATGCGACTCCGGGGCTTATCATCACACTTGTGAACCATATGCTGGGAGGAGGAGACGCGGTCATCCGTGTGGAAGAGAATTACAGATACACAGATGTGGAGATGGCACTCTACAAGCGGGTTCTGGATTATATCATACATTCCATGGATGATGGATTCTCAAACTATATAAACATCAATTTCAAGATGCAGAGAGTAGAAGAGAACCCTTCCATGACACAGGAAATCGGTCTCGATGAGACCGTCGTGATCATAGTTCTGAATGTTGACGTATCCGGACTTGCCGCAGAAAAGATAAGGCTCTGTATTCCCGGAACGCTTCTTGAACATACATTCAAGATCATTGATAACCGAAAGCATATTGCGAGAGGTTTCTCATACGAGAACAATTCGGATGTGATCATGAATCACATAAAGGATACCAAGTTCACTGTTACAGGACAGCTGGGTATAGTTAAACTGGATATAAGTGATGTCTACCACCTTCAGGTAGGAGATGTCATAGATATGAATAAATCCTCGAAAAGTCAGGTGAAGCTTTTTGTAGGCAGGCAGCCCTGGTTCATGGGGACCATGGGAGTTTACAAGAAGAACATCGCCGTACGCATTGATGACAGGATAAAACCTGCCGTTAAAAACAAAAATGCCGGGGATGAAAATATAGAATCACTGTTGGGTGAATCTGTGGAACAGAAGACCGGATAAGTCTCTCAACACAGTTCATGATATAAAAGTAAATTATATTTTAAAGCTAGGAGAAAAAAAGTATGGCAAAGATTATGCTGGTTGATGACGCTGCATTCATGCGCATGATGGTTAAGAATTCACTTACAAAAGGTGGCTTTGCTGACTGTGAATATGTTGAGGCACAGGATGGCGCAGAAGCAGTAAAGAAATTTGATGAGGAGAATCCGGATCTTGTTATCATGGATATCACCATGCCTAACATGGATGGACTCCAGGCGCTTAAGAAGATCAAGGAAAACCATCCTGATGCAAAAATCGTTATGTGTACAGCCATGGGACAGGAATCAATGGTAGTTGATGCTATAAAGTCCGGCGCGAGGGATTTCGTTGTTAAACCATTTAATGCAGAAAGAATTACTTCCACTGTAAAGAATATTCTTGGCGCTTAAATGAAACGGCACGGCATCGTCCTTTGTGTCTTAATAAGAAAGAGGGATGAAGATGTCTTATTTGAGCTCTTTTGATATTTGTGCATCCGGAATGAGCGCCCAGCGTATCAGGATGGATGTAGCTGCAGAGAATATTGCCAATGTTGATACGACGCGTACCGAAAACGGTGGCGCGTATCAACGTAAGGATGTTGTGTTTGAAAGCTATGGTGAAGGATCTTTTGCTGAAGCGTTCAGGAACGCTCAGCTGGGAAAAGGCTTTCATACCGCAAAAAAATCGGGAGTCCGGGTGTCTCAGATCATAGCTGATACACGTGAGATGAAACGAGTATACAATCCGTCACATCCGGATGCGGATGCCGATGGATATGTGGAAATGCCCAATGTTGATGTACTGAAGGAAACAGTAGACAGTATGTCCGCTACCAGATCTTATGAAGCGAACGTAACTGCACTTAATGCTATGAAGGCGATGGCACAGAAGGCACTTGAGATAAAGGTTTAACTAGTAGTATGAAGGGGTAAAGGAGAGTATCTAATGGGTGCTGGTCGCTTTAATAGTATGGAAATCGACGCCATAGGCGAGATAATGAATATAAGCCTTGGCTCATCGGCAACAGCATTATCAACAATGCTCGGTACAAAAGTAAATATCACTACTCCTGTTGTAAAAGTACAAAACAGGACAGAGTTCGAGTATAAGGAACTTGAACCTGCGGTAGGAGTAGAGATTTCTTATGTAAAGGGACTTGACGGAAGAAACGTCATGATGTTCAGCAGGAATGACGTGCGTATCATCGTAAGTATGATGATGGGCATGGATATTCCTGAGGATGAGTTCGTGATGGATGAGATGAATGCATCTGCCATCAGAGAAGTTATGAACCAGATGATGGGGTCTTCTGCAACAGCTCTTTCAGAGTTTTTGGGGGTGACTGTTGATATATCGACACCGGTGTCTTTTGAAGTTCCGAATGAAGAGGAATTCAAGGATAAGTATTTTCCTGGAGAGGAAGAACAGGTAGTTGTCTGCTTTACTCTTGAAATTGAGGATAAAGAGCTTGAAAGTGAATTCCTCAATATTATGTCAGTGTCCCTTGTAAGGCGTTTACTTCAGCCGTTTGCAGAGCAGTTTGGCATTGAGTTAAGTGAAGATCCGGAGGGTGGTGAATCAGCTGCACCCGCCCCTGCACCTGAACCTGAGCCGGCACCTGCTTCGGCACCTGCAGCATCAGGGGGACCTCTGGATCAGTCGGCGGTAGATGCACTTCTTAATGGAGGAGGAGCAGCGGCATCCCCTGCACCTGCAGCATCAGGGGGACCTTTGGATCAGTCAGCGGTAGATGCGCTTCTTAATGGAGGTGCAGCTGCGGCATCGGCTCCAGCACCAGCGCCAGCCCCTGCACCGGCAGCACCACCACCATCCCCTGCGCCAGCTCCTGCGCCGGCAGCACCACCACCAACACCTGCACCGGCAGTTGCAGCTGTACCTCCACAGCCGGCAGCGGCACCTCAGTATGTACAGGGAGTTGCAGCAGCTCCGGATCCTATGACCTTGCAGCTTCTTAATCAGATGCAGCAGTCCCAGACTCAGATGATGCAGCTGATCAAGGATATAGAAGAGGACAGAAAGGCCGGAAGAAATCAAAGACAGGGGGTTAAGGTTCAGTCTTTGAACTCACCGGAATATGGAGAGAGCGAAGATTTCGGCGAGCAGGAAGAGAATAAAGAAATGCTCATGAAGGTTCCTCTGGAAATCTCCGTAGAGATAGGAAGAACCAAGAAACTTGTCAAGGATATCCTTGAGTTCACTCAGGGCTCACTTGTTGTTTTGGACAAGATGGCCGGTGAACAGGCAGATCTTTATGTAAACGGTGAATGCATCGCCCGTGGCGATATCGTTGTTGTTGAAGATAACTTCGGTATCCGTATTACGGAAATAGTTAGCAAGGAAATAAATCCGGAAAGTCTGTGATTATATGCATGGCACGATTTCACTTGTATCCGGATTTCTGGTATTTGTGCTTGTCCTGCTGCTGGCTTATGCCTGCAGCAGGTTTCTGGGCAAAACCTGGCGGATGAGAAGTTCCGCTAAATATATGGAAGTCATTGATCAGCTGGCAGTTGGACAGGATCGTCTGCTTCTGATCGTTAAGGTAGATAAAAAATACTATCTTATGAGCTCATGTTCTCAGGGGGTTTCTTTCCTCAAAGAGCTCGATGGCGATTTCTCGCTGGAAAGGAGTATCGAGGCTCCGGTTCAAAGCGATTTTTCTCAGTATCTGAACAGATATTGGAAGCAGTTCAGAGACGGAAAGGATAGCAGTAAATGA
>Ga0307462_100011_pt1 | contig 15867 bp, 30 predicted proteins | sample GoafecBaGen9Rep2_FD_203837 | JGI IMG/M metagenome (GOLD analysis project Ga0307462, IMG submission 203837) | Metatranscriptome of enriched fungal communities from goat fecal pellet, Isla Vista, California, United States - Bagasse, Gen9, Rep 2... ...
CTGCGATCAAACAAGCTTGATTATAGCCATTTCAGCAGCGTCGCCACGACGTGGACCGATCTTTACGATCTGTGTATATCCGCCGTTTCTATCAGCGTACTTAGGTGCGATCTCGTCGAAAAGCTTCTTTGCAACGGATTCCTTTGTTACGTATGCTAATACCTGACGCTTGGAGTGCAGATCATCATTTTTACCGATAGTAATCATTTTTTCTGCAACAGCACGAACTTCCTTTGCTCTTGTAACAGTCGTTTCGATCTGACCGTTCTCAAGAAGGAAAGTTACCATGCCTCTGAGCATAGCCTTTCTATGGTCAGTTGTTCTGCCCAGCTTTCTTGTACCCGGCATTGTAATTCACTCCTTTTCGTATAAGTGTTTCGGTTATTGATCCTCTTCTGAGCTAAGATCGAATCCAAGTGACTGGAGCTTCTCCTTAACCTCATCGAAGGATTTCTTTCCAAGGTTTCTAACCTTCATCATTTCTTCCTCAGACTTGTTGATCAAGTCATCCACGGTATTGATTCCGGCACGCTTCAAACAGTTGAAAGAACGTACCGATAAGTCAAGATCCTCAATGGTCATTTCAAGGATCTTCTCCTTACCCTTCTCATCCTTTTCCACAAGAACCTCAGCAAGACCAGCCTCTTCAGAGAGGTCGATGAAAAGCTTGAGATGTTCGCCAAGAAGATTGGCTGCCTGTGAAAGAGCTTCCTTTGCGGAGATGGTACCATCTGTCCATACTTCCATAGTAAGCTTATCATAGTCAGTTACCTGACCGAGACGGGTATCCTCAACGGTATAATTTACCTTCAGAACAGGAGTATAGATGCTGTCTACTGCGATCACATCAACTGGGAGGTTGATCTGCTTCTTGTTTCTTTCAGCTGAAACATAGCCTCTTCCTCTGTCGATAGTGATCTCCATGTAAAGCTTAGCGTCCTTGCCCAGTGTTGCGATATGCATACCGGGATCGAGGATATTAACCTCAGAGTCGGTTTTTATATCACCGGCGGTTATTTCGCATTCGCCCTCTGCCTCTATATAGACTGTTTTAGGTCCTTCTCCGTAGAGTTTAGCAGTAAGTCCCTTGATGCTGAGGATAATCTCTGTGACATCCTCTTTCACACCCGGAATTGTTGATAACTCGTGGTGAACTGTGCCATCCTTGCCCGAAAGCTTAACTGATGTTACAGCCACACCCGGAAGTGAGGAGAGCAGCACACGCCTGAGGCTGTTTCCAAGTGTGATACCGTATCCACGCTCCAGCGGTGCTAAAACGAATTTGCCGTATTTGCCGTCACTTTTAAGCTCGACAATATCAATATCAGGCTTATTAATTTTTTCCAGCATAAAAACCCTCCTATTTCACATTTACTATTGATTTCGAGTTCTGAAATATCAAGTAACTGATTACTTGGAGTACAGCTCGACGATAAGGTGTGTAGCAACCTCGTAGTCAATATCCTCTGCTGATGGCAGACGGTTAACTGTTGCAGAGAAATCGTCCTTATTAGCTGTGAGCCAGATCGGAACGAGTCTGTCCTTAGTTTCTTCTACTGTTGCCTTGAACTTATCAGAAGTTCTGTCCTTTTCACGGAGAGCGATAACATCGCCGACCTTTACGCGATAGGAAGGAATATTTACTTTCTTGCCGTTAACTGTATAGTGGTTATGAACAACAAGCTGTCTTGCTTCTCTTCTTGTGAGAGCGAGACCCATTCTGTAAACAACGCTGTCGAGTCTTGATTCGAGGCAAGTGATGAGGTTGTCACCAGCCTTGCCTTCCATCTTCTCAGCGATCGAGAAATAGTGTCTGAACTGCTTCTCAAGAACGCCGTAGATAAACTTCAGCTTCTGCTTTTCCTTCAGCTGAAGACCGTATTCAGAGATCTTCTTTCTGTTATTTGCGTTCTTGAATCTGATGGATTCCTTCTTAGAAACACCCATAACTGCGGGGCTTATGCCCAGATATCTGCACTTTTTAAGAATAGGTTCTTTCTGAACTGCCATTTAAAACACCTCCAAATGTGATTAGACACGACGTCTCTTAGGCGGACGGCATCCATTATGCGGGATAGGAGTTACGTCCTTGATCATCTTAACCTCAAGACCTACTGTCTGAAGTGCTCTGATGGCAGCCTCACGACCTGCGCCTGGTCCCTTAACATATACTTCAACGTTCTTGAGACCGTGTTCCATAGCAGCCTTAGCAGCTGTTTCTGCTGCTGTCTGTGCTGCGAAAGGAGTAGACTTCTTTGAACCTCTGAAGCCAAGCTCACCAGCGCTTGCCCATGAAATTGCATTTCCGGCTGTATCTGTGATCGTTACGATCGTATTATTGAAAGTGGACTGAATATGAACTGCGCCGCTTTCGATATTCTTGCGTTCTCTACGTCTTCTGACGGTAGTAACTTTTTTACCTTTCTGCTGTGCCAAAGCTCATAACCTCCTTACTTCTTCTTGTTAGCGATAGTCTTTACAGGGCCCTTGCGGGTTCTTGCGTTTGTCTTGGTTCTCTGACCTCTTACAGGGAGACCCTTTCTGTGACGAACGCCTCTGTAACAGCCTATTTCAACGAGTCTCTTGATGTTAAGAGCTACTTCACGGCGAAGGTCACCCTCAACAGTATAGTTTGCATCGATATAGTCACGAAGCTTAGCAACGTCCTCTTCAGCGAGATCCTTTACTCTTACATCAGGGTTTACGCCTGTTGCAGCGAGGATGTTAGTTGCAGTCTGACGACCGATTCCGTAGATATAAGTGAGACCGATTTCGATTCTCTTATTCTTTGGAAGGTCAACACCGGCTATTCTTGCCATATTATAATTGCACCTCCATTAATGCATTTACGCGGATTAACCCTGACGCTGCTTGTGCTTAGGGTTTTCGCAGATAACCATGATTCTGCCTTTACGTTTAATGATCTTGCACTTCTCGCAAATAGGTTTTACTGAAGGTCTTACTTTCATTTAAAATACCTCCTTTAGCGGATAAGGCTGTTGTAATTCCAACTGCCGTTGATCTTTACTTTACGCGCCATGTTATACGGCCCTTTGAGAGGTCGTATGGTGACATTTCAAGCTTTACCTTGTCACCCGGCACGATTCTGATATAATTCATTCTGAGCTTGCCGGAAACGTGTGATAACACCTCGTGACCGTTCTCAAGCTGAACCTTGAACATTGCATTTGGCAGAGCGTCGATCACAACGCCCTCAACCTCGATAACATCTTCCTTGGACACTTTAGTTACCCTCCTTGCACTCACTGCTGGTAAATTCTCTCAGCAGAGTTCTGAGTTTTTTATCGGTAATATCGTTAATACTTATCATACTGTCTGTCGGGCACAAATGTTTTGCGTTCTTGCGTTTGGGCTTAGCGAGTTTTCTGCTTTTCCCGTTCGCAATATAGCAATAGTCATTGTCAGTTCCGGTAACAACGAAGAATCCTCCGCTGTCTCTTCCGGCAGCCGCCCTGACGACTGAGCCTTTCATAAACTTCACAATTATTCCCCCTGTCAGGGCTGCGTCAAAATGACGGGACCGTCAGGAGTTATTGCGATCATATGCTCAAAATGAGCAGAAAGTGAACCACTTTTGGTAACCACGGTCCAATTGTCCTTCATTACCTTAACATCATCGCCTTTGACATTTATCATCGGCTCGATGCAAATGGTCATACCCGCAACCAGTCTGGGACCGTGTCCGGCTTTTCCCCAGTTCGGGATTTCGGGTGATTCGTGAACTTCTCTGCCAATACCGTGGCCGCAGTAATTTCTTACGATTCCGTAGCCTCGTGAAGCACAGAACTCTTCAACAGCATGAGATATATCTCCGATCCTTGCGCCCACCTGAGCCTGAGCGATACCTTCGTAAAGGCTTTTCTCAGTTACCTCAAGCAATGCCTTGGCTTCATCAGATATTTTGCCGACAGGAAAAGTCCAGCAGCTATCGCCGTTAAAGCCTTTATAGGCAGCACCTGTATCGATGCTGACGATATCGCCTTCCTTTAATCTGTGGCTTGCTTTCGGGATCCCGTGTATGATCTCCTCATTAACTGAGATACAAGCATTGCCCGGGAATCCATAAAGCCCTTTAAAGCAGGATTTTGCGCCATGCCTTGCGAAATATTCGCCAACAAGCTTATCAACATCGAGTGTCGACATACCCGCCCTTAATCTTTCGCCCGCATACCATATTGCGCCGCAGGTTATTCTGCCTGCTTCACGCATTATGGCTAATTCGGACTTTGATTTGATTGTTATGCTCATTTATTTCTCTACCCCTACCGCAGCAAGAGTGAGTTTTGAAGTTTCAGCGACCTCTTCCTGTCCCTTAACGGTAACAAGCTTGCCCTGTTTCTCGTAATAGTCCTTGAGAGGAGCTGTTTTTTCGTGATATGTTGCAAGTCTGTCGAGAACGACTTCCGGCTGATCGTCCTTACGGATAACAGTCTTATCGCCGCACTTATCACAAACGCCCTCAACCTTGGAAGGCTTATATTCAACGTGATAAGAAGCGCCGCAGCCCTGACAAACTCTTCTGCCTGAAACTCTCTGCTTGATAGTTTCATCTGCAACATCAATCTCGATAACCTTATCGATCCTGATGTTCATCTGATCGAGAGCCTCTGCCTGTGGAACGGTTCTGGGGAATCCATCGAGGATGAAACCGTTTTTGCAGTCGTCCTCAGCGATCCTCTCCTTCAGGATACCGATAACAATATCGTCTGAAACGAGAGCGCCGGCGTCCATAGCAGCCTTTGCCTTGAGACCGTACTCTGTACCGTTCTTGGCAGCTTCACGAAGAATATTGCCTGTGGAGATCTGGGGGATATTCAGTGCTTCGGAAACGACCTCAGCCTGTGTACCCTTACCTGCGCCGGGAGCGCCTAAAAAGATAAGATTCATATTCCGTTCCTCCTTTACTGTAAGAAGCCCTTATGATGACGCATCATAAGATGTGATTCAAGTGTTCGTGTTGTTTCAAGAGCAACACTGACTGCGATCAGTATAGTTGTACCGCCCATTGAAAGCGACTGGAGATTCTGGTCTGCCATTGCGATGAATATCGGGATGATAGCCACAACGCCGAGGAAGAATGCACCAACGAGTGAGATCTTGTTAAGAACCCTTGAAATGTAATCAGATGTTGGTTTACCAGGTCTGATACCGGGGATACCACCGTTCGACTGACGAAGGTTATTTGCGATCTCGATCGGGTTATACTGGATCGAAACATAGAAATAGTTGAAAGCGATGATAAGTAAGAAGTAGAGTATAGCGTAGCTCCAGCTTGTTCTCTTGAAGAACTCGCAGAAGTGATAATAGAAGCCGCTTGTTTCTGTTGGCTGACCCTTGAAGAGCTGAATTGTCTGTGGGAGAGCCATGAACGACATAGCGAAGATGATCGGCATAACACCGCTCATACAAACCTTGATCGGGATGTGTGTCTTCTGACCGCCGAACTGTTTTCTTCCTACAACACGCTTAGCGTACTGTATCGGGATACGTCTTTCTGCCTCGTTCATGAAAACGATGAAGCCGATCTCGAAGAGAATGAATACAAGATAACCGATAGTTACGAAGAGATATTTCTCAGGTGTCTGCTTTGTGAGCTTGATGAGAAGACCTGCATCGGTCGGGAATCTTGCTGCGATACCGGCAAAGAGTATGATAGAAACACCGTTTCCTATACCGTTATCGCTGATACGGTTACCCATCCATACTACGAATGAAGCACCAGCAACGAAGCTGAGGATAATAACTGCTGCGGAGAATACTCCCTCACTGCCTGAAGTATACTTGATAGCATCTGTCTGGCGTTTTAATGTAAGGTAGTAAGCATAAGCCATGAAGAAAGCAAGGACAAGAGCAACGAAGCCCGTTATCTTATCAATTTTCTTTCTTCCCTCTTCGCCCTCGTCACGCATACGTTCGAGAGGCGGCAGCGCAAAAGTCAGCAGCTGCATGATGATCGAAGCATTGATGAATGGAGTGATCGAAAGTGAGAAGATAGTTGCCTGAGAGAGCGCACCACCAGTGAGGATATTGAGATACTCAAGGAAGTTTCCGTCAGTAGCGCTGTTATCCATCCAGTCCTTTACAACCTCTGAATCGAGGAAAGGAACTGTGATAGCACTTCCCAGTCTGAAAATAACTATCATGAGTAATGTGTAAAGGAGCTTTTTCCTGATCTCAGGAACTCCCCAAGCCTTTTTCAGGGTCTGAAACACAATTACATCACCTCTGCCTTCCCGCCAGCCTTTTCGATTTTTTCGATAGCGCTCTGTGAGAATTTAGCAGCCTTTACTGTAAGATTAGAAGTAAGCTCGCCGTTTCCGAGAACCTTAACTCCATCGCAAACCTTCTTAACGAGACCTGAAGCCACGAGAAGTTCTGTATCAACAACAGTACCGTCCTTGAACTTATTAAGGTCTGATACATTGATAGTTGCATACTTTGTTGCGAAGATGTTATTGAAACCTCTCTTAGGAATACGTCTTGCAAGAGGCATCTGTCCGCCTTCAAAGCCGATTCTTACACCGCCGCCGCTGCGGGCATTCTGTCCCTTGTGACCTTTACCAGCTGTCTTACCGTTTCCGGATCCGTGACCTCTGCCTATACGCTTTGAAGCCTTGTTTGAATCGAGAGCGGGTGTTAATTCATGAATTTTCATATCGTTGCACCTCCTTGCTTACGCTTCTGTAACCTCAATGAGGTGAGAGATCTTAGTGATCTTGCCCTGTGTCTGAGCGTTGTCGGGCTGAGTTGTTACATCGCCGACTTTTCTGAGTCCGAGAGACTGAGCAGTAGCTATCTGGTCTTTCTTTCTGCCGATAAGGCTCTTTACGAGCTTGATATTCTTAGCCATTGTTACTGCCTCCTTAACCTAAAATTTCCTTAACGGTCTTGCCTCTCTTAGCAGCAACTTCCTTAGCAGAAGTGCAGTTTAAAAGACCGTTGATGGTAGCTCTAACAACGTTGCAGGGGTTGTTTGAACGAAGTGACTTTGTTCTGATGTCCTTGATACCAGCAACTTCGATTACTGCACGGACAGGACCGCCTGCGATAACGCCGGTACCGGGAGCAGCGGGCTTCATAAGCACTCTGCCTGCGCCGAATTCACCAACGATTTCGTGTGGGATAGTAGTTCCCTTGAGAGCAACCTTCTTCAGGTTCTTCTTAGCATCCTCGATACCCTTGCGGATCGCATCCGGAACTTCTCCGGATTTTCCGAGACCGAAGCCTACTGTACCATTTCCGTCGCCTACTACTACGAGTGCAGCAAACTTCATGATACGTCCGCCCTTAACGGTCTTTGATACACGGTTGATAGAAACAACCTTCTCAACGAGCTCAGGAGCCTGTGTTTCAATATTAGCCATTGTTTTACCTCCCTCTTAGAACTTTAATCCGTTTTCACGTGCGCCCTCTGCGAGTTCCTTAACTCTTCCGTGGTAGAGGTAGCCGCCTCTGTCGAAAACAACTTCGCTGATGCCCTTTGCAGCTGCATTCTTAGCGATCATTTCTCCGACCTTACGTGCGCCTTCAACGTTGCCGCCGTTGCCTTCAAAGCCCTTGTCCATGCTTGATGCTGAAGCAAGAGTAACACCGTTTATATCATCGATGATCTGAGCATAGATGTGCTTTGATGAACGGAACACATTCAGACGTGGACGCTCGGGAGTTCCTGAGATCTTTGCACGAACTCTGCGATGTCTCTTTAATCTTGCCTTATTGCTGTCAAATTTCTTAATCATAGCAATTTGCTCCTTCTAATTACTTCTTGCCCTTACCGGCCTTACCTTCCTTGCGGATGATGCGCTCGCCGGCATATCTGATACCCTTGCCCTTATATGGCTCAGGTGGACGCTTTTCGCGTACTTCAGCAGCAAACTGACCTACTGCCTGCTTGTCGATACCTGTGATAACGAGCTTGTTAGGCTGAGGAACATCGATCTTGATCGCATCTGTTTCCTCAAGGATAACCGGATGTGAGAAACCGAGGTTAAGAGTAACCTTGTTTCCGCTCTTTGCAGCACGGTAGCCGACACCCTCGATCTCGAGAGTCTTTGAATATCCGTTTGTTACACCCTCAACCATGTTTGCGATGAGAGTTCTTGTAAGACCGTGAAGTGAACGGTGACGCTTGTCATCGCTTGGTCTTGTAACTGTTATTGTACCAGCCTCGACCTCAATACCGAGCTCTGTGCTGAACTGTCTCTTAAGTTCGCCCTTTGGTCCCTTAACAGTGATGAGATTGTTATCGTTCTTAACCTCTACACCAGCAGGAACTGTGATAGGCATTCTTCCTATTCTTGACATATAGAAGTTCCTCCTTACCAGATGTATGCGAGAACTTCGCCGCCGACATTGAGCTCTCTTGCCTTCTTATCAGTAACGATTCCCTTTGAAGTTGAAACGATAGCGATGCCGAGTCCTTTACGAACCTTTGGCATATCTGCGCAGCTTGAATAAATACGCAGACCGGGCTTTGAAACTCTTCTGAGCCCTGTTATTACAGGTGACTTATTGTCGCCGTATTTAAGCGTGATCCTGATTATGCCCTGCTTACCGTCTTCGATGAGCTGGAAGCCCTTCACATAACCCTCATCAACGAGGATCTGAGTGATGTCCTTCTTAACTCTTGAAGCGGGAACGTCAACTGTGGCGTGCTTTGCAGTATTCGCATTACGAATTCTTGTTAAAAGATCAGCTATTGTATCAGTGATTTGCATACCGAGTGACCTCCTTTTAGTATTTTACCAGCTTGCCTTCTTAACTCCGGGGATCTGACCGTCATGAGCAAGCTCTCTGAAGCAGATACGGCAGATGCCGAACTTTCTGAGATATGCGTGCGGTCTGCCGCAGATCTTACATCTGTTGTAAGCTCTTGTGGAATACTTGGGAGTTCTCTGCTGCTTATTGATCATTGCCTTCTTAGCCATTTTATTTCCTCCCTATTACTTGATGAACGGAGCGCCCATAAGTGAAAGGAGCTCTTTTGCTTCTTCATCAGTATTAGCTGTTGTGATGAAGTTTATATCCATACCTCTTACCTTATCGATCTTATCATATTCGATCTCAGGGAAGATGAGCTGTTCCTTGATACCTGTTGAGTAATTGCCCTTACCATCAAATGAGTTTGCGCTGATTCCTCTGAAGTCACGAACACGCGGGAACGCAACATTGAAGAGCTTATCAACGAATTCATACATTTTCTCAGCTCTGAGTGTTACCTTAACACCGATCGGCATACCCTCACGGAGTTTGAAGTTAGCTACTGACTTCTTTGCACGGCAAACGATAGGCTTCTGACCTGTGATTGCTGCGAGATCTGTCATAATAGCGTCGATAACCTTTGCATTATCCTTAGCTTCGCCGGCACCAACATTGATGACAACCTTTTCAAGCTTCGGGATCTGCATAACGCTCTTGTATCCGAATTTCTTCATCATAGCGGGAGCAACGTCACTAACATAAAAATCTTTTAATCTTGCCATTGTCGTTCTCCTTTACATTATTCAAAAGACTTTCCGCACTTCTTGCAAACGCGGAGCTTCTTGCCGTCCTCAATTACGTGGCCGACTCTTGTTGGCTTGCCGCACTTAGGGCAAACGAGCTGAACCTTTGAAGCATAAACAGGAGCCTCTGTCTTGATGATTCCGCCCTTTTCACCCATTCTTGTGGGCTTAACGTGCTTTGTGATCATGTTGATGCCCTCAACGATGACCTTGCCCTCCTTAGGGCTTACTTCTACGATCTTACCAGTTTTTCTTTCGTCCTTGCTGGTATATTTATCCTCATACTTACCGGTGAGAAGGATAACAGTGTCACCGGTTTTTACGTGTACTTTACTCATAATCGAATGACACCTCCATTAAAGAACTTCCGGTGCGAGGCTGAGGATCTTGGTATACTCCCTTTCGCGGAGCTCCTTAGCAACCGGTCCGAAGATACGAGTTCCCTTTGGGTTCTTATCTTCCTTGATAATAACAGCAGCGTTCTCATCGAAGCGGATGTAAGTTCCGTCCTCTCTTCTGAGACCCTTTGCTGAACGAACGATAACTGCCTTTACAACATCGCCCTTCTTTACAACGCCTCCGGGTGTTGCTTTCTTAACTGAAGCAACCACAACGTCACCGATGTTTGCATATCTGCGGCGTGTACCTCCCAGAACTCTGATACACATAAGTTCCTTTGCACCTGTGTTATCAGCGACTTTAAGATAAGTCTGCATCTGTATCACAGCGAGTTCCTCCTTTCAAGCTTAAAGCTTCTATCAAAATTACTTAGCCTTTTCAATGATGTTTGTTACACGCCATCTCTTATCTTTTGAAAGCGGACGTGTTTCCATGACCTCAACGCGGTCGCCGATTCTGCACTCATTCTTCTCATCGTGAGCCTTAAGCTTAACGGTGCGCTTGATGATCTTCTTATAAAGCGGGTGTTTAACGTTATCAACGATAGCAACTACGACGGTTTTATCCATCTTATCGCTTACAACCTTACCTACTCTTGTTTTTCTAAGGTTTCTCTCAGTAGACATTAGCTAAATCCTCCCTTTCTTACTGCTCAGCGCTCAGCTCTGCCTCACGCAGAGTTGTCTTGATGCGGGCAATATCCTTCTTTACAGCCTTAAGACGTGCTGTATTATCAAGCTGATTTATAGCGTGCTGAAAGCGGAGCGCGAAAAGCTCTTCCTTCAGGCTGACAAGCTTCTGATTGAGCTCATCAACTGATAATTCTCTGATCTCTGATGCCTTCATTACTGCTCCACCTCCTGCTCTGCTTTAGTAACGAACTTACACTTGATAGGAAGCTTGTGCATTGCAAGACGCATAGCTTCTCTTGCAGTTTCCTCAGCAACGCCCTTGATCTCGAAGAGAACTCTGCCGGGCTTTACTACTGCAACCCAGTATTCTGGTGAACCCTTACCGGAACCCATTCGTGTTTCAGCGGGCTTTTCTGTGATCGGCTTATCAGGGAAGATCTTGATCCATACCTGACCGCCTCTCTTGATGTAACGAGTCATAGCGATACGGGCAGATTCGATCTGGTTGGATGTGATCCAAGCCGGCTCGAGAGCCTGAAGACCGAAATCACCGTAGGTTACCTTGTTACCTCTGTATGCCTTACCCTTAAGACGTCCTCTGTGGACTCTGCGGTATTTAACTCTCTTTGGAAGCAGCATTACTGGTTACCTCCTTCTCTTTTTGCATCGCGGTTCTGGTTGTTTCTGTTACCGCCGCGCCTGTTGCCGTCGCGTCTGTCATCGCGGCGACGTCTGTCGTTATTTCTTGGATCGTTCTTTCTTTCGATCTTTTCTCTCTGAGCAGCAGCCTTAGCAGCATCGCCCTTGAGAACTTCGCCCTTATAGATCCAAACCTTTACGCCAAGCTTACCGTATGTTGTATCAGCCTCAGCAAAGCCGTAGTCAATATCAGCACGGATTGTCTGAAGCGGGATTGTACCTTCGTGATAGCTTTCGCTTCTTGCGATCTCGGCACCGGCAAGTCTGCCTGAAACCTTGACCTTGATACCCTTTGCGCCAAGACGCATTGTTCTGCCGATAGACTGCTTCATAGCTCTTCTGAAAGAAACTCTGTTCTCAAGATCAAGAGCGATCTTTTCAGCAACGAGCTGGCTGTCCATATCAGGCTGCTTAACTTCGATGATGTTTACGAAAACCTGTTTTTTCATCATAGCCTCGAGCTGTGCTCTGAGCTTTTCGATCTCTGCACCCTGTCTGCCGATAACGATACCCGGCTTAGCGCAGTGAATGTGGATTCTTACCTTATCGGCAAAACGCTCGATCTCGATTCTGGGAACACCAGCAGCGTATAAGTTCTTCTTGATGAAGTTACGAACGTTGTAGTCCTCAACGAGAGTATCGCCGAAATCTGCCTTGTTAGCATACCAGCGTGAATCCCAATCTTTAATAACGCCGACACGAAGTCCGTGCGGATTAACTTTCTGGCCCATTTCTCAAACCTCCTTGGGATTATTCTTTTTCTGTAAGAACAACTGTTATGTGTGATGTTCTCTTTAAAATTCTATATGCTCTGCCCTGAGCTCTTGGCATGATTCTCTTCATGATCGGACCTGGTGTTACATAGCACTCAGAAACCACGAGATTATCCTTATCCATGCTGAAATTGTTCTCAGCGTTTGCCTGAGCAGACTTTACAAGCTTTGAAACGATAGGGCTTGCAGCCTTAGGAGTAAGATCCAAAGTAGCTAAAGCGATGTCAACTGGCTTGTTCCTGATAAGATCGAGAACGATCTGAACTTTTCTTGGTGATATACGAGCATTTCTTAAATAAGCTCTTGCTTCCATCTCTGAACTCCTCCTTCCGCTTATTTCTTACCGTTGTTAGATGTCTTAGAGCCTGCGTGACCCTTATAAGTTCTTGTAGGTGCGAACTCACCGAGCTTATGACCTACCATATCCTCTGTTACATATACCGGAACGTGCTTACGACCGTCGTGAACAGCGAATGTATGACCAACGAAATCAGGGAAGATTGTTGAAGAACGGCTCCATGTCTTAAGAACCTTCTTTTCGCCTGCTTCGTTCATTGCAACGACCCTCTTCAGGAGAACTTCCTGGACATAAGGTCCCTTCTTAATGCTTCTGCTCATTATTCAGTTCCTCCTTTCAGATTACTTACCGTTGCGGCGCTTTACGATGAACTTATCAGTTCTGTTGTGCTTCTTACGAGTCTTATAACCAAGAGCAGGCTTGCCCCAAGGTGTTACAGGGCCCGGACGTCCAACAGGTGATTTACCTTCACCACCACCGTGTGGGTGATCGCATGGGTTCATAACTGAACCGCGGACAGTAGGTCTCCAACCCATATTTCTTACACGACCAGCCTTACCGTAGTTAACGTTCTCATGGTCGATATTTGAAACCTGACCGATTGCAGCCTTGCATCCGATCGGAACTTTTCTCATTTCGCCTGAGGGAAGTCTGACAAGTGCATAAGCACCTTCCTTACCCATAAGCTGAGCCTGGTTGCCTGCGCTTCTTACGAGCTGAGCGCCCTTTCCAGGATAAAGCTCGATAGCGTGAATGAATGTACCAACTGGGATATCCTCAAGCTTGAGTGCGTTACCCGGCTTGATATCAGCCTCAGAACCGGACTCGATCTTGTCTCCTACCTTAAGACCGTTAGGAGCGAGGATGTATCTCTTTTCGCCGTCCTCATATTCAACGAGAGCGATGAAAGCGGATCTGTTCGGATCGTATTCAAGAGTCTTAACGACAGCGATCATGTTGTCCTTATCTCTCTTGAAGTCGATGATACGGTACTTTCTTCTGTTTCCGCCGCCTCTGTGGCGAACTGTGATTCTGCCGTAGCTGTTTCTTCCCGACTTCTTCTTCATTGGTTCGAGAAGGCTCTTCTCCGGCTCAACCTTTGACAGGATCGAGTAATCAGTAACTGTCATCTGACGTCTCGAAGGTGTCGTAGGCTTATAAGTCTTTATAGCCATTTTAAATTTCTCCTTTAATGCATTTTTCGCGGGAGCATTACTCCCATAACCTCAGGTCTGATCAGTTATCAGACCATACCCTCGAAGAATTCGATTGCCTTGGAATCTTCTGTAAGAGTAACGATAGCCTTCTTCCAATCGGAAGTCTTGCCGAGATATTTACCAACTCTCTTAGCCTTACCGTTAACATTGAGGGTATTTACCTTAGCTACCTTAACATCGAAGAGTGTTTCAACAGCCTTCTTGATCTCTGTCTTGTTAGCGTCAGTAGCTACCTTAAAAGTATATTTTCCTGCCTGAAGATCGTCCATAGATCTTTCTGTGATAACAGGCTTGAGGATGATATCCTGAGCAGCTTTTATCATGCGTATACCTCCTCGATCTTTCCAACGGCATTCTTAACAACGATGAACTTGTCATAGTTGAGGATGTCGTAAACATTGAGTGTGTTTACAGCAGCAGTCTTAACACCTGGGATGTTAGCTGCGCTCTTGATAACCTTTGAATCTGCTTCAGCTGTAACGATGAGAGCCTTACCCTCAACGCCGAGAGCCTTGAGCATTTCAACAACAGTCTTTGTCTTGTAGCTGTCGAGTGTGAGAGCATCAAGAACGATCATGTTGTTATCGAGCACCTTAGTTGAAAGAGCTGATCTCATAGCGAGTCTGCGAACCTTCTTATTGAGTGCGTATCTGTAATCTCTGGGCTTTGGTCCGAGAGCGATTCCGCCGTGAACCCACTGAGGAGCACGTGTTGAACCCTGTCTTGCGTGACCTGTTCCCTTCTGTCTCCAAGGCTTTCTTCCGCCGCCGCTTACTTCTGTTCTTGTAAGTGTGGACTGTGTGCCCTGTCTCTGGTTAGCGAGGTAATTAACTACCATTGCGTGCATAACAGCTTCATTTGGAGTAATTCCGAAAACTGCGTCATTGAGTTCTGTTTCGGAAACCTGCTTACCTGTCATATCAAATACTGAAATTGTAGACATTTACGCTTCCTCCTTCCTTAAGCCTTAACGCTGTCAACGATACAAACGATACCGCCCTTAGGACCGGGGATAGCGCCCTTGATAGCGATGAGATTGTTCTCTGCGTCTATTTTAACTATTTCGAGATTCTGTACAGTTACCTGTTCAGCGCCCATGTGACCAGCGAGGATCTTGCCCTTGAAAATTCTTGAAGGTGAGGAGCAAGCACCCATTGAACCTGCCTGTCTGTGAACAGGACCGGTACCGTGAGTTTCCTTGAGTCTGTGCTGGTTGTTGCGCTTGATCGGGCCAGCGTAGCCCTTACCCTTGCTTGTGCCGACAACGTCGATAGCGTCGCCTACTGCAAAAGTATCAGCCTTGATAATGTCGCCGACATTGAGTGAATCGCAGTCGTCAAGTCTGAACTCTTTAAGAGTTGACTTACAAGCAACATCAACTTTCTCGAAGTGACCTCTGAGAGGCTTGTTCATTCTCTGGATCTTAACATCGCCGTAACCCAGCTGAAGTGCTGCGTATCCGTCGTTTTCAACAGTTTTCTTCTGTACTACTACGCACGGACCGGCTTCTACTACTGTTACAGGAACAACTTTTCCTGTTTCATCGAAGATCTGTGTCATACCGATCTTCTTGCCGATAATACCTTTCTGCATATCGTTTTCCTCCTGTTAGGTTATTGGTTGACAAAGGTTGTCAACATGACCGGCGGACTACCGCCATTCCGTTTCCCAAACGGTGATTTTCAGCGTAATTTCGGTTAATTACTTAACCTCCATAACAACGTCTACGCCTGCGGGGATCTCAAGCTTATCAAGAGCAGCAGTTGTCTTGTCAGTAGGACGGATAACGTCTACGAGTCTCTTGTGAGTTCTCATTTCGAACTGCTCGCGGCTGTCCTTGTACTTGTGAACAGCACGAAGGATAGTAACGATTTCCTTGTCTGTCGGGAGCGGGATAGGTCCTGAAACTCTTGCACCGCTTCTCTTAGCTGCCTCAACGATCTTAGCTGCTGCAATATCAACAGTAGCGTGATCGTAACCCTTGATCTTGAATCTGATCTTTTCGTTGACTGCCATAATTTCGCCTCCTTGAAAAATTTACGGGGACGCTTTCTGGGAATTCACACGTTTCCGTGTGTTTCATGCTTTATCTGATAAAAAAACTCGAAAAACCGTTGTTTTCCGAGCCGTAACAGACATATTGAGACACAAATATAGCATTACCGCACATACGCAAGCTGTGCGATCATAACCACAAACAGTGTCCGTTATCCCATTCGCCCGGTTTAAAATCGGACATACTCCGCGGAAATTACCTGACCTACTGTCAGCAACCTTCCGTTTCATCGCATATCATTTGTGTATCTCATTTAAGATACACTGTGC
>Ga0307462_100012_pt1 | contig 15490 bp, 19 predicted proteins | sample GoafecBaGen9Rep2_FD_203837 | JGI IMG/M metagenome (GOLD analysis project Ga0307462, IMG submission 203837) | Metatranscriptome of enriched fungal communities from goat fecal pellet, Isla Vista, California, United States - Bagasse, Gen9, Rep 2... ...
ATCCAGACGCAGATGGTGCAGCTGCAGGACTTCATGGGGCAGTACAACAGTTACATGCAGGGCGCAAACACGGCTATTTCCACCTCCAACCAGGTGCTTACCAGCCTGGCCAAGGGGCAGTAAGCGGACAACGTCAGAAGAGAAGGAAAGACGACATGAGCCAAGTCAATGCCGCTTCCGGTACGCAGTCTGTTTTCGCGACGTTTTCCGCGCACGGCAGTCCGCAGATGGCGCTGGCCATGCTGCAGATGGAACTGGCCAGGACCAACAAGGACCAGGCCCTGTCGGGCATCAAGGAAATCGAGAATGAGCAGGCCAGAAAAAAAGGGATTGCGGATGCCCTGAACGCCGCCCGGGATCTGAAGGAGGCCGGAACCGTTCGCGGCTCGGCCACGCAGGCGGAGTACGACAATATGATTAAAGGGATGTCGGAGTACCGGGACAGAAAATGGGCCGCCGTCGGGTCACTCAAGACCTTCCCCGAGAGTCACGGCATCACCCCCGCGCCCTATGGCGATCTGAACAAGGCCGTACAAATTTGGAACACGGCCATTGATCAGATGCAAAAATTGAAAACGGTCAACGCCGCCTGCGATGCGGCAGGCATCAGTATGCCCACCTCATCAGACAAGGATAAGAACAAGGCCGAGTGGGACAAGGTCATCGCACAGCTGCAGACCAAGATGGACACCTGCGGCGCGAACATCCAGACGCAGATGGTGCAGCTGCAGGACTTCATGGGGCAGTATAACAGCTACATGCAGGGCGCCAACTCGGCTATTGCCACATCTAATCAGGTGTTGACCAGTCTTGCAAAGGGACAGTGACGGCTAACAGCGGGGTGCGCCCAGGAGCCAAATCAGCAAGGTAGAGACGTGTGCCGCGGCCACCGCCGCCGCCGTCGGGCCCGGCACGGGAGGCAGCCCGCAGGCGGGCATGGCGGAAGCGCAGCCGGGCTTGGCCGGGATCGGCAAGGGCGAGGCGCAGGAATGCTTTGAGCAGCTTACGGCGCAGCAGGCGGAAAAGAAGGAACCGGCCGCAGCCCTCGACGCCGCCCGCGATTTGCGCAGGTGCGGTAGGGCGCGCAGCCGCGCCGCGCAGGCGGAGAACAAAAATGCGCTTGCCGCTTGATGGCGTCTGCTTTTGACAGCACATTCAGTCTTTACAAGTTCGGGCGAGTGGAATAAGTCGGAAAGTATATAACAGTGCAAGCTGCGCTGCTGGTGAACGGATGCCCTTCCTCGCGCTCCGGTCTCCGGTATGGGCAAACGCATTTTACCCGCGAAAAAAAGATGAGTATGCCCGGCAGTTGCAGGGAATAAACGAAACTTGCTCAAAAGGATGCGCCAGATGAAGAGTGACTCGGATGACCAGAAAGAGGCCCTGCGACAGTTCCTGATGGCTCTGAAAAAATCCGTGCAGCAGGTGGGCACAGAAACCCTGGGCCTCACTCCGCAGGAACTGGAGGATGTGCGCGACGCCCTCATCAGCGGCGAGCCCCTGTACCGCATCCTGGGCATGAAGGAAAGCATGATCGAGGCCCGCTACGCCCTTGCGCACCAACTCTATGCGGCGGGCAAGTACGAGGATGCGGAAGTGCTCTTCCGCTGGCTGACTGCCTATGCCAACGATACCGAGGCGCACTGGATGGGCCTTGGGGCCTGCCGCCAGGCCCTTGAAAAATACGATGACGCGCTGGAAGCCTACCAGATGGCGGCGCTCTACAGTTCGTTGGAAGACCCGGCCCCCTTTTACTACAGCGGTATCTGCCTGCTCAAACAGGGGAAGAAGGAAGAGGCAAAGGTTTCCATGCAGGCCGTTCTGACGCTGGGCAACAAGGAAAACGCCGAGCACAGGGCCGTCATGGACAAGGCCGAGTCCGTCATTTCCGGCATCGACAAGGGGGCCTGACATGCCCGGCATGGCCGAACATATGCGCGCCCTCGCCGAAAACACGGGCTGGGCCTCGCTTGCCGCGCCGGACAGCGCGGGCGTCTGGCGCGTGGCGCTGGAGCATGACCTGGATGCGGCGTTTTTTGCCCTTGGCGACCGGAAGTGCGTTATGCGCGGTGTGGCGGCAGAGTTGCCCGCCACTGCGGTCGAAGCCGAGGCCCTGTGCGCCGAGGCCGCGCGCAGGCAGGTGGCAGCGCTGCGGGAACGCTCCTCCATCCTTGCCCTGGAAGCGCCGGGGCAGAGCCTGGTGCCGGGGGAAGGGGGCGCCGTGCCATGCCTTGTCTGTTTCCGCTCCGTGTCCCTGAGCATCTTCCCGGACGCCTTTATGGAGGAAGTGCAGGGCTGGCTCAACGACCTCTCATGGTGGAAGGCCGCCCTGGGCCGGGCGGGGCAGCAGGATGCGGGCATGCACGACATGTTCAGCGCCGGCGTGTTTTCCGGCATACGGCTGTAGACCGGGGCCGCTGTAAGACCGCAAGCCGTCCCATTTCGGCCGGAAGGCGACACTGTAGTGAGATGCTGCAATGCCTGATGCCCTTCAAGGCCGCGCAAGCCGACACTGTGACCGTCCGGGGCCTCCCTGCCCCGGACGGCTTTGATGTGGGGCGGCCCGGTCGCCGGGGTGATGCGGCGGGGCATGGACGCCGCCGTATTTTGGGCGTATATCGTCCATTGATATGCACGGACGCATGTCACCCCTGAAAGTTTAGCGAATTGCCGGATACTGTGGGGAACTGGTATGCACAACTTCCACTGCGCAGGCGCGGGGCGCGCCTTCCCATGCTGATGCGGCGGGTCGCGCGCCTCTTTTGCATGCTGCCTGCGCTCATGCTGCTGGCGGTCATGTCGGCGGCCGCGCTGACGGCGGGGCAGGCGGACGCCAGACCGGCCAAGCATCGGCCCGCGCCGCAGCGGCTCTTCCTCGTGCCGTTCACGCATGTCGCGCAGAACGAGGCGCTGCCCGCCCTGCTGGCCGAGTTCGCACGGGTGCAGGGGTACGGCGCCGTGGTCAGCCCGGCGCTCCATGGCGAGGTCAACGGCACGTTCGAGCAGACCAACCCCTATGAATTTCTCGCCAGCATGGGGGCCGCGTGGCAGGTGCGCTGGTTCCGGCAGGGCCGCGTCATCAATTTTTACGCCCAGTCCGAGATGCAGCAGGCCTTTCTGGCGCCGTCCATCGTGGATGCGTCCACGCTCCTCTCCCTGTTCAGGGAGGCGGGCATCCTTTCGCCGCAGCTGACCCACAAGCTGCTGAAAGGCAAGAACATCCTCTATGTGAACGCGCCGGGCTTCTATGTGGATCAGCTGCGGCAGGCCATGAGCAGCATGGAGCAGGCCCAGACCAACCGCGTGACCATGCGCGTCTTTCCCCTCAAGCACGCCTGGGCGGAGGACAAGCAGGTCAACAGCAGCAACGACACGCTGGTGACGGTGCCCGGCGTGGCGAGCATACTGCGCGCCATGGTTACGGGCGGCCCGCAGACGTCATCCACCGTCACCCGCGCCTCCGCCGCGCAGCAGGGCCTGCTGGGCTCCGGCCTCGCGTCGGACAAGTCCGCGAGCGCCATGCCGGCGGCCCAGAACCCGCCCGCAGCCGCGGCCGGGGCGACGGAATCCGTGGGGCCGGGCAAGGGCGGCGGGGCGAAATCCCAGGCCAACATCATTGCCGACCCGCGCGTCAACGCCGTGGTGGTGACGGACGCGGAATACCGCATGGAATATTACGAGCGCGTCATCAGGGACCTGGACAAGCCCGTGCGCCTGGTGGAAATCCACGCCGCCATTGTGGACATCGACAGCAACTACCAGCGCGAGTTGGGCGTCAATTTTCAGGGCGGCGCGGACCTGGGCGGCGGCTGGTCCATAGGCGGCGCGGGCGGCGCGGCGGCGGCGCAGGGCATCATGCCGGAAGCCGGCGCGGCATCGACCTCGGGCCTTTCCTTTTCCACGTTGTACACGCGCGGCACGGATTTCTTCCTCACCCGCGTCAGGGCGCTGGAGGAGGACGGCGTGGCCCGCATGCTGGGCAAGCCCTCCGTGCTGACCACGGACAATGTGCAGGCCACACTGGAAAACACCAGCACCTACTACATCCCTGTGTCCGGCTATCAGGCCACGGATCTGTTCAAGGTGGAGACGGGCACCGTGCTCAAGGTGACGCCGCACATCATCCCCGGCCGCGTGCTGCCTGACGGCACGGTGCTGCCCAACGCCATCAAGCTCATCGTCACCGTGCAGGATGACCGCAATGACAATTCCTCCTCCTTCACGGTGAGCAGCACCACGCCGCAGCCCATCAAACAGACGAAAATCAACACCCAGGCCATTGTCGGCGAGGGGCAGAGCCTGCTCATCGCGGGCTACTACCATGAAAAGCAGGGCGACAACGAGTCGGGCGTGCCCGGTCTCAAGAACATCCCGCTTCTGGGCCGTCTCTTCGGCACCGACACGGTGGAGCACGCCCGCATGGAGCGGCTGGTGCTCATCACGCCGCGCATCCTCAACATCGAGGATGTGCCGCCCGTGCCCAACCGCGTGGACGACCCGCGCTTCAGCCGCTCCCCCACCGAGGCCAATTACGACGAGCGCATTCCCGAAAAGCCGCCCGTGGGCGGCTGCGCGCGCCGTCGTCTGGATTACGCCTCCTCGCCGGATATCCCGGCCAAGCCCGGCAAGCCTGACTATCCCAGGCCCATGGGCGAGCCCGCCCGACCGCTGCAGACTTCAACCACGGTGGTGCGCCCATGAGCGAGGACGCCCCCGGTCCGGCGGCTGCCGTCGCCACGTTGCATGTCTTTTCCGGCGTGCATCTGGGGGCGCGCATTGATCTGACTGCGGGAACGTGGCTTCTGGGCAGTGATGACGAGTGCGACCTCATCCTCAACGGCCTGGCCCCGCAGCATGCGGAACTGCGCGTCAGCGCGGGCGATGACGGCGCTGTCAGCGTTGCGGCTGTGCCGCAGGGCGGGCCGCTGGTCGTGGACGGCGCGAAAGCGGAAGGGGAAACGCCTCTGGCCTGCGGCGCGGCTTGGTATCTGGGTGAAACCTGTTTCGCGTGGAATCTGCCCGGCGCCGTGCAGGAAGACATTGTCCCCTCCGGCCTGCCCGCCGCAGGCGGCGAGGCTGCGGCGGCGGAGAACGCGGCGGAGGAATCTGCGGACGCGGCGGAGGAGGACGCGGCCGGAACCGGCGAAGATGCAACGGACGCTGCGGCCGCGCCGGAGCGCGAAACCCTCACCATGGACGGCAACCTTCCGGCGGAATCCGCCGGTTTCCAGCCCGTGCGCATGGACGAGGCCATGCGGCCGCCGCGCGCGTCATGGCGGCAAAGGCTGCGGCGGCCCGTGCCCCTGCTGCTCATGGCCGTGCTGCTGTGCGCCCTGTCTTTTGCATTCTCCTCCGGGCCGAGCCGTTCGGAATATCCCGCCATTGTCAGCGGCATTCTGGAAAAGGCCGGGCTGACGGGCCTTGCGGTGACGCCGCGCTGGCCGGGGGTGGAGGTGCGCGGGGCCGTGGTGGCGGCGGCGGATCTGGAACGCTTGCAGCAGGCCGTGGAGGAAGTCTCCTTCCCTGTGTATCTGGAAGTGGCGGTGGACGACGATATGCTCCGCGCGGTGCGCAACGCCCTGGGCGTGCGCGGGTTTTTCCCCGCCGTCCGTATGGAGCGGGGCACCGGTGAGCCGCATCTCCTGGTGGCCGCGTTCATGCGCGACTCCTTGGTGGAGGCCGACGCCTTTGCCCAGCTTGAAAGGGATGTGCCTTCCCCGCCGGACAAACGGCGCCGCATCGTCCATGAGAAGGAGGCGGCCCCCCTTGTGCTGGCCGCGTTGCAGAATGCGGGCTTCGGGGATGTCCAGCCCGTGTATCTGCCGGGCCGCATCAGCCTGGCAGGCAGTTGGGAGCCGGAAAGGGAAGCGGCCCTGGACCGGGTGAAAGCCGGGTTGAGCGCGCGTTTCGGCGTGCCGCTCTTCGGCGAGGGCGTGGTGGACGTAAACGCGCCCTTTGCCGCCGCCCAGCACGGCGCGGCACTGACGCCCGCCGCCGGCTCCGTCTCGGCGCGACCGAACGATGACGTTCGGCCTGAGGAAAATCCGCTGGGCGACCTGAAGCTGACGGGCGTGTTCATCGCGCCGCTGACCTTCGTCGCCACGGCGGACGGTAGGTGCCTGTTCGCCGGTTCCGTGCTGCCCAACGGCAACGTGCTGGAAACCATCACGGCGTCGGAGTTGACGCTGCGGCGCGGGGACAGGGTGTTCATCTACAGATTGCGAGGAAACCATGAGTGAACGACTCTCCGCCTTCGATCTGCTGGAAGGCGACCATAACGGGGCGGGGCTCCGCCGACTGCAGGAGGCGCTGCTCGCCCTGAAAACGTCCGTCCGGCAGGCCATGGACGCGGGCCTTTCCGCAGAGGATTTTTCCGTGGCCCAACGGGCCCTGCTGGCTGTGGAAACAGCGGAGGAAGCCGCTCCGCGCCTGCATGACAAAATGGCGGGATGAACCCATGACGCAAACGGCAAAACCTCTTCTTGGGGACAACGACATCGCGCTGCTGCTGGACTTTGCCAACCTGGCCTGCCACAAGGGCATGCCCGTCGAGGCCCGGACCATCGTGGACGGCGTGCTGGCCGTGCGGCCGGGCTTTGCGCCCGCCGTCATCACTCTGGCCTATTCCCATCTGGTGGTGGACGATTTTGACACCGCGCTGGACATGCTCGCCCCGCTGCTGGAACAACAGCCCGATGACGCGGACGCGCGCGTCATGCAGGGCCTGGCCCATCTGCTGGCCGGGCGCAGGGCTGAAGCGGAAGAAGCGTTCTCGCACATACCTGACCAGTGCCCGCAACAGCTGCTGGCGACGGAACTGGCCCGCGCCCTGTGACCCTGCAACCCCACGGAACCGCCATGTTCGCACGACGAGCGCTTGCCCTGCTTCTGCCTTTGGCCCTGCTGCTTTCAGCCTGCCAGACGGAGATTTACACCGGCATAGACGAGGAACAGGCCAACGCCATGCTGTCCGTGCTGCTCAAGCGCGGCATCAGCGCGGAAAAGAGCGCTGTGGGCAAGACGGGCTACGCCATCTCCGTGGAGGACGGGCAGGTGGTGCGCGCCCTGCAGCTGCTCAGGGAACACAGCCTTCCCCGAGACAGTTTTGCCAGCTTGGGCAGCGTGTTTGCCGGGGGCGGCATGATCAGTTCCGCCTCCGAGGAGCAGGCCCGCATGACGTGGGCGCTGTCGCAGGAACTCTCCAACACCTTTTCACGCATCGACGGCGTGCTCACCGCCCGGGTGCATGTGGTGCTGGGCGTCAATGACCCCCTGAACAACGTGAAAATTCCGCCCTCGGCCACGGTCTTTCTGCGACATACGCCGGACTCCATCGTCACCACGCTGGTGTCCGATATCCGCAAGGCCACGGCGGGCGCGGTGGCCGGACTCTCCTATGACAACGTGACGGTCATGCTGGTGCCCGTGCGCGAAAGCGTCACCGTGCCGCAGGCTCCGCCGCCGCCCCCGTCGCTCTTTGGCGACCGTTTCTCACTGCCGCTCCTGCTGCAGACCTTGGCTCTGGCTCTGGCGTTCGCCGCAGCGGGTATCGGCGGCGTGTGGTTCTGGCAGAAGCACAAGGCCGGGAAGGCGGAAGAGAGGGCGCTCCCGGCAGGCGAGAAGGAGTAGCGGGGAAGTCGCATGGCGGCAAGAGTTACAGCGGATAAACCGTTCTTTGACGCGCTGCTGGCGGAAGGCAACGCCCTGTGGCCTGCCGTCATGCGCTGTAACGCCCATCCCCGCAGGACGGCGGCAGAAACGGAGGCAGAGGGGCCGCTGCCCGCATCCGCATGCGCCGCCCTGGAGGGGTGGTTGGCACAGGTTCCTGACAGCGGGCGCGGCGGCGAGGTGCGGACGGATGTGGAGTTCTTCTGGGATTTCAGCGAGGACTCGCGCAAACTGGCCCTGCTGGATGACGGGCAGCTTGCACGGCTTGCCGAAGTGGCGGGCGTGACCCTGCACGCACCGGCCTTGGCGCGCATCGTGGAGCGGGAAGCGCGCCGGGCCTGTCGGGAGGCGCTGGGCGCGGAACTGTTCGACTATGCCCAGACGCGCGGGCAGTACCGGACAGGCGCGGCGGGCGACATCGTGGCGCGGCGCGATACGGAACTGCCCCTGCCCGAGCGTTGCCGGGCACACGGCTGGCTTGCCCTGTATTTCTGCTCCCTGCGCTGGCCGAAGGAACTGCGCCTTATGTTCCTCCGCCGCCTTGCGCGGTTGTCCGGTGCGAGCGGGGCGACCGTGAGCCTGGGGAACGCATTGGGCGACACGGCCTGGCAGGCGCTTTGGCGGCTGCTGAAAAAATGTCTGCTGCGGGAGGTGGCGCCGGCATGGAAGCCGTATTTCACCGCATAGAAAGCCGTATCCGGCCTGCTCCCGGCACGCGCATCCTGCGCGCTGCGGACTACGCCCGCCTGCTGGACGCGCAGCGCCTGCTGGACGACGCCCGCGCCGAGGCGGAGGCCATCCGCAAGCGGGCCGAGGACGCCTATCAGGAACGCAAAAAGCAGGGGTACGAGGACGGCGTGCTGGAAGGCCAGATGCAGCAGGCCGAGAAAATGCTGGAAACCGGCATGCAGGCCGTGGAGTATCTGGAAGGGCTGGAGCGCCAGATTGTGGAAGTCGTCACCACCGCCGTGCGCAAAATTGTCGGCGAGCTGGACGACAGGGAGCGCATCGTGCGCGTGGTGCGCACCGCTCTGGATCAGGTGCGCGGGCGGCAGCGCGTGGTGGTGCGCGTCTGCCCGGAGGAGGAACCGCAGGTGCGGGAGGCCCTGGCCCCCATGCTCGCCAAAACCTCCGGCGCAAGCGGCCTTGAGTTGGTGGCCGACCAGCGCATGAAGCCCGGCGACTGCATGCTGGAAAGCGAGATGGGCGTGGTGGACGCCGGCCTGGACGTGCAGCTCAAGGCCATTGAAAACGCCCTTGCCGCCAAAATCGGCGAGGGGCAGACTACCCCGTAGCCGGGCGCCGCAAGGCCGCAAGCAACCTGTACAGCGAGCATCTCTGATACGGACTGACTGACATGGCGTTTGAGTATATCGGCAATCTGCTGGACGAGACCATCCGCAACGTGACCCCTGTGGAGGTGCGCGGGCGTGTGGAACAGGTGGTGGGCACCATCATCCGCGCCGTGGTGCCGGGGGTGCGCATGGGCGAACTCTGCATTTTGCGCAACCCGTGGGAGAACTGGCATCTCAAGGCAGAGGTGGTGGGCTTTGTAAAGAATATCGCCCTGTTGTCGCCGCTCGGCAGCATGCAGGGCATTTCGCCCGCCACAGAGGTCATCCCCACCGGCGAGATACTCTCCGTGCCCGTGGGCAACGAACTGCTGGGCCGCGTGGTGGACGGGCTGGGCCAGCCCATGGACGGCGGCCCGGAACTGCGCACGCGCAGCCGCTACCCCATTTTCAACGAAGCGCCCAACCCCATGACGCGCAGGATCATCGACCATCCCATCACCCTGGGGCTGCGCGCCCTTGACGGCATCCTGACTTGCGGCGAGGGGCAGCGCATGGGCGTGTTTGCCGCGGCCGGCGGCGGCAAGAGCACGCTCCTGTCCAGCATTCTCAAGGGCTGTTCCGCCGAGGTCTGCGTGCTGGCGCTCATCGGCGAGCGCGGCCGCGAGGTGCGGGAATTCATTGAGCACGATATCGGCCCCGACGGCCTTTCCAAGGCCGTGCTGGTGGTTTCCACCTCCGACAGGTCGTCCATGGAGCGCCTCAAGGCGGCCTACACGGCCACGGCCATTGCCGAATATTTCCGGGATCAGGGCAAGAGCGTGCTGCTCATGATGGATTCCGTCACCCGTTTCGCCCGCGCCCAGCGCGAGATCGGCCTCGCCGCCGGCGAACCGCCCACGCGCCGGGGTTTTCCGCCGTCCGTGTTCTCCGAGTTGCCCAAGCTGCTGGAGCGCGCGGGCAATTCCAGCAAGGGCTCCATCACGGCGCTGTACACCGTGCTGGTGGAAGGCGACGACATGACCGAACCCGTGGCGGACGAAACGCGCTCCATCCTGGACGGGCATATTGTGCTTTCGCGCAAGCTGGCGGCGGCCAACCACTATCCCGCCATCGACATCCAGGCCAGCGTCAGCCGCGTCATGAACGCCATCGTCACGCCGGAGCACAAGAAGGCGGCGCAGCAGTTGCGCGCCATTCTGGCCAAGTATGCGGAAATCGAGCTTCTGGTGCAGATCGGCGAATACAAGCAGGGCGCGGACGCCGAGGCGGATTCGGCCCTGGCCCACATGTCCGCGGTCAACGCCTTTCTGCGTCAGAAGCAGGACGAGAAAAGCAGTTTTGCGGAAACCGTGGCCGCGCTGCAACAGGCGGTGGCCTAACCCGTGGCCGGGGCGAAATACCCTCTGGCGGCCATGCTGCGGGTGCGCGGGCTGCATGAGGACCAGGCCAGGCGCGACGCCCGCGCTGCCGAACAGCGCCTGCACGAGGCGCAGGAACTGCGGGACGGCAAGGCGGCGGAGCTGGAGCGGTACAAGGCATGGCGCCCGCAGGAAGAAGACCGCCGCTATGCCGCCATCATCGGCAAGCCCATGAACGCGGCCAGGCTGGGCGAGTTCCGGGAGGATCTGGCCCGTCTGGCGCAGGGTGAAGTGGAGCGCATGCGGCAGGTGCATGAGGCGGATGCCGTGGTGCAGCAACGCCAAAGCGAGACGGACGCCGCGCGGCAGGCGGTCGTATTGGCGCGCAGGGCCTGCATGAAGCTGGAAGAGCACCGTGACATCTGGACGGCAGCCATGCGCAAGGAAGAAGAGCGCCTGGCTGACTTGGAGATGGAAGAATCTCGCGGCCCGGCCAGGGCCGGCGATGAGAGCTGAGACCGGCCGCACGGGAGGACTGTATGGACGTGCAAAAGCTGTATGGTGAGAGCTCGATAGGCTGCGGGGACGGCCTGTGCCGCCTCGGCGCGCAGCGGCAGCCTTCCGCCGATGACGCGCGCAGTTTTGCCGACGCCTATGAAAAGGGCGACGGGAGGGGGAAGGAACAGAAGCGGCAGGGCGGCAGTGACGGCGAAAAGCAGGGAACCCAGGCCATGCCGTCCCCCGCGTCCCTGATGGAAAGCCTTTTTGCCGGCCGCATGCAGGAAACGGCTCCCGTAGCCGCGCCGGAATCCACGCCTGCGACGGATATGGGCAAAGCCATGGACAAGCTCGTGGAGCGCATCCTTGTGGCCGAACCGGCGCAGGGCGCGCAGGAGGTGCGCCTCACCCTGGGCGACGGCATGCTGAAGGGCGCGGAGTTGAGCATCATGCGCCATGCCGACGGGCAGCTGGCCGTGCGCGTGAGCTGCATGGACGCCGCCTCCTTCCAGACGGCCGTGAGTGCGCGCCAGGGGCTGGCCGAGGCGCTGGAGGCCCGCGGCGAGCGCGTGCAGGTTGTGGTGGACCGGGGCGACGCCGGGGGCGGCAATGAGGGTGATTCCCGGCAGCGCTCGCAGGGCCTGCAGGCCATGGCGGAGGAGGCCGACCGCGCATGACGGGTCCCTTCCGCGCCATTCCGCTGCCGCCGGGCACGGTGCGCCTCTGGAACGCGCTGGCCTGCCGTCTGCTGCCCGTCGCTGTCACGCCGGACAACGGACAGCCGACCGCGCCCACGGTGCATGTGACATGCCCCGTGGCGGGTGGAGATATTGCGGAGGAAGCGGCGTTCACGCTGTATGTGAACCTGAACGGCCTTTGGCGCGTGGAGTTCGGCAACCTTGACATGCTGGCGCTGCGGCCGGAGCTGCGCGAGTGGCTTCAGGCCGATGCCGACAACCGTTTCGCCATGCTGCCGGAAGGACTCATCCGCGCCGTTCTGGAGCGGCTGTTCCTGCCGGTGCTGGACAACATTTCCCGGCAGACGGGCATGCCTGCCATTTTTGTCGGCGCGCCGCGCGCCGTCACGCGTCCCATGTTCGCGGAGCAGCTGCACATGCTGCTGCGGGCAGGGGGGGGGCTATCCGCCAGCACCCCGCTGCGCATCGCCTGGCAGGATGCCGCAACGCTTCTGCCTGTTGTGGAAAGGCTGGAGGCCCTGCCCTTGCGCCGGTCAGGCCCTCCGGCCCTCAGCCATGCGAGCGTCGCGGCCGGCCTCGTCATAGGCGGCATGCGGCTGACGCCTGAGGAACTGGCCTCCCTGAACGCGGGGGATGTGCTGCTGCCTCCGTCGCTGACCCCGCAGGAGCCGCGGTTGCGCCTGGCTTCCGACCTCAGCCTTGTCTGCGACCTGAAAGGCGACACGCTTACACTGCGCGCTCTGGAATCGCCGGTCGGGCGCGCCACTTACGGAGAACGGAATATGTCAGAGACTGTCACGGAACATGCCGTTCCGCCGGACGCCGCAAACGCGCAGCCTGCGGCTCCGGTGCTGGATCAGGGCGACCTGGAAAAGCTGGAACTGGACATCACCTTTGAACTGCCCGGCCTGCGCCTGCCTCTGGCCGAATGCGCCTGTCTCGCGCCCGGGCACACCTTCACCCTCGCTGCGGATGCGGCAAATCTGCCCGTGACCGTGCGTGCGGGCGGGCGCGCCGTGGCGCTGGGGCGGCTTGTGGATGTGGGCGGCACGGTGGGCGTGCAGCTCACGCAACTGGCCGACGCGTCGGCCGCAGAGAGCGGCGCGGCCAAGGACGGCGACTGATGGGCTTTGCGGGGATCAACCCGATCTATCTTGTGGTGGGGCTGGCCGTCCTCGGCCTGGCCCCCTTCATGCTGATGCTGGTCACATCCTACGTCAAGATTGTGGTGGTGACGAGCCTCATTCGCAACGCGCTGGGCGTGCAGCAGATTCCCCCGACCATGGTCATGAACGGCCTGGCCATCATCCTCACCGTCTTCATCATGGCCCCGGCGTTCACGGATACCCTGCGCCTTGTGGAGCGGCAGAACGTCACCGGCAGTTCAGCGCCGGCTGAGGTTTTGCAGGCCATGCAGAACTGCACGCCGCCCCTGCGGAAATTCCTGGGCGACAACACCTCGCCCGTCATTCTCAACGCCTTCATGGGCACGGCCCGGCGCGTCTGGCCGGAGGGCATGCGGGACGACATCACCAGGGACAACCTGCTGATTCTTGTCCCCGCCTTCACCATCACCGAGCTGACGCACGCGTTTCAGATGGGCTTTTTGCTGTACCTGCCCTTTGTGGCCATTGATCTGATTATTTCCAACATTCTGCTGGCCATGGGCATGATGATGGTGTCACCCATGACCATTTCCCTGCCGTTCAAGCTGCTGCTCTTTGTGACGCTGGACGGCTGGCTCAAGATCAGCCAGGGGCTGTTATTGAGTTACCACTGACGAGGAAGCCATATGGACATCACTGCAACACAGGACAATGGATGCACCGTTCTGGCCCTTTCCGGCCGCATGGACGCCACTACCACGGTTGAATTCGACAACGCGGCGCAGGCCGCCCTGAAGGAGGGGCACACGCATATTCTGGTGGACCTGAAAGACCTCGTGTACATGAGTTCCGCAGGGTTGCGCAGCCTGTTGAATCTGGCCAAGACCGCCAAGGCGGCGCAGGGGAAACTGTGCTTCTGCTGCCTGCAGCCCATGGTGGCCGAGGTGTTCCGTATTTCCGGTTTTGATCGCATGCTTTCCGTCCATGACGACCGTGAAGCGGGGCTGACCGCATTGCGCGCCTGAGGAGGAAACAATGCCCGAAGTTACTCTTCGCGCCGCCGTGGACAGCATTCAGGACGCCAGGAAGTTTCTGCGGCAGCATCTTGAAGGCGAGACTGAGAATATGGTCGCGCACGTGGAGCTGGCCGTTGAGGAGTTGCTGGTCAATGTGGCGAGTTACGCCTACGCGGACGCAGTCGTCGCTAACAATGCGAACTTCGGCAAACTGGCGCTGGGCTGCCGCTGGGTGAACATGGACGGGCACGACCAGTTCTGCGTCTGGCTGCGGGATTGGGGACGTCCCTTTGACCCCTTCCGCGGGGCGGACGCGCCGGACACGTCCCTGGCCGTTGACAAACGCACCGTGGGCGGTCTGGGCGTCCACCTCGTCAAGCATATCTCCAGCCATTACGTGTACAGCGGCTCGGACGGCAGCAATACAGTCGAACTGTACTTCGGCGTCGATGATGCGCAGTAGGGTGCGCAGGGAGAAGTCTCGCCGTATGCGGTTGCCGTGAGTACACCCTTTCGCCTCCTGTGCCGTCTGCCCTTGCTGGGGCTGCTGTCGGCGCTGTGCCTTGTGTGGGGATGCCGTGCCAAGGCGCGCCCTCCGATGCCTCCCGTCAGCCGCAGTGAACCGGCTGTGACGGAGCAGGGGGCCGTTTCGCCTGCCGCGGACGGGCCGGAAGCTGATTCCCCTGCCGCGTCCGCAGCCCCACCCCCCAAAAAAAAGAAAAAACGGCCTTCCAGTCCCCCCCGGTTTATAGACGACAGGTACGGCCCCGGCGCGCTGGGGCCGCGCATCCTGTCCCATGAGAGCGAGATCGTGGTCGTGGCCCCGCAGCGCATGGATCTGTACCTGCGGGCCGATTCCGGACAGGAGGATCTACCGCCCCCGCATGCGGCGGCGCGCGCGGCTGCCGCTTCGGCTTCCGGCCCGGGCGAAAGGCCGCAGACGCTTACGGCCGGCGACGGCGCAGACATGCGGGAGGCCGGGCCGGGCAGGGACGTGTCGCGCGGGGACAGCGCGGGCGGCAGCCGCGCGCCGCGTGCTGCGGCAGCCGAAGCCCGGGCGGCGCGTCCCGTGCGCGTGTGGGAGGTGCGCGAGCCGAGGGCCGCGCGCAATGCTTCCCCCCTGTCGCCTGCCGAGGTGGATACGCGCGCCTACCTTGCCCGGCTCGGCATCCGCAGCGTGTACGACCTTTCCCCCGGCTCGCGCCGCCTTGCCCTGCCGGGAAACGGCGCGCCCATGCAATCCGTCGGCCTCGGCGGCGCATCCGCCACCCTCACGCCGCAGCAGTGGGAGGAAATGATTCAGGAGGCGGGGCGTCTTTTTGGCCTGGACCCGCGGTTCATAGCCGCCGTAATCAGGGTGGAGTCCAATTTTGACCATCTGGCGGTTTCTTCAAAGGGCGCGCAGGGCGCCATGCAGATCATGCCCGGCACGCAGGCGCAGCTCGGCCTGGAAGAACCATTTGACGTGCGGGCCAACATTCACGCGGGCTGCGCCTTTCTCCGCGAGCTGCTGTTGCAGTACGGCTCCACGGAACTGGCTCTGGCGGCCTACAACGCCGGCCCCGGCGCGGTGGACAGATACGGCGGCATCCCCCCCTATGCGGAAACGCGGAACTATGTGCGCCGCGTCATGGCCCTGTGGCAGGGGGAGGAAACGCCGCCGGCCTTCATGCCTGATGGGACGGAGGCCGCACAGGGCGAGACGCGCAGGGCTGAAGGGAGAAACAAATCCGCGCCGTCCTTGAAGGCGCCTCACGCGAAACACAGCGGCAAGTCGGGGAAAAAACGCCGGAAAAGGCGGCAATGATTCTCTGCGGGCGCAAGGCCGCAGCATAGTCCATAGCCCTTCCG
>Ga0307462_100015_pt1 | contig 14376 bp, 9 predicted proteins | sample GoafecBaGen9Rep2_FD_203837 | JGI IMG/M metagenome (GOLD analysis project Ga0307462, IMG submission 203837) | Metatranscriptome of enriched fungal communities from goat fecal pellet, Isla Vista, California, United States - Bagasse, Gen9, Rep 2... ...
CGCGAAGTGGAAACAGCCGAAGCGCCGCCTGTGGCGGAGCAAGCGAGGCTGTTTCGAGGCAGCGCCCGTTTGCCGCGACCGAAGGGAAGCGGGAAACGGCTGGCGCAACGGTGACAGGTGCGCCGCAGGCGTGCGGGAAACGCAGCGAGATCCCCTCGTTTGAAAGCCCAGCAAAGCGGGTTTCAAACGAAATGCTCTTAATCGCCGAAATTGCCGACGAGCGCATCGGTAATATCCTCGGTGGATGCAAGCTCGCCCTCCTCGATGTCCGCTGCGGTTCCGCCCGCAACGACGGAGAACGTGTAGATCTTGCCGGCTGTAACCCAAGTGAGGTGGCTGCCGGATGCGTCGTTCTTCACATAGAATAGGTCGTCCTTCTGCGTCTCGCGCGGCGTGTCGTCCGCCGTCATCTTCCATGTGCCGTCGATGTTGTAGACGCCGGTGGAAAGTCCGGAAATGGTAATGCCGCTGCCGGCGAGGTTGGTCACGGGACGGTTGATGAGGTCGTTGTAGTTGGTCGTGCCGCCGCCACCACCGCCGCCGGAGCCGTTGTTGGGGAAAAAGCTCTGATCTGCCATCGCTTTTCACCTCCTAAAACATATAGTAGATATTGACGTCCACAGCGCTCTCGAATACGAGAGATACAATGTCGATCTGGTTCATACCCAGCTCGAAGACGCCGGTAAAAATCGGGATTTTCTTCCCGTTTATAGAAACCACAGTGCCGGCGGGGCAGGAGATGCCGAACTTCTTGAGCACGAGGTCGCCGTAGTTGAGGATGCTGTTGGGATTGTCGGCGATTTCGTTTGCCTTGAAGATGTCAAGCATATTGACGTTCGGCGTTACCGTCCCGTTGAAACTGCCAAGATGTGCCTGCGACATGGGTTTACTTCCTCCTTTCTCAGGTAAGCGTCACATAGTAAAGCTCGTCGAGCGTCATATCGTCGATGTCGTCGAGCGTGATGTCGTCCACGTCGTTCAGCAGCCGATAGCGGCGCAAAACGGTGCTTGCCGCCGCGCCAAGCACAACGCCGCTCTCAGGCTCGATATACCGAAGTAGCGTCTCCGTCGCCTCCGCGATAATGGAAAGCGCGCTCGCTGCGGCGACAAATTTCTGCGCACTCAGCCCCGTTACGCGAGAGCCGATGTTCACAGTGGAAGCGCCGTATCCGAGCGGATAATGCAGCTCCGTGCCGAGCACGATCTGCGAAATGCCGATGGCGCTCGCCGCGACATCATAGACGCGGCGGCACAGATCGAGGATGTTCGCGTCAAGCACGACGCCACTCTCCGCCGCAAAAGCAGATTTCTTCTCCGTCTCGACGTCCAAAGCGTCGAGCACAATGCCGCTTTCCGTGCGAATGAAATTCTGCTGCGAAACGATGGCGGCTGCGGACATGACGATACCGGAATTTGCCTCTCCGAACGAACGACTGACAGACACCAGAAGCGGGGATGCTGCGATCAGCACGGCGTCCCTCGCGTCCGTAAAATTCTTGGCAAGGAGAGACACGTCCTGCACGGAAAGCTCGACGACGTTCGCCTCCGGTCTATTCGGATACCGAAGCGTCGCCGCAGCCTCCGCGCCAAGCTCCACGCCAACGCTCAAAAGCTCGTAGCACCGCTTGATCATATCGTCGATATGCGCGGTCAATACCGAGCCGGTTTGCACGGCGATGAACTTTTGCAAAAGATAGCTTTGCAACACGCTCTCGATGATCAGGCGGTCGTAGACGCTCAGGGTGTCACGATACTGCAGGCTGTTGATGAAAAGGTCGCACTCCGTTACGCGACGGTTGAGATAGACGTCAAATACCTTCGCCATGCGGCCGCCTCCTTGTTACGTCGGGTTCTGCGCGCTCAGGTTCAGATAGCCTTCCTTGATGGTCATAATCGTCGCCGCCTCAACGCTTCTCGGCGTAGAAAGCGCGCCGTACATCAAAAGGTTGCCACCGCCGACCGTATCCGTGTCGAAGATAACGAAATGCGTGATCGTACCCCACGACGCGGTGGATTCGTTGAAGTTGATCGCCTGCTCGTTCGTCACGACGCCGCCGCTCGGCTGGCTCAGGCTCGTCAGCTCAACGCGCGCATAGCCAGCGCCCGCGTTCGGCTCGGTCACGTTCGTGCCGTTGATGGTCGGAGCCGTCGTGGAAAGCCCGATGTAATACTTCGTCGGGATCGCCGGATTGGTCTTCGTGCCAAACACGTTACCGGCAACGATGTCCAAAAAACGTGTAGTGTTCATGCCATTTTGCCTCCTTATGCTTACTTTTTGGCGCGAAAAAGCCCCGTCTTACGACGAGGCGATCGCACTCTTATTGATGTTGTTGCTGATAAACAAAACCCCCTGTTTGGGGATCTCCGTCTCTCCGCTCATGTCGCGGAGCGTGATCTGATAGATGTACTTACCACTCAAATTGACGGACTCGCTCGGCGCGATTGTTACCCGCAGCACGTTAAGCACTGTCCCGTGTTCGTCGTAACCAGCCGTCATCGGCTTGGACAGAATCGGCGCGCCCGTCTTGTTGAGGCTGCTCACAATCGCGAAATTTGCGGTCGCGCCCGCCATGCCGAACGGCTTGTCCTTCGAGTGGAAGTATACGTTGAACACAAGCTCCTGCGTCTCTCCACCAACAAACTCGATTGTCGGCAGCGAGTGTGGATTGCAGCCGCAGCTTGTCATAGCCGCTCACCGTCCTTTCTGAATGTTACGCCTCCGCATCGCCGTCGTTTTTCTTTTCCGGCTCAGAAAACTCGGCGTTTTGGAGCATCGCGCCGATCTGGTGCAGTACTCGCAGGCTGCCCGCGAGATTGGCAAGATTCTCCTCCCCACACACTGATACATTGTTCAGCGCGCCGATTACGGCGTCAATGTTCTGCAAAATCTGTTCTTTCATAGTTATCCCTTTCTTATAAACTGTTGATCCAGTTGTTGATTTGTGTTGTGATTTGCGTGAAATAGTAGCCGTATACCTTGTCTCCTCTTGAGACGGGACTCCATTGGTCATAGGTGTTGTGCCTCAAGCTGTTAAATCTCGTCGCGGTCAGTATCTTGTCGCTTCCGCTCATACACGTGTTGTTGTAACTCGCATATGTGGTATTCCACGGGAATCCGGCCGCCTCACGGACAGATTTGACTTTGGCGCAAAGATCGTTCCACACAAGATAGGAGAAATCAGACACCTTACCTTTCCCGGTCACGGCGCTGTAGGCGTTGCTCGTCTGCATTGCCGTCGCTCTGCCGTTCGATGACGACCAGCTCCACTTTTCCAGCGACGACATATTGACGCTTGTTGTGTACTCATCGGAATACCCATTTCCGTTTGTAATAACCAGCTTGACGGAGTAATAGCCGAAGTAATCAAACGTGATCGTACAGCTCCCGCTGCCGCGCGCGCTCCCGCTCGCCTTTGTCCACCATTCGCCGCTCGTGTCCGGCGACTTGATTTCATAGGTTGCGCCGCTGTCAAGCCCCGATACGCTCCACGAGCAATACGCCGTCTTTTTGCCGATGCCGGTCTGCGATACGATGAAAGAGGAAATGGACGGGATGGACGGCGCGGTATAGTTGCCTCGATCCGTTACGGCGGTCGTCCATTCCGTCGCGTCCGCGTTCTTGTATTGCAGCTCGAATGTGTATCCGTATACGTTGCCGGAGGATACGGAGATCGTCACGTCGATTGAGCCGGATGTTCCATAGATTGCTTGGCTGCCATAGCTGCTGCCAACGGAATAAAGGATGCGCCGCGAGCCGGTGTACCCCTCCTGCAAACCGGAATAATGGCAGGTAAAGGTGGCGCGTCCGCCGCTGTACGAAATCTCTGTATACAAACTTGCCATCTACGCCGCCTCCTTAGCCAAACCTTGCCGTAACATCAATACCTTCCGTACCTCCATAGAATACAACCTTATCTTGGAACCTTACTTGCCCTCGTACATAAGTATCATTAAAGTTCCATGTGGCATCTCCGACAGAAGTATAATTATCACCACCAGAAATCTCTACCATTGGCTGTCCATAATCTGGCACAATATAGTATTCAACTTTGAATCTTGTTTGTAACTGACGAAATGTATCGTATCCTTTTATTACAAACCCACCCATTGTGTTATCTGAATATCTTGGCGTAACTGTAAACACATTCGCGTAAATATTCGGCGAATAAATTGACGTCCCACTGATGAACGTTCCGCCATCATACGTTCCGTTCGCGATCTGCTTTGCGATCTTCTCCGCGTTCGTACCCGCGCTTTTCGCACTCGCGATGTCGTCGTCAAGCGCTTGGTGATCCGTAACGTTGTCCCACGAAATATATGCGTTCGGCCCCATCGTGACGTTGCTGCCGACGACCAGATTCTTAATGGTGACTTTTTTCGCGTCGATCGTCCCTGCCGTGATCTTGTTCGCGGTTAGGCTGTCGATGTAGTCGTCCTTCCACTTACCGTTTTGCATCATCAGGTTGCCATCTGCATCACGGAACGTAGCGCCATGTACCGTGCCTTTGAACGTACCACTGTTCGCAGTCAGATTGCCGCTGGAATCCACATTGAAGTTATACGTCCCGTCGCTCCGCTTGCCGATGTGCAGCTCGCCACCGTAGAGCTTCAAGCCGCTCACCGTACCAGCCGCGATCGCCTCGGCGACGATGCCGTTGTGGTTGATGGCGGTCGTCCATGTCCATGCGCTCGAAGTACCCGGATCGGATGTCTTGCTTCCCGTTCCGAACAAAATGCCGTTTTCGTTCATCCATACGGCTCTGGTGGTAGTCTCCTTGGTCGAACCGTCCATCAGCCAGATGCCGTCGCTGTCAAAGAGCACATTACCGCTCGAAGACTTCATCTGCGCCATCTGCGCGGAAATAACGCCCTTGAGCTTCGTGGAGTCCAGATACCCGCTGTTGTAGAACTCGCGGATCGTGTCCTCCGTCTCCTCGATCGTATCCCTGACGCTTCCGATCTGATCGTCCGTGTAATCCTTGATGTCGTCAAACTCACTGTCGAGCGACTTGTTGGAATCGTTCGTGATGTAAAACTTCATCGAATTGATATACACGCCGTTGTTGTCCACCTTGAAATGCCCCTTGCTCGTGGTGATGTTAAGTTCCGTACCGACAACGAGATTGCCGGCGATCACCTCAGCATTCACGCCAAAGTAGTTTGTCCCACTCGCGTTCTGGAAGTAGCCGATGGCGAGCTTCGCGCTCTGCCAGCCGTCGTCCGTGATAGCGAGCATATCATTGACAATGCGCATCTGGCGTGGATTGGACGCCTCGCCGATCTGGATGCCGGCCTGGTCGATCACAACGCTCTGGTTTGCAGCCGACTTGATGCGGTTCGCCGCAAAGTCCAAAGACTCGCGAATAAACTTCGCCGCGTCCGTCGCCTCGCTCGCCGCCGTGTTGTAGGTATGCTTGCTCAGATCGAGGCTGCGGCTCGTGGAGTACGACTGCTCGATCATGTCGCGAAGCGTCTGCACCATGTCCCTGCGCTTGAAGCGGTTGGAGAACAGAATCGAAAACTCGTCCGCCCTCTCGAAGTTCAGGTCGATCTCGACCAAATACGATGTGATGACCTTCTCATGCGGCAGACTCAAGTAGATGCCCTTGCCAAGCTCCAAGTCGTTCCGAAACGGTGCGAACTCCCGCGCGAACAGAAAATTACCGCTTTGCACCGTAAACTGATACGTCGGCACGGCAAAATCATCCAACAGCTCCACGGCATAACGATAAAGCTCCTCCTCCACCGCCCAGCGCTGAAACTCGCCCGCGCTCGCGCTGAGATACAGGCTCGTGCTTCTCGTGCGGAAGCTGAGGCGCGTCCCACCATAGGTGGTCACGCCATTGACGTTTCGTGTGGAAATATTGCTCGAAACACCGCCGTTCATCGCACCTGCAACAGTGATGATACCGGACTCGGACGAGGCGTTTCCAACCGTGATTTTGCCTGTGTATAGTGTGAGCGTGAACGTATTGTCGTTGTCGACTTCCAACGTTCCGCGAATGATGTCAGCCACCACGTTCGACACCGCGACCGTACCGCCCGTAATAGAATACATCGTACAAGGGTATCCGGTCGTCAGCGTCACGCGCGAGATAGCAGCGTCCGTAATCGAAACAGTCGCACCGGAAAGTGCGTGTACCTCTGGCGTCATGTCCGTCGCGATGTCCGACACGACGAAGGTATCGTCGGTCACGTCCTGCTGAATGATGTAGGGCAAAAGCCTTTTGTACTCGTCATCCGTAAACGCCGCACGCAGGGAAAGTCCAAGCGTAGAGCCGCTTCCGTTCACCATCGCGTCGATTGCCGTCTGGATACGTGCCTTGTTCGCGAGCACCGCGTCAATGACGCCCTGCTGCGTCTGCATCTGCGCGCGCTTGGCACTGACCTGATTGGCGAGCGAAGGCAGCGCGCTCGCGTGTTGACCCTGAATCGCCGCGTTCTGCTGCGTGAGCAGCCCGTCCAGCTCCAGTTGTAAAGCATTGTACTTCGCCGTCTCGACATAGTACCGCGACCACATCGAAGCACGCGCCGCCGTCAACGCGCTGTAATACGCCTTGTTGTTCAAAAGTCGCTTCTGCCACGCGGTAAACTTCTCAGCAAGCGCACCGCTCAAATCGCCGCGCGCGATAAATCCTGACAAGTCATACACCCAATCGTCGCCGGTCGGATTGACGTCGTGGATGGAAAGCTCATCCGCTCCATACGGACGAATCGCCGTACGAAGCTCGTCGGAAAGCTCCTCGACGTCCGCCTCCTTCAAGAGATTGTCAAATCCCAGATAGATCGGAAGCGACGGACGTTCCTCGTCCGCGTCATACACGCTGATGGTCTTCCCCGGCTTTTCAGGCGTCCCATAGGGATCAAACACAAACACACAGCGATATTTCTGCATGGCGTTGTTCATCATAAAATCGTACAATTCACCGTCGAACTGCTCAAATGCGCCGTACTTGGATGTGATCGCACTCGACACATAACCGATGTTCCACGTCGGGTCGATTTCCAGAACGCGCCCGATGATGGTGCTCGTATCCCGCACATTCGTGATATTGCAGAACTTATAAACGCCCTCTTCCAAAAAGAACTTCTTGGTGCCAAGCAGCACCTCCAGCGACTTCGCCGTAACGTGCTTGACGTCCTTCACACCATCACTCGTCACCTTCGGCTTTTCGGTCACATAGATACCGTAAGACTTGGTGTAGATCATCTTGTAGGCCGTGACAGACTCATAAAGCGGATTCACTGTGCCGTCGTCCAGCGCGGATGGAATGTCAAACTCCATCTCGCTCTGTTCCACAAACTTGATTTTGAACGTCAGGTTGTGAACGCCAGGAATCGTGCCGAGCGCATCTCCGCCGAGCGTCTGCAAAAGAAGCTCCGGCTGTTCATATCCGCCGCCGTTCATCGGCAGCTTGGAAAAATCAAGAATCATACCGTCGCCTCCTTACCCTGCCACGTTGTAGAGGAAGCGTCCGGAAATCTCCAGCGTCCCGCTTCCCGTCACGGCGAGCAGATTGTCGCCCTGCACCGCGCGAAAGAAATTCATGTTGAAGCCCGCGTAGTAGTTGTGCGCCTCCGCGCCGCGAATAATGCCGTTCTGATTGTCGATTGTCACGTCGCTCACGCTGTTCGGAAGGCCGCTCAGACGGAACTCCCGCCCGTCATCACTCTCATTGACGATGGAAAGCGCCCCACCACCAGACGACGGTGTAAACACGAGCTTTGGGCGCAGATACTCGCGGCACGAACCTTCGTTGCGGAAGTTGATGCGCGTTTCCCCGTTCACGCGGTAGGTATAGGAAAATGGATAGCCGTAGGCATACGGGCAGTCACACCGCACCGTCGCCTCAAACGCCACCGGCGACCACGCCACATGGATCGGCGTGAGCTTGGTAACGATACACCGAAACATGCAGTGCTCCAAGTCGGGCTGTACGATGGTCAGCCACTTGTAATCGCGGTGTCCCGTCAGCCACAGCGACACCTCCTGCATCTCATAGCGGTCGAGCATTTTGGTGTCGTATGTGCCGAACACCAGCGTAAACTCCAGCGGAGAAGCGTTGTAGTTCACGCCATAATGGATCGGCGTTACCCGCGTGTTGCTCCGCGTTTCGATGATGCTCGCCTTGTTGCCGAAGCTCACGGGACTTTGCTTCTTATCTCCGAGATCGAACATGTGCAGCCCGTACATCTCGCTGGAAATCCCGTCAAATGTAAATTCATAACTTTTGAACACGTTCCCGCTCCTCCTCTCTCAAAGAATATAGAGAGGGGAGGCTTTTCGCCTCCCCTTAAAATAGGTTCTGCTTATGCAGGTCGAGGTGCTTCAAGACCTCGTTCGCCTGCTCGCGGCTGATCTCCTGATGCTGCCGCACCGTCTCGGCGTTCCCGCCGTTGATGATCGTATCGCCGAACGTCACGGTCACGCTGCGGTTATTGTTCACGCTCGAAAGCGCTCCGCCGCCTGTACCGCCAAAGATCTGCTCTCGTACCGCGCTCGGAAGGGACGCCGCCGTGCCCCGCAGCTTACCCATGCGCTCCAAAAGCCCCGTCAGCTTCTCCGCCATATCCTCGGTCAGTACCCACTCGTGATTCTTGAGAAGCGCGAACTGCTCGTTCTCACGGATGCCTCCGCCGCCGACGATGCCGCCCTGATGGTACACGTCGTAAAGCAGCTTGCCGACGTTGGACGGATTCAGCTCATCGCGCGTGATCCGCCAGTAACCGTCCTTATTGTATTCCGCGTGGACGCCGTACTGGTCGAGCTGCGCCGCAAGCTGCGCCGCCTTCGTATGAAGCGCCTCGTTGGTCGCATCGCTGTTGTCGCGGCTCCACTGAGCCGAAAGCCCTTTCATCTGCGCAACGATATTGCGCACGGCATTTGCGCTTCCGCGATTGTTCGTATAGCCGGTGTCACTCGGAAACTCCGCCTGTCCTACCGTATCATTGTGCGTCGTACCGCCCGCCGCCGAAATATCGGCGTCGATGCTCGAAAGGGCGGAAACATAGTCGCCGTAGCGCTGCGCCGCCGCAAGACAGTTTTCCCACGCGCTCGTGATCTCACTGTTGAGCACCGATCCATATTCGGTGTTGTACGAAATCAACTCGTCGTAAAGAGTCTCCCAATGGCTTTGGATATACTCGATCGCCATGTCGTAGAGCTTCTGATAGGACGAAATCGTATCCTCAAGGATCTTGATTTCCCTGTCCTTCTCTTCCTCATACGCCTTCTGCTGCTCGTCCAGCGCGTCCTCCGTCGCCTCGATCTGGTGCTCGCGCTGCTGATCCCCGATCTCATCCTGCAGCTCAGCAAGCTCCTCTTCGAGCTTGAGGCGCTTCGCCGTCGCGTCGCGACTCGTGTCGAGCCGAAGCGCGTCGATCTGTGCCTGCAGCTTCGCCGCCTCTTTGAGCTTGGAGTTGAGCGACTTATGATAGTCGTCCTGCTTCTTGGTCTGGCGCAGCATCTCCTTCTGCTCACTGATGATGTCGGCATACGCCTTCTTCATGTCTTCGAGCTGCTGGATCTGTTCCTGGATGCGATGCTTGAGCATTTCCATGACGTATTTTAGAATATCGTCAAGCCCGCTCTTCATCTTCTCCAGCTCCTCACGGCTCTCGCCGGCGACCTTGCCGATGCTCTGCACCGCCGTGAAAGCCAGCGACCGGAGCGCGTTGATGTTGTGCAGCGCCGCACGGTACTGCTCCTCGTCCAAATCCAAAAGCGCGAGGTTGGCATACACCAGATCCCACGTCGATTTCGCCGCCTCGCTCGTCGCGAAAAGCAGATTGTTCAGCGTGGCCTCGTCCTTCTCCTGCAAGGCGATGCGCAGCTTTTCGATGTAGGCAAGCGCCTGCTCGATTGCAAGCTCCTCGGTCTTCGCCGCCATGATCTTCTCGATCTTCTCATCCGTAATGGTGAGAAGCCCGTTCTGGTCGCGAAGGAACTGCATATACTGCGCGCCGAGCTGGATAATGCTCTGGAACGTGTCGATGGAGATAAAGCCGCCGTTTTCGGCAAACTCATTCGCCGCCTGATGGAACTTGTCGTATACATCCTGAATTTTGTCCACGCCGTCATGCGCCGCCTGCACGATCTTATCCCACGCCTCGGCGGTGATGGAAAGCCGCTTTTTCTCATAGTCCCACCAAAGATCGCTGAGCTTGCTCACCTCGTCGCTCTCGTCGCTGTAGCCCTTGGAGCGATAGTACGCCGCCTCCGCCGCGATATTCTCCTGCATCTTGCTGTAGTAGTCCGCAATATTGTCGGTATACTCGCGCACCTTGGCGTAGTCCATGTCGCCGACCGCGTTGTCCAGCCAGTTTTCCGTCAACGTGATCTTGTTCTCGTAGAGCTTGGTAAGGCTCTCGAACTTGTCGATCACGTTCTGGATTTTGTCCGCCTCGCGATCCCACCAGTCGCCGGACGTCCCCTCGTTGGATTCGTTCCATTTCTCGGTGGTCTCGATCAGCTTTTCGGTCGCCTTGATCAGCTCGTTCGTCGATGCCTTGTCCTTGGCGTTCAGCTCGTTGATGTGATCCAGATTTTCGATCCAGAGCTTGTTATGCACATCGTCGTAAGAGACGTCAAAGCCCATACCGGCCAGCTTCTCGATGTTTTCATGGATTGCCGCGGCGCGCTCCTCATTGAGCGCGTGCATCGCAGCCTGCTCGTCCTCAAGCGCCTTCGTCAGCTTCTCACGAAGCGCGATTTCATCGCCGATGGAATGCGTGCGCGCAAGCTGCGCCTCGATCTGCTCGCGCTCCTTCTGTGCCTCGTCGAGCCTGTGCAGCGCCTCGCGGAAACGGTCAATCTCCACGGTATAGGCTTCAATATCCTTTGCCGAGCTTCCATTACTGCCGCTTCCGCCCGCCTTCGGCACGCTAACCGTCACCTCCGGCAGCTCAACGGTAACATCGTCCGTGAAGCCCTCCAGAAGCATATCCTGATAGCGCTTCATCGCCATACCGTACTGCGTGGTCGCCTTCATGCCGGGGCTTGCGCTCGCTTCGAGCTTCTGCATCTGCGCGAGAATTTGCATCCGCTTTCCGGCAATGCCTGCCGCGTTCGCCATCTGAATGAGTGTCGCAATCGTTCCGGCATTCGCGGTCGCAAAATCGGTCGTCGCGATCTTCGCCTCAAGCTGCTTCTTGCGCAGCGCTTCGATTGCGGTGATGTCCGCGTTGGTCGCGCCGATCTCACGCAGCTTTTGCTCGACAACGCTCCACTCGGCGTCCGCCAAGCCAAGCGCCGCAACCTTCGCCTCCAGCCGCACGAGCCGTAGGCGGGATTCGACCACCTCGTCCGCGTTCGTCACGCCGATCTTTTCGAGCATGGTCTTCACCAGCTCCGCGTTGCCCTCGCGCAGCATATCGAGCACCGTCGTCGAGTTCATAAACTCGCTTGCGAGGTCGTTCGCCGCCTGTTGCGCCTGTTCCATCGAAGAGGCGGAGTCCATCATCACCTTGGCGAAATTCTCAAACGTATCGAGGTCGCCGAAAGTTTGACCGATCTCGGCGAGTGTGTCGTTGGAGATCGTGCCGTCCTCGTTGAACTCTTTAAGCGCCTTACTGAGCTGATTGACTTTGCTCTCGGCGTCGGCGAATTTCTCCGCCATCGTCGCGATGCTCGGATTGTACTCAGTCAACGCCTGTAGCTCCGCAACAAGCTCAGAAAGCTCCTGTGCGTTGCCGACTTCCAAAATCGCCTCATGGATTTCGTGCAGGCGCGTGGCAAACTCCTCCGCCTGCTCGTTGTTCTTCTCAAATGTCGTCTTGTCACCGAAGACGCCGAGGAACAGTCCCTTTTGGTCGTACGCTTGGTAGTTGGTGCTCTTGTCCTTCTTCGCCGCCTTGACGACGTTTGCGACGTACTTGCTCAGCTCCGCATCGGAAAGGATCTCTCCGTTCGGTAGGATAGGCGTCACAACAATCGCGCTCTCGCCCTCTTGAATAGTTTTCGAGAGCACCGTCATCCGGTCGCCCACCTGCGCGTTCGCATCGTGCGACATCACCTTGCTGAGATTGCTGTTGGTGACTTCCACCACACGGCGGTCAAGCAGATCGACGTTGCCGCCGTGGGCGTACAGCTCCTTTTCCTCGACGCCGAACTTCTTGAGAACATCGGTCAGGTTCTGCACCCTGTCTGCGCTCTCATCCGCCGCGTCGCCGGTTTTACCAAGCATTTCGGAAAGTTCGTCCTTCGGGATGTCCTCGACGATCAAACCGAGATCGCGTAAATACTCGTTGACCTCTGCGACTTTCTCCGCAGTAAGCTCCGCGTCGTCATCGAAGAGGCGAGAAATAATGGATTTCGTCGCCGCGTCCGGATCTTGCATTGCCCGGATGCGGTCAAGCGCCATGTCAAGCTCGCGGATAAGACCGGCAGACTCCGGATCGTCCGGATTGAGTGCCGCGCGCAGCTTGATCGCTTCGTCCTGCAGCTCCGTCATGCGCGAAAGAGCCGTGGTCATCAGCTTTTCTTGTTTCTCAGCCTCTTTCGCAAACTTCTGCTGCTCCTTTTCGGTCTCAGCCGCCGCACCGTCATCGACGGCTTTCTCCCACGCTTCCTTTGCCGCCTTGTAGTCGGCGATCGCAGCCGTAAGTCCGCCCCGTCCCGTGTACTCCTGCACGGGATCGGAGAAACCAGCCGAGGTATCGCGCCAGCCTGCGTCACTGATCCACTGCCGCGCGTCCTGCTCCGCCTTGCGATAGACTTCTCCCTGCTTGGCGGCAATCAAATCCTTTTGGAGCTGGATCTGCGACTCAAGCAGCTCGTTTTCACGCTCCAAGCGTTTCAGCTCTTCGCTTTCGACAATGGAGATCGTGCCGCCCTCGCGCAGTGCGCGAAGCTCGGCGAGCCGCTTGTTGTTGTCGTCCAGCTTGCCGTCAAGCTCCGAAAGCTCATCCTGCAAACCGGAAAGATCGGTCTGCAACTGCTCCAGCGTCGGATGCGCCGCCTCGTACAGCTCCTTGAATTTCTTACCCGCCGTAATCAGCAGCGGAATGAGCATGAGAAGAAGCGACACCCAGCCCATCGGCGTCGAGAGCATCAGTGCCGCCGTCTCCTTGAGTGCAAGATTATAGCCCTGCTGCGCGCCGGTCGCCGCGATCGTCGATGCTGTTTTGGCGTCCTCCGCCACCTTACTCGCAAGATATTGCAAAACGGACTCCGCAAGCTCACCGCGAAGCGCGCCGGTCGCAATCGCGTTTGCGATCGTCGCCTCGGTCAACTGATCCTTTGCTTTCAGATTGAGCTTCGTTGCAAGCGTATTAGCCTCGATGTGCAATTCTTCCGCAAGCTGCTCCACCGTGTAATTCTGTCCGGCAGCAGTCAGTTTCGTAAAGTTGAGCACAGCTTCGCGCTGCTGCTGATTGAGCGCGAATTGGCTCAACGCCACCTTTTGTTGTGCGGCGTCAAGGCTTGCAAGCTGCGCGGCATACGTCGCCTGCGCCGCGCGCGTATCATCATAGACGATATTTGCGGCGCGAATAGCGTCCACAGTAGGTTTAATTGCACCCGCCGCTTTATTCAGTTGTGTAAATGCGGAAATAACGCCGCCGACAAACATGGTTCCGAAGATACCCAGCTTGTCGGTCAGTGTGTCAACGACGTCGGAAAGCGCTTGGAAAATCGCAAGCACCGTCTTCATGTCGTCGGTCTGCAGCATGTTCTGCGCGACGCCCACCCAGGTTTCCTTCAGGGCGTTCGCGCGGTACTCCACGCTCTCCATGACCTTCGCCATCTCACGCTCGGCGCTGCCGGCGCTCGACTCCATCTTCTTCATGGCGTCCGCCGCCTGCTCAAAGTTGGAGAGGATAGCGGAACCGACCTGTGCCTGCCGCTTTCCGAAAAGCGCCTCAAGAAGCTCCGCGCGGTTCTTGTCCGTCAGCTCGTCCCAGATGTCCGCGATGTCCTGCAAGATCGCATAGGTCGAGCGATAGGTATTCGGATCGCCCACCTCGAAGAGGCTCACGCCTCTGCCGCCGTTGCTTGCAACCTTCGTAAGGTCGGCGATCTTGCCGGTGAGCGTCGCGACGTCGGCGCTGTACTCCTCGGTCTCTTCGTCATAGCCGCGAATACGCATGGATAGCGTCTTGAGCGCGTTGCCCGTGGTCGCGGCGTCGCGTGTGATCTCCACCGCAGCGGTCGCGAGCGCGATCGTCTCCTCAAACGAATTGTTCGCTGCCGACATAGCGCTCGATGCGCGCGTCATCACCTCAACGAGGTCTTTGTTGCTAACGGCGAACTTGTTACCCACCTCGTTGATCTTGGAAATAATACCGTCCAGCGTGTCGTTGACGTCCACGCCGTAAGCCTTAATGATGCTCACAAGCCCGTCCGTCGCCATCTGCTGCTCCATGCCGGGAGACACG
>Ga0307462_100016_pt1 | contig 14363 bp, 15 predicted proteins | sample GoafecBaGen9Rep2_FD_203837 | JGI IMG/M metagenome (GOLD analysis project Ga0307462, IMG submission 203837) | Metatranscriptome of enriched fungal communities from goat fecal pellet, Isla Vista, California, United States - Bagasse, Gen9, Rep 2... ...
CCTGATCGCCGGCCACGGGGAGCTCTCCCCCTGTTCCCGGCAGTTCTGCCCGGCCAATCCGTTGAAAAAGAAAGCCTGCCGGCCCATGGACCCCGCCATGGAATACTGCGCGGATCTGTGCGTGATCCTCTGCGCGGCCTCCCTGCGGGACCGGCAGCGCGACGAGAAGGGGCTCAAAAAGCTCCCGCCCGCCCTGGCCTGCGCGGCCCTGCGCAGAGCCAACCGGCGCGCCTGCGCACAGCGCCCGGCGCTGGCGGAGCTGACCCGCTCCCAGCTGGATAAGCTGGCAGCGCTGGAAGCGGACAAATGCGACAGCATGGACCGGGCCGCCGACGCCTTTGCTGTCCTTCTCAGCCACTGTGCCGACGGCGCCCTCGAGGGGGAGCTGCGGCCCGTGCAGCAGCTTCTGTACCACGTGGGCAGATTCATTTACCTCACCGACGCCCTGGACGACCTGCACAAAGACGCCGCCTCCGGCGACTACAACCCCCTTTTGTGCCGCTTCTCCTGCCCTGACGGCGCGCTCAGCGAAGATGACCGGGCCTACGTCCGGGAGAGCATCCTCGCCTCGGTCTCCATGGCCGGGGCGGCCCTGGCGCTGTGCGAGCTCAGGAGCAACCGGGAAATATTAGAAAACATCGTATCCCTTGGAATGCCAGCCGTGCTGGACGCCGTAGACCGGGGTACGTTCCAGTCCAAACGCAAAATGAAAGATACAGGTGCACTATGAACGATCCTTATTCCGTGCTTGGCGTCTCGCCCTCTGCGAGCGACGACGAAATCAAGAAAGCCTACCGCGACCTGGCCAGAAAATACCATCCGGATAACTATCAGGACAACCCCCTGGCCGACCTGGCCCAGGAAAAGATGAAGGCCATCAACGAGGCCTACGACGCCATCACCCGCGCCCGGACCGGCGCCGGCAGCGGCCAGAGCAGCTATCAAAGCTATGGCGGCCAGAGCGGCTACCAGAGCTATGACGCCGCCTCCGGCGAAATCTACCAGCAGATCCGCCAGGCCATCAACACCGGCAACCTGACCCTGGCCGACCAGCTCCTTTCCTCCATCCCCACCCGCGACGCGGAATGGTACTTCCTCTCCGGCGCCGTGGCCTATCGGCGGGGGTGGATGGACGAGGCCCAGCGCAACTATCAGATGGCGGCCTCCATGGAGCCGGGCAACGCCGAATACCGGCAGGCCATGCAGCTGGTGCGCTACGGCGGCGGCGGGATCTACCGCCAGACCGGCTATCAGCAGGGCTGTGACGGCTGCGACATCTGCACCGCCCTCATGTGCCTGAACTGCCTGTGCGGCCGCTGATATGACGAAAAAGCTCACCCGCGCGGCGCTTCTGACGGCCCTGGCCGCGGCAGCCGTATGCCTCGGCGCCTGGGTGCCGCGGGGCGGCCTGGCCCTGGCGGCGCTGGCAGCCCTGGCGGGGGCGGCGGTGCTCATCGAGTGCGGCCTCGGCTGGGCGATCGGCCATTTCGCCGCGGCGGCCATTCTGGCCCTTCTGCTGAGCCCGGACAAGCTCCCCGCCCTGTGGTATGTTTTCGTGTTCGGGCCCTGGCCGGTGCTCAAGCACCTCATCGAGCGGCTGCGCAGCCCCGCTGCGCGCTGGCTTGTGAAGCTGGCCGTCTTTGCCGCCTGCGCCGCGGCGCTGTACTTTGCCTTCACCGCGGCCTTCACCGGCGCGCTGCCGCAGCTCCCCTGGTATGCCCTGCTGCCGGCGCTGTGCGCGGTATTCATCGCCTACGACATCGCATTTTCCCGCCTGATCGGCCTGTACATGCGGCGGATCCACCGGGCGGTCAAATAAGAAAGGACGTATCGACTTGATCAGAAGTATGACCGGTTACGGCCGCAGCGTGCTTGCGCTGGGCGGCCGTGAGATCACCGTGGAGCTGAAGGCGGTCAACAACCGCTACCTCGACTGCTCCGTGCGCCTGCCGCGGATCTTCAGCTTTGCCGAGGACGCCATCCGCCAGCGCGTCAAGCAGGCCGTGGCCCGGGGCAAGGTGGACGTGTTCGTCACCGTCAATATGGAAGCCTCGGACGACGTGGACATCCGCGTCAACCGCCCGGTGCTGGAGGGCTATCTGGCCGCCATGCGCTCCATTGCCGCGGATTATGAGGTCCGCGACGACATCAGCGTGTGCGCCCTGAGCCGTCTGCCGGACGTGTTCACCGTGGAGAAGGCGGATCTCGACGAGGAAGCCGCCGTGCGCGACCTGCTCACCGTCACCGACGAGGCCCTGGCCGCCTTCAACGCCATGCGCGAACGCGAGGGCGAGGCCCTGGCCGCCGACCTGCGCTCCCGCGCCGAGACCATCCTGGGCTATGTGGCGCACATCGAGCAGCGCAGCCCCGAGACCCTGGCGGAGTACCGCCAGCGTCTGACCGACCGCATGACCGAGGTGCTGGAAAACACCCAGCTCGACGAGAGCCGCATCCTCACCGAAGCGGCCATCTATGCAGATAAGATCGCCGTGGACGAGGAGACGGTACGCCTGCGCTCCCACCTTGGCCAGCTGGAGACCATGCTGGAAAACGGCGGGCCCATCGGCCGCAAGCTGGACTTCCTCATGCAGGAGATGAACCGGGAAATCAACACCGTCGGCTCGAAATGCAGCGACCTGGACCTGGCCCGCACCGTGGTGGAGGTCAAGGCGGAGCTGGAAAAGATCCGCGAACAGATGCAGAACATCGAATAGAGGCAAGCTTATGAAATTTCTCAACATCGGCTTCGGCAATCTGGTCTCCGCCGGCAGAATCCTGGCGGTGGTCAGTCCCGAATCCGCCCCCATCAAGCGCCTGTGCCAGGAGGCCAAAGACCGCGGCATGCTGATCGACGCCTCCTTCGGCCGAAAGACCAAGGCCGTGCTGCTGATGGATACCGATCATGTGATCCTCTGCGCCGTCACGCCGGAGGCTCTGGCGCTGCGCTTAGAGGAAAAGGAGGCCCCATGAGAGGTACGCTTTTGATTTTTTCCGGCCCCTCCGGCGTGGGCAAGGGGACGGTGGTGAAGGAGCTGCGCAGAAGGAGCGACCGCATCCGCCTGTCCGTCTCCGCCACCACGCGCAAGCCCCGTCCCGAGGACGTGGAGGGCGTCACCTATTACTTCAAAACCATGGAAGAATTCGAGGCCATGATCGGCCGGGACGAATTCCTGGAGCACGCCGTCTACAGCGGCAACCGCTACGGCACCCCCGCCGGCCCCGTGGACGAGCTGCTCGACGCGGGATGCGACGTGGTGCTGGAGATCGAGGTGCAGGGCGCCCTGCAGGTGATGGAGCGCCGGCCCGACGCCGTTTCGGTCTTCGTAACGGCCCCCAGCTTTGCAGAGCTGGAGCGCCGCCTGCGCGGCCGGGGCGACACCACCGGCGCAGATCTGGAGCGCCGGCTCCGGACCGCCCGGACCGAATATGCGCTCGCCCCCAAATACGATTACATCGTGGTCAACGACCGCGTGGAACGCTGCGCCGATGAGGTCATGGCCATCCTCACGGCGGATAAATGCAGGGCCAAATACCGTTTAGATCTTCTGAAGGAGGACGATTGATATGCTTTACCCCCCGATGTCTGAGCTCCTGGAGCATGTGGACAGCCGTTATCTGCTGGTGAATCTGGTGGCGCGCCGCGCCCGGCAGATCGCCCTGGAGGCGGAGGAGTTCCACGAAACTCTGCCCGACAAGCCCGTCACCATGGCCATCAACGAGGTGGCCAACGGCGAGCTGACCGCCGACGTCAAGGAATCTTACTTCAAATAAAACGCCGAGAGGAGGCCGTCACTTGATCGCCCGGATCGCTGTGGCAGCGGCAGTCTATGCCATCGACAAGCCCTACAGCTATCGCGTCCCGGAGGGAATGGACGTGCGTCCCGGCATGCGGGTGCGCCTGCCCTTCGGGGCCGGCAACCGCCGCACCGAGGGTGTGGTCCTTGCCCTGGAGCAGGGCGACGAGACCGGCCTCAAAGCCATCGACGTCCCCCTGGACGAATCGCCCGTCCTGTCCGAGGGCATGCTGCATCTGGCGGGCTTCCTGCGTGAGCGATATTTCTGCACCCTCTACGACGCCGTTCGCGCCATCCTGCCCGCGGGGCTCTGGTTCTCCGAGAGCGGGACGGTGCATCTGTCCGATCCCCTGCCGGAGGACTGGGAGGCGCAGACCCGCCGCAAGCCCGAGGCCCAAAGCCTGATCCGCGCCCTCCTCGACCTGGGCGGCGCGGCGCGGGAGCAGCAGCTGCGCGAGATGCTGCCGGACGCTCCCCTGCCCGAGTGCATCCGCTATCTGACCGGCAAAAAGCTCATTGCCGTGGACTACAGTCTCAAGCGGCGGGTGAACGACCGCATGGATCTGTTCGTGCGCCTGGAGGTCACAGCCGCCGAGGCCGCCGACCACTGCGCCCGCCGCGGCAAGTCGGCGCCGCTGCAGAAGGCGGTGCTGGAGCTGCTCTCCGCCATGGGCAGCGCCTGCGCCAAGGACGTGTGCTATTTCACCGGGGCCTCCATGGCCACCCTGCGCCGGCTGGAAAAGCTGGGCCTGGTAAGCTTCTTCACCTGCGAGGTGATGCGCCGGCCGAAGCTCGTTCCCGCGGCGGACGGCGTCCCCACAGAGCTCAGCGCCGAGCAGCGCGCGGCCTACGATGGCCTGTGCGCCCAGATGGACCGGACGGCCCCCGGCGTGGCACTGCTCCACGGGGTCACCGGCAGCGGCAAGACCGCGGTCTATCTCGAGCTGATCGCCCGCTGCCTCGCCCGCGGCAGGCAGGCCATCTTCCTCGTCCCGGAAATCGCCCTCACCCCCCAGCTTCTGGGCACGGTGGCGGCCCGCTTCGGCCGCGGCGTGGCGGTGCTGCATTCCAGCCTGCCCATTGCCGAGCGCTATGACGAATGGAAGCGCGTGCGCTCCGGCGAAGCCCGTCTGGTGGTGGGCACCCGCTCCGCGGTATTCGCGCCGGTGCCGGAGCTCGGTCTCATCATCGTGGACGAGGAGCACGAGCACACCTACAAATCCGAAAACACCCCCTATTACCATGCCCGGGAGGTGGCGATCTACCGCGGCAATGCCGGCGGCGCCCTGGTGGTGCTCGGCTCGGCGACGCCCTCGATCGAATCCATGTACCGGGCCAAAACCGGGGTTTTCTCCCTCTATACGCTCTCCCGCCGCTATTCCGGCGCAGCCCTGCCGGAGGTGCTGGTGGCGGACATGAAAAAAGAGATCCGCGACGGCAACGGCGGCGCCGTCAGCCGCCCCCTGCTGGAGCGGATGCTCGACGCCCACAGCCGGGGCAAAAAGACGATTTTGTTCCTCAACCGCCGCGGCACCAACCGCATGGCGGTGTGCGTGGAATGCGGCCATGTGCCCCAGTGCCCCCGCTGCAGCGTCCATCTGACCTACCACGCCGCCAACGAGCGCCGCATGTGCCACTACTGCGGCTACTCCGAGCCCGCCTCGGGGCGCTGCCCGGCATGCGGCGGCCGGATGAAATATATCGGCTACGGCACCCAGTGGGTGGCGGAGGAGCTGGCGCGCAAGGCGCCGGAACTGGGCTGTATGCGCATGGACGCGGACAGCGTCTCCGCCGCCAATCCCCACGAAAAGATCCTCTCCGATTTTGAAACGGGCGAGGCATCCGTGCTGATCGGCACCCAAATGGTCACCAAGGGCCTCAACTTTGAAGCCGTGACCCTGGTGGGCGTGCTGGACGCGGACAGCGCGCTCTATGTGGACCATTTCCGCGCCTCGGAGACGGCCTTCTCCATGATGACCCAGGTCATCGGCCGGTCCGGCCGCTTCCGCGACCCGGGCACCGCCGTCATCCAGACCATGACGCCGGAAAACCCCGTCATTCAGCTCGCGGCAAGGCAGGACTACGACGCCTTTTACGAATCGGAGCTGGCGCTGCGGCGGCTGCGCCAATGCCCGCCCTTCCGCGACCTCATCACAATCACCGTGGCCGGGCAGGAGGAGGCCCGGGTGCTCGAAAGCATCCACACGCTGCGCGCCGCCTTTGAGGACGCCCTGCGCACAGAGGCCTGCCGCGGCCTGGACGTGCGCCTGCTTGGCCCCGCCGGCGCGCCGGTGCCGCGGGTCAACAACACCTGGCGCTACCGGCTCACCCTCTGCGCCAAAAACAGCCGCCCCCTGCGCGCCCTGGTGGCGCACTATCTCAGACAATTCTCGAAGGACAAGCGCAACAAGGGCGTATTCGCCTTTGCCGACGTGAACGCCTACGATTAAGGAGCATTATTTCTATGGCACTTCGCACCATCATGACCCAGGAGCAGCCGACCCTGCATAAGGCCGCCCGCCCTGTGACAAACTTTGACCAGCGCCTCCACGACCTGCTCGACGACATGGCCGAAACCCTGGCGGACGCCAACGGCGCCGGTCTGGCCGCCCCCCAAGTGGGCATCCTGCGCCGGATCTTCCTCATCGATGTGGACGACCGCGGCCTGATCGAATTCATCAACCCCGAGATCCTGGAGACCTCCGGCGAGCAGGACGGCGTCGAAGGCTGCCTGAGCCTGCCCGGTCAGTGGGGCATGGTCAAGCGGCCGAATCACGTAAAGATCCGCGCCCAGGACCGCGACGGCGCCTGGTTCGAACTGGAGGGCGACGAGCTGGCCGCCCGCTGCATCCTCCACGAATACGACCACCTGGAGGGCCACCTCTATTCCGAAAAGGTCTACAAATGGCTCAGCGAGGAAGAGGTCAGCGCCATGTTCGAAGCGGCGGAGGAAGCGGAGGAGGCCGAATGAGAATCGTATTTATGGGCACCCCCGACATCGCCGCAACCTGCCTGGAGCGTCTGTGCGCGGCTGGATTCGCGCCCGTGGGCGTGTATACCAAGCCCGACATGCCCAAGAACCGGGGCATGAAGCTCAGCATGTCCGAGGTCAAGGAGGCGGCCCTGGCGCATGGTCTGCCCGTCTTTCAGCCCACGACCTTCAAGGATGACGCCGTGGTGGAGGAGCTGCGCGCCCTCGCCCCCGACGTCATCGCCGTGGTGGCCTACGGCAAGATCCTGCCCCAGCGGGTGCTGGACATCCCGCCCCTGGGCTGCATCAATATCCACGCCAGCATCCTGCCCGAGCTGCGCGGGGCCGGCCCCGTGCAGTGGGCCATCCTGAACGGCCTTCCCGAGACCGGCGTCACCGGCATGTATATGGACGCGGGCATGGACACCGGCGACATCATCGAGATCCGCCGCACCCCCATCGACCCGGACGAGAACGCCCAGAGCCTTCTGGACCGCCTCGCCGATCTCGGCGGCGGTCTGCTGGCGGAGCTCATGGCCCGCCTGGCCCGGGGCGAGCAGCTGCCCCGCACGCCCCAGGATCACGAAAAAGCCACCCTGGCGCCCATGCTCTCGAAGGCCCTGTGCCCCATCGACTGGACCCGCCCCATGGCGGCGATTTACGACCAGATCCGCGGCCTCGACCCCTGGCCCGTGGCCACCGCGGAGCTGGGCGGCAAGCGGTTTAAGATCTATACCGCCCGCAGGACGGACGCACACACCGGCAAAGCCCCCGGCACGATCCTGGGCCTGACCAAAACCGGCCTGCAGATCGCCTGCGGGGACGGAAATGTGCTGGAGATCACCCGGCTGCAGGCCGAGGGCGGCAAGCGCATGGCCGCGCCCGACTATTTCCGCGGCCATCCCCTGCCGGAAACCCCATGAGCGCCCGCACCACCGCCCTGGCGGCGCTGATCGCCTGCCGCCGGCGCAACGCCTGGTCCGACGGCATCCTGAAGGAATACATCGCCCGCGACGGCCTGGACCGCCGGGACGCCGCCCTGGCCAGCCGCCTGTGCTACGGGGTGCTGCAGAACCGGATGCTGCTGGATTTCTACATCGGCGCTTTCCTCAAAGGGAAGCTCCGGGATCTGCAGCCCGTGGTGCTGGACATTCTTCGCCTGGGCGTCTACCAGCTCGCCATGACCGACAAGATCCCGCCCGCCGCCTGCGTCAACGAGGCGGTGGAGCAGGGCAAGAAATACGCCAACGCCCGGGCAGCCGGCCTCATCAACGGCGTGCTGCGCGCCGTTTCCAGGGCAGAATGCCTGCCGGAGCCCCCGGATCTCGCCACCCGCTTCAGCCATCCGGCGGAGCTGGTGGAGCTGCTGCGGAACAGCGTGGGCGACGATCTGCTGCCGCGGCTTCTGGCCAGCCACAATGAAGCCCCCCGCACCTGCGTGCAGGTGAACACTCTGAAAATCTCCCCCGCCGAGGCCGCCGTACAGATGGAAAAGCAGGGCCTGGGCGTGGAAAAACATCCCTGGCTGCCCGGCTGCTACGAGCTCACCGGCACCGGCAGCCTGGAAGCCCTGGACGCCTGGCGCGACGGCCTGGTGTACGTCCAGGACGCCGCCGCCCGTCTGGCGGTGTACGCCGCGGGCCTGGCCCCCGGGATGCGGGTGCTCGACTGCTGCGCCGCCCCCGGCGGCAAGAGCTTCTCCGCCGCCGTTGCCATGGAGGACCGGGGAGAACTCGTTTCCTGCGATATCCACAGGCACAAGATCACCATCATTGAGAAAGGCGCCGAACGGCTGGGCCTGACATGTATTCAGGCCATGGAGCATGACGCGAAAGCGCCAATGCCCCGGTGGCGCGAATACTTCGACGCCGTCATCGCCGACGTGCCCTGCTCGGGCCTCGGCGTCATCCGCAAAAAGCCCGACATCCGCTACAAGGATCTCGGCCCCACCGAGGCCCTGCCCGCGCTGCAGCTGGCGATCCTCCGGCAGCAGGCGGAATATGTCCGGCCAGGCGGCGTGCTGCTCTACAGCACCTGCACGATCCTGCGCCGGGAAAACGAGGACGTGATCCGCGCCTTCCTGACCGATCACCCGGAATTCTCCCCGGAGAGCATCTGCGCTCCGCCGGACTGCCCGGTCTCCGGCGCGGCGGTCACCCTGCTGCCCTGTCTGCACGGCACCGACGGATTCTTTATTGCAAAACTGAGGAAACAACCATGACCGACATCAAGTCCATGACCCGGGAGGAGCTCGGCGCCGCCTTTGCCGCCATGGGTCAGCCCCGGTTCCGGGCAGGGCAGGTCTTCGCCTGGCTGCACCGGGGCGTGCGGAGCTTCGACGAGATGACGAACCTCCCCAAGGCCCTGCGGGAGCAGCTGGCGGGACAATACGAGCTGACCGCTCCCGCCGTTGCCCGAAAACAGGTCTCGGCAAAGGACGGCACCATCAAATACCTCTGGCGCCTGGGCGACGGCCACTGCGTGGAGTCCGTGCTGATGCGCTATCACCACGGCAACACCGTGTGCATCTCCTCCGAGGTGGGCTGCGCCATGGGCTGCGCCTTCTGCGCCTCCACCAAAGGCGGCCTGGTACGCAGGCTGCGGCCCTCGGAGATGCTCGACCAGGTGCTGTTCACCGGGCTCGATTCCGGCGCGCCGGTCTCCAACATCGTGCTTATGGGCATCGGCGAGCCCCTGGACAATTACGACAATGTCCGCCGGTTTCTGGCCCTCGTCAACGATCCGGAGGGCATGAACATCGGCATGCGCCACATCAGTCTGTCCACCTGCGGCCTGGTGCCCGGCATCGACCGGCTGGCCGAGGAGGACCTGCAGCTGACCCTGTCGGTGTCGCTGCACGCGCCGGACGATGCGCTGCGCAGCAGCCTGATGCCCGTCAACCGCCGCTATCCCATCGACGAACTGCTTGCCGCCTGCAAGCGATACTTTGAAAAAACCGGCCGGCGCATCTCCTTCGAGTATGCCATGATCGACGGCCGAAACGATACGCCGGAGATGGCGCAGCTGCTGATCCGGCGCCTGCGGGGTCTTCCCGCCCATGTGAATCTCATTCCCCTCAACCGCATCGAGGAGAGCCCCCTGCAGCCCAGCACGCGGCAGGCGGTGGCGGCCTTTCAGAAGGCCCTGGACGATGCGGGGATCACCGCCACGGTGCGCAGGACCCTGGGCAGCGACATCGACGCCTCCTGCGGTCAGCTGCGAAAGAAATACGAACAGACCTGAGAAAGGAGGCCGCCATGGAAGCATGGGGACTGTCGGACACCGGCAACGTTCGGAAACAGAATCAGGACTACTACAACATCATACAGTTCGGACCTGAGTGCCTGCTCGCCATCATCTGCGACGGCATGGGCGGCGCCAAGTCCGGCAATGTGGCAAGCCATCTGGCCGCGGACGCCTTCTGCGCGGAAGTGCGCCGGAACATCCGGCCCGACCTTCTGGTGGACGACGTCAAGGGCATCATGACCGGCGCGCTGGAGCTGGCCAACCGGGCCGTTTATGAGCATGCACAGCTCAGCGACGACTACACCGGCATGGGCACCACTCTGGTGGCCGCCTTCGTGTGCGGGAAAACGCTGGTGGTCGCCAATGTGGGCGACAGCCGCGCCTACCTTGTCTCCGACGGCAGCATCCGGCAAATCACGGTGGATCATTCCGTGGTGCAGATGATGCTGCGGCGGGGCGAGATCTCCCGGGAAGAGGCCCGCAACCATCCTGTGCGCAATCTCATCACCCGGGCCGTCGGCACCGAGCCCCGGGTGGTCTGCGATATTTTCACCCTGAGCGTGGAGCACGGGGATCACGTGCTGATGTGCTCGGACGGGCTGACCAATCCGGTCACAGACCCGGAGCTGCTGTTTGAGATCGCCCACAGCGCGGACCGCTCCGCCTGCTGCGAGCGGCTCATCGCCATGGCGAAGGACCGCGGCGCACCGGACAACGTGACCGCTGTGCTGATCTCGATCTGAATGGAATACAACCGATCTTTGGTGATCCGCCGGCCGAAATGGGCGGAGCCGCTTGGCGGCAAAGGAGTTGGATATGGATAACTACATAGGTAAAATGCTGGACGACCGCTATGAAATCCTGGACGTGATCGGAACGGGCGGAATGGCCGTCGTCTACAAAGCGAAGTGCCACCGTCTCAACCGGCTGGTGGCCATCAAAATCCTCAAGGATGAGTATTCCCGCGACGAGGAGTTCCGCCGTCGTTTCCGGGCGGAATCCCAGGCCGTCGCCATGCTGTCGCATCCCAATATCGTGTCGGTGTACGACGTGTCCCAGTCCGGCGACACGGATTACATCGTCATGGAGCTGATCGACGGCATCACCCTCAAGCAGTACATGGAGAAAAAGGGCGTGCTCAACTGGCGCGAGACCCTGCATTTCTCCATCCAGATCGCCAAGGCTTTGGAGCATGCCCACAGCCGCGGCATCATCCACCGGGACATCAAGCCCCACAACATCATGATCCTCAAGAACGGCAGCGTCAAGGTGGCTGACTTCGGCATCGCCCGGGTCATCTCCGCCCAGAACACGCTGACCCGGGAGGCCCTGGGCTCGGTGCACTACATCTCCCCCGAGCAGGCCAAGGGCAGCCGGGTGGACAACCGCTCGGACATCTACTCCCTGGGCGTCGTGATGTACGAGATGCTCACGGGCCGGCCCCCCTATGACGGCGAGAGCCCCGTGGCTGTGGCCATCAAGCACATCAACGCCGGCGCGCCCATGCCCAGCGAACTGAACCCCAACATCCCCGGCGGTCTGGAGCAGATCACCATGCACGCCATGTGCGCCAATCTGGACGACCGCTACGCCTCCGCCACGGAAATGCTCTATGATCTGGAGGAATTCCGCAAGGACCCCACCATCCTGTTCCAGTCCAGCGGCATCCCGGCCGCGCCCGCGGCGGCGATCCGTCCGAACGCGAACCGCATCCAGGAAAAGACCCCCGCGGAGCGCCGCAGCGAGGAGCGGGCCCGGCTGCGCAAGCTGGAGGAGCAGCGCCGCGCCGCCCGGCGCAAGCGCATCCGCTCCATCGCCTTCATCGCCGGCTCCATCGCCCTGCTGGCGCTGATCATCATCCTGGTCGCCAGCGCCTGCAGCAAGAAGGACGTGAAATACATCACCGTCCCGGACTTCACCGACAAGGTCTTCGCCGATCTGTCCGCTTCGGACTATCCCGGCCTGCAGCTGGTGGAGAACAGCAAGGAATACTCCGACGAATTTGAAGCCGGTCACATCATCACCCAGTCTCCCAAGCCCAATACCGAGGTGGAGGAGGGCACCAAGGTGCTGCTGACGGTGAGTCTCGGCCGCGTGAGCACCAAAATGCCGGATCTGCGGGAGATGAAATCCAGCGAAGCGGAAAAGCTGCTCAAAAAACTGGATCTGGATCTGACCATCCGCATTGAAACCACCTATGACAATAACGTGGAGGAAAACCGCGTCATCCGCACCGATCCCGGCGAAGACGTGACGCTGACCCAGGGCCAGACCGTCACCCTCTTTGTCAGCCGCGGACCGGAAACGAAGAAGGTCACGGTGCCCAGAGTGGAGGGCGTAAAGCTGGCCAAGGCCATCGCCATGCTTACCGAAGCCAAGCTGGACTACAAGCGCAGCTATGTCGACAGCGACCAGGAGAAGGATACCGTCGTATCCCAGAGCGTCAAAGCCGGCGAAAAGGTCGCCGAGGGCACGGTCGTCGTCCTGGAAATCTCCCGCGGGCCGAAGGAAGAAGAAAAGCCCGAGGAGAATCCGGAAGAAAAGCCCGAGGAAAAGCCGGAAGAAAAGCCCGAACAAAATCCCGAACCGACCCCGCCCCAGCCGGACAACGAGCCCAGCGCAGGCGATCAGATGAAGACGAAGATCTATTCCGTCAACGTGCCGGAGCATTCCGAGCCCGTGTCCGTGGACGTGATCTGCGCCCCCACCGGCGAGGTCTGCGGCGAGACCCAGTACCTGGAGCCCGGTGAAAACTCCATCAACATCGCTCTGACCGGTTCCGGCACCGTGACGTACAACGTCTACGTCAACAGCTCGTACGTCACCTCGTTCACCATGAATTTCGACTGATATGAACGGAAGAATCGTGAAAGCACTCAGCGGCTTCTACTATGTAGAAGCCGCTGACGGTATCCATGAATGCCGCGCCCGGGGCATCTTCCGCAAGCAGGGACAAACGCCCCTGGTGGGAGACCTGGTGGAATTCTCCCTGTCCGGCAAACGGGGCACCGTCGAAGCCATCGGTCCGCGGCGCAACCGCTTTGTGCGCCCCGCTGTGAGCAACGTGGACCTGCTGGTGCTCCTGGCCGCCGCCTGCAACCCGGTGACGGACCCGTTCCTGCTGGACCGGGTGCTGGCCATCGCCGCTGCCCGCGACGTGCCGTGCCTCATCTGCGTCAACAAATGCGACATCGACCCCGGCGACGAACTGGCGGGGATCTATGAGCGCGCCGGCTTCGACGTGCTGCGCACCAGCGCGGTGACGGGCCGGGGCGTGGAGGATCTGCGGCAGCACATTTCGGGCAAAACCGCCGTCTTCACCGGCAATTCCGGCGTGGGCAAGTCAAGCCTTTTAAACGCCCTGGCGCCGGATTTCGGCGTGCCCACCGCCGAGGTGTCGGAAAAGCTGGGCCGCGGCCGCCACACCACCCGCCATGTGGAGCTCTATCGCATCGCTCCGGATACCTATCTGGGCGATACGCCGGGCTTCTCGTCCTTCGATCTGGAGCAGATGGACGCCATCGGCAAGGAGGATCTGCAGTATGCCTTCCCCGACTTTGCGCCGTTTTTGGGCAGCTGCCGCTTCCAGGACTGCGCCCATCTGCGCGAGCCGGACTGCGCCGTGACGGCAGCCCTGGCCCGGGGCGAGATCGAGCCCACCCGCTACCGCAGCTACGAGCGGCTGTATGAACAGGCAAAGGAGTACAAGCAGTGGGAAATCAATCAGCCCTGATTTTCGGCGCCGTCGGCTATCCCGACTGGTCGTTCCTGGCGCCCCTGCGCGCCGCCGCCGCGGTGTTCTGCGCCGACGGCGGCGTCAACCACGTCCAGGCCGCCGGGTTTTCGCCGGACTATTACATCGGCGACGGCGACAGCGGCGGCGTTCCGCCCGCCGGCATCCCCGCCGTGCAGCTGCCGGTGCACAAGGATCTGACCGATCTGCAGGCCGCCTGGGAGCAGGCTTTTTCCCTGGGCTTCCGAAAAATCCTTCTCACCGGCTGCACCGGCGGACGGCAGGATCATTTCCTCGCCGCGGTGCAGCTTCTGGAGGTCATTTCTGCCCGCGGCTGCACCGGCGCGATCCTCGACCCGGACAACGAGATCACCTGGCTTCCGCCGGGCGAGTACCGTCTGACGCCGGACGCGTTCCGCTTTTTCTCCCTGCTCCCCGCGGACAGCCGGGCCGTCGTATCCATCCGCGGCGCGGAATACGAGGCGGCGCGGAGCATCCTGCGCCGGGGCGATTCCCTGGGCGTGAGCAACGCCTTCCTCGACGGGCCAGCCCGTGTGCAGATCCACGAAGGTCCCTGCTATCTGGTCCGATCCGGCCGGATCCGCTGAAATATCCGCCA
>Ga0307462_100017_pt1 | contig 14271 bp, 8 predicted proteins | sample GoafecBaGen9Rep2_FD_203837 | JGI IMG/M metagenome (GOLD analysis project Ga0307462, IMG submission 203837) | Metatranscriptome of enriched fungal communities from goat fecal pellet, Isla Vista, California, United States - Bagasse, Gen9, Rep 2... ...
ACAGGAAATATTGTATTAAAGTTTGATACTTAAAGCCTTACCGGAGTACTGTACCATCTTGCCCTCGGGATTATCGAGATTGAGGGCCTTTGGTGCATCCTTGGAGATGAGTACTACGTTGAAGCGGCGGTTCTTTAGCATGCCTGGGAACTGACCCTTGCGGGCACCGAAGGATACTGTGCGAGTGGCATCATCGTAGGTGATATCGATGGTGGCATATTTGCCCTTCTCGTAGTTATAGTTGGTACCCTCGTCCTCATAGAGCTGGAACGAGCCGTTCTGACCGGCATAGACATAGAGGTTGATGAGCTCGGCGGGTTTCTCGTCGCTCCACTCCATCTCGGGGCCGAATGGGATGATGGCGCCCGAGCGGACGAAGACAGGTATCTGCTCGTAGGGAGCGTCGACGATCAATCGCTGACCGCCATCGACCTTCTCTCCGGTGTAGAGGTTGTACCAACCACACTGGGCGGGGAAGTAGACTGAGCGGTTGCGGGCTTTGTAGTAGCCTACAGGACAGGCCATGAGGGCCGGACCGAGCATCCACTGATTGCCGATGTTCTCTACCTCGCGGTCGCCATTGAAGTCCATTACCAGAGCACGCATCAGGGTGTAGTCCTTGAAATGAGCCCATCCTGCCAGAGAATAGAGGTAAGGCATGAGGCGATAGCGGAGCTTGTCGTAGTAGACAAACGACTTATAAGCGGGGTGATTATCGGGAGCGATGTTCCAGATTTCGCGCAGAGGCCACTGACCGTGAGAGCGGAACAGAGGAATAAAGGTTCCGAACTGGTTCCAGCGAGTCTGCAGCTCACGCCACTCCTTAAGATCCTCGTTCTCCTGACCGGTGCGATCGAACAGCTGCTGGGCAGCAACATAACGGTTCTCAACACAGAATCCGCCCTGGTCCATACCCCAGAATGGGATACCTGAGATAGAATAGTTAAGGCCGGCAGTCATCTGGGCACGCATATCCTCCCAACGGGTACCGATATCACCACTCCACGTGGCGGTAGAGTAACGCTGCTCGCCAGCGAAGCCGCTACGAGTGAGCAAGAATACACGGGGCTCGTTGAGTTTGCCCTTCCATACACTGCGCTGGCCGTTGTAGATAGCATCAGCATTAACAGTAGAATATGCATTGAAATACTCAGTAGATGTGCCTAAGGCTGTTGGGCCTGAGAGAGCCTTGCGATACCACATAGGGGTACAGTCGCGTACATTGGGCTCTGAAGCGTCCATCCACCAGGCGTCAATACCCTTACCAAGGGCGGAATACAGATTCTCATCCATCTGGCGCCAGAACATCTTACGGGCGTTGGGATCATAGGCATCGTAGAAGCCGTTTTTGTAGCCGGGGCCTACCCAGTCGTGGATATCATCGGTGGGACTCTGGATATACATCCAGCCCTTGGAATCAAGTTCCTTGTAGTTGTCGGTATTGCAATAGAACTTAGGCCATACAGAGATCATGAAACGTCCATGCATGGCGTGAACAGAATCGAGCATAGCCTGTGGATTAGGATAGCGAGAGGCCTCGAACTGATGAGAGCCCCACTGATTCTCGGGCCAGTAGTTCCAGTCCTGTACAATATTATCGATAGGAATATGACGCTTGCGGAACTCAGCAAGGGTTCCCTCGATTTCATCCTGAGTCTTATAACGCTCACGACTCTGCCAGAAGCCAAGTACCCACTTAGGATAGAGCGAAGCCTTACCAGTGAGTGTGCGATAGCCAGAGATGACCTGGTCGAGATTCTCGCCAGCGATGAAGTAGTAGTCCATATCCTTGGCCATCTCGCTCCATACGCTGAGCTGCTCGCGCTCAGTCTTGTTGCGTGGCTCAGAGACACGCAGACCGCAATAAGCCTCACCACCATCGGGGCGCCACTCTATGCGAAGCTGAACACGCTTGCCCTTCTGCAGTTCGGTAGAGAACTTATAGGTGTTGGGGTTCCAGGCTGTACGCCAGCGCTCAGGCACAACCTCCTTACCATCGATATATACCTTTACATAGCCAGAATAGTACAGGATGAACTGATAGAGCTGACTCTTTCCCTTACAATGGCCGCAGCACTCAGGCTCGATAAAACCTTCGTAAGTAACGTTGGCTCCGAAGAGATTGATGCCCTTGGGGAAGTTTTTGATACCGCCATTGTCGGTCTTCAGGGCGATGGCAGATTTCTCGGGGGTGCCATACTCGTAATAGATAGAGTCTTCATCGCGTACCAGTTTCTTACCACGGGCATCAATATAGGTACCAGTGAGATGACCCTCACGACCTTGTTTATCGTAAAGTTTGAAAGCGCGGTTGAGCTGGAGATAGTCGTTGGGATTACCGAAACGGCAATAGCTGTAAGAATCCCAAAGCAGTCCGTAGTTCTTATTAGAAAGCACGAATGGGATAGACACCTTGGTGTTATACTGGAAGAGGTCTTCGTTCTTACCCTTCATATTGAACTCCTCGCTCTGATGCTGACCGAGGCCGTAGAAAGCCTCATCATCGGGCGAGTCGAACTTCATCTGCCAGGTGAGTCCGTGTTTCTGTTCCTCGGGCACTGTATAGCCGGTCTTCATACCAAGCTCGCGCTCAGGGACAGTGAAATCCCAGAACTGCTTTCCGTCCTTAGCCTCAGCAAGCAGTTGCTTACCATTGGCATCGAAGAAGGTTATCTGACCGGTGGCTTTAGACACCACTGCCTTTACGTTTTTTGCCTTTACAACTACATTGCCGCCCTCGTCGGTAATAGTGTAGCCCTTGGCTGGGGCCGACTGAGGCACAATCATGAGCGAGGCAGGTTTTACAGGCAGAGCATCCTTGGATGTAGCACGCACTCGGATGATGTTGTCGTTCATCACCTCGAGTTTGATTACCTTTGCCTGACCACCATCAGGGCGAATAGTCACATTGTTTCCGCTGGTCTGCACCTCGGCTGCCATCGCTGAAGAACACAGCATCAGTGCAGACACAAAAATCTTAATTCGTTTCATCAGTTATTATTGTTAATGTTGATACTTCGTATCGAGCCCTCTCACGTTCGGCAAAGTTCATGCGAGCTTGACATTGCTCTCACTTAATCGAGGCCTTTAATCGTCGTCCATCATGACGGCCTCTTCGATTTTGGTCTCTTCATCAACGGGCAGGTTGATGGTAAAGATAGAACCGCCACTCGGGTTATTCTCGGCAACGATAGTACCTCCGTGCATCTCGACGATAGCCTTGACGAAGAACAGGCTCATACCAGAGTCGTCGTCACTAATCATAGGATCGAAAATGCTCTCCTCGGCTCCCTCAGGGATACCCACACCATTATCAGAGATACGGATGGTGCCAGAGGTAGAGGTCTTATCGACAAACACCTTTATCTTACAGTCGGTTGGCGAGAACAGGGCACTGTTGCTCAGAATCATCTGAACGGCCTGAGCCATCTGGTCGTGATCGAAGTCGACAGTGAGGTCGTTGGCCAACGGGAAGAATGAGAACTTGACATGCTTGCCAAGAGGAGCCTTGAACAGGGCGCACTGCTCTTTCATGAAGTGCTGCAGGTCGTGAGGTTTCTTGACAGTCTCCTCGATAGACCATGCCTGAGCATAGAGTTCCTCGGCCTGAGCTTTCTGGTCGCTCTCCTGCTGTTTCTGCAGCTCAGCGCGCATCTCGTTCATCCACTGTTTCTTCATCACCTCCATGCGCAGATAGTCGCGCTCGGTCTTATCGGCCTGTTGCTTGAGGAAGCGCTTACGCCACAGATAGATTCCGAGAGCTATGATGCTCAGGAAGATGACCATGATCCAGCGGTTACGCAACAATGGAGGAGTGACGGTGATATTGAGAATTGCCTCGTTCTTACCCATTGTTCCATCCTCGTTGAGCATGCGTACATGCAGCACATAGTTGCCATGATGGAGCGACATGTAGGTGATGTTAGGATCGTTCTCCTCGGTGGTAATCCACTTATCGCTGAATCCCTCAAGCTGGTAGACGAAGCGCGAGTCGTTATGTATCTCACCCTTGTCGGTGGCCAGCTGGATGGTGAACTGACTCTCGTAATGGCGGAGCACAAGTTCATGGCTTACATTAAGATCCTCTTCAAGAATGACACGACCATCGTACTCCTCGCCAACGCCCATCTGCTGTCCGAACAGCTTGAGTCCGCTGAAGATAGGAGTCTCGTTATTATCGGTACTTGTGATGAGTTTGGGGTTGATGACGTCGACGCCATTCATACCACCTACCAGGATCAGTCCGTCGGGGGTGACACTTACAGAGCGCTGGTTGTAAGGGCCCTGCTGGAGTCCGTCCTTGCTGCTGAAGCTGCGCACATTGAAGCTCCACTCGCCATTAGCATCCTTCTTAGGAACAACATTTGACACACCATGTTCGGTGATGACCCACATGGTGTGGAGCTGGTCCTCGACGATGCCCACAACACTTGAGCCAATCAGACCCGAGTTCATGTCGAGCATGTACTGCTTGTTGGTTTTGAAGTCGACAACACAGCAGCCCGCCGTAGAGCCATGCCATATAAGTCCGCGACTATCCTCTATGACACATGTGGTGGTGGCCATGGCAGCCGTCTGCCCCTGGATGGCGGGTATCTTGACGTTTGCCACCTTGCCGCTTACGGGGTTGATGAGCGAGTAGAACTCGGAGTGGCCGACCATGAGCCAGCCCTTCTTTGTCCAGTACTCGGAAGTCATGAAGTCGCCTGGCAGTGATGAGTTATGCGAGTTGATGGTTTTGAACTTACCCGACTTGGGAGAGAGCTTCTGCACACCACTGCCAAGAGTGCCGAGCCAGATGTCGCCCCACTTATCCTCGGTTACCGACCATACATTATTATTAAGCAGCTCGCCGTTGGTATTGGCCATGGTATAGTTCTTGACCTGACCGTTGGCGATGTGAATCAGTCCGCCGTTATATGTACCAAACCACACCGAGCCATCCTTAGCGCCATGGCTGGCAACCATAATATCAGAGGCAATGCCGAAGCGAGCCTTGTCGAAGACCTCGGTCTCACCCGTCGCGCGTACATATTTTATTATACCACGGTTATCGGTACCGAACCAGTAGTTGCCGGCAGCATCGACAGTGGTGGTGTTGATATCGCCCAGCTCGAGGGTGTTGAAGCCCATGAGTTTCTCGATGTACTGGTTCAAGCCGTTACGATAGCAGGCTATCCACATGTTACCGCTCTTATCGAGCATGAGCTTCTTCTGAGTGTTCTCGCTGATAGATGTGGCGTCGAACTTATTGTTGACAAACTGCTTTATCTCGGCGTTCTTGGTGTCGATGACATAGACGCCGTAGTGGTCGGTAGCCAGCCATATCCAGCCTCGCTGGTCCATGCAGACATCCCACGCCTGAAGGTCGGGTGCTAACGGAGCGATGCCGAAAGTGGCAAGATAATCGTTGAGTGAGCTATACCAGATCTTATCCTTCTGGTTGAAGATGAACAGGCGGTTGGTGGTAAGGATCCAGTAGTTGCTGTGTTTGTCGACATAGCAGTAGTAAGCCTGACTTGGCTGTCCGCCATGAGTCTTCATGAAGTCATCTTTCCACAGCACCTTTCCCTTATCGCCATCGATGGCCATGATATCACCGTCGCTCGATGTTACCAGCAGCTTATCGTTCCACTCGGCAAAGTTAGAGAAATAATACTCCTTCTTTATCTGGTCGGCATCGTAGCCGTACTTGATAAGCTTGTAAGTCTTCTTGCGGGGGTTATAGCAATAGAGGCCCTCGTCGTAGGTCTTAACCCAGAAGCGTTTCTGCGAGTCGATATAGAACCTGTCGATAACGCCCTTGATGCCCCATTTAGAGAGAATGGTGGTAGGGTTACGTGTTACCTTCTCGGTGACAGGGTCGAACACGCTGTAGTTCATGCCCTGCTTAAGCCACAGCTTACCATCGCCGTCTTCCCAAATCTGGTCGACATAGTTATTGCGCAGAGTGGTGGAGTCGCTCGGATCAGAGTAATATGTGCGGAAGCGGTATCCATCGTAGCGGTTAAGACCATAAGAGGTGCCTATCCAGATGAATCCGCGAGAGTCCTGGAACAAATAGTTTATCTGCGAGTTAGACAAACCATCGCGTGCATCAAGCCTACGAAACTTCATGTCGGGGATTACCGCATTAGCAGCGCTCACCGACAAGCAGGCCACACATAATATAGAGGTAAACAGTTGCTTAATATTCATATATAGAGGTTTTTATTTCATCTACTAAAAAGTGCGACGTTGCAACGGTACACTTTATTTTGTGAATAGCAAACGTTTACAAGTATTTTTTTTAGAATGTGGCGCGCACCTTCAGTCGGATGCCATGCTTATGGGCAGTGGGCAGCTCGTTATAGTTCAAGCGGCGCACATACTCAACATGTATAATCTTGAAGATGTTATGGATGCCCACGCTGAACTCCATGTAAGGACGATTAGAATTGATGACATAGCTGCCCTCGGGGAAGTACATGAGCATAGGACTGCCCGCATTCTTGTCGAGATAGGGGTTGTTCTTCTCAGACAGCTCGCCCCACAGAATACGGAAGCCGAGCCACTCGCGCCACTTGAGTTTGCGGATGAGCGGGATGCGGTTGAGTATCTTTCCGTTGAGGTCCCAGTAGAGCTGACCCGACAGGAAGCGGTCGGTTGGGAACTCCATGTTGTTGATAGCCTCGAAGGTATAGTCCTGTACGATATACGAGAGGTTGGTCTCGGGCATGATGAGCAATGGGAAGGGAACCTTCTCCCACTCTATTCCACCCTTTACCTTGATATCCATCTTACCCCATGAGTTGAGCCAGAAACGCTTGTAGATAGACGCCTCGGTATAGTTATAGCTGTACTCGCCGCCAAGGACACCACGGAGACCCAGGGTGTGACTAACGGTGAACACTGGTGCATCGAGGTTGATGGGCAGTCGGCGCTGCTTGGTGTTGATGAACGTCTCGCCCGGAGCGAAGCGCAGCTCAGCGCGGAGTTCTGTGGTTCTGATCTTCTGACTGGGAATACTGTTTGCACTGGAGGCAGGCGATGGCGGATTGCTCCAGTTGGTCCAGCGGCTACGATCGCCATCCTCCGAAAGCGGTATAAAATACAGATTGCCGCAGGCCTCGTTCTCCTCGGTCTTAAACTGCAAGGTGGTGCGGAAGCCCCAGTCCTCCTCGCGCTCGAAGGTAAGCGTCTGGCGGTTATAGAACATCATCTTGTCGACCTTGCTCCACTTGAACGAGGTGAACATGTTATCCTTATCGGTACGCATGAACTTATCCGACGGCGACATGACATCGTAGGTGCTGGAGAAGGTGAGTGTGCGCTGCGGGAACTCGCGGGGCAGGTACTCCTTCTTGTTGAACGACCAGATGACATCGCCCTTATAGTACCACTTCTTTGAGCCCCAACCACGGGCCACATAGCCGCGCAGGAACAGGTTGGAGTCGAGATTGGCAGTGGTCTGTGCAGAGATACGGGTACGTATGCCGTCGATGAAGTTCTTGGTTATCATGGTGTTGATAGGACCGATATCCACCTTGCTCGGATGATTCTTGGTACCTGTCTCCACAAAGTTCTCGATGAGTGCCTTAAGACCGAAGATGATATACTTAAAGCCCTTGATATTCTCGATGTTACTGATGAACGAGCTCATCTGACTCTCGCCCTTGGTCAGTTCTACCTGGCGATACTGATTCCAGAACTCGTCGCTACGCATCATGGCGTTGACATCCTTCACCTCCTTCTTGGTACCCTTGAACAGCTGACGGGGCAGTTCATCGAAGGCATAGTCGGTGATGCGGGTGTTACGTATCACCGCCAGTTTCTGCAGGAAGCTGGCCACTTTTATCTCGGTGAACATATCGTCGACACTCAGCACCCAACTGCCATCGGGCAACTGTGTGAACTCCTGCACTACCTGCATATTCTCTACCCAGTTCACATCGCTCTTCTTCGGGATGGTCATCTCGCAGCGCTTGACTTGCCAGCTGGAGTCGGCCAGGATATACAGGTCGCCACGGAAACCAAAGTCCTGTTGGTTGTTGGGCAGGAAGTGAAGTTGGAAACACAGGTCCTTATCGACATACAGCGTATCCTCGATATAAAAGCGGTAGAACCCTATGGCATCTTTTCCGATAGGAGATGTAAACGGGTACTGCAGCATACGCACCTGGTCGTCGTAGATGTTCACATCGGTGAACACCTCTTTCATCACCGTGTTGAGAATGTCGCCAGTCTGTATCAGGTCGTTGATACCCTGGGTGTTTATACCTTTGATGATGGTCTTCTCATCATGAGGTTTCTTACGATAGATCTTCTGCGACACGGTCTCGTCGACACTGATGGGCAGGATAAGCTTGTTGTTATAAGGACAGGCCTCGATCTGGTCGACGAGCCACTGTTTCTTCTTGTACTTAGGTGAGTCGAGCACCTCAGGACGGAAGTCGTTCAGCGCCAGGGTTATCTTCTGGTATTTGTTGTACTGATAGAAGTCGCGATTGCTGAGATCGGTTTGTTTCTTAGCAGCAATAACCTTCTTCATCATCTCTACAGCCGGGTTGTTCTTACGGCTATAGCGCTGACGCTTGGTCTTGATGGTGACCTCCTTAAGCATCTTATTGTCGGTCTTAAGACTGATCTTTATGTTGCTCTTTATGCCAGAGTTAACATTGATGGTCTGAGACACATAGCCTACAGAAGTGAATGTAAGCTGCCAGCCATTATGACGTGCTATCTGGAAGTTTCCATCGATATCGGAAGCCACACCTACTCCATGACCCAGGTACTGGGCACTGGCAAAAGGTATAGGCTCACCGGTCTTGGCATCGATGATCTGACCGGTAATAGTCTGCTGTGCCCATACGCTCAGGGTCATCAGCAGCAAACTGAATAATACTGTTATCCTTCTATTCATTAACTATCAATTGTTTGAGCGCAGTGATGACGCGCTCTGCGTTTGTTTCGTCTACGGGATCGTTAGTCCAGCCTTCGCCTTTGAACCATACTGTGTGGCAACCAGCCTTAGAGGCAGGAATGATATCCTTATCCATGCTGTCGCCAACAACCACAACCTCATCGGGCTGCATACCAAGAGCCTCGACACCGAGAGTGAATATCTGCGGGTCGGGTTTACGTACACCCACCACAGCGCTCTCTATGATGGTATCGAAGATGCCATCGAGCTTGAACTCCTTAAGCACGGTGGCTATGTTGCCATAGAAATTACTTACCAGCACCATGGGATACTGCTTTTTAAGAGAAAGCAGCACCTCGCGACTTTTACTTGTCTCGGCAACTGTTGCCTCGTAGAGGTGAGATATAAGAGGTTTGATGTATGATGTATGATGTGAGAGGGCTGCATGTTGCTGCAGGTACTCCAATTGGATACTAATCTTAGTCTCCAGTGTCTTATAGAAAGTGAAATCGGGCTGGATGATGGGGTTCTTACCAAGAGTACGCTCGGCATGAACATATGCATCGCGGAAATCGGCCTCACTAACAGGCACCTGCAGGTGCTCATAAGCATGCCATATCACCTTACCCCAGTGCTGACCACCAGTGTCGAGCGTCCCGCCGTAATCGAAAATAAATCCCTGTATCATAGCGCAGCGCATAATTTCTCGTGGGTGCGGTGCATGTACATGTACATGGCCTGGAAGACGGTAAGCTCAACAAGAGGGTACACCCATGGACAATCCAGCAGACAGGTAACGTAGATGGTGATGGCACGGGTGTTGAATGTAAGCAGATTGGTGTACTTCATCAAAGGACGACTGCCCTCGAGGAATTTCTGACGGATGTCCTCGCTTGGGTTCTGCTTCCATCGAGCGATGAACTTCTGGAACTCGGGGGTACGCTTCTCCTGACTCTTGCAGTAGTTAGCATAGTTGAAGTAGAAAGTACGTGCCAGAAGGTCGCCCTTAGGTAGAGACTCGTAGGTGGCACGCTGCTGCTTGTAGTTGTCGAGCTCGCTACCATCCTTACCCAACAGGAAGAACAGGTGTATCTGACGATAGTAATCGGCCAGAGAGCTCTGGTCGGAGTGGAACAGGAATCCTGCTACAGCACAAAGAACAAAGCCCCAGAAGCTCCAATTGGTATCGAAGAAAAGCATGGGCTGATCCCACAGACGGTACACAATGCCAAGGTAGATACTAACAAACCACAGGTCGCCTGCAAATCCGTCGAGCATTCGACCTATAAGGGTTTTCTTACCTGTAATGCGGGCCATCTGACCATCGGTAGAATCGCAGAAGTTTGCAAACATAAGCAGCAACACGCCATAGATGTTATGCATCAGATCGGTGTAAGAGAACATGACGCCTGCGCCTACACCCAAGAATATAGATATGATTGTGATCACGTTGGGGTGGACATCCAGTTTGTTCCAGAACAAGGCAAACGCCAAACCAATGGGGCGCGTAAAATGCACATCCAACCACTCTTCAGTATCTTCTGATTTAAATGATAATTTCAATAATTCCTTAAAACTTGCCATTATTATCCTAATTATTACATTGTCTCATTTTTAAATTTTTACATTGTCTCAACAAGAGACGCGATTGCCGTGGCGGCGTCTTCGCGGCAGCGGGAGAAGCTGGGCCAGTCGTTGAAATCGATGATACAGAACGAACAATCCTCGCCTACTATGCAGTCGCCTCCGTACACCTTTATGCCTACTGCCTTGGCCAACTGTTCGGTACATGCATGCATGGCCTCGACCTCGAAGGGGAAATGACGGGCTTCGCCATTGCGGTGCTCATCGCCGAACTTGGTATCGCCATCGTCGGTGGGATAGAAATAACGGAAGAAGCCTGTGCCTTCGACACCGTAGAACTTGATAAGATCGCCCGGGACATGGGCACTGATGGTATACTGGGTGATGCCACGAGCCTCGAACTCGCTTATCTTCCGCTCCAGCTCGCCCTTGGTGACAGCATACTGCACATCGCCCTCGCTCTGGGCAGCAGCATCGCCACGCTTGAGCCAGTAGCCATAGTTGCCCTGGCGCGGAGGCATGGGCATGCCTGTATGCTGCATGATAGTCTCGAGCTTGCAACGAGAGCAGTTCTCAATGCCTACCGATGAGTTGATGGCGGGAAGAGACCTCAGACGGTCTAATGTCTCAGGCAAGCGACCCATGGTCATTATGCGGTCGTACTGCTCGGGGGCATACTGATGTTCTTCGCTGACAGTGTCGACCTGATGACCGGCAGTCATCAGTCGGGCAGCTACTGTATCCAGTATTGCCTTATCCTTTTCGACCGAGTTGGGCGAGAACTTCTCCGCCCGTTGAATCATCAGTATCTTCACGCTCCAGATCTTTGTACTTTTTTACCTTTTTACCCTTTCAAAAACTCTTCTGCTTTTTGGATGTCGCTTGCATGATCGATGTCGAGTACCTTAGAGAAGCCATAAGCCTTGAGCTTAAGTCCGTCGGTTACCAGTGCACGCTGGAAGTTGCGCATCCTACTGTCGCCGCGCTCAATGCATCGGCGCAGAGTGTCGATACTCTTAGGTGTGAGACCATAGATACCGCCACTGATGAATTTAGGATTGTCGCAGGTATCGAAGAAGCCTGTGATGTCCATTCCATCGGTAGTGCCGACATACAGCGGTTTCTCGTCGTCGATATAGTCGGTTACTCCCATGAGTCCGTCGACAACACCCTCTGCAGCAAAAAGCTGGAAGGTGTTGGCATACACCTTGAATTCGTTCTCGCGGAAGATGGTGTCGACCGTGGTAAGGATGAACGGCTCATCGCCGAGCCACTTGCTTAGCTCCCACATGCTATGCATGGAACTGGGAGTGCTCTTAACAGTGTACTTCAGGGGCACACGTCCTGCCTCTGATATCTGCTTGAGATGTTCGGCTACTGCCGTCATCTGCTCATTACAAATCACGCATATCTCGCTGGCATTGTTATCCATAAACACGCGAATCAGTCGGTCAATAAGCATCTCGCCACCCACCTTTACAAGTGGTTTAGGCGCTGCTACGCCTTCCTGCACCAATCGCGATCCCTCGCCAGCAGCTATAATTGCATACTTCATCTTTCCAAACTAAATCTAATTCAGCGTGCAAAGTTACGCATTTCTTACGAAATGTAGAAAACTTTGCACACTTATTTAGGTTTTATTATAATAAAAACACAAAAAAAAGTAGGACTTACTGTCCTACCTTTAAATCGTTTGAGTTTATATCGCCCGACCCTCGTTTGCGCATTTCGAAGTGCTCGACACGTCCTTTCAGGCTGATGTCGCCTGAACCCTGGAGCTCGGCAGTGACAGAGCCGCAACCGCTAAGGAACTCAACATCGATATCGCCAGAACCACGGAGCTGGAGCTGGGTGTTGGCGGCATTCATCTGACGGATATCAAGATCACCCGAGCCGATAAGGGTGGCTGAAGTCTCGCGGGTATCGAGGTGCTCGATATCCAGGTCGCCTGAGCCTACAAGCTCGGCATCGCAGCGGTCGCACACAACATCGGCGAACTTAATATCGCCCGAGCCTTTAAGTTGGATGTTTAGAACATCGGTATCGACAGTCCTCTCGCTGATGAAATCGCCTGAGCCACTGAGGACAACACCGGTAAGATCGGGCGAGGTGACATAAACTGAGAGGCCCTTTTTGCGACCGAAATCAACATTTACGATACCTATCTTACCCTTGTTACGGATGGAGAGGGTGTTACCATTAACCTCGGTAATGATATTGGGAACAAGGTCCTTGGGACCCTTTACACGTACTGAGAAGGAGTCGGCCTGGTTATAGAACACCGTGGGCGAGCCAATGACCTCGATCTTCTCGAAGCCACGGATATCGCGGGTAGCGACCTCCATCTCGTCGGAAGAGGTATAGCTGAACTTAAAACCACTGTCGCTGCAGGTGCTGCAAGAGATCATAGTAAGAGCCACGACAACTAACAAAACAGGAAGAAGAATTTTTTTCATATCGAACTTAATTTTAAATATTTCTACCTGTTAGACGTAACAGACGTAGAAAAAGTTGCACGAAGCATAAAAAAAATTATCGCATAGGAATCTCTACCCAGAAACGAGAGCCCTCGCCAAGGATAGAATCGACGCCGATAGAACCGCCGAGACTCTCGGCATGACTCTTGGCAACAGAAAGACCAAGACCAGTGCCTGGGATATACTCGTCGACCTTGACGAAGCGCTCGAAGATGCGCTGCTGATCGGCCTCGGCAATACCCTTACCGGTATCGAGAACCCACATCATAATCTTATCGCCATGAGGCAGGTCGAAGCCAACGGTAATAGAACCCTGGGCTGTGAACTTAACGGCATTCTGAACAAGATTTGTGACAATTTCCTTTACCTTGTCAATATCGGTAGTAACCATAAGCTCAGTAATGGGGAACTGGGCAGCAAGGATGACAGACTGAGGATCGACCATTCCCGAGAAGGAATCGACAATCTGCTGGAGTACAGGCACAAGATTGATCTGTTGTTTAACAAGACTCTTGGCCTCGGCCTCAACCTTAGACATGCTAACCAAACCGTCGATAATGCTGAGCAGTTTGTAGTTATTTTTCTGAATCTCAGAAATGAGCTGATTACGATCCTCCTCGCTCTCGACAACAGGCAGCAGATCGGCAAATCCTACGATGGCGTTGAGCGGGGTTCGGATCTCATGCCCCATGTTGGCAAGGAAGGCAGTCTTAAGGCGGTCGCTCTCCTCAGCCTTGTTACGTGCAGCGATAAGCGAAGCCTCCATCTCCTTCTGGGCATCGATACGTATAGATGTGCCTACCACTCGGGCCGGATTACCATCCTCATCGCGTGAAGATATGGTACCAAAGCTCTCTTCCCAATAAGTAAGACCCGACTTGCCTGCGAGCACACGATAGGTCTCGTGATAAGAGAAAGACTCGCCACTACATATACTTTCAAGGGAAATACGAACACGCTGGGCATCGCTCTTATCGATAAGACTGAACAACTGCTCGATAGGAACCTCGGGGATAGACACCAGGTCGCCATGGTCGTCGCGGAAATCGGCATCGACACCGATAGTACGGCTCTTACAGTCGATATGCCAGGTACAGAGATGCATGGCCTTGAGAACGAACTCGTACTCGATGCTGTTCTGCTTTACCTTATCAAGATCGCGCAGCTCACGCTTAAGCCTTCCACCAGCCCTGCGCTGAAGAAGAAGCATGATGATAAGCGCAATGAGGAACACGATGCCGATAGCCCACAGCATCGGGATGAGATACTTGTTCTCTGTCTGGGTATAGAGTAGTAAACTATACATAG
>Ga0307462_100025_pt1 | contig 13082 bp, 1 predicted proteins | sample GoafecBaGen9Rep2_FD_203837 | JGI IMG/M metagenome (GOLD analysis project Ga0307462, IMG submission 203837) | Metatranscriptome of enriched fungal communities from goat fecal pellet, Isla Vista, California, United States - Bagasse, Gen9, Rep 2... ...
AGCCAGCTTTTCGATGGTCTTTGTCACGCGGCTCAGTTCTTCGCCGCAGACCGTGCAGTAGACGACCTCGTCATAGCTGCCTTCGGCTTCGCAGGTGGCCGGGACTTCGTTCTCAACCACAGGCTCGCCGGGGATGTGAGCCAGCTTTTCGATGGTCTTCGTCTCACGGCTCAGTTCTTCTTCACAGACCGTGCAATACACGACTTCGTCGTAACTGCCTTCGGTTTTGCAGGTCGCCGGGACTTCGTTTTCACGAACGGCCTCGCCGGGGGTATGAGCAGTCTTTTCGATGGTCTTCGCCTCACGGCTCAGTTCTTCTTCACAGACCGTGCAGTACACGACCTCGTCGTAGCTGCCTTCGGTCTCGCAGGTGGCCGCGACTTCGTTCTCAACCACAGGCTCGCCGGGGGTGTGACCGAGGGCGTCAATATCCTCGACTGTCTTCGTCTGTGTCTCAAACGCGGTGTTCTCGAAGGTCGCCGTGTAAGTCGTCTTGCCCATGACCTCACAAGTTGCAGGCGTAGTGACCTCTGCGGTGGCATTCACTGTTTCAGTTTCGACGTGGGTCTCATCACGCTTGCAGATGCGGGTCGCCGTGACGGTGCGGTTGTCTTCAGACCACACATAGGTGATCTCGCCCCAGTCGTGGCCGAGGGCCGGGCTGGTTTCCGTCTTTGTCTGGACCTCAAAGGCTTCATTCTCAAAGGCCGCAGACGTATAGGTCTTCACACCGGCCTCGGCGCAGGTCGCCGTATCGGTCACAGTGACGTCGACCGTCTCGGTCTCGGTATGGCTGTCGATCTCATTGGAGCAGGTACGCGAAGCGGTGACCTTGGTGTTGTCCTCGCTCCAGGTGTACGTGGGTTCACTCCAGATATGCTCATGGAAGTACCAGAAATCATATTCCTGTCCGTCGATCTCCGCCGTGCGCTTGACCGGGGTATCGCACAACGTCTTGCCCTCGGCAAAGTTGCTCTGGGTGGAGAAGATGTCTGCCACGACGTTGTTCGCCGCGCTGCAGTAGTAGCCGCCGGAGATCTCACCGATGAGAGCGGTCTGGTTCAGCGCCGTACCGCTGGCGTCCGTCGAGGCGATCAGGTAAGTGTTGCCGGTCAGCTCGGAGAGCGTTCCGGCGCTGCCCACCTGGATGGGATAGGCCTTGGCAAGGATCTCCACATGGGAATCGTCGCTGCCGACGGTGCCCACGCTGCCCTTGACGACGTACAAGCCTGCGCCTGTGGCGCTGCCGGTCTGGCTGATCAGCACCTTGGAGCCGCTTGCGGCGCCGATGGCGCCGATGCGGTTGGTGGCGACGGACGAAATGATGGCATAATCGCCGCCGGCGCTGAGCTTCACGGTGCCGTCCTCGCCGCCGATCTCTCCGATCGTGCCGTTTTCAATGGTGATCGGCCTGCCGGTGCTGATGAACTCGACGATACCGCCGTCAGAGGCGATCGTGCCGATGGTGTCAACGGTCTTGTCCGCGCTGCCGTAGCCGTTCATATAGATGGCTCTTGGGCCGGTGACGGTCACGTGACCGCCGCCGCCGATGGAGTCGATGCGGATGAGGTTGCCGGTGCCGGAACCGATCCACATGGCCGCGCTGTTGCCGCCCGTAGACGTCAGATTCACCGTGCCGCTGTCGCCGATCCTGCCGATCGAAGCGCCGCTCGTGCCGGTGAGCCACAGGGCAATCTGGGTGTCTGTTCCTGAATTGTTCTTGACGTGTGTGATGTTGATATTCGCATCCTCGCCGCCAATGTCGCGGATCAGGCCTTTGCCCTCCACGATGATGGTCGCACCGATGTCCGCCTTGGAGTTGGTGGAGGTGATGTCCACCTGTGCATTCTTGCCGCCGATCAGGTTGATCGTTCCGTCGACTACAATTCCGTAGGGACGTTTGTTGTAGGCTGTGGCGGTAAAGTCGGAGGGAGCGGTCTGGGTCATGGTCACGACGCTGTTCTCGCCGCCGATGGTGCCCACAGTGGTCTTGCCCACCATGTGCATGAACGGGCCGACGGAGACGATCTCCAGCTTGCCGTTGTCGCCGCCGACGTAGTCAATCCCGGAGCCGGTGGTGGTCAGATAGATCGCCCGGCTGGAGGCGTTGATCTTCACAAAGCCGCTGTCGCCGGTGGCGCCGATGGTGCCGATGTGGCCGGCGGTGGTTACGGCATCGGAACTGCCGACGGGCTTTTCCGAACCGCCCAGGCTGATGACGTCGGACTTGTCGCCGCCCTGGGCCGTATTCGAGGCGATGGTCACCTGGCTGTCCGCGCCGCCGATGCTTCCGATGGCGCCGTTCACCAGGTCGATGGTCTTTGTGCCGGTGCCGGTGATATTCAGGATGCCGCCGTCGCCGCCCAGGGTGGTGATCTCGGAGCCGTAGTGGATGGCAGCCGCTGTGGACGCGTTGATCGTCACGGTGCCGCCGTTCTCTGCGACAGTGCCGATGACGCCGGTGGTATTCACGGTAGGACCGCCGCTGCTGGTTGTCTCCGACCCGCCCAGGGAGATGCCTGTGCCCGACGCCGCGGTGATATTCACATCGCCGCCGTCGCCGAGGGTCTCAATTCTGCCGTTGGCCATGGAAATGGCCGCGCCGGCGCCGGTGCTGGTGATGTTCAGCGTGCCCTCCGGGCCGCCCAGCACGTCCACCTTGGAGCCGTAGCCGACTGTGACAGGGCTGACGCCGTTGATGGTCACCGTGCCGCCGTTGGCCGCGACGGTCCCGACACAGGGTCCGGTGTTGCCCGCGTCAGGCTTGCCTTCCACGCGGAGGGCGCCGCTGGGGGCGCTGATGTTTACCGTACCGCCGTCGCCGATGGCGCCGACATAGGCCTGCGACAGCCAGTTGGCGCCGATGTAGAGGCCGAAGCGGTTGGAGGTGATGTTCAGGGTGCCGGCGCTGCCGATGTTGTCCACCTTGCCGCCGTTATAGACCCACATGGCGATCTTCGTGCCGCCGGCGGTATCGTTCAGCACGATATCGATGGCCGCGTTCTCACCGCCGATGGCGCCGAGGTGAGCGCCGGAGCCCCAGACGCGCAGTGTCGTGTTGATGGAGCTCTGCGCGTTATTGGTAGCCATGCGGATGACTGCGTTCTCGCCGCCGATGGTATTGACTGTGCCCTGGATATCAACGCCGAAGGTCTGGCTCGCGGTAGAGGGGATCGTCTGGGTCATGGTCAGCTTGCTGTCGTCGCCGCCGATGGCGTCGATGGTGCCGCCGCTGTTCACCAGGATCAGACGGCCGCCGTTGGTGGTGACGATATTCAGGTCGCTGCCTGCGCCGCCGACGGTGTTCATGTGACCGCCGCTGTTCACGACGATCGCGCCGCCGGAGCTGGCGCCGGTGTATTCCAGCGTGCCCTTGCCGACGACGTCCAGCGTGCCCTTGACCACAAGGGCGCTGGCAGAGGCGGAATAGGTGTGTTCATTCAGGTCGAGGGTCAGGCGCTTGCCCGCCGGGATCGTCGTGCTGGCGTCGGACTCGCCGTCGCCGATGAGCCGGATGGTCTGACCGCTGGCAGCGGCCGCCACCGCCTCCTGCAGAGACCAGAACTTCTCCCCGGTCTCCACGATCTCGGCGAACTTCGCGGCGTCTTCAGGCATCGTGATCGTCACGGACGCCAAGACCGTATCACCGTATTTGATGGTCAGCGCGCCTTCGCCCGCGCCGTTGGGATAGATGGTCAACGGGTACTTGACGGCCATGGAGCCGGTGGCCTCGATGGTCAGGTCGTTGACGGGGACAGGCGTGATGTGCGGGACCAGTATCAGCTCATCGCCGAAGCCCATGGTCTGTTCGCCGCTGATGACGGTCCTGCCGTCTGTTTTCAGCAGCTCGAGGGTGATATCCTCCGCGCTGAACGTGCCGCGGAAGAGCTGAACCATATTATCTGCGATATCGATGCCCATGGCATTGTAGACGGGCTGCAGGTAATGGACCGTATCGTAGTAGAGGCTGCCCGTTGCCGTCGTCGTCGGATAGGCGAGCTCGTCGCCGCGGCTGCCGTTCTGGACGGTGAACTGACTGGCGACGTTGGGCGCAAAGTCCGCGAAGTAGGCCGCGACCTTGTCATTGGTGCTCCAACTGTCCCTGCCCACCAGAGACGCCGTAAACATGTCGGCGTACTTGGCGTCATTGCTGACGCCCATGAACATGGTGGCCGGAGAATCGGTGCCGAAGCCGACCGTGTTCTGGCTCCACAGCGGGACGAAGCCGATGGAGATCGTATCGACCGCCCCGTCGCCATCCACGTCGCGGTTCAGCGCGGCGCGCATACGATCCATAAAGGAATCGTACCAGGCAGAGAGGTCCTCCTGGGTATAGCTGACGTTCCGGTAGCCGAAGTTGCCCTGGCCGTGGTACAGCAGAGCCATATCCTTCAGCTCGTAGTGGCCCGCCGCGACTTCATGGGAGATGATATCCTGGGCGTCCCGGAAGATATTGAGGGCGTTGGTGGTGATGGTCGTATTGGTGCTGCCGGTGTCGTCGTCCATGTACCACTGGTAGAGGCTGGTGCTGCCGACGGCGGCGTTGACCACATAGACCTTTTCACCGGTGCGCCGGTTCCACTCCCAGGCAATGCCGGAGTCCTCGCCCTGGAAGCCGGAGCCCGCCTCGGTGAAGGCGTCCACGTTCAGCGGTCGTGTCTCAGAGGCATAGCCCAGGCCCATGGTGGGCGTGGCGTTGATATAGTCGGTGTACTTTCTCGTGCTGTGGTTGTAGTGATGGAAGGCGTAGACCTGGCCGTCCTCGCTGACGACGGACTGGGTCTGATCGCCTCTGGAGCCCATGCCGATGCTGTGGCCGGTGATCATGAACAGGGAAATAGGCGCCCTGGTGACGTTCACGCGATGGGCCTTGCCGTCGATGGAGACAATGGCGGTGCCGACGCCGGTGGCGATCACCTTGTCGCCGACGACGGTCACGACCGCGTCATCCAGGGTCTCGGTGCCGACCTTATAGGAGGTGGGCGTGCCAGGATCGAGGATGATGATCTCATCGCCGCTCAGCCGGTCGTCGTAATACGCGTTGATGTCCTCTGCCATGGGCAGCGTTTCGTCCAGCGTATCGGTATAGGTCGTGCCGCCGACGGTGACGGTGGCGGTATAGTGCATGACGTAAGCCGTTTCCGTCAGCTCAGATGCTGCGGTGACCTCGGCCGGGAACTCCGTTGTGCCGTCGGGGCAGCCGGGCGCGGTGCAGCTGAAGACAGCCGCAGCCGTCTTCTGCCCGTTCTCAGTCCCCCAATTCCAGCCGGAGAACTCATTTGATGCGCTGTGGACGTGGAAGGTCCAGCAGTCGTATGTCTCGCCGTCCGCCATCATGGTGACAGGGATGGTCGTCGTGTTGAGCTGTTTGCCCTGGGCGAAGTTCGCCGTCGTGGTGAAGATGTCCTCCACCGTGTTCGCGCCGACGCAGCAGAAGGAGCCGCCGGAGATCGTTCCGATGGGGTTTACCGTATTCAGCGCCTTCGTATCGGGGCTGGCGTCGGTCTTGGCGACCAGGATCGTGTTGCCGGTCAGCTTCGTGATCGAAGAAGCAGAGCCGGTGGTATAGATGGGATAGCTCTTGGCGATGATCTCCATGCGGCCGTCCTCGTTGCCGATGGTGCCGACGGAGCCGCCGTTCAGATACAGGCCGTAGCCGAGCTGATCGTTGGCGATCGTCTGATTCATCAGGATCTCGCAGCCGCTCTCAACGCCGATGCTGTTGATGCTGCCGTTGACCTGGATGACGCTGATCGCCGCTTTTTCGCTGATATTGATCTGATTGAACTCGATATGGGCGTTCTCACCGCCGATGGTGCCGATGGGACCGTCGACGTACGTGTTATAGAAGACCGCGGAGTCGGCCTTGGTCTGATTCAGCACCACGTGGCTGTTCCTGCCTCCGATGGTGCCGACGCTGTTGCCGCGCTGGACGTTCAGCACGCAGCCGCCCGCATTGATCTCGACCTTTCCGCCCTCGCCGCCGATGGTCTCGATACGGCTGCCCGTGTTCGTGGGATACAGGTAGATGCCGCGCCAGGTGCCGGTCATGCGGACGATGCCGTCACCGGTGGAGCCGATGGTCCCGATCGTTCCGGCTGTTTTATGCGTGCTGTCGCTGACCCAGATCGCGTATTTAGCGGTGATGTTGACCGTGCAGTCCTCGCCGCCGATACGGTCGATCGTGCCCTTCGTCAGCTTGATGCCGCTGGTGCTGGAGGTGGTCACGTTCACCGTGCTGCCCGTGCCGCCGACTGTACCGATGCTGCCGCCGGTCTCGTTGATCTCCACCGCGTTCTGTGTGGCGGAGATGGTGACCTTGCCGCCCTCGCCGCCGATGCTGCCAATGGTACCGTTATTTGTGACGTGGACGCCGATGTTCTTGGCGTTGATGACGACGCTGCTGTCCGGACCACCGATGGTGCCGATGCTGCCGCCGGATGTGGCGATCGCGGCGGAGCTCGTGCCGTTGGTCTTGATGGACAGATTGCCGCCGATGGTGTCCATCGTGCCGTAGTTTAAGATCGCGTAATTGTTCTGGCCGGATGCCGTGTTCGTGTTCTCCAGCAGACCCGGCGTCAGGCTATCGCCCAGCGCGCCACCGGTGACGTTCAGCTTGCCGTTGTTGGTGATCACGTTGCCGGGCGCTTTCAAGCTGTAGTTGTTGAGGTCAAGGGTGAAGTCCTTGCTTGCTGCGACCGTGACGCCCGTCTCGAGCGCGATATCCTCCTGGAGGACGACCGTCTGTCCGGCCTGCGCCGCTTCGATCGCCTGCTCCAGCGTATCGTAGCCGACGCCGGTCTCCTTGACCTTCGCCACGTTGCCTACGAGGGCAAAGCTTGCATAGGTATTGCCGTCCGCCAGGCTGACAATATTCTGTACCGGCTGCGAGGAGAGCCGCTTGCCTTCGCTGATGTTCGCCAGATTCGCCGCGGCAAGCATATTGGCCGCCGTATTGTCTGCGGCGCAGTGATAATAGCCGCCGGAGATAAGGCCGATGGGCGTGTTCGTATTGACGATGGTCGTATCGGCCGCATGGTTTTTGGCGACCAGCAGCGTGCTGCCGGTCAGCTCGCCGATCGATGCCGTAGTGGTCGTATACAGCGGATAACCGTTGACGATGATCTCAACGATGGAGTCCTCTCCGCCGATGGTGCCGACCGTACCGACGATGCCGCCGCTCGCCGTCGCCAGATTCAGGCCGTAATTCTTGCCCGTCATCAGAACCTGGGAACCGCTGGCCGCGCCGATCGAATCGATGACGCCGCTGTTCACGTAAACGATATTCGTACTCGTTGCATTGAGCTTCACAGTGCCGTTCTCGCCGCCGAGCTCGTAGAGGTTCGCATCATCCGTGAGGAACAGCGGCGTGCCGGCCGAGATCTCCACCAGGCCGCCGTTCGCGGCGATCGTGCCGACGCAGGGATCTTCATCCGAAGGTGAATTGCCGTCGAGCCTGATACCGTATCCGGGGGCGGTGACGACCACATGTCCTCCGTCGCCGATGGAACCGATCCTTGCCGGTGTGTTCCTGGAACTGGAACCGATCCAGATGCCGTAGTGCTGCGACGTGCTCGTGCCGCTATGTGTGATGTTCACGGTCCCTGCGCTGCCTAAGCTGCCCAGCAGGCCGGACGTGGTGACCCAGATCGGCATGCCGACATTGGAAGTGACCGCGGAGTCCATGGTGATATTGATGACCGCCCCTTCACCGCCAATATCCCCGACGGTGCCGTGGATCCACAGTGTCGCGTTGATCGATTTCCTGCTGTTGACAGTCGAGATATCTACCTGGGCGTTCGTACCGCCGATCTTATTGACCGTGCCGTTGATAACGACGCTGTACGGACTCCCTGTGGCGCTTTCGGGAATCGTGTTGGCTATCGTCACCTGGCTGTTATCGCCGCCGATCGTTCCGATCGTTGCGCCGCTCACGACATTCAGAACGGTTACGGCATTGCCGTTGATCGTGACCTTGCCGTTTGTACCGCCGATATAATCGATGGAAGACTCAGCGGTGCCGATATCAACAGCCTTGCCGGCCGGGATGATATCCACAAAGCCGTTCTCACCTGTTGCGCCGACGGTGCCGATGCTGCCGTTCACGGTGCCCTTGGTGGTATAGCCGCCGCCGATGTACTCCTCGCCGCCGAAGAAGATGGCAGCGCCGCCGGCAGTCGCCGTCGTCAGAGTGACCTTGCTGTTTTCACTGCCGATCCGGTCGATATGACCGTGCGTCATCTGAATCGCGGTATTGACAGTAGCGTTCAGGTTAAGCGTTCCGTTTGGGCCGCCAACCGTACCGACTTTCGTGCCGTAGCTGAGGATCATCGGAAGGGCGGCGTTGACCGTCACACTGCCTCCGTTGGCGGCGATGGTATCGATGCAGGGCACGGTATTGGCGTTGTTGCCCTTGCCTTCGATCCTGAAGCCCGTAGTGGCATTGATCGTCACATTGCCCCCGTCGCCGACAGAGCCGATCCTTGCTATACTCAGGTAGTTGGAACCGACATAGATGCCGTTGGCTTTCGAGTTGATCGTCACCTGCCCGGCACTGCCCAGCTGGTCGATCGTGCCGCTGCCGCTGATCCAAATGGCCATGCTCAGGGCGGTACCCGAGCCGGTCATCGAGAAATTGACGTTAGAATCCTCGCCGCCGATGTCGACGATATGCCCGCCGCCGGTGACGTACATAGTCGCCGCGAAACCTGTTCCGGCGCTGTCGGTGGTGATATCCACGCTAGCCCCGGTGCCGCCGATCTGATTGATCAGACCTGAAACCTGCAGGGCATAGGTGCGGTCGGTGTACGAGGAAGGAGCGGCGTGAACGACGGTCACATGACCGGCATTGCCGCCGATGGTATTGACGGTGCCGCCGGACGCAACGGAAAGAACGTTCCCGCCGGAAGTATTTACAAGGTGCAGATCACTGTTCGGACCGCCGATGGTGCCGATCGTGCCCCCGCTCTTGACTTCGATAAGATTTCCGCCCGAGGCGCCCGCGTATTCAAGGGTGCCCGCGCCGATGAGGTCCGCCGTGCCGTTGACGGTAAGCGCCGTTCCCGCGGAAGAATAGCTGTGGCCGTTCAGGTCAACAGTCAGTCTCCTGCCCGCGGCGATTTCGACACCGCTCCCGTCTGCAACATCGAGCAGGAGCTGTACCGTCTGCCCGTTCTCGGCAGCATTCACAGCTTCGGGCAGACCGCTGAATACATCTTCGGTCTCGGCGATCCGGGCAACCGCCTGTGTATAGAACGTTGTGTTCTGCGACGCGTTCAGCACAGTCGCTTTAACCGTGCACGCGGCGTCGATATACAGATTCGTGCCGGAGAGATCCTGCCCGTCAATCAGATAGAGCTGCTCAGTCCTCAGCACATGCTGTTCGCCGTCCACGATATTGACCGTGCACTGTGTATCGCCCCAGATACCTTTGGCGGAGGCGTTCAGCGCTTCGGTCTTGGTATAAAACGCGTCGCGGTCAGAAGAGGTGTAATAGAAGTTATAGGTGTAATCCGGCACGACATTGATGCCGCTCTGTCCGTGATAGACCTTGTCGGCCTGCATGGCAACAGCAGTGTCAGAGCCGCTGACAAAGAGGCGCGCGTCGAGTTCGCGCATGGTCTCTCCGGCCAGGTAATACACCTTACTCGAACATGCTCCGGTATCTACCTCCGGGCTGCCGGTTCCACCCCAGGAGCGCTGCAGCGAGCCGGCAGTCAGATTGGCAGTATTGATCGTGCCGCCGCCGTTGGTCTGAACGTACCCCGCAAACTTGGCGCCGTTGGTGAAGGAGATCGCTCCGTCGACCACCAGGTTCGCCATACCGTTGCCGCCGAACGAAGCGCTTTTCAGGTTCGACGTGAGCGGATAGCGCAACACCCCAGGAGTACCGGGATCGTCTGGGCCCATCGTGATCGCTGCGCTGCCAGACGCTGTTTTGGTGCGGTCGTTCACACCTGTATGGACAAAGAGCTCGCTGCCCACAATGAGGCTGGCATCCTCCGCCACGTACACATCAGCACCGGGCAAAAGCTGCGTCTTATTCAAAACGGTAAACGTCCCGCTGTTAACGGTAATACCATAGTTGTATGGGATTGGGAAATTGAACTGAGAAGTGGAAATACTCATCCCGACGACATTCAAACTCATTGACGTCAGACTTGCCGTACCGTCGAAAACCAGCTCCTTGCGCCCGATATATGCTGCATTCGCTGCAGACGGATGCTTTGCGGCATCGTAACTGGAGGAAAGCTTGCCGCTGGTCAGACGAATCAGACCGGTAGAGCTTCCGAGAATACACGGAGCGGTGCAATTATGACCGCCGGCATACATATCCACATAGGCATAAACACTGTTGTTCGCCTTGATCTCCACATTCGTCCGGATGCACTCGATGTTCCACTGGAAGAACGGGCTGAGTTTTTCACCGCTATGCGCGGTCAGCGCGTTTGCCACGGCGCCGGTGTGCCCGCCGCCGCGGAATTCAACGGCCATCGGCTCATAGATCTTCGCGCCGCTGCCGGTGGCCTTGACAATGCCGCTGCCGAGGACATAACCCGTCACAGCCAGAATGGAATTGCTCTTCAGATCCACCGCGCCGTTGACTTCGAGATTGGCATGGGGTCCGTAGCTTCCGCCGCTCCACAGCGAGTTGGGGTCGCTGACGATCGTACCTCCGACGACTAGCTTGCCGTTGACTTCGAGCGTCACACCGCTCGGAACTGTCACGGTATATTGCACCTGGTAAGAGGCCGGGTCGGAATCTGGGTTTTTTCCCCAGAGACCCTGACCGGAATCGTCATCATGAAACAGGTTTTCATTCGCATACGGATGGTCAGCGCTTGCCCCTCCGACAGTCCTGTTGCCGGGTGTGTACGGCAGAAGCAGCGTGACTCCCGCCGGCACCGTATATGGCTCACTTCTGACCGGGAATGAATAATTGCTCTCAACTACGATCGTTCCGGTCGATCCAGCAGCTGTAACAGCCTCATCCCACGTTGCATATGTGCTGCTGCCTACCTGAAATGCACCGCTTTCCGCTGCTTTTACCTGAAGCTGCAGGCCTGGGATCAGCGCAAAATCGGGGAGCATCCCAAATACCATAGACAATGTCAGCAGCCATGCGAGGATGTGTTTTCCTGCTGCTCGTTTCATCTTCCGTCCCTCCAAATCATATTTGCTAAGAACTTATCTGACCGGACGCTTACTTTTGAAAGGCAATCGCCGGAGCACAATAACACCAATGATCACTGCGACTACAGAAAACACCTGTCCGTGCGAAAGAAACAGCCAGTCCTTTTCAGTAGCACGCAAAAACTCAATAAAGAAACGTACAATACCGTATCCGACAAGAAACAACGGATACAATCTTCCTTCTTGCTCTTTTTTTGAATCCAAGCGCATCAATACGATCATCAACACGCAGTCCCACACGCCGTCGATGATCTGTGTGGGTGGTCTGAAGCCGATGCCGTGGATCATCAATAAACGTCCGCCGCAGCAGCCGGAGATCCAGCAGTTGATACGCATTACCCCCACGATGCCGGCAACGCAGGGCGCGCAAAGATCCAATGTCCTCCCTCTGTTCAGGCCAAACCGCTTTCCAAACAGCGGCATCAGCAGCGGCACAAGGAATACCGAACCGAAGAAGCTCATACCGCTCGGGACATGTCCGTTCAGCAGTTCTCTCCAGTTCTCCAGAATCGCCAACAGCCGGACACCCGCCATGCCGACGGCGGCCAGAAGGGCGGTAAACACAAAGGTCTGCCAGCCCTTCTGGCCGTACTGTCTGCGGCGGATCAGGTTGAGGACCAGCATGAGGATCGTCCCCAGGCTGAAAAATGTTATCGTCGTGTGCTCGATTATGAAATCCATAGTGTTTCAAACCGATCCATAGGATCATGCTTTCCCGGTGCGCTCTGCACCGGCGCCTTTACCAGAGATTTGCCGGATCGACAGCCTGAGAATAGATCTGCATGACGATCATGGCGTCCTTGAGGCTGAGCTCGACGTCATCGTCAAAGTCAGCGATCAGGACTTCCAACTCGGTGGGGATGTAGGCCTGTGAGTAGGACTGCATCACGATCATCGCATCCTTGAGGTCTGTTACACCGTCAAGGTTGATATCGCCGCGAACGGCTACGATGATCTCCGCGCCTTCTTCGACCGTCGCCTCGAACAAGTAGACGCCTTCGACTTCCGTTTCCTGCGCTTCAATGCGCTCGTAGACCGTTTCGTCGTCTTCATTCGTCTCGGCGATCAGCACGATGCAGGCCTGCGGATTCGAGACCGTGAAGGATACCTTATGCTGCTCGTCAGCCGTCAGCGTGCCTGTTGCCAGCGTCTCGTCAAGTTCAACCGGCGTATCACCCTGGGCGATCGCGATGGTGTCCGTATCTGCAAGGACACGGATCTGCAGCGTCATACCGCCTTCCAGCTTCGGCAGCTCGACTTCCTTCGTCTGTGTCTCAAAGAGCTCACTCTCGAAGGTCGCCGTATAGATGCCCTGGCCGGGCTCCTCGGCAGTTGCCTCTGTGATCACTTCAAGCTCCGCTTCCACGGTCTCGGTCACGATCACTTCATCGCAGAACTTGCAGCTTACCGTCGCGGTGACGGAGTAACCGGTCTCTGTCTCGGTCCACTCGTACGTCGGCTCCGCCGGAACGTGCTCTTCGTGCTCGCCGTACTCCAGTTCACCACAGACCTCGCACTCGCGTGTCCTGAGGCCGGTCTCTTCGTCGACGACCCACTCGCCCCAGGTATGACCCACAGCGGGGATCGTGACCGTCTGCGTCTGCTCCGTAAACACCGCGTTTTCAAATACCGCGTGATACGTGCCGGAACCTTCTTCGACGCAGGTGGCCGGTTCGTCGACCGTGAACGTCGTTTCAACGGTCTCCGTCAGGATATCCTCCTCGTCGGCAAGGTTGACCGTCGTGGCTGTCACCGTGGAGTAGTCATCCGCCCATTCATATTCGGGCTCATCGTACTCCACGCCGACCTTGGGAAGCGTTACCTCCTTCGACTGCGGCTCAAACAGCTCGCCGTCGAACTCAACGGTGTAAACGCCCTTGCCTTCTTCG
>Ga0307462_100026_pt1 | contig 12869 bp, 9 predicted proteins | sample GoafecBaGen9Rep2_FD_203837 | JGI IMG/M metagenome (GOLD analysis project Ga0307462, IMG submission 203837) | Metatranscriptome of enriched fungal communities from goat fecal pellet, Isla Vista, California, United States - Bagasse, Gen9, Rep 2... ...
GAATGACCTATGCAATCAATTAGAAATCTGAATGATATGATTGTCTTCCTGCAGCAGAGGGGAGACCGTAAGCGAGTAGCGGTGGTTTGCGCTAACGATGCTTCGACCAGATATGCTGTTGAAAAGGGTAAGGAGATGGGATTTATCGAGCCTGTATATGTTGATGGCGACGATAAGGAAGAGTGTGCCCGCAGAGCGGTAGCGCTATGTAAGAGTGGTGACTGTGACATTCTGATGAAAGGACTTATCAATACCGATGTGCTGTTGCGAGCTATATTAGATAAGGAAAACGGAATTATGCGTCCAGGTCATGTGTTGACCCACGTGGCAATGGCCGAGATTCCCAAGTACGAAAAACTGCTGTTTTTTACCGATGCAGCTGTTATACCTGTGCCTACTGAGGCTCAGCGCCGCCAGCAGATACATTATGTAAATTATATATGCCACGCACTTGGCATTGATGAACCGCGCATCTCGTTGATCCATTGCGCTGAGAAGGTTAGTGCCAAGACATTCCCATATACCGTGGATTATCTTGAAATCATTGCAGAGGCACAGACAGGAAAGTTCGGACGTTGCATCATCGATGGTCCGCTGGATCTTAAGACATCGCTCGACTCAGTAAGTCTTCGTGAAAAAGGTATCCACAGCGTTATCGACGGACAAGCCGATGCACTTATCTTCCCAGACATAGTGGCAGGTAACGTGTTCTATAAGACACTGACACTGTTTGGCTATGCCAAGACTGCAGGTGTACTGCAGGGTACTCAGTGTTGTTGTGTGCTGCCTTCGCGTGCCGATAGCCCTGACTCTAAGTATTACTCTCTGGCTCTGGCTGCTATATGAAGATACTTGTTATCAACCCAGGCTCTACTTCTACCAAAATGGCCGTGTTTGATGACGAGACATCCGTTCTCGTCCGTAATATCGTACACTCGCCCGATGACCTTGCTGGCTTTGATGATGTTATCGAACAGCAGGATTATCGTCGCCAGTTAGTGCTCGATGAGTTGCAGAAGGCTGATATACCTGTGGATTTTGATGCTGTGATAGGTCGTGGCGGACTGGTTAAGCCTCTTGAGGGTGGCGTTTACGAGATTAACGACCTTATGATTCGCGATACCCATAGCGGTATTGCTCTGCATAACCATGCTTGTAATCTTGGTTGTCTTATAGCCCACGAGATAGCGGCTACTATCCCTGGCTGCCGTTCCTTTATAGCCGATCCAGGTGTTGTTGACGAACTTAACGACTATGCTCGTATATCAGGCTCGCCACTGATGAACCGAATTTGCATCTGGCATGCCTTGAACCAGCGAGCCATAGCCCGGCGCTATGCTTCTGAGATAGGTAAGGAGTACGAGGATCTGAATCTTATTATCTGCCACATGGGTGGAGGTATTTCTGTGGCTGCACACGAAAAGGGACGGGCCGTTGATGCAAACAATGCTCTTGACGGCGAGGGACCTTTCTCGCCGGAACGTGCAGGTTCACTTCCTGCTGCCGACTTGATTCGTCTCTGCTTCAGTGGAAAGTATAACGAGAAGCAGCTTCTTAAGCGCATTGCCGGTAAGGCAGGTCTTAATGCTCATCTTGGCACTAATGATGTGAAGGAGATTATCCGTCGCATAGAGGATTATGGTGACGAACATGCCCGGTTGATTCTCGATGCCATGATTTATCATGTGGCAAAGACTATCGCATCTGAGGCTGCTGTACTCTGTGGACAGATTGATGCCATACTGCTTACAGGTGGTTTGGCACGTAGCGAATATGTGGTAAGCCGCATCCGTAAGAGGGTGGGGTTCCTTGCTCCTATTCGCTGTTTCCCAGGTGAGGATGAGATGGAGGCTCTGGCACTTAATGCTCTTGCTGTTCTGCGTGGCAAGCGTAAGGCCAAAGAATATAAATAATAATATGATATTGGTATGAATATTGGAGACAAAGCGCCTGAGATACTAGGCAAGGACGAGCAGGGACGTGATATACGTCTGAGTGATTATAAAGGACGTAAGCTGGTGTTGTATTTCTATCCAAAGGACAATACCAGTGGCTGTACAGCCGAGGCTTGCAGTCTACGCGACCGTTACAATGAATTGCAAGGAGCTGGTTATGAGGTGGTAGGTGTTAGTAAGGATTCTGCTGCATCACACGTGAAGTTCAAGGAAAAATACGAGTTGCCTTTCCCTCTGATTGCCGATGTAGACCATACTTTGCTAGAGGCTATGGGTGCATGGGGTGAGAAGTCGATGTACGGCAAGAAGACTATGGGCACTATCCGCACAACTTTCGTTATCAACGAAGAGGGCATCATTGAAAAGATTTTCGCTGGTAAGCAGGTTAAAACCAAAGAACACGCCGACCAGATACTTACACTTTAGTTAGGTAAGCCTCTAATTTTAGTACTCTATATCGTCCTTCTGACAATCGAGGTTAGAATGGATATATAAGTTTCGCTTCTGATGTAGAAAACAATATGCAGTCTCTATAATCGCCAGGTCTTTTAGTAAACACAAACGATAAATAAATGGAACGATGAATAGTATAATAGAGAGTTTTTATAATAATTTGATAGCCGAGGATCGATATCAGATGATTCTTGATGGTCTGCAGGTGACGCTTATTATCACAATCTGCGCAGCATTATTAGGCACAATGCTGGGTGGACTGGTGTGCTGGATGCGTATGAACCACCGAGCATGGTTACGACAAATTGCCAAGGTGTATATCGACCTTATGCGTGGCACACCAGTGTTGGTGTTGCTTATGATTATGTATTATGTGGTGATGGCGCCGGTAGATGCTACGGGTATAGTGGTGGCCATTGTAACTTTTGCTCTGAACACCGCTGCCTACATCAGTGAGATGCTACGCACTGCCATTCAGGGCATAGATCGAGGTCAGACCGAAGCGGGACTTGCATTGGGCTTTACACAGCGGCAGACATTCTTCAGAATAATTATGCCACAGGTAATCAGGTCGGTTATGCCTGTATATCAGGGTGAGATTATAAGTCTGTTGAAGGGTACGAGTATCGTGGGCTATATAGCTGTGGCAGATATGACACGAGCTTCTGACCTGATACGCTCGCGAACTTTCGATGCTTTTTTCCCGCTCATTGTGACGGCCATAATTTATTTCTTTATGGCGTGGCTCATTGGAATGTTACTCCAAAGCCTTGTACAGCGTAAGCGAATGAAGACTATAGTTGCTGCTATGGCGCTGGCATTGCTTGGAGTTGCGGGAATGCTGTCGACCAATGAGACGGATGCTACAAATGTTAGCGACAATTCAACTGTTCCGCCAGTATTCAAGGCGCTTAGTGGAAAGAAAGTTGCTGTAATCATAGGCAGTATACAGGATATTGCTGTAACCGATATGGCTCCTGATGCTAACATATTGCGAATGACAAGTGAAACAGATCTGTTAGCAGCTTTAGAGAATGGTAAGGTTGATGTAGCAGGCAGTGAGAGCCTGACATTGGTATTCTGCAAAGAGCTGACGGCAAAGGTTGACTCTGTTAATTCTGAGCTCGCTCCGATTCCGATAGGAGCCTGTTTCAAATTGGAGAATACCGAATTGCAAAAGGACTTCAATAGTTTCCTGACAGACATACGTCGAGATGGAACCTATCAGAAGATATATGATCGTTGGCAGAAATCCGAAGATCCAGCGGCCATGGCCATCCCCCAGCAGCGAGGTACTGGGCGCATTCTGCGCGTAGCAACCTATCCGGCTATGCCTCCGTTAAATTTCATCTGTTCTGGAAAACTATCAGGTATGGAACCGGATCTTCTGACGGAGTGGGCCAATCGACGTAACTGGCAACTGGAGTTTCTTGTAATGGACTTTGCTGCGCAGATACCTGCAGTACAGACTGGTAAAGCTGATATGGCCATGGGAGCCATCAGTTGTACAGAAGAAAGACAGAAACAGGTGCTATTCTCCGATGGATATATGGATTCGCATATAGTGATGATTACGCGAAAAGGCGAAGCAGGTATACTTACCAATCCTTTGCAGTCGTCAGATACTGCTGAGGCTGACACTCCTTGGGGATGGATTGTGGCTGTACTTATTATTATTGGTGGATGTGTATGGCTGTTCATTCGCCGCAAGTCTTCTCACCCTCTCACCTCCTCACCTTCTTGGACAAGCCAAGCGGCCGCTCGACCTTTGGTCGCTTGCAAGGCAAGAAAGCCGAGCGCCGACTCTCCTATCATCCGCATCTCTGGCATGAAGAAGAGTTATGGTTCGTTTGATGTGTTGCGCGACATGAACCTTGATGTGCATAAGGGCGAGGTGATATCCATCATCGGTCCGTCGGGTACGGGAAAGAGCACGTTCCTGCGATGCCTGAATCTGCTTGAGCAGCCTACCAGTGGCAGCATTCTTATTGATGGGGAAGATATACTGAAGCCCGATGCCAATGTGCCTTTGCTGCGTCGCCGCATGGGCATGGTATTTCAGTCGTTCAATCTGTTCAACGGCATGTCGGTGCTCGATAATTTGTGCTTGGCACCTATGCTGCTTCTTGGTAAGAGTCGTGAGGATGCAGAAAAGCGAGCTCTCGAATTGTTGCAGATGGTGGGAATGGCCGAACGCGCAGAAGCCTTGCCAGATCAACTGTCTGGCGGACAGAAACAGCGTATAGCCATTGCCCGTGCGTTGGCCATGGATCCAGAGATACTGCTCTTTGATGAACCCACTTCGGCCCTTGATCCTACTATGGTGAACGAGGTGCTTGGTGTGATGACCCGTTTGGCACGCCAAGGCATGACGATGCTTGTGGTAACCCATGAGATGCGTTTTGCCCGTCAGGTTAGTAGCCGAGTACTCTTCTTCGCTGATGGTGTGGTATACGAGGACGGTACACCTGACCAACTCTTCGATAACCCGCAGCGTGAACGCACTAAGCAGTTCATCCAGCAGATACATGAGACGACGTTTATCATCGAGAGTGAGTACTTCGACTGGTTTGCAATGATGTCGCAGATGGAACAGTTCTGCCAGCAATACAACCTGTCGCGCCAGAGGACTACCAATGTGCTTCATGTGATAGACGAATCACTTGCAATCCTTGGTTCTGGCGGAAGGGTCATCAGCCCTAATACGGTTCTCACACTGGCGTATACAGAACGTGACGACTCTTTGCAATTGAGTATAAAGAGTCAGCAGGCCATCGGCAGCGATGCCTTCGATGCTGAACGTGATGATCTGGCCGTGACAATTCTGCGAAACTTCTGTCGAGATATAACTATAGACGGCAATAATCTCCGCATTGACATTAAATAAAATTAGGCCGCTTCTCGCCTAAAGGCTATACTCTCCGCTTTATAAGGTATAATGTGCCGTTGTTGGTGTGGCGCGATTGGAACTTGTACTCAGGACGGCGGAGATAGCTGCCTATTTTCTGGAATGCTGTGGTGTCTTCCTTGTAACCCTTGAAGTGCTTTTTCAATAGGGCTGACAGATCCTTCAGGCTGAGCCATTCGCCGTCTTCGTTGCTGCGAGGCTTGGCGATGAGGCTCATCAGCATCTCGCCCAGTCCGTTCAGTCGCTGGTAGGCCAGGTTGTGCTCCATCAGCGCACGCTCCTCGTCCTTCGACAACCAGTAGCGCTCGCCGTGTTGTATCTCGTACATCAGCTGGGCATAGAGTTGCTGGTGGTCAACGGGTGTCTCGAAGTCGATGTCGCCATCGATGCTCACACAGAGGAATCGTCGCGAACCTGATGGGTCGGTAAGTGGCGTCTGCTCGTTGGTAGTGCCGATAAACGAGGCATAGCGGCGGTTGGAGGTATAGGCCTTGCCGTAGGGTGGACGATACTTCAGGTCGGCTGTCGATACGAGATATTTCAGCACAATCTGCTGGCGCTGGGTAATCTTGTCGAACTCATCGAGGTTTATGAGGCCGAACGAGCTCAGTCCCAGGTTCAGGTCTTGTTCGTTCTTGAAGTTGATGCGGTCGTTGTAGTAATCCTGCAGTTCGCGAGGCAGGAGGATACGGCAGAAGCTCGACTTGCCGCAACCCTGGCGACCTATCAGTAGTGGCACCAGTGCATTACCCGTCAGCTGTCCCTTGCCCAGCCACATGGCCACCATCGATCGCATCCATATATTAAATAGGTGTGGAAACGCCTGCCACTGTGTGGGGATGCGATGGGCTAGGGGAGTGATGCGATCGCGACCGTCCCACTGGGGCAGATGCTCCAGAAAGTCGTTCATGGGGTCGTAGCGCTCAATGTCGTCGCTGTTCACGTAGCGGCGGATGTCCTTATCCCAGCACTTGATGCCCTGCTCCATTGCTCGCATCGTGATAGAGTTGCGGGCCTCCTCGGTGAGGTCCTGGAACGAGAATCCCACACCCGTTCTCATACGATATTCGGCCACCCCTCGCATCACGTTCTTTCGCAGTTCGTAGTTCGAGTTCAGAAACAGGTTGATTTTCATCGTGAGCAACGTTTCCTGTGGTATGTTCTTAGTGCGCTGAATACCCTTTCGCTGCATGTATTTCTCTACCAGTTCCTCGCGATAGGCATTCTCAAACACCTTCTTTACCAGTTCTTTTTCCTCCCAGAATGGTGTCTTCATCATCGCTTGGCGCATGGCCGGCCCCATCGATAGTCCCGTTTCCATGCAGTATTGTGCCAGTCGTGAGAGTGTGGCGTGGCGGCGCTCGTCTTTATCGGCTATGCCCACCGTGTCATCGTATGCCTTCGAGAGGTTGAACTCGAACACGGTGTGCATCTGCTGATAGCGTTCGATGCCATATTGCCCCTCAGTCTGCTCCAGTTGAGAGGTTGTGTGGGCGATGGCTTCGGTGGGTTTCTCGGCTTTGGCGTAGATGGGTGTAGCCATCGGATTGTACGTCAGTTCAGGGTCGTAACTCATGTAGCAGATACGCTGGGTGAGTGGTTCCAGCTTCTCGATGGTCACGCCCAACTGTCCGTTGTAGATGAGACGGGCACGCTCGTAGAGGTTTTCGTGAAAGAGTGTGATCTCAGCTTGATTTTCAGGAAGACTGCCTGAAAACAGTTCGCCGCGACATACAATCTTGACCGATCCGCCATCGGCGCCCACAAACGCCATCAGCGTCTGTGGCATCTCGCTGGCGCCACGACGCACTGCTGCAGCCTCGTCGTGACCCGTCAGGTTGTTCACCTCGAGTAGAACCAGTCCGTTGTATTGCTTGGTGATACGTTCGTGGTTGCGATGCTCCTGTTCGAGTGCGAAACAGATGCGAGGCAGGTTCTTGGTCCACTCGGGTAGTGAGTCGAGTGTGCCATCAGCATGACGACTCTTGAAGTCGGCCAATGGATACACATGCCGAAACTCGCTGACCTGTTCCTGATACTCGCCGCTTCGCATCATACTGGCCAACTCTTGTAACTCGCTGGTTCTCAGCGTTTCCTTGTTTCTATAGTTCTTGATGATAGTTACTTTTGGCATCATATATTTAGTTGTTTAAGAATTCTGTGCAAAGATACGAAAATCCCATGAAATGTGCAAGTGATTCTTTTAGAAATTTTTTCTTCAAAAATGGCTTTATCCGTCACTTTCTTAGTTAACATGTTAATAATGAGGTAGTTAACCGGTGACGGCTTGCCTTTTTAGCCGTCACCTTGCCGTCACTTTTGGGGGCTTTTTATCGGATTGTCCGTATATTTCAAAATTATTCAGATAGTAGTTTCAACACGTTTAATATAGTGGAACTATCAGTTCCATAGGAGGGAACTGACAGTTCCCTTGGGCGGAACTAGCAGTTCCACTTCGCGTTACTATTCACGAACTTATTGATAATCAGTGTGATAGCACAAATTAGGCACTCGTTATGGCGTGAATTTCTGTGATAATGATGGTAAAGTGACGACAAAGTGACGGCTCAGAAGGAAAGCTGTCACTATCTAACATACTGAAAACCAATAATATATATACCAAAGTGACGGCTTTAGCTACTTTTTATAAAATTTCTTTTTGAAAAATTTGCTTATATCACATTTTTTACATAACTTTGTCCCCATGAAACAAGAAAAGAATATGAAGACCCAGGAAGAAGTGTTCCGCGAGAAGGTGGATCACTACGAAGTATGCTTTATCGACCATTGCCCCCTTCGCGAGCAGTGTCTCCGTTGGCTTGTAGGCCAGTATGCCGACACCACTCGCGTGATGTTTAACACCATCAACCAGCGCAATCCCATGTATGGAAATGAGCATTGCGAGATGTACCGTCCCAATAAGCGTGCGATGATGAAACGTGGTTTCAAGAATATGTATCACGATATGCCCGGCTATATGGAGCGTCGAATCCGCTGGCAGCTTATTGCCAGTTTTGGGCGCCGTATATATTTCGAAATGCGCAAAGGCGATCGACTGATTACCCCAGCGCAGCAGCAAACCATCCTTAATGTCTGTCGTGCCAACGGCTGGCAAGGCCCCATCAACTACGATGGCGAACAAGAAGACTGGCTGTGGTAGGAGTATAGCGTGCCATCAATGATTTGTAATAAAAAGTGTGAAAATATTGCAAAAAAATCAGGGTTTATTAATTTTGTTTTATAGAAAATGACTAACTTTGCGAAACAAACTTTATAAAATCGTATAATTCTTATTAAATGAAATTTATATGAGTATCAGTAAAAATGTCATCAAACAGTGCCTGATTAGTAAGCAGCGCGAGGTAGATGAGGCGGTGATTGTGAACCGCCCCATAGACTTTGAAGAGAATGGCAATTATGTGATAGTTGGTGTGAGACATGCGGGTAAGTCGTACCTACTGTATCAGCGCGTGCGTCAGCTACAGGCAGCGGGAAAGGGATGGGACGAGATTCTGTTTGTGGACTTTGAGGATGAGCGTCTGGCGGAATTCCAGACGGAAGACTTCAACAGTCTGCTGGAGGCCCATCTAGAACTGTATGGTAAAAAGCCAGTGGTGTTTCTGGACGAGGTGCAGAACATTCCGCACTGGGATAAGTTCGTGCGAAGGTTGACTGATGCGAAATATAGGGTCTATGTGACTGGCAGCAATGCGAAGATGCTGAGCAAGGAGGTGGCAACTACGTTGGGCGGACGGTTCTTTATCTATGATGCATACCCATATTCATTCAAGGAATATCTGGCAGCGCAACAGGTGGAGCTTAGGGAGCATTGGGAGTATGACACGATTCAGAGAAGCGAAGTGAAGCGACATCTGAACGAGTACTTCTATTATGGTGGTCTGCCAGAGATATTGTCGTTTAAGAATAAAAGGGCTATGCTGTCGAGCCTGTATCAGAAGATTTATCTGGGCGACATCTGCGCTCGAAATAACATTAAGAATGACAGGGTGCTGAACATACTAATCAAGAAGATGGCAGAGAGCGTGAAGCAACCACTGTCGTATAATAGACTGAAGAACGTGATAGTGGCAACGGGATCACCCATCAGTGTGCCTACTACGATAGACTATGCGGATTACGCCTCTGACAGTTGGCTGATACTGCCCATGGAGAATGAGGTTGGGAAGCTGACGGAGAAGGAAATGCAGAAGAAATACTATTTCATTGACAACGGGTTGCTGAACCTGTTCTTGATGAATTCGGAGACTTCGTTGCTGGAGAACATGGTGGCGGTGGAGCTGTGCAGGCAGTTTGGCAAGAAGAATGTGTATTTTCTGAACGCGGAGAAGGAAATAGACTTCCTTGTGCCTGACGAGAAGCTGGCCATTCAGGTATCCTACAGCATCAAGGATGGGGCCACATACAGCAGGGAGGTGCCGCCACTAGTGAAGTATGCCAAGGCGCATGAGGACTGGAAGTGCCTGCTGATTACTTATGATGAGGAGGGCAGGGAAGAGGGAATACCCGTGGTGCCGGTGTGGAAGTGGCTGATGGAAGGGTGACTTCGAGGGAGGCTATTATGGACTTCATGGAGACAAATAATAGACTGCCATCGGAGTTCATGGACTCAGAAACTGGTGGAAGCACCAGCAGAAATTTGTGAATGTTGGACTTTTGAAGCCTGAGCGAGTAGCACTTTTCCCCAAGCTGTTGAAAACAAGAACCGACCCCATGATACGAACTTATTCATCATCGATAATTTCTTAGACGGAAAAGTGATCAGTAGAACCGCATTCTATGCTAAATTCCAAACATTGATTGATATTTAACTATATATTTAACATTTGAGGAGCTAAGCTTACCTTGTTACTCGTCCTATACACGTTCTCCGGGTTGTATTTTACTCGATCTCTAACCATTGCCACAAGGATATGTAGCATTTTGTTCTTGATGTTATTATGCGCCAGAAGAGGATGCTTGCCACGTTCTATGAGTCGCTGATAGTAACTGTGTACGTTCGCGTCAAACTTAATCGCAGCCAGTGCAGCTTGTGAAAGCAGTGACTTGATCATCCTGTTGGCAAAAGGACTGACCTGAGGCCTGCTGTTGACGCTGGTACCAGACTGTCGCCCGAATGGCGCTATGCCATAATAACAGGCAATCTTTCTTGAGTCCAGGTTAAACTTTTGGAAGTTGTCCGTATAGACCATCAGGCATGTTGCGTTCTGTACGCCAATACCGGGCATGGAGGTGATGATATCGAAGACTTCCCTGAGCTCGTCATCAGAGGCGATAATCTCCTTGATCTTCTCGTCGCACTTGGCGATGGCTTTGTTTACTTCAGTAATAAGATGTTTACTGGTAAAGGACATGAAAGCTCTGGCACCCGACTTCTCCTGTGTGAGCCGTTTCTCGTCTCTCCTGACCTGTAGTGCCACTTTCTGCCTGACAAGGCTGTGACGATAAAGGAAGACCTCTCTTAGACACGTCAGTGAGGTACTCTGAGGCTTGTGCAGTATCATCTTGTCATAGTTACGCATAGCGTATTCTGCAATGGCCCGCGAGTCTGCCTTGTCATTCTTCACACGCTGGATGCCTGCCGAGTGTTTAATCTTGTAGGCGCACTCCAGCCACATATCATAGCCCGAGGCATAAAGATAGTTACTCAGACCAATACTATAGCCACCTGTGTTCTCCCCGCAAAAGAGCCAGGTGTCTACTGTAAAGCTCTCTGCATGAGCCTTTACCCACTTTGCCAGACGACGGTAGCCCGATGTTTTGTTGTCAAACACTTCGTGCACACTTGGGGCACATTCCTTCAATCCCTCGGTCTGGATGAGGGTCGCGTCAAACTTTTCTTTGGAAAAATCGATGCCGATAAAGATTTTTTTCATACCTTTGCAACAGTTTAAAATGAAGGAATTGGCCAATAGTTGTCTGGTCTTGGACTCTAAATAGGCTATCATGCCGCTGGCATTCTATCTGGACTTTGCAACTAAGCAGGAAGGACTGAGACGGTTCATAGACTCTAAAGGACTGCAGACCCCGTGATAGTTTCCCTTTCCTGCCGGCCTCTTCCTCCTTCTGACAACAAAGGTAAGGATTTGGCCGTGATAAAGCAAATTCTTCACTGATATATTCTATCAGAGTGCAAAATTAGAGACCCCGTTGAATTCATATACATGCTGCTCAACCTTCCTTGCACCGTCGGACGAAAGCAATGTCTTTGATGCAATGCTGCTGCCTGCAATGCTCTGACCATAAGCAGGAGCAAGGAAGGCTGCCATCAGGATGTAAGTGAATATATGTCGAAATCTCATATCAGTCATTTTTGGGGAATTATTATTTTGAGTCCATTTTTGCTATGATTCCTAATTTAATTATATTTGCATCTTTGTTTGTATTCTATTTGTTCCGAAAAACGGTCAGTAGAACCGACCCTATGATCTGACATCACAAATTATATAGAAGGCTTCTGCTTTTCTAATATTGCTTTTACGAGTAATTCTGTAATACCATTTTCCCTGAGTTTGCTGAAATCTTTGATTCTACGATAGCATTCATACCAATGGTTTTCTTCAATGTCATAGAGGTTAAGATGAATCCAATCTTTCTTAATATCTATAAGAAATCCCGTAGATTCTATATATTCGTTTTCGGTTTCATCAGAAATTAAGGAAACAATAGTTCCTTTTTCTTTTGCGTCAAAAAGTATAGATTTCAACTTATTAGAATCGCTTATTATGATAATATCTTCCTTTGCGCTCTTTGATATCTCATTTGTATAAAGCAACCCAATCCTATCTAAATATGAACCACCACACCCGAAGGTCACAATATCTTTAATATCGTATTCTTCTTGACCACATTCTATGCCATCATCATTAATTTTTCTAAAGCATATTCTATCATTTATTATTGATTCAACATAACCAACTATTGCCTCTTCGTTTTTAATATCTGTCGAGTTTTGCACATCAACAAGTATCTTTTTATTCATAGTTCTATGGAAGAAATCACTACGAATGTCAGTTGATTCTAAGTGATATTTAGCGATTTCTATGCGATTTTCGTAGAGATAAGGGTATATGTTCAATTCTGGTTTGTAAACACAGATTTTCTCAATTGTGTCTATCGGGAAACATATAATACCATTATCAATATTATAATATGGATTAAATGAGCGTAGAATAATAGTATTCTCATTATATCCTATAAGATATGCATAAAATTCGTCTTTTACAATAGTATGATATAATGCTGGAATTTCATTTACCCATAAGTAATGCAAATGTTCGCTAACTTTACTTCCAGTGATAGTTTCCTCTTTTTTTGTCGTGAACTTATCCTTGTTGTTGATTACCTTTGTGAGATAATCAGTATTAGCACTATTTGTGTCAAAACTGACAATATCTGAAGTTCCAACTTGTATAATTGTATTTTCTTCGCCCTTGTCGTCATAAGCCAAAAAATCCAATAGATTATCTTTATATTTGATAATCTTTCCATAGTAAATATTGTCGTAAGAATCATCAATTGTGCGTAATCCGACA
>Ga0307462_100027_pt1 | contig 12580 bp, 26 predicted proteins | sample GoafecBaGen9Rep2_FD_203837 | JGI IMG/M metagenome (GOLD analysis project Ga0307462, IMG submission 203837) | Metatranscriptome of enriched fungal communities from goat fecal pellet, Isla Vista, California, United States - Bagasse, Gen9, Rep 2... ...
AAGAAGGTTCTCAAGACCTGGTCCAGAGCCTCTACCATTTTCCCCTCCTTCGTGGGCCATACCATTGCCGTCCATGACGGCCGCAAGCATGTTCCCGTTTATATCACCGAGGATATGATCGGCCACAAGCTCGGCGAGTTCGTTCCCACCAGAACCTTCAGAGGTCATTCCGGCAGCAAGACCTCCAATGCGAAGTAAGGAGGATATTGTAATGGAAGCAAAGGCAACTCTGAGATATCTCCGGATGTCCCCCCGCAAGGTCAAGATCCAGTGCGACATGATCCGCGGCAAGGACGTCAACACTGCATTGGCTTATATCATGAACACCCCGAAGGCAGCTTCCGAGCCCATGCTCAAGCTCCTCAACAGTGCGATCGCAAACGCGGAAAACAACCACGGTATGGACAAGGATAACCTCTACGTCTCCACCGCCGTTGCCAATCCCGGTCCCACGCTCAAGCGCGGTATGCCGAGAGCACAGGGCAGATTCAATCGTATTCTGAAGAGAACCACTCACATCACCATCGGTGTGAGCGAGAAGGCTTAAGCAGGAGGTTACTATGGGTCAGAAAGTTAATCCCCACGGATTGCGCGTCGGCGTGATCAAGGACTGGGACTCTCGTTGGTATGCCCGCGAAGATAAGGTGGGCGATCTGGTTGTAGAGGACTACAATATCCGTAAGTACCTCAAGAACAAGCTCTATTCCGCCGGCATTGCCAAGGTGGAGATCGAGCGCAGCAATGGCAACAATGCGAAGGTCAAAGTCAACATCCACTGCGCCCGTCCCGGCGTGGTGATCGGCAAGGGCGGCGCCGACATCGAGATCCTCCGCAAAGAGATCGAAAAGATGATCAACAAGTCCGTCAACATCAACATCATTGAGATCCGCAGCCCCGACCTCAATGCGCAGCTCGTGGCCGAGAACATCGCCGCGCAGCTCGAAAAGCGCATTTCGTTCCGCCGCGCGATGAAGAAGGCCATGCAGCAGGCCACCCGTCTGGGTGCCAAGGGCATCAAGTGCACCTGCTCCGGCCGTCTGGGCGGCGCCGAGATCGCCCGCAGCGAATCTTATCACGAGGGCACCATCCCTCTGCAGACCATCCGCGCCGACATCGAGTACGGCTTCGCCGAGGCGAACACCACCTACGGCAAGGTCGGCTGCAAGGTGTGGATCTACAAGGGCGAAGTGCTCAACACCACCCTGCGTCAGGCAGCTCCCGAGCCGCCCGCCAAGCGCGAGCGCCGCGGTGACCGCCGTGACCGCCGCGGTGGCGGCGACCGTCGTGACCGCCGTCCCTACGGCGACCGTGGCGGCGAGCGCCGTCCGTACAACCGTCAGGAAGGAGGCAACCGCTGATGTTAATGCCCAAGAGAGCCAAGTACCGCAAGGTGCACCGCGGCCGTATGACCGGCGCTGCTTCCCGCGGCAATAAGGTTGCTTACGGCGAATGGGGCATCCAGGCTGTGGAGCCCGGTTGGATCACCGGCAACCAGATCGAGGCTGCCCGTGTCGCCATGACAAGACATACCAAGCGCGGCGGCAAGGTCTGGATCAAGATTTTCCCGGATAAGCCCGTTTCTGCCAAGGCACTGGGTACCCGTATGGGTTCCGGTAAGGGCGCGCCCGATCATTGGGTCGCCGTCGTCAAGGCGCAGAAGGTCATGTTCGAGATCGGCGGCGTGGACGAGACCATCGCCCGCGAGGCCCTTCGTCTGGCCCAGCACAAGCTGCCCATCAAGACCAAGATCATCAAGCGCGAAGTCGTTGAGAATGGTGGTGAAGTATGATGAAGGCAAAGGAAATTAGAAATATGACCACCGAGGAGCTGGAGGCCAAGGTCGCCGAGCTCAAGAAGGACCTGTTCTTCCTTCGCATGCAGCATGCTACCAACCAGCTGGATAACCCGGTGAAGATCTCCGCTGTCAAGAAGGACATTGCCCGCATCAAGACCATTATCCGTGAGAAGCAGACCGAAATCTGAGGAGGAAACGTAAATGAGTGAAAATACCAGAGCTTTCCGCAAAACCAGAGTTGGTCAGGTCGTCTCCGATAAGATGGACAAGACCATCGTGGTTGCGGTGCAGGACAGCGTGCAGCATCCGCTGTATAAAAAGATCGTGAAAAGAACCTACAAGCTGAAGGCCCACGACGAGAAGAACGAGTGCGGCATCGGCGATACCGTGAAGGTGATGGAGTGCCGTCCCCTGTCCAAGGACAAGAGATGGAGACTCGTGGAAGTCATCGAAAAAGCGAAGTAAGGAGGTCGGACAACTATGATTCAAAGTGAAAGCCATCTGAAAGTTGCCGACAACACCGGCGCTAAGGAAATCAAGTGCATCCGCGTGCTCGGCGGTTCGCGGCGCAAGTTCGGCAACATCGGCGACGTCATCGTTGCCTCCGTGCGCAAGGCTGCTCCCGGCGGCACCGCCAAGAAGGGCGAGGTCGTCCGTGCTGTGATCGTCCGCACCAAGAAGGGCGTTCGCCGCGGCGACGGCACCTATGTCCGCTTCGACGAGAACGCTGCCGTCCTGATCAAGGACGACAAGAACCCCAGAGGCACCCGTATCTTCGGGCCGGTCGCAAGAGAGCTCCGCGATAAGGATTTCGTGAAGATCTGCTCCCTGGCTCCGGAAACTGTGTAAGGGGGACGCAATATGAATATCAGAACCAATGATACCGTGATTGTCCTGTCCGGCAAGGACAAGGGCAGAAAGGGCAAGATCCTCAAGGCCATGCCCAAGGAAAACAAGGTCATCGTGGAAGGCATCAACGTGGCCACCTGCCACACCAAGCCCCGCAAGCAGGGCGATGTGGGCGGCATTATCCACAAGGAGATCCCCATCCGCGCCGACAAGGTCATGCTGGTTTGCCCGAAGTGCGGCGAGCCCACCCGCGTGGGTCACAAGCTGGTCTTCAGCGACCGCAAGAACAAAGACGTTTCCAACCGCGCCTGCAAAAAGTGCGGCGAGACATTCTGAGAGAGGAGGAGCTGAATTATGGCAAGACTGAATGACAAGTACAAGGCTGAGATCGCTCCTGCTCTGATGGAGAAGTTCCAGTACAAGAGCGTTATGCAGATCCCCAAGGTCGACAAGGTCATCGTGAACGTCGGCTGCGGCGAGAGCAAGAACAACGCCAAGGAGATCGAGGAGATCTGCAAGCAGGTCGCCCAGATCACCGGCCAGAAGCCCATCACCACCAAGGCGAGAAAGTCCGTTGCGAACTTCAAGGTTCGTGAGGGCGAGACCGTCGGCGTCAAGGTGACGCTGCGCGGCGACAAGATGTGGGAGTTCCTGGACCGCACCTTCAATGTGGCGCTGCCCCGTGTCCGCGACTTCCGCGGCATCAACCCCAACGCCTTCGACGGCCGTGGCAACTATGCCTTCGGCCTGAAGGAACAGCTGATCTTCCCTGAGATCGAGTACGACAAGATCGACAAGATTCGTGGTATGGATATCTGCATCTGCACCACCGCCGAGACCGATGAAGAAGCCAAGGAGCTTCTGAAGATGGTCGGCGCCCCGTTCTACGCTTGATTTGGAGGATTGAAGCTATGGCAAGAAAAGCAATGGTTTTGAAGCAGCAGAAAGACCCGAAGTTCTCTTCCCGTCATTACAACCGCTGCAAGATCTGCGGAAGACCCCACGCTTATCTGCGTGATTTCGGCGTTTGCCGTATCTGCTTCCGCGAGCTGGCTTATAAGGGCCAGATCCCCGGCGTGCGCAAGGCAAGCTGGTAAAAAAGCATCACGGACATCAGAAGTCAGAGGAAAATGGAACCGGTTCTCGGTTTACATTCCTCTGATACTCTGGCGTCTGAACGGATTTGTTCCGTAACTTCATAAAGGAGGAGTATCTAATGCAAATCACCGATCCCGTTGCAGATATGCTGACCAGAATCAGAAATGCAAACTCTGCAAAGCACGACAGCGTCGATGTGCCCGCTTCCAATCTGAAGAAGTCCATCGCTCAGATCCTGCTCGACGAGGGCTACATCAAGGCCTTCACCGTGGAGGACAACGGCACCCAGGGCATCATTCACATCACGCTCAAGTACCTTGGCAACAAGGAAAAGGTTATCACCGGCCTGCGCCGCGTTTCCAAGCCCGGCCTGCGCGTTTATGCCGGCGCTGACGAGCTGCCCCGCGTTCTCAAGGGCCTCGGCATCGCCATCGTATCCACGTCCCAAGGCGTCATGACCGATAAGGCAGCCCGCAAGCTGCACATCGGCGGCGAAGTCCTGGCGTTTGTATGGTAAGGAGGTAACAGTATGTCTAGAATCGGCAAAATGCCCATCACTGTACCTGCAGGCGTCAAGGTGGAGATCGACGAGAAGAACTTCGTCACTGTGACCGGCCCCAAGGGCACCCTGAGCGGCCAGCTCAACACTGAAATGGTCATCAAGCGCGACGGCGACACCATCACGGTGGAGCGTCCCAGCGACGACCGCATCCACAGAAGCCTGCACGGCCTGACCCGTACGCTGCTTGCGAACATGGTCAACGGCACCGACAAGGGCTTCAGCAAGGAACTCGAGGTCAACGGCGTCGGTTACCGTGCGGCCAAGGAAGGCAAGACCCTGGTCCTGAACCTGGGCTATTCCCATCCTGTCAAGGTTGACGAGATCGACGGCATCACCATCGACGTTCCCGCCCCCAACAAGATCGTCATCAGCGGCCCCGACAAGCAGAAGGTCGGCCAGTTCGCTGCTGAGGTCAGAGGGCTCAGACCCCCCGAGCCTTATAAGGGCAAGGGCATCAAATACGCTACCGAGGTCATTCGCCGCAAAGAAGGCAAGGCCGGCGGTAAGAAATAACAGGAGGTGTGCCTAAATGGTTAAGAAAATTGACAAGAACGCCCAGCGCCTGAAGCGCCATACCAGAGTTCGCGGCAAGATCTCCGGCACGCCCGAAAGACCTCGCCTGAACGTATTCCGCTCCAATGCTAACATCTACGCCCAGGTCATCGACGACGTCAACGGCGTCACCCTGGCCTCCGCGTCTACCCTGGATAAGTCCTTTGAGGGCGCCGCAGGCAACTGCGAGGCGGCCAAGAAGGTCGGTAAGCTCGTCGCCGAGCGTGCCCTGGACAAGGGCATCAAGACGGTCGTCTTCGACCGCGGCGGCTATATCTTCCACGGTCGTGTGGCTGCTCTCGCCGAGGGCGCCCGCGAAGGCGGACTCGAGTTTTAAGGCAGGGAGGAAGATACTATGGCTTACTACAACAACAGAGATCGTCAGCAGGAAGCTGCTCCCGAATTCATCGAAAAGGTTGTCTACCTGAACCGTGTTTCCAAGACCGTCAAGGGCGGCCGTGTCATGAAGTTCTCGGCGCTGGTCGTCGTGGGCGACGGCAAGGGCACCGTGGGCTACGGCCTGGGCAAGGCGTCGGAAGTTTCCGAAGCCATCCTCAAGGGCATCGCCGACGCGAAGAAGAACATGGTCAAGATCACCCTTTCCGGCACCACCATTCCCCATGAGGTCATCGGCGTCTACGGCGCGGGCAGCGTGCTGCTCAAGCCGGCGGCTGTCGGTACCGGCGTCATCGCCGGCGGCGCGGTCCGCGCTGTCATGGAAGCGGTCGGTATTTCCAACATCCGTACCAAGTGCCTTCGTTCCAACAATCCCCAGAACGTTGTCAAGGCGACCATGCAGGGCCTGATGTCTCTGCGCGACGCCACCGAGGTGGCCCGCGTGCGCGGCAAGAGCCCCGAAGAGATCGTCGGTTAAGGAGGGCTCGAAATGATGCTGAAAATCAAACTCGTCAAGAGCCTCAACGGCCGTCTGAAGAAGCATATCGCCACGGCCGAATCCCTGGGCCTGCGCCGCATCGGCCAGGTTACCGTCCAGCCCGATAACGATCAGACCCGCGGCAAGATCGCGAAGATCGGCTATCTGCTGGAAGTCACTGAAGTGGAATAAGGAGGCACACCATGGAATTACACGAACTTTCTCCCGTCTTTGGCTCCACCAAGGTCGGTAAGCGGAAGGGTCGTGGCTGCGGCACCGGCAACGGCAAGACCGCAGGCCGCGGCCACAAAGGCCAGAAGGCCCGTTCCGGCGGCAAGGTCCGCATCGGCTTCGAAGGCGGCCAGATGCCTCTGGCCCGCCGCGTTCCGAAGCGCGGCTTCAACAACATCTATGCCAAGCCCCTGACCGCTGTCAACGTCGCCGCCCTCAACGCATTTGACGACGGCGCTGTGGTCGATGCTCAGGCTCTCATCGAGAAGGGCATCATCCACGACTGCAAGTACGGCCTGAAGGTCCTGTCCAACGGCAAGCTCGAGAAGAAGCTCACCGTGAAGGCAGCCGCTTTCTCCGAATCTGCCAAGGCGAAGATCGAGCAGGCAGGTGGAAAGGCTGAGGTGGTGTAAGTGTTTACTACACTGCGAAATGCCTGGAAAATTCCCGAGCTGCGCAAAAAGCTGCTCTTCGTTCTGCTGATCCTTCTGATCTACCGCATCGGCAACGCGGTACCCGTACCTTACGTCAACGTTGAACTGCTGAATGAATACTTCAACGCCAACCTGTCCGATACCGTTCTGGGCCTGCTCAACGCCATGTCCGGCTCCGCTCTGTCCAGAGCCACCGTCCTGGCGCTGTCCATCCAGCCCTATATCAACGCATCCATCATTATCCAGCTTCTCACCGTTGCCATCCCCGCTCTGGAGCGCCTGAGCAAGGAGGGCGGCGAGGAGGGCCGCGAGAAGATCAATCGGATCACCCGTTACACCACGGTTGGTCTTGGCGTTATTCTTGGCATGAGCTACTACTTCATGCTCCGCAACTCCGATCCCAGCATGCTGACCACCACCAAGATCTGGCCCTACATGTTCGTCATTATCCTGGCGTTCACCGCCGGCTCTGCGTTCGTCATGTGGCTGGGCGAGCAGATCACGGAATTCGGCATCGGCAACGGCATCTCCATGATCCTGTTTGCCAACATCATTTCCCGCATCCCCTCCGGCGTCAGCACCATTTTCACCAACGTTGTGGCGGACCCCGCCCATACCTGGTACAAGTACCTGCTGATGCTGCTCGGCATGCTGGCTCTGATCATTCTGATCGTGTTCATCGACAACTCCGAGCGCCGTCTGCCCGTGCAGTATGCAAAGCGCGTTGTGGGCCGCAAGGTCTACGGCGGCCAGAACACCTATCTGCCCATCAAGGTCAACATGTCCGGTGTTCTGCCCATCATCTTCGCACAGTCCATCGCTTCCATGCCCGCCACGATCCATGCGTTCGTCAACGGCGACAAGACCAGTTGGGCTTACCGCAACATCTGGTCCAACACCAGCACGGTCTATGCGATCTGCTACTTCCTGCTTATCATCTTCTTCTCCTACTTCTATTCGTCGATCCAGTACAACCCCGTGGAGATCGCGAACAACATGAAGAAGAACGGCGGCTTCATTCCCGGCTTCCGTCCGGGCCGCCCGACCTCCGAGTTCATCGGCAAGGTCATCAATAAGATCACCATCTTCGGCGCGCTGTATCTGGCCGTTGTCGCCCTGCTGCCGATCATTACCGGCAACATCTTCAAGATCAATTCGCTGTCCATCGGCGGTACCTCCGTCATCATCGTGGTCGGCGTTGCGATCGAGACCATGGCGGCGATCGAGGCGCAGATGATGATGCGTCACTACAAGGGCTTCCTGGAATAATCCGGAGGAGAATCTATGAGACTGATCCTGTTGGGCGCACCCGGCGCCGGAAAAGGAACTCAGGCCGAGAGAATCAGCGAGAAGCTGGGCATCCCGACCATCTCCACCGGAAACATTCTGCGTGAAGCAATCAAAAATGGAACGCAGACAGGCCTCAAGGCCAAAGCGTTCATGGATCAGGGCCTGCTTGTTCCTGACGATGTCATCATCGGCATCGTCAGCGAACGGCTGGATCAGGAGGATTGCCGCGGCGGTTACATTCTCGACGGAATGCCCCGCACGATCCCCCAGGCGCAGGCCCTGGAAGATACCGGCATCCGGATCGACAGCGTGATCTCCATTGAGATCGACGACGCAATCATCGAGCCGAGAATGACCGGCCGCCGCGTCTGCTCCGGCTGCGGTTCGAGCTATCACATCAGCGCGAACCCGCCGAAGAATGAAGGCGTCTGCGACGTCTGCGGCGGACCCCTGGTGATCCGCAGGGACGATACCCCGGAAACGGTGCGGCATCGTCTGGAGGTGTTCCACCAGGAAACCGAGGCACTCAAGGGCTTCTACCAGAAGCTCGGCAAGCTCCGGCTTATCGAGGGAAATCAGCCCATTGAAGATGTGACTCGTGATATTATGACAGCTTTGGGTGTGTGAACATGATTCCTGTGAAAAGCCCAAAAGAGATCGAGATCATGCGCCGTGCCTGTGAAATTACCGCGGCAGCCCGTGCTTTGGCAGGGGAGATGGTAAGGCCTGGCGTCACAACCGCTCAGATCAATAAGGCAGTCCACGATTATATCGTGTCGCAGGGTGCAACGCCCACGTTCCTGAACTACGGCGGATTCCCCGCTAGCGCCTGCATCTCCGTCAACGATGTGGTCATCCACGGCATTCCCGGCAACCGGGTGCTGAAGGAGGGCGATGTCGTTTCGGTGGACGTCGGCGCCATGTGGAACGGGTTCACGGGCGATTGTGCCGGGACCTTCCCCTGCGGGAAGATCTCACCCACCGCACAAAAACTCATAGATGTCACCCGGCGCAGCTTCTTTGAGGGCGTGAAATTCGCACGTCAGGGATGCCGAGTCTCTGACATCGGACATGCGATCCAGTCGTATGTCGAGGCCAACGGCTTCTCCGTGGTCCGCAGCTTTGTGGGTCACGGTGTGGGCGCAAACCTGCATGAGGAACCGGAGGTCCCCAATTTCGGCACTCCCGGCAGAGGACCGAGGCTGATCCGCGGCATGACCCTCGCCATCGAACCGATGGTCAACGAGGGCGACTGCGAGGTGCGGGTCCTGCATGACCGCTGGACCACCGTCACCTGCGACGGTAAGCTGTCGGCCCACTATGAGAATACTGTGCTCGTTACAGACGGCGAGCCGGAAATCCTCACCGTCACTGAAAGACGCTGAGATGGAGCTGAACGTTTCGGATCTGGTCGTGTCCACGGCCGGCCGCGACAGGGGAGAACTGTTCTATGTGATCGGAACAGAAGGCGTGTACGCCCTGCTCGCGAACGGCAAGGACCGGACGCTGGAGCGTCCCAAGCGGAAGAAGCGCAAGCATCTTCTCCGCGTCGAACAGAATGAATCGGAGATCGTCCGGAAGCTCAAATCCGGCGATCAGGTACTCAATGCCCAATTACGAAAGGCTCTGGCGCGGGAGCGCCAAACCTTCCGCTCTCAAAACCAAGGAGGTTAAAAACTTGGCAAAAGACGACGTAATCGAACTTGAGGGCATCGTTACAGATGCACTGCCGAACGCGATGTTCAAGGTCGACATCGGCAATGGACACACGATTCTGGCGCATATTTCCGGCAAGCTGAGAATGAATTTTATCAAAATCTTGACCGGTGATAAGGTAAAAGTTCAGATCTCTCCCTATGATTTGACCATCGGCCGGATCATCTGGAGAAACAAGTAATCAGAGAACATCTGCTCAAATGGAGGTTAAACAGTATGAAAGTTAGACCGTCCGTGAAGCCCATGTGCGAAAAATGCAAGGTCATCAAGCGCAAGGGCCGCGTTATGGTAATTTGCGAAAATCCCAAGCATAAGCAGAGACAAGGCTAATAGGAGGTGCTTTAAGAAACATGGCACGTATTGCTGGTATCGACCTGCCCCGTGATAAAAGAATTGAAATCGGCCTGACCTATATCTATGGCATCGGCCGTAAGAGCGCGAGCGACATCCTGGCTGCCGCCGGCGTCAACCCCGACACCCGCGTGAAGGACCTGACCGAGGCCGACGAAGCTGCGCTTCGTGACGTCATCGACCGGAACTACACCATCGAGGGCGATCTGCGCCGCGAGGTCGCGATGAACATCAAGCGCCTCACCGAGATCGGCTGCTATCGTGGCGTCCGCCACAGAAGAGGCCTTCCGGTCCGCGGTCAGCGCACCAAGACCAACGCCCGCACCCGCAAGGGTCCGAAGAAGACCATTGCGAATAAGAAGAAGTAAGGGAGGGATATGAGATGGCAAAAGCGAATGCGAAAAAGGTAATCAAGCGCCGCAGAGAGCGCAAGAACATCGAAAAGGGTGCCGCCCATATCCGTGCTTCCTTTAACAACACCATGGTCACCATTACCGACCTCAACGGCAATGCGCTGAGCTGGGCCTCCTCCGGCGGCCTCGGCTTCCGCGGCAGCAGAAAGTCCACCCCGTACGCCGCACAGATGTGCGCAGAGACGGCGGCCAAGGCTGCCATCGATAACTGCGGCCTCAAGACGGTCGAGGTTTTCGTCAAGGGCCCCGGTCAGGGACGTGAAGCCGCCATCCGTGCGCTGCAGTCCGCCGGCCTGGAAGTCGTTATGATCAAGGACGTCACGCCCATTCCTCACAATGGCTGCCGTCCCCCCAAGCGCCGTCGCGTTTAATCTAGCAAGGAGGATAATTCAGTTATGGCAAAGAATACTCAGCCTGTTCTTAAGCGCTGCAGAACTCTGGGCGTGTCTCCCGGGGCCATGGGTTACTCCAAGGAATCCAACAAGCATCCCGGCGGCCAGAGAAGAGCGAAGAAATCCGAATATGCGATGCAGCTGACGGAAAAGCAGAAGGTCAAGTTCGTCTATGGCATTCTGGAAAAGCAGTTCCGCGGTTACTACGAGAAGGCTGCCCGCGCCGAGGGCAACACCGGTGAGGTCCTTCTGAGCCTCATCGAGCGCCGCCTGGACAACGTCGTGTACCGTCTGGGCTTCGCCTCCACCCGCCGCGAAGCGCGCCAGCTCGTCAACCACGGTCATTACACCGTCAACGGCAAGCGCGTCAACATCCCCTCCTATATGGTTCGTGTGGGCGACGTGATCGCTGTTTGCGAGAAGAGCTGCTCCAACAACCGCTTTAAGAAGATGAAGGAGGACAACGCCTTCGTGACCGCTCCCAAGTGGCTCGACCGCGATACCAACACCCTGCAGGGCAAGGTCATCGGCCTGCCCGCCAAGGAGGATATCGACTTCGAGATCGCCGAGCATCTGATCGTCGAGTTGTACTCCAAATAAAGTTAGACCCTCGTTTATTGGAAAGCTGACATTGGCTACGAAGCGCGTGCTTCGTAAGATTGTAAGGAGGGTATTTGATGATTGAAATTGAAAAGCGGCGAATTGAATGTTTTGACTCTCCGGAGAACAGCGCCTATGGAAAATATGTGGTAGAGCCCCTGGAGCGCGGCTACGGCACGACCCTCGGCAACTCCCTCAGACGGATCCTGCTTTCGTCTCTGCCCGGCACTGCGGCGACCTCCATCAAGATCGCCGGCGTGCAGCATGAGTTCTCGACCATCCCCGGCGTTCGTGAGGACGTGACGGAGATCGTCCTGAATGTCAAGAAGCTGATCACCCGGCTGCACTGCGAAGGCACCAAGACCGTCTATATCGACGCCGCGGGCGAATGCGAAGTCACCGCGGGCGACATCAAAGCCGACGGCGAGGTGGAGATCCTCAACCCGGAGCTGCATATCTGCTCTCTGGGCCCGGACGCCACCCTCAGCATGGAAATCACGCTGAGCCACGGACGCGGCTATGTCCCGGCTGACCGGAACAAGACCCCGTCCATGCCCATCGGCACCATTGCGGTCGATTCCATTTATACGCCTGTCTATAAGGTCAACTACACCGTGGAGAACACCCGTGTGGGCAACATGACCGACTACGACAAGCTGACGCTCGAGGTCTGGACAAACTCCACCATTTCTGCCAGAGACGCCGTGTCTCTGGGCGCCAAGATCCTGTGCGACCACCTGACCCTGTTCACCGACCTGAGCCAGGCCGTGTCCAGCAAGTCCATCGTGGTCGAGAAGGACGCGCCCAAGAAGTCCAGCGTTCTGGAGCTCACCATCGAGGAACTGGATCTTTCGGTCCGCAGCTTCAACTGCCTCAAGCGCGCCAACATCAACAACGTCGAGGATCTGATTTCCAGAACCGGCGAGGATATGATGAAGGTCCGCAATATGGGCCGCAAGTCCCTGGAAGAGGTGCAGAACAAGCTGGCGATGATGGGCCTCAGCCTGGCCAGCGATGACTCCGGCGCAAACAACAGTTAAGTTTTTACCTTGGAAGAAGGAGGATAACCGATATGTTCGGAACTCGCAAACTCGGCAAGACCAGCGATCAGAGAAAAGCGATGCTCCGCCAGCTCACCACCGATCTGCTGGCCTACGGCAAGCTTGAGACGACCTTCTACAGAGCCAAAGAGGTGCAGCCCGTGGTCGAGAAGATGATCACCCTGGGCAAGAAGGGCGACCTGGCTGCCTATCGCAGAGCTCTGGCCTACATCACCAAAGAGGATGTGGCGCAGAAGCTGTTCAAAGAGATCGCACCCGGCTATGCCGAGCGCAACGGCGGCTACACCAGAGTCGTCCGTATCGGCCCCCGCCGCGGCGACGCAGCGGAGATGGCCATCATCGAGCTCGTTTAATTGATGCAG
>Ga0307462_100029_pt1 | contig 11936 bp, 5 predicted proteins | sample GoafecBaGen9Rep2_FD_203837 | JGI IMG/M metagenome (GOLD analysis project Ga0307462, IMG submission 203837) | Metatranscriptome of enriched fungal communities from goat fecal pellet, Isla Vista, California, United States - Bagasse, Gen9, Rep 2... ...
CAGGACTAACAGGACTGATTATCCTAAAAGAAAAAGTCCTAATGTCCTTTAGTCCGTTGCTAAAAAAAATTAGAAACATAACAGAAAGGAGCAAAATATGAATTTCGAGAAGTTTACAATCAAAGCACAGGAGGCGGTTCAGGAGGCGGTGAACACCGCCCAGATGAACGGCCAGCAGGCGATAGAACCTGCACACATACTGAAAGGAGTTATCTCTAAGGCTAAGGACGTAACAACCTTCATCTTCCAGAAGCTGGGAGTCAACGCCCAACAAATAGAGATGCTCATCGATCAGGAGATACAGCATCTGCCCAAAGTTCAGGGCGCAGGTCAGCCTTATCTCTCTGGTGATAGTAATAATGTACTCGTGCGCGCGCAAGAGACAGCCCAGAAGCTTGGCGATGAGTTCGTATCCGTCGAGCCCATTCTGCTTGCCTTGCTCAGCGTCAACTCTACAGCATCGCGCATCATGAAGGATGCAGGCTGCACCGAAAAGGAGATGATGTCAGCCATCCAGGAGCTTCGTCAGGGTCAGAAGGTACAGTCGCAGAGTGCCGACGACAACTACCAGAGTCTTGAGAAGTTCGCCAAGAATCTTGTTGAGATGGCTCGTCAGGGCAAGCTCGACCCTGTCATCGGTCGTGATGACGAGATTCGTCGCGTACTGCAGATTCTCTCCCGCCGCACCAAGAACAACCCTATTCTTATAGGTGAGCCGGGTACTGGTAAGACGGCTATCGTTGAGGGACTGGCCGGTCGTATCGTTCGTGGCGATGTGCCCGAGAACCTTAAGGACAAGCAACTCTACTCGCTCGACATGGGCGCACTTGTCGCAGGTGCGAAATATAAAGGTGAGTTCGAGGAGCGTCTTAAGAGCGTCATCAACGAGGTTACTAAGAGCGACGGTCGCATCATCCTGTTCATCGACGAGATCCACACTTTGGTAGGTGCCGGCGGTGGCGAGGGTGCCATGGATGCAGCCAACATCCTCAAGCCTGCACTTGCACGTGGTGAACTGCGCGCCATTGGTGCCACCACTCTCAACGAGTATCAAAAATACTTTGAGAAGGACAAGGCTCTTGAGCGCCGATTCCAGACGGTGATGGTCGACGAGCCCGATGAACTCAGCGCCATCTCCATCCTTCGAGGACTGAAGGAGCGCTACGAGAACCACCATAAGGTACGTATCCAGGACGATGCATGTATCGCCGCAGTACAACTCTCCGAGCGTTATATCTCAGAGCGATTCCTGCCAGATAAGGCCATCGACCTGATGGACGAGGCCGCAGCCAAGCTGCGCATGGAGCGCGACTCTGTACCAGAGGAACTCGACGAGATCACCCGCCGACTGGCTCAGCTCGAGATTGAGCGCGAGGCCATCAAGCGCGAGGGCGATACTCAGAAGATTGCACAGTTGGATAAGGACATCGCCGAGCTTAAGGAGCAGGAGACCCAGTTCCGTGCTAAGTGGGAAGGCGAGCGCCAGCTCATCAACAAGATCCAGCAGGACAAGCAGGAGATTGAAAACCTCAAGTTGGAGGCCGAGCGTGCAGAGCGCGAGGGCGACTATGGTAAGGTGGCCGAGATACGCTACTCTAAGCTGAAGGCCCTTGAGGATGATATAGAAGTGAATAGTGAAAAGTTAAGAGTGAATAGTGACAGTAATCGTTTGGTGCGCGAGGAGGTTACTGCCGATGATATTGCTGAGGTGGTATCTCGCTGGACGGGCATCCCTGTAACCCGCATGATGCAGAGCGAGCGCGAAAAGCTGTTGCACCTCGAAGAGGAGCTTCACAAGCGTGTCATCGGTCAGGACGAGGCCATCACCGCAGTGTCTGATGCTGTTCGCCGCAGTCGTGCCGGTCTTCAGGATCCTAAGCGTCCTATCGCCAGCTTCATCTTCCTTGGCACCACTGGTGTTGGTAAGACAGAGCTCGCCAAGACACTGGCTGACTATTTGTTCAACGATGAGACGATGATGACGCGTATCGATATGAGTGAGTATCAGGAGAAGTACAGCGTAAGCCGACTCATTGGTGCGCCTCCGGGATACGTAGGCTATGATGAGGGCGGTCAGCTCACCGAGGCAGTACGCCGCAAGCCTTATTCGGTAGTACTGTTCGATGAGATTGAGAAGGCTCATCCTGATGTGTTCAACATCCTGTTGCAGGTGCTCGACGACGGTCGACTTACTGACAACAAGGGTCGTACGGCCAACTTCAAGAACACCATCATCATCATGACCTCTAACGCCACCCACGAGCAGCTCAGAGCCACCATGCGTCCGGAGTTTCTGAACCGTATCGATGAGATCATCACCTTCACTCCGCTCACCAAGGACCAGATTGCCGATGTAGTGAAGTTGCAGATGAAGAAGGTCACCGATATGCTTGCACCTCAGGGCATCACCTTGGAGTGTACCCCCGAGGCCATCAGCTACCTGGCCGAACAGGGTTACGATCCCGAGTTTGGTGCCCGCCCGGTAAAGCGTGCCATCCAGCAGTTCGTACTCAACGACCTTTCAAAGAAACTCTTGGCAGATGAAGTTGATCGCACCAAACCGATCATCATCGATAGCTTCGGCGATAGTTTAGTTTTTAGAAATTAGTTTTCCGTTATGTATATATAAGCCTTTACGCGTAGGCTCTTTGTATAAGCGGCGACCTTGGATATCATACCAACGGTCGTCGTTTTTTTGTGTGTTTTCAATGGCTCTGATACCGGTACTACCTTTCATAAAGTCGAACGAAACGGTACCATCCGCAGCCACCTTGATGTTTGTTATCGACTTACCCATCAGCTTTATCCCCTCGGCATTCTCATGTAGCAGAACAGAGGCAGGCGACGAAGTGTCGGTCAGCATATCGTTCAGCACCTGCGTGTCGGGGTTAGTATATGGATAAGGCGATGTGCTTAGGAACTTGCTTCGCATAAGACCATCCATGGTATACTTGGTATAATCACCACCACCGTTAGTTGGATCCCATGTTATATAGTCCTTTCCATCAGCATGAAACACATCATAGCGGAAATAACTATCAGAGATGTTAACATTATTGTTTGCCCAACTCGGCAGAGAGTAGTCCACATGAGTAATCAGCAGTCCGCTACCGGGACAGCCATAGTCCCACCCTACCTGCTGACGATTCTCCAACAGATAGTACTCATTTTCATTTCCTGAGTTGCGTATAATATAGGTTTTACCCCCAGCACCCAGTGGTTTCATTCCTGTAATAGTGGTAGGTTCTGTCAGTTCCTCAGGCTCATCCCATTTCATATAGATCCTCTCCATGGCCGTGAGGTTAGGCGGGCACCATCCTCTATTAATATAGTCACCGCCGTCCATGATATCCCATTCGTCGGCAACAGAGAAAATAGTGGCAGAACCCAAGGGATAGATGTCAGGCAGACCCAAGCAATGACAGAACTCATGGCCTATCACGCCGAAACCGCCTATTGAGCCGTCGTTCCAAAACTCACAGGCAACAGAATAGTAATAGGTATAAACACCACCTGGAAATTTATCATCAAGATCACCAGAACTTGGCCAGATATACCCTTCTGTCTGATTTCCCGAGTAGCTGGCTGCAATAAACAGCACCTGGTTTATCTTGCCATCTCCATCCCAGTCGTAGATAGAGAAATCAGTTGTTTCTGTCTGGCATAGTTTTTTTACAGCACTTCTAATAGCATCTTCGCCATAATAAGGGGCCTTATGTCCACCGGCAGTAGTACTAACCTTGAAAGGCCCGTAGATATCAAACTGCAGGTTAAGACGCCCACCCGACTGATCACGGAAATAGTCGGCAGCGCACCCTGTTCCGGCTCCCTCGTTAAAGCCTGGCTCATTAAAGTATCGATTATAATACTCTTTGGGATTCTCCATCGAGAAGTCAGCATCGCTGAACGAGATGAGCACCACTGGCTGACGATACGTCATCTGAGGATCGAAATCCATAGGCAATGGCAGCTTATATGAACTGCCGCGGGTTATTGCCTTTGCATTAGTGCGAATACATGACATACGTTGCTGAGCGCTGGCTGTGGTTACCACAGCCAGCCCCAACAACACGTATATCATCAATCGCTTCAAATTATTATATTTTTACATTTTTTAATTTTTACATTTTGCATGGAGTCCAAGGCTTCAGGGTCTTGAAGAAGTCATTACCCTTGTCATCCACGAGGATGAATGCGGGGAAGTCCTCAACCTCAATCTTCCATACAGCCTCCATACCCAGCTCTGGGTACTCTACGCACTCGATGCTCTTGATGCTGCTCTTTGAGAGTACAGCAGCCACGCCACCGATGGTTCCCAGATAGAAACCGCCATGCTTCTTACAAGCCTCGGTAACTACGTCTGAACGGTTACCCTTGGCAATCATCACGAGCGATGCACCGTTAGCCTGGAACTCGTCAACATATGGGTCCATACGGTTAGCTGTTGTTGGTCCCATCGATCCGCAAGGATATCCCTCTGGAGTCTTAGCTGGTCCAGCATACAGCACTGGGTACTTCTTGAAGTAGTCGGGCATACCCTCACCGGCATCCAGACGAGCCTTCAGCTTAGCGTGAGCGATGTCACGAGCCACGATGATGGTACCCTTCAGGTTCACACGGGTAGAAACAGGATACTTAGAGAGCTCCTTACGTACAGCATCGATACCCTCATTCAGGTCTATCTCGATACCCTTGCCACCCTCGCCTGGCTTGCGCAGCTCCTCAGGGATAAGCTCTGTTGGGTTGCTGTCCATCTTCTCCAGCCAGATACCGTCGGCATTGATCTTAGCCTTGATATTTCTATCAGCCGAGCAAGATACACCCATACCGATAGGACAGCTAGCACCGTGACGTGGCAGACGGATCACACGGATGTCGTGTGCCAGATACTTACCACCGAACTGTGCACCAAGTCCTATTTTCTGAGCCTCCTTAATAAGCTTCTGCTCCAGGTCGATATCGCGGAAAGCACGACCGGTCTCGTCACCAGTTGTTGGCAGACCGTCGTAGAACTTGATTGAAGCCAGCTTCACTGTCAGCAGGTTCTTCTCAGCCGATGTACCACCGATAACGAATGCGATGTGGTATGGAGGACAAGCTGCTGTACCCAGACTCTTCATCTTCTCTACCAGGAATGGGATGAGTGTACCCTCGTTCTGGATGGTAGCCTTGGTCATAGGATAGAAGTAGGTCTTGTTGGCCGAGCCACCACCCTTAGCTACCATCACGAACTTATACTCAGCACCCTCTGTTGCCTCGATGTCGATCTGTGCAGGCAGGTTACAACGGGTGTTCACCTCGTCGTACATGTTCAGAGGAGCGTTCTGCGAATAGCGCAGGTTGTCCTGAGTAAAGGTGTTGAACACACCCAGGCTCAGAGCCTCTTCATCCTCGAAACCGGTCCATATCTGCTGACCCTTCTCACCGTGGATGATAGCGGTACCAGTGTCCTGACAGAAAGGTAGGATACCCTTGCAAGCCACCTCTGCATTGCGCAGGAACTGCAGTGCCACATACTTATCATTCTCACTGGCCTCTGGGTCGGTCAGTATCTTAGCAACCTGTTCGTTGTGCTCTCTACGCAGCATGAACTCCACATCGTGGAATGCCTGCTGGGCCAAAAGGGTCAGGGCCTCTTTAGAGACCTTTACGATTGTCTTACCTTCAAACTCGGCGGTTGTCACGCCTTCCTTCGACAACAGACGGTACTCCGTCTTGTCCTCGCCCACCTGGAACATGGGCGCATACTTAAATTCAACAGTTTTAGCCATAAATGTAATTTCTTGTTTTGGCAACGGACTACACGACTTAAAGGACTTTTTTTCATAGGATGAATCAGTCCTGTTAGTCCTGTTGTCCGTTGCTGAATTTATATTAATATCCAAATATTTCTTCAAGTGTGAGGCGCTTGATGGGGCCCAAGTTCTCCAGATACTTCATATCCAGTTCCTTCTCATCACCCAGGATGATGTAGCGGTAGGCCTTGTTGGCCATGTTGTTCTTCTCGAAGTTCACGATATCCTTCAGCTGAACCTTATCCAGGTTCTTGTAGATAAGCTCGTTGGTGCTGATGTTCAGACCCAGCTTCTGGGCTGCGAGATATGAGTAGATAACAGCACTCTTTGTGGTACGGGCACTTGCCAAGCGCTTTGTCACAGCATCCTTTGCAATCTGGAATGCAGTCTCACTGGCAGGCATCTCGTTCAGGATATCGTGGAAGTGCGAGATACAGTCAACCATCTTATCGTTCTGAGTGATGATATGAGTGAAATAGTACTCCTTACGATCTTTTTCACTTGGACTATAGTATCTTGCATAAGCATTGTAAGCCAGTCCGCGAGCCTCACGCATCTCCTGGAACACGATACCGTTCATACCGCCGCCATAGTACTCGTTGAATACCTCCTGTACAGCAGCCTCGTCGGGATTCCATGTGCGACCCTCGTTGTGGTACATTCTCATGTAGATGTTCTTTGCATCGTAAGGTGCAATAACAACCTGGTTCTCTGTAGCCTTCTGCTCAACAAATGGCTCACCCTGTGATACAGGCATCAGGTACTTAGGAGTCTTGTGCTCCTTTGAGAGCAGGTTCGAGAGCTCCTTCTCGCTCATTGGTCCGTAGTACAGCACCTTGTGCTCCTTGGTGCTCAGGTTACCCAGCAGGTTAAGCAGCTCCTGTGGGTCAGCCTCGCGCAACTGCTTCTCTGTCATGTCGTCACGACGCAGGTTGTGAGGACCGTAAACATTGTAATAATACAGATAGTCGAAGCATGTGCGCTGATCCTTCTTGCTGTCGTCACGCGCCTTCAGCATCAGGTCAACAAACTGTGCATACGACTCCTTGTCGGCCTTGGCATTGTGCAGCACATCCTCCATCAGCTTCAGGGCTGCAGGCATGTTCTCGCTCAGACCTGAGAGTGAGATGTTCAGGTTGTCGCCATTCACGTTCACGCTGTAGTTACAAGCCAGCTTATAGAACTGCTGCTTAATCTCCTGAGCCGAGAGCTTGTCGGTACCCACATAGTCCAGATAGTTGCTAGCCATGTCATAACGGTTGTCGTCCTCATGACCGAACTCATAGCGGAACACAAGGTTAAACAGTCCGTCGTCAACGTTCTTCTTATAATAAAGAGGCAGCTTCTTCTTTGTCTGTGTGATGGTGAGATCCTTGCTGTAGTCAACGAATACAGGCTGGATAGGCTCAACCTCAGTCTCCTGGATAGCCTTTACAAAAGCGCTCTTCTGGTCGCGGTTGGCCTGGATAGGAGTGATGGCAGGCTTGTCGATCTTCTTCTGCAAGGTGTCAACACCCTGAACCTTGAAGATGGTAGCATAGCCGTTTGTGAAGAATCGGTTGGCAAAGTCCACAATCTGCTGCTTTGTCAACTTCGAAATGCGGTTCAGGTAACCAACCTCCTGCTCCCACGATGTGCCATTGATAAAGGCATTCATGAACTGGTTTGTACGCCAGCGGTTGTTCTCCATTGCGCGCTGGTAGTTCAGTTTCTTATTGTTCACTACCGATGGCAGCAGGTCGTCAGAGAAGTTACCCTTCTTCAGATTCTCAATCTCAGCCATCATCAGGTCGCGAACCTCTTTTAATGACTGGTTTGGCTTTGGCTGTCCCATCAGTACGAATGATGAGTAGTCCTGCTGGTCCTGCATACCTGCACCTGCACCCTGCACCTTCATTGTCTGGTTCAGGTTCAGGTCAAAGATACCTGCACGTCCGTTGCTCAGCATATCGCCGATCACGTCGAGAGTGTCGCACTGCAGGTCAGAGGCCTTGTTAGCTAACCATGCCACCCATACCTGCTCAGCCTGCTTACCTATGATGGTTGTATCGCTAGGAGCAGTAAGTTTTCGCTGTGCTGGGAACATAGGCTGACGAACATCAGCACCTGGCTTCCATCCGCTGAAGTACTTGTCGATGATAGCTATAGTCTTGTCGGGATCAAAGTCACCAGCCATACAAATAGCCACGTTGTTAGGCACGTACCACTTATTAAAATAGTTCTTGATGTTTGTTATCGATGGGTTCTTCAGGTGCTCCTGAGTACCGATAGTTGTCTGTGTACCATAAGGGTGAGTAGGTGTAAGCTTCTTGCCGATAGCATTCCATACCTTATCATTGTCATCAGTAAGATAGATGTTATACTCCTCGTACACAGCCTCCAGCTCAGTGTGGAAACCACGGATAACCATGTTCTGGAAACGGTCGGCCTGGATCTTAGCCCAGTTCTCGATCTCGTTCGATGGGATATCCTCAACATAGCATGTCACGTCGTTGCTTGTGAATGCGTTAGTACCCTGAGCACCGATGGCAGCCATCAGCTTGTCGTACTCATTGGGAATGAAGTACTGTGCAGCCACCTGACTCACTGAGTCAATCTCGTGGTAAGCCTTTTTACGGGCCTCTGGGTCGGTAAGTTTACGGTAAGCCTCGTAGCGCTGCTCAATCTCGTCGAGCAATGGTTTCTCAGCAGCAGGGTTGTTAGTACCAAACTGCTTTGTGCCCTTAAACATCAGGTGCTCCAGGTAGTGAGCCAATCCTGTTGTCTCTGCTGGGTCGTTCTTCGAACCAGTACGCACGGCTATATAAGTCTGGATACGGGGTTTCTCAGCGTTAACCGATAAATAAACTTTCAGACCATTATCCAGTGTGTAGATGCGGGTTTTCATCATATCCCCATCCACGGTCTGATACTTAAAGTCTTTCGCCTGCACGCCCAATCCAAGCATTGCCAGGCCCAAAATAACGAATAGTTTTTTCATTACAATTTTTACATTCTATAATTATTGCATTTTTGCATTTTTAAATTTTTACATTTTCCTCTAGTTTTCATAATCAATCTCATGGTCGAGCTTTGAGAGGAAGTCATCGTAAACATCCTGATCCACATCGCCCATCTGGAACTCCTTCTCTGCATCCTTGCGTATCTCTGCAATCCATGCTCTGCGAGCTTTTACATAGTCCTCGCGGATACGCTCACATGCTGCCTCGTCGAGCTCCTCCAACTGGTAGTAGTCCAGAATCATCTGGTAGCTCCAAGCCCAACGGTAGTCGCTGTAGTTGTTGTTAATCTCTGCAAAGCGGTCGAGCACCTGCTGGATATTGTCGATGGCACCGCTCTTAATGTCGTCAACCAGTCGCTGCTCCTCACTCTGAGGCAACAGCAGTCCGCTCATGTCAATCCACTTGCCCTGACCGACGGTACTTGCGGGACGTCCGATATATCCTTCCTTCTGGGCACGCTTCAGTACTGCACCCATATAGATACGCAGGGCGATGTCGTAGTACTTCAGGCCCTTGCGCAACGACGATGCGTTGATCACATACTCGTGGAAGTTGTATGTCGACACGTTATCACCCGAAGCCTCACGCAGAGCCTTCAGAATCTTTATTCCCTCAACAATCTCACCTACGGTGAAAGGCGACAGCCAGTCGAAGTTGATGATACTCTTTTTCGACTGCTTTGAGCGTTTGTCACGCTTTGGCCATTTCTTGATATCACGATACAGTCCCACTGTTGTGATGTTACGTCCTGGCACCAGATAGCAGTCGTCGCCATAAGCCATCAGATAGCTGAATGGCAGGTTTCTGGTATCAGGATGGTGCATCAGCTTACCGAAACAAACCGAGAAAGCACCGATGGTAGCAGGCATAAGGACATACGAGCCAGATGCGGTCTTTGTTCCTCGCTCCAGGGTGCCGAAGTGCATTGGTCCCATCTTATAAGCATGGTTCGAGAAGTTGGTGTTCGAACCAGCGTTATAGAACGAGAACTCACCGCCGATAAGCAGCGAGCTCTTATGGTGCGATGCCGAGAATGGACCGCAGAATGCAGCACATGCCTCACCATTGGCCATAAACGAGTTGGCGAAGAACAGACTTGCCTCGGCAGTAAATCCGTTTGTTATCTGACAGGCCTCACCCACAAAGCAGTCCTGCATCTTCACGCTGTTGTTGATAGAGCAACCGTCACAGATGATGGAGTTCTCGCAGATAACACCTGTTCCGATGAATACAGGAGCATCCATCGAGCTCATCACCGTACACTCACTCAGTCGTGCAGCACCGCTAATCTCGCAGTCGCCCTTGATGATGGTGTTGGTGATATCCTTGGCGTTGATGATCTTCACGTTGTTTCCGATGTAGCCGCGATCAGGACGTGATACACGCAACTCATCCTCAATCATCTGCTGCAGTGTCTGTCTCAGGTTCTTGTCGGTGTTATGTTTCACCATAAACGAGGCCAGCTGACTGTTCAGTTCGCGGAAGATAGTTACGTTTCCATCGCCCATCTCGTTGAGCACCGATATTACCGAACCCTCGCCGTATGTGGCGTCGTCGGTTGTCTCCAGGGTGCAGATGTTCGAGATATAACAGTCGTTACCTATGGTGTAGTTGTTGATATAGTTTCCAATCTTCTCAATCAGGCAGTCGTTACCCACTGTAACGTTTCTCAGTGTGGCATCGTTGATACCCGAATGCTTAACAAAACCTTTGCTCACTTCCACCATCTTGTCGAAAGATCCTAAGCGGATGTCGCCATAGAAAATCACACGATGGAAATTGTACGGTTTAAAGTTTTCGTCGACTAATACACGCTGCCAGTCCTCAGCCCAGCAAACGTTGTTCTCCAAAACATCAATCTCGCTTTGGGTTAGTTGTCTGTAATTACTCATAATCTTGATATAAAAAATCGTTATATGGATATTTCTGAACATGGAGCTCGCGCACACGCTTATACAGCGTTTCACGTAACTCGTCTATATTCTCTTTCTGCCTTGCTGAAATGAACATACACTCCAAGTATTGTCTTGAACTCCCTGTCTCCCTGTCTCCTTGTCTCCCTAATTTCCCCATCCACGTTTTCTCGAGATCCTGGAGCGAGATATTCTCCTTTTTCGGGGCTGTCAGGTCATCCTCATCCTGCGGAGTCCATGTGTAGGCATCAATCTTGTTGAATACCAGCATTGCAGGCTTGTCGGCACAGCCCAACTCCTTCAGAGTCTCCTCAACCACACGTATCTGGTCCTCAAAATCGGGGTGACTGATATCCACCACATGCACCAGCAGATCGGCCTCGCGCACCTCGTCGAGTGTGCTCTTGAAGCTCTCCACCAGGTCTGATGGCAGCTTGCGGATGAATCCTACTGTATCGGCCAACAGGAATGGCAGGTTGTCGATGGTCATCTTTCTCACTGTGGTGTCGAGTGTGGCAAACAGTTTGTTCTCGGCAAACACCTCACTCTTGGCCAGCAGGTTCATCATCGTCGACTTTCCCACGTTGGTATATCCCACCAGGGCCACACGAATCAGTCGTCCGCGGTTCTTACGCTGCGTTGTCTTCTGCTTGTCGATCTCGGCTAAGCGCTGCTTCAGCAGGGTTATGCGCTGCAGGATGATACGGCGGTCCATCTCAAGCTGAGTCTCACCAGGACCACGCAGTCCTACAGAACCCTTACCGCCACCAGAGCCTGATCCACCACCCTGTCGCTCAAGGTGCGTCCACAGTCTCTGCAGTCGTGGCAGCATATATCTGTGCTGTGCCAGCTCCACCTGAGCCTTAGCCTCGGCAGTCTGAGCGCGCATGGCGAAGATGTCGAGGATAAGCGATGTACGGTCGAGGATTTTCACTTGCAGCTCCTTCTCGATGTTTCGCATCTGCTTGGCGCTCAACTCGTCATCGAAGATCACCATACCCACTGGCTGTGGGGCGTTCGATTCATCGAGTAGTCCCTCGGCAAACAGCGATGCATCCTGCTCGTCCAGCCACTCGTCGTAGGCATCCTGACATTGCTTGATGTATTCCTTAATCTCCAGCAGCTTTCCGCTACCCACATATGTAGTCTGACTGGGTCCACCCACCTTCTGGGTGAATCGCTTAACCGTTACAGCTCCTGCCGTATCAGCCAGGAACTCCAACTCG
>Ga0307462_100032_pt1 | contig 11828 bp, 14 predicted proteins | sample GoafecBaGen9Rep2_FD_203837 | JGI IMG/M metagenome (GOLD analysis project Ga0307462, IMG submission 203837) | Metatranscriptome of enriched fungal communities from goat fecal pellet, Isla Vista, California, United States - Bagasse, Gen9, Rep 2... ...
CTAAAACAGACGGATTTTTATCCACAAATTGAGATGGTGGAGGATTAATGGTGGAAGATTGAGGATTAATGATTGTAACACTCAGGTGGTGTTCCATCATAGAGAACGGATATCCTATCACTCCATCTCAAATATTCCAACGGTCCATCAACGAATACCTATTTTACACCCTTGACCGGAATGTGTTATGTCGCGCCGACATTACCATATAGAATAGTATTATAACACGCTTCGCGTACGTCAGCAAGAAATTTTTGTCAATCCTTTTCGAAGACAGGCATATTATCTATCAAAAATTGACGAATTGCCTCTTCCTTCGGAAGTTGAAACATATATTTTCCTACATATATGTCATCAAGTCCTTCAGTTGAATATTTGACCAAAGTATCACTATAGTCCGTACAAAGAAGGAGACCAATTGGAGGATTATCTCCAGGTTGCATCATTTCATGACGATAAAAATTCTTATATGTATTGAGCTGAGAAGCATACTCATGACGGTAACGGTCTATCTTCAAGTCAATGATAACATGACAATGAAGTATACGATTATAAAAAATCAAGCGTCATAGGATCTCTAAAGATATACTTCAGATCCATTATCTCAGTCTCTTTTTGTATATAATTCTTTAGAGCATCTTTATTCTTTGAAAGAGCTGATCGTTCATAATAGAGACTAGAGATTTGATGATCAAGTTGTCGTTTCGACCAACAATATTGTATCAATTCATACTCATAAAATGATCTTTTCAACGAATCTTTGATTTCGCTCAGTATCTGAAGGCTTGAATAACTAATACAATGGAAAAGACGAGATGGCGAAACCATCCAAGACTCTCGAGATATTGCGACCATTGGTCGCAATATTGTAGAATCATCATTTTCAAGCATATAGGACATTGCAGTCAGAGACCCTAAACTTCTATCATTGAGAATATTTTGTCGTTGTCCACGAAAATAAGACAAGATTTCATCTTTTAGTTGTGGATAAACGCTGTAAAATAATCTATATTCATAAAGGCGTCTCCATTCCATGCCTTTGCGATTAATCTGCTTAGCTAATTTTTTAGGAGTTGTTCGCCATATTGAGCTCTATCTGCCCCGTTTTGCTCAGACTCTACAATATAGCATCCAATGAGCCAATTACGAGAAGTTAGCAAACAATTGACTGCATGAGCCGCCTGCTGACGAAGTGAATCATCCACAACGATGATTCTATCCACCAATTTATCAAATGTCAATTCTGATTGTCCTTCCATTTTTTTGCACGCTACTTGTTTATTTTATTTTTCTTTATAATATGATTATCAGATTTCATTTGTTTTACCCCAATGCCCCCTATAGAGTTTCATCGATTGCAATATCATCCACACCCATCATTGCCATCGATTGCCCAGGGTTAACACCCTGGGCAGGGGTGTGTCGCGTCTGCGACGCTGGTCCCCCAACTTTCAAGAAAGACCGATAGATACAAGACGTCTGCGACAACTGGATTTCTTGGACATGAATCATGAGGCAACTTAATATTCCTGTCTCATTAAAAATTCAGACAAATTGCGTATAATTTCACAGACTTTATGGCAATAAACTATCAACAAACGATTTGAATGAAGCACAACGATTAGAATTACGAAGACTCTCATAATCGTCTTTCGATAAACATGAAAGAAACGATAAATGATCTCCCTCATGCTTACCGTAATGTTCACCAATAGATTGTAATATTTTCTGTACTTTGTTATATGGATGGAACACTGTTGTCTCAAAGTCTGAATCATGATCAACCCCTGCATCGGCAAATGCTTCTGCAGGATCGCCTCCTTTGGAAATGATGAATTTATCTATCAAAGCCAACATCCAGGCTTCATATTCCATAATTGCAAAATGATAACGGATATCTACACCGTCAAATCTTAATTGAGACAAATGAGACTCTCGCATACTATCAATCAATTCAAAATCTATCGACTGGCTCAGACATAACTCTTTATAATCTTCACCAAACACATCGCGCAAACCTATTATAATTTCAAATCCTTGCGATATAAGATTAGGAATATCTCGCTTTAGCTTGGATAGGACCAAATTATCATTGTTTACATTAACAATCTGATAGAATGATTTTGAAGATTCCACATCTCCCTGAGACGGATAAGAGACAGATTCAAACACGTTTTTATTAAGGTTGATGCATAGAAATCCTATTTCAGAAGAATCATACCCTGAATATTTCATGAGTATGTCTGCAACAAACAACATTTCTGCTTTGCCCTCAACATAAACCGCGCACTTCATTTCTTCTACTCGTTCAAATAGCTATCTATAAAATCAGACGAGAAAAAATCAAAATTACTCAAACCTGTCATTCTAAACTTGCGAAACAGTTCTGGATTATTTTCTGAATTTATTGAAGTCACCTTTCCATTATTTCTACTCAGCACTTGCCAATCGGCAATATCCACCACATCCATCAAAAACGCATCATTCGAACTTGCGATCAACTGCAATCCATATTCTTTGCAATCATTAAAAATCATTTTTCCCAAGTCGACTGAACGACGATAATCCAAACCCTCACCTAAATCATCTATCAACAACAAACTAAGCTTCTTATCATGCTTTATAAAAAAGATAAAACACAACAGATACAAAGTACGAAACATACCATTAGACAATTGAGTATCCGCCAAAAGAACAGAGCGTTCTTTTAGCTGCACAAAACGGAGTGCGTTCCCAATTTCTATGACTTTTATTTCCGCTATATTGTAACCTAGAATTTTAGCAAGAGAAATGACCTTTTTTTTCTCTCCCTCTGAAAGAGAATCCACAAGATTGCTAAAAGAATATCGATTTGCAACCTTACCTATTCCAAAAGAAGAATTGCTGATACCCGAACAAGACACCATGACAACCCCTTCTGCCCACTCCATTAATTTTTCTATATCTGGATAGAGCGACTTGTCTCGTCTGACCTGAACAATCAATTTATCAGAAGGAGGATCTACAGAAGTATTTTTGTACTTTGCAGTAAGCTTAGTACGATTAATCAATATGTCTCCATTAACAACAAGACTCTCCTTCTCTACCACATCTTTAGTTATCTTGAAACTATATGTCATAGTCCAAGATTTGTCTTCTTTGGAGCCGAATTTTAGTTCCGTTTCAAAAGATTGATCAGTCTTTAAATCGTTATTCTGAAGAAACTGGGCCACATTTCGGATTGCACGTATAGAGCGAGTCTTGCCTGTCGCATTTCTACCTACAAACAAGTTTACAGGTTTTAAGGGAGCCAAATCTTTCAGTTCCCAACCAGTTTCTTTATATTCAAACGACGTTAATATCATACAAGCTTAGCTAGTCTAGCCTTATTAAATATCAATAAAATATTGTTTTATAATCCGTGCAAATATAGCATTTTCTACACGATAAACAAACACCGAACGATATCTAAAGGTCAAACGCTTTTCTATTCTTCCAAAACACTTTACTACTCTAACTGCGTAAAAATATGGAGTTGTTGGATTGTCATCTTCTATCTTAAAGAATCTGCAACTCGTTTCAAACTTTCGTCGAAGCTTACCAACTGATAGTCAAAATCCATTTTCGACATCTCCGGATCATAATAATATGTAGCAAACATCTTATTGATCGGTTGCAGTACAAAACTACCCAACCACACAAATGGATTGAACAATTTTGTGATCCATACCTTATGCCCTGACGCCTTTGCAAAATAACGGATAATCTCCACTGTATCTGCCTGCTCACGATTCTGCGGATAGAATGTGCCTTCCAACTGTCGTATTATCGCCTGCTTCACAAACTCCGCAAGATTATCTATATAGAGCATCGATCGTTTATTATGCCATTCTGGGAAAACAGGCACCTTCGTCGCCAACTTTGCCAAACGAGGGAAATTACCTTTCGCATTTGGACCGTATATCATACATGGACGAAGAATACAGATCTTCATGGCAGCCCCCTCGGTCCCCCTTGAAGGGGGAAGATCGCACCTGCCTTCATCCCCCTTTAGGGGGGCTTGGGGGGCTAATTCCCAAAGGCCATTCTCCGCCTGCAATTTCGAATCACCATAAAAGCCATTCGGATTAGGCTTCGTATCCTTCGTCAGGATCTCGCTCTTCAAACTTTTACTCTCATGAAACACAATCTGACTCGACATGAAGATGAACTGCTTCACCCCACCCTCTTTCGCTTGCTTCGCCACCTCGATTGTCAGATCACGATTCACCTTATAATACAAAGGCTCCATTTTCGGATCCGCATTCACATGTGCAATTCCCGCCACATGGAACACAACATCATACTTTGTGAAATCAGCCAGTTTCCATGCATCATTCATCGTGTCGACGGAATCGATCTCAAAATCAGTCGACGTTGCAAGGATATATGCTTTTACACTTTCGCCGACGTAAGAGCCGGCACCTGTGATTAAAACTTTCATTATTTTTTTGTTTAGAGGTTAGTGGTTTGAGGTTAGGAATACTTGTTTGGAGAAATAGTTTTCCAATCCAGACAAAGGTCGCCCAACATTTTCCACCAAAGCCTCAATATTATTAAATTCTTCTTTCGTTATATATTCCAAATCATTGGCTATATCCATCTGGCTTAAAACTTCCATTAAAGAACCATAAGATATATGCAAGAAATGAACTTTTTCCTTGTTAGACACACGTCCACTTCCTTCTGCGATATTAGATGTTATGGAAATGGAAGCACGACGCAACTGACTACACATAGCAAATTGTTCCTCTTTAGGAAATTTCTTCAGCAAACGATAAACCTCTTTTATCAATTCCTTTCCAGCCTTATAAGCCTCAAGATTTCTAAAACTATTTTGTCTCATTACCAACCTATTTTTAACTCTAACCTTTAACTCTAACCTTTAACTCTAAACTCTAACCTCTCTTCTCTAAACTCTAACCTTTAACTCTAAACTCTAACCCCTCTAAACTCTAACCCTACAACCACTCAACTCTCCCCCCTAGTAAACACCAATTCAAACACCTTAACAAAATACTTCAAGAAAAGCAATGGCATACACGTCCAAATTCCATTTTCAGCACATGCTCTCACAATCTCCTTATTTAGACGAATATTTGCCTGTATTCCATCTGTGCTTCTACCTCCAGTACGCATCTTCATGAAATCGAGAGGAATATATTTTGCAGGCACTTTATTAGTATACAGATGACGGATCAACAGTTCATAATCAGCAGCGATATGATAATCATACTGATAATAGCCATATTTTTCAAAATTCTCTCTTAATGTGAAGAAAGAAGGATGAGCTGGCATAAATCCGAAACGGAAACGCCAAGGTCTCCAGTTTTTCGAACTATAATAACGCACCGTCTTCTCAAGATTATCTGGATTCACAAAACGGACATCGCCATATATAGCCTCAACACCGGGATTCTCAACAAAAGCCTCATTTATTTTGTCGAAAATGTCTGTGCGATGATAAAAATCGTCAGAATTGATAATTCCAACCACATCGCCAGTAGCCATTTTGATTCCTTTATTGATTCCATCATACATACCCTTGTCTTTCTCCGAGACCCAACGCATGCGACCTTCAAACAAAGGCTCATATTTCTTAATGATTTCCACCGTATTGTCTTTCGAACCACCGTCGACCACCAGATACTCATAGTCCTTATATTCCTGACTCAACACACTCTTGATGGTATCCTCAACAGTCTTTCCGCTATTGAATGTCACGGTCACTACACTGATTTTCATAATTTTCACTATAAAAGAATAGGATCAAAGATCATGTTTCTTTGTCAAATATATTCTCCTTAAATTCTCATTATTTTTTGAAGCTATGTTGTTTTTCACTCAACTACAACATCTTAATTTTTCTTAAAAAATCCTCCAAAACTTTGTTCAATAGGGACTCCCGCCCGAGGCTGACTAGTTGTGAAATGAATCAAAATATTAACATTCTCATCGCTATATATGCTGACAGCATATTTGAATTTTCCCATACGTGTCACATATCCGTAAACTATTTCTCCAGGAGCAAACATCAGTTGCATTCATTTAAGAAAGCCTGCATCTGCATACACTCCATAGCATCTTCATACGTTGCAGCTCCCGACTCATCATTAAGACGATTTAAATCTACCACAAAATTAGACTTCGGGTCTTTACTGAAATCTATATCATTTTCCTTCACCGTCTGGCTCCACAATGAATTGGGAATATGAGTTTCATCAGTCAACTGATCCGCAGACAAATTTTCGCAACGTTCTATAATTCGATTCACAAGTGCCATTTCCCACTGGCTAAACTTTTTCAAATTATCATCTAGCAAATAGGCATGTTTCACAAGAGCATTGACGTGCCACTTGTTATCCTCCTTCTTTTCACAACGGAGACAATCGGCAAAAGCTCCATTCTTCACATCGTACACCTCATATGCCACAGGACCTTTCTCCCATGCATGATATTCCAACCATGTGACAGGAATAGCACGCAAACGCACTGACTCTTCATCAATCAGATAAAGAATCTTTAGCAGTTTACGCAATTGCATATCCGGAATTCGGACACAAAGATAGGCAAGCAATGCCTCTACCTTTTCCCTGTTTGATGTTATACCAAGACTCATACGACAATTTACTTTATACTTGCGAATGCAAAAGTATAAATTATTTAAAAAAATCAATCTGTTTTTCTATATCCATCCAATGTGGCAGACGCCACACTGATTTTCATAACGAGATATTCCAGTTTTCTTTTATATACTTTTTCAACTCATTCTTTCCTTCCGAGCCCAAAGACTTTAAGCTATAACCTTTCTGCTCCAAACTCTTTTTCGCTTCAAGAATCTTCACATCCACCATTGTACGGAACCACCATCCTTGTATGAATGCGAACACAAAGCCCTCCTTGCCATCAAGGAATCCACCTTTAAGGACATATCTGAAAATGAAATATGCAAACGAACGCCAGAACAAAGGCAAAGAATTGTATTTATTCTTTTTCTTATGTTTTTTTTCAGCTTCTTTACCAAGAGATTCATCTTCACGCAAATCACTCATACCCTTCACTATATCATCTTTCGACAGGCCATATGTTTCATCCAAAACGACGGCAGCCTCTCTCTGAGCATAATCCAAATGTTTACGGCAATAATCGGACACATTAATCAGAGAATGGTCACAGAAATCATTTTCAAACACAACACTTTTTCCTTGTGTAAGAACCATATGCTCATCCATGATTCTATCTGCATAACGTCCGCATCCTGTGCGACACATACGCATCATGACAACCGGATAAATACCATGCTTCACCCACTTGCCCATGAAGATATGGCGACGCTTGAACTCAATGCCAGTAATTTCTTTAGGAAGCGACGGAAGTTTATCCACTATCTCTTTTACAAGTTCAGGCAACAGATACTCATCAGCATCGATACGGAGTGTCCATTCCGTATCTATTTTAATATTGTCGATAGCCCAATTGTATTGAGCTGCCTGATTTCCTGGATATTTGTGAACCACGACTTCCACATTCGGGAACTCTTTGCAAATATCCACGGTACTGTCCGTCGACGGAGAATCAATCACATACACCTTCTTGGATATCGGACATACATTCTCCAAACACCTTCTTATATGTAATTCCTCATTGTATGTGAGGATTATGGTTGTCAGATCTAACATATTTTGTTGTAGATTTAGCCAAAGAACTTATATTCATCCTATCAAATTAGGATTCTTGCCATTCTTCTTAAAACCATTCTGTAAATTATATTTCAATTTACAGTGTCGAATTTCGCAAATGGTCAATCATAATCTTAACATACTGCGGTTTTGTGAAGAGTCGTTGTTTACGGCTATTCCATTGGGATATATCTTCCGTCACAAAACTTAACAATGCAGTTTCATCCATCCGACGCCATTCATTCAATCTTGTGTCAGTGGATAAAATATAATCAACAGTAGCCAATAATTCCAATGAATAATTAGAATAGAATTTTGACAAAAAAGACTTCGTCCGTTCTACAATTTCTTTATAACGCACATTTTCTGCTCTATTCAGAATGTCGTCCACAGCCTCCCTTGCATCTGAAGTAAGCCATATTTCATCAAATGGACGTTTCGACAAATCACTCATACCCATTATATAACTTCCATTCAGATACCGCAACACGTATCTCACCTTCCCTGAATAAGGACCATAAACAGCACGTTTGAATTGAAGTCTAAAAACATCTTCTGCTCCAAAACGTTGCAAAAAATAAGCAATCTTCTCTGCTGCAAATTCCGAAACGAATTCCCCATGAGCCACCATATCAACCATGACACCAAGCATCATCGCTCGTGCTGGAGTCAGTTTCACACGTTCTTGTTTCATCCGCTCATGTATCGCTTCAGAAGGCTCGTATATTATTATGTCACAATCTACACCTTGCAAATGAGACACAATCATATCACGTACACGGTTCCAATCCAAGCCCCCGTTACGAGAACCTAATGGAGGAATCGCTATTGATTTAATACTTCTTGACAATATCTCATGTTTTAAAGCGATCAATCCAGATTCAATATAGCAATACTCTGAAGGATGACGCCAATCTTTTTTGGTTGGAAAATTTATAATGATTTTACGAGTGCCATCAAGCAATAGCTTTTCTGTAACCAGCATTTCACCGGTATGCAGTTTCCCTTGTTTACATGCATTATGATAGACAGCATAATTTTCAGGAAATGCTTCCTTAAACTGCAATGCCAAACCCTTGCCCATCACACCCACAGTGTTGACCGTGTTCACGAGAGCTTCAGCGTCGCTTTCAAAAATATTTCCTTCTGTATATCTTATCATAACACTTAAAAATAATATTCTGGTGCCACACAAATTCGACAGCTATCAATTCCCATGGCTTCCATTTTTTGTTTGGCTTCCTCATTATAAACAAAAAAGCCCGCTATATATTGCGCAAGGATTTCATTTTTCAATAAAATTTCTGCCTGTTTACGACGTCCAAGATCTACATCTAATTCATCTTTCCAATATCGTGCATAGACGTCCTCCACTTTAACTAACTCATCCAATCTTGTCAGATCCGTCTTAGTATAGAATTCAGTAATGCCAGCAACAGCATGACCATCTGTAAATATACAGTCCCAACCTTGCTCGATTATTGTATCAATTCGTACTACACAATGGACAATTTCCTCTGGATCTCGTTTTGTCACTCCATTCCTTCCAGATTGTATTACCAGCAACATTGGTGTATGCGGACCAAAATAAAATGGTATATATTCTGATAATCGATATCCATGATGCAAATCATCATTTCGAACTTTTATGATTGAAGTATCTCCTATAGGCACATAATTTGGATTCGCCTTTTTTGAAGACTGATGGACAAACCCAACCTTCAATATATATGGTATATTATCAATATGCGTAAGCCTATGAGCATACACCAATTTGTCCCAATGCGGCTTTACTAATTCACATGCCATATCTTAAAGTTCAATCTGTCAAAAAATATAATCGTAAAAATACAATTTTTCTTTATTCAACAAACTTTAATCAGCAGAAAATCTCTTATTTTGTTTTTCCAACAGATCTTTGGCACTAAAAGCCATAAAGCTTATTATTCCTTCAAAACTCTTTTCTTAATAAACTTCGCTGGATTTCCTCCAACTACAGTCCATGGCTCCACATCCTTATAAACACTGGCAGTAGCTCCAACAACAGCACCTTCTCCAATTGTAACTCCCATGCCAACAAAAGCACGAGCACCAATCCAAGACTGGTTCTTCAACACTATAGGAGCTGTAATCAGCGGATGCATAGGATCCTCTATATCATGACTTGCTGTGCAGAGATAAGAACCTTGCGACACTGTCACATTATCCTCCAAAATGATCAGAGCGACATTGTAGCAATCCACGTCTGATGCCAAACAAGTATTATCTCCCATTATCAAATTTGCAGGATAGTAAATCTTTGCTGAGCTATACACATTTGAATTCTTACCCATCTTAGCTCCAAACAACCTAAGCAGAAATCTTTTCCATCCACTTCCCATGCTTCTCGGCAACCAACTAGAGCAAACTGCCCATACGATCCCCCATATGAGACGAATCATCTGATGCTTTCTCCCCAAATGATTCTGATATTTTGAAAGATCTATTTTTGTTTCTTGCATAAATTACTTATTGAACAAAAGAAGGCTTTTCTCCTCCATTAATTATCCACTCATACAAAGCCTTAGTCTTTTCTGCTACTGGACGATAATTGAAATTCTCATTCACCAACTTGCTTCCTCTCTGCCCCATCTCATACAGGTCTTCAGCAGACATTGACATTGCATTTTTAAGTACTTTTGCTAAATTATCTACACTCAGATCAATACACCAACCTGTTTTCTTATTTTCTCCAAGAATATCAAGAGACGCTCCCATAGTAGAGCAATCTCCATTTAGCAACTGCCATGGAGTGCCATTTGTTGTAATTGCAGGAACACCACAACTCATAGCTTCAGCAATAACCATTCCGAAATTCTCACTATATGAAGGAAGACAGAAAAGAGAAGACTCTTGATAAAGTTTTGTTTTGGCATCACCAAATACAGGAGGCAGTATCTTCACACAACCCTGCATTCCTAAACTTTCAACTTTAAGTTTCAAGCTATTTATATATTCTGGTTCACCATTACCAACAACCACCACAGACCAATCCTGAAACTCTACACTCTCCTCTCTAACCTTTTTGAAAGCATCGATAAGAATTTCTATTCCCTTCTTTACATGCACACGGCTTAAAAAAAGAATCTGTTTCTTGACGCTATCCATTGAAGATCTGCAAGCATATCCATCAGTTTCGATTCCGTTAGGGATAACAGACATTGGGACATTTACACCAAGGTCACGTACATGTTGAGCCTCCATCTCTGCAGTAGTAAAAATGCACGAGGCTTTCTTCAAATCATTCATCTGATAAAGCCACATTGCCAATTTTTTCTTCCATTTGCTTTGGGATAGGCTCCAAGGCTCCAGCATACCTCGAGGAGTTACAATGTATGGAATATTATATTTGCGAGCAATCTTAGCAACTTTATGATAAATAGGAGCCCACATGCTCTGCATCTGAATCAAATCGAACTTTTCATCAAGGATAAAGGATTCAATCTCCTTAATTGACGTTCCTTGCTCGTAAATCTTAAGTTTTGCAGAAGTTCCATCCAATGCATGAGTGTTCATATCATCAGAACGAAAGGTCATCAATGTTATATCAACACCTACCTCTGCAAGTCCTTTCACTAGCATTGGCACACTACGGGATGGACCTCCATGAGTGTTGTCTATATCAACTATGAATGTAAGGATTTTCATATTACAACTGGATATTCACACTTACTCCATCTTGTTTTATTATTCTGGCTGGGTTCCCTACAACAGTACAATTATCCGGAACACTTTTAAGAACAATTGAGCCAGCTCCAATTTTGACATTATTTCCTATTTTGATATTTCCAACAACAACACAATTGCTAAATATAGTCACATCGTCGCCTATCGTAGGAATACTATTTTTATCTCCAGAACAATTACCAACCGTTACATTTTGGAATATTGTAAAGTTTCTACCAATTTCCTTTGCATTGATTATTGTAGCATAAGCATGTACAGGGTTCATTCCATATCCAATTGGAGTATAACGTCCAATAATAAAAGTATCATATTCCGAAGCCAACCATTTAATAAAAAAACTATATACTCCGATTCTGTAATAGAAACAAATTCTAAATGGTTTGTAAAATGTCATCAAACGAAGAA
>Ga0307462_100035_pt1 | contig 11488 bp, 10 predicted proteins | sample GoafecBaGen9Rep2_FD_203837 | JGI IMG/M metagenome (GOLD analysis project Ga0307462, IMG submission 203837) | Metatranscriptome of enriched fungal communities from goat fecal pellet, Isla Vista, California, United States - Bagasse, Gen9, Rep 2... ...
GTCAGGGTCAATCATGAAACACTCGTCTGCTCAGTCAGTGCTGGAGGGAAACAACGCGCCACAAGGGCGGGCACAGGGAACGCGCTTGTGAAAAAGCTCTTAAACAGCCCCGCAGCTTGACGCGGGGCACATGTCATCCTATCTGTTAGGCAGTTCCGCCCGGGAACGCCCGTTGCCGAAGGCTCCGGGGGCGCGTGCAGGCGCAGGTCGGGCCGCCGGCGGACGCACGCCGGAAGAGCCGGAATGAACGAGTTTTCCATTAGCACGCGCAAGAAGTGGGGACAAGCCTAATGTTCACTCCCTGGGCCGCTTTTTTTTCTCCCGAAGGGCGGCGTCTGCTGCAAAAATCCATTGTGCTCGCTCTGGAGGAGGACGGCCCCGAACTGACCGCGCAGGGTCTTTTCGCCCCCGATGCCGTCATGCATGCCGTCATCCGCGCCAAGGAAGACACGCTGGTTGTAGGCCTGCCCGTCATTGACGAGGTTTTCGCCGCGCTTGACGCCCCCTGTTCCTGGGAGGCACTGGCGCAGGAGGCCGTTGCCGTGCCCGCCATGACGGACGTGGCCCGCATCACGGCCCCGGCCGTGGCCATGCTCAAGGCCGAACGGGTCATCCTGAATTTCGTTTCCCGCCTGTCGGGCATCGCCAACCTGACGGCCCGCTACGTGCGCGAGCTGGAAGGCACCGGCGTGCGCCTGCTGGACACCCGCAAAACCACCCCCTGCCTGCGCTGGCCGGAAAAGTACGCCGTGCAGGCAGGCGGCGGGCACAATCACCGCAGGAACCTGACGGAAATGCTCATGCTCAAAGACAACCACATCGACGCCGCCGGTTCCATCACGGCGGCCGTGGCGGCGCTCAGGGCGCGATACCGCCCCTGCCCGCCCATCGAGGTGGAATGCCGCACGCTCGCGCACGTGCGCGAGGCCGTGGCCGCCCGCGCCGACCGCATCATGATGGACAATATGGACGGGGAGCTGCTGGCGCAGGCGCTGGCCCTTACGCCCGCCGACATTGAGACGGAAGTGAGCGGCGGCGTGCGGCTGGAGAACATCCGCGCCCTGGCCCTCACCGCGCCGCGGCGGCCCGACTTCATTTCCGTGGGGCGGCTCACCCATTCCGCCGCCGCGGCGGACTACAGCATGACGCTGCAGTCCGCCTGAGCGCCCCTGCCCGTCTTCCGCGCCGGGCAGGCGACAAGGAACCGAATCATGCACGACATCAATGCTGCCATCACGGCCCTGAAGGAACAGTTCGGCGCACGGCTCTGCATCATGGGGCACCACTACCAGAACGACGCCGTCATCCGCCACTGCGACGTCACGGGCGACTCCCTGGAACTGGCCCGCCGCGTCGCCGACGTGCAGGCCGAGCACATCGTCTTCTGCGGCGTGTGGTTCATGGGGGAATCTGCCGCGCTGCTCGCCGCGCCGGGGCAGCGCGTCTATCTGCCCAACCCCGATGCGGACTGTCTCATGTCGCGCATGAGCCCGGCCCCGCTGGCCCGCCGTGTGCTGGAACAGCTTGCCGCCGCCGGACGCCCGGCCGTGCCCCTGGCCTACGTGAACACCGATGTGGCCCTCAAGGCCGTGGTGGGCGAATACGGCGGGGCCGTATGCACCTCGGCCAACGCGCAAACCATGCTGCGCTGGGCGCTGGATCAGGGCGAGCGCGTGCTCTTTCTGCCGGACAGGCATCTGGGCAACAATACGGCCGCACTCCTCGGCATTGAGCCGGGGGAACGCCACGTGCTGCGCGTGGGCGCGCGCGGCCTTGTGCAGCCGGAAACGCAGCCCCTTGACCGCAGGCTGCTGCTCTGGCCCGGCTGCTGCGCCATCCACGCGCGCTTTGATCCGGACGACGTGGCGGCGGCGCGCGCCGAACACCCCGGCTGCCGCGTCATCGCCCACCCGGAATGCAGGCAAGAGCTCATCCAGGCCTGCGACGCGGCCGGGTCCACCTCCTTTCTCATCAGGGAGGCCGCGCGCACAGCCGCCGAAGCGCCCGGATCCACGCTCGTCATCGGCACGGAAAACAATCTGGTGAACCGTCTGGCCGCCCGCCACGCCGGGCAGTGCCGCATCGTCACGCTGGGGCACGCCGTCTGCGGCAACATGGCCAAGGTGACGGAAAAGAAGCTTTGGCATATATTGGACCGCATCGCCGCCGGCACGGCCGCCCCCATGACCGTGGACGCGGCGCTCCGCGCCCCCGCCCGCCTGGCGCTAACCCGCATGCTTGACGCATGCGGCCGTTGAGGTTTTGCATCGTGAATCCCTCCCGCCGTCACGTCCCCACACTGATCATCGGCTCGGGCGTCGCCGGATGCACCGCCGCGCTCACCCTGGCCGATGCCGGTTGCGACGTTCTGCTGCTCAATGCCGGGGACGATCTGGCCGACGGCAATTCCGACCTGGCCCAGGGCGGCATTATCTACCAGGCCCCCCCGACGCCCGAGACCCCCTCCGACGCCCCCGCGCTGGAAAAAGACATTCTGGTGGCCGGGCATGACTACAATTACCGCAAGGCCGTGCGCTTTCTGTGCGAACAGGGCCCCGGCTGCGTGGATGAAATGCTCATCGAGCGCGCCGGCGTGCCCTTTGACCGCAACAGCGACGGCAGCTTCAACCTCACGCGCGAGGGAGGGCACTCCGCCCCGCGCATTCTGCACTGCGCCGACTACTCCGGCCACGCCATCATGCAGGGGCTGGCCGCCCAGGTCACGGCGCATCCGCGCATCACGCGGCTGCACCGGCGCACGGCCATCGACCTGCTCACAAGCCGCCATCACGCCCGCAGTTCACAGTACCGCTACGAAGTGGAAAACCGCTGCCTCGGGGCCTACGTGCTCAACGACGACACCGGCGAGCCGGAAACCATCCTGGCTGACAGAACCGTGCTGGCCACCGGCGGCGTGGGACGCATCTTCCTGCACTCCACCAACGCGCCCGGCTGCGTGGGCACGGGTGTTGCCATGGCCTTCCGCGCGGGCGTGGCCCTGGCCAACATGGAATTCATGCAATTCCACCCCACGGCGCTGTACGAGGAACGCCGCAACCGCCGCTCGCTCATCACCGAGGCCATGCGCGGCGAGGGCGCGCGCCTGCTCGACCACAAGGGCCGCGCCTTCATGCGCGACTATGACCCCAGGGGCGACCTGGCCCCGCGCGACGTGGTGGCGCAGGCCATGATGAACGAAATGCTGCACACCGGCGCGCCCTGCCTGTTCCTTGACGTCAGCGGCGTCAAGCAGGACCTGGCCACCCGTTTCCCCACGGTGTTCCGCAACTGCCGCGAGGCGGGCATAGACATCCTGCGCGAGCCCATCCCCGTCGTGCCCGCAGCCCACTATTTCTGCGGCGGCATACTGGTTGACCAGTGCGGGCGCACATCGCTGCGCGGCCTGTACGCCATCGGCGAATGCTCCTGCACGGGGCTGCACGGGGCCAACCGTCTGGCCAGCACCTCCCTGCTGGAAGCCCTGGTCTGGGGCATGAGCTGCGGCGCCGATCTGGCCCGCAGCGCTCATACGGAAGAAGGGCTTTCCCGCGCGCTGCTCGACGCCATCCCCGACTGGCGGCACGAGGGCGACGAACGCCTGGACGATCCGGCCCTGGTCGCCCAGGACTGGGCCGCCATCCGCAACACCATGTGGAACTATGTGGGCATCACCCGCACTGAGGCGCGCCTGCGCCGCGCCTTTGAAGACATGCGCGACCTGGTCCGCCGCATCCACGATTTCTACAAGCGCACCCGCGTCTCGCGGCAGCTGGTGGATCTCTTCCACGGCGCGCAGACAGCCTACAGCATCACGCAGGCCGCCCTGCGCAACCGCACCGACATCGGCTGCCATCACCGGATAGACTGAAACGCGCCGCCACGGCCGGACCGGCGCGGACAGCAGCCATTCCCGTCCGGGCCGGCGGCACGACCTGAGGCCCGCATTCTCCGGCATCTTTCTGCAAGGATTGCACATGAAAAAAACCTATCTCCTCATTGTCGTTCCCCTTGTCCTGCTTGCGGCGGGCTGGCTCGGCCTGAATTTCTGGCTGCGCCCCGCAGTGGAAGAGCAGGTGCGGCTTGCCGTTCAGGGGATAACGCTCTCGCCTGACGGCCGGCCTTCCCAATCCTCCGCACAGCAGGTGGAGTTCTCCCCCTTTTCCCGCAAGCTCACCATCACGGGCCTCAACCTGCGCGGCAACATGCCCGACGGGCCCTTTACGTACTCCGTCGCGGAAGTCACGCTGAACGTGCCCCTGCGCATGCTGCCGGCCTTCACCCCCCTGCGCGACATGGCGCTGCCCAAGACGGGCATGACGCCCGTGGCTGAAAACATCACCCTGCGCAACATCGCCTGGCGCATGCCCGCCGGGCGCGGCGACGTGCAGCGGGAGGAAATCGACGTTCTGCGCGCCGAGAGCGGGCTGATTGCCCGGGTGCTGGACGGGCAGCCCGTCTCCATGCTGGAAGCCGTCTACCACATGGGCGCGGACAGTGCCCGCTCATTCTCCATAACCGCAGACACCCCCGCAACGGCCGTCAAAACGACCATCAGGGAGACCTCCGTCACCGGCTGGCAGGGAGCGGCCATCGCCGCCGTCCGCCTCGACGGCCTGCGCGTTGCCCGGGAAGGGAAGGAAACTGCGCGCATGGCGGGCGTCATGTGCAAAGACATTGCCCTGCCCGCCCCCGGGCTCATGAACCGGCTCATGGACGCCGTGAACGCGCATGAAGGCGATACGGAATCGCTGGTCAACAGCCTTTCGCCCATTATGGATGAAATGACGGCCGCCGGGACGCCCCTGCTGGGACAGGCGCGCGCCGACGGCCTTGTCCTTTCGGACGGCGGCAACAGCATCTCCCTGGCTGAAATCGGCTATGACCAGCTTTCCAGCGCGCCCAGGCACATCGCATTCTTCCTCCGGGGCCTCGCCGTGCCGCGCGCCATGCTTGCGGATCTCACGGAACTGCGGCTGCCGGACATCACGCTGGAACTGCTGCGCTATGAAGGCCGGGACCAGAGCAACGCCTCCAGCAGGCAGAGCCTCATCCTCAAGGCTCCCGGCCTGGCCGACATCGACTGCGCCTTCACCCGCTACGACGCAGGCTCCGCGAGCGGCGAACAGGCACTGCTGCTGCAGAGCTTCAGCGACCTGCGCCTGAACATTCAGGATCTCGGCGCGCTGGCCTGGCTGGGCCGCAACATCAACGCCGATCCGGCCAGGGCCGCCGCAGACATGCGCAACGCCGTCGCGGGGCTGGAATTCGAGGCCTCCCCCCGGAATGACGAACTGCGCGCCACCCTGCTCAGCTTCATCAACCACCCCGGCAAGCTGGAAATCCGCACCGCGCGGGACAAGCGCATCGGCCTTGCGCAGTTGCTGCAGGCCCTCGAAAATCCTGCGGCCCTGCTCACGCTGCGCGCGGCCCCCGGCCCGCACACGCTGGAAGAGCAGATGCGCGCACTGCCCGCAACCGCACCGGCAACGCCGCTGCAGCAATAGGAATCCGACGGCATGCGCAGGCTCCAGCTCAAAAAGCATGAGGACCGCCGCCCGCGCCTCGGGCATCTGTGGATCTTCGCCAATGAAGTGGACGTGAAGGCCACCCCGCTGACGGGCTTTGCCCCCGGCGAGGCCGCCACCCTGTGCGACGCCAGGGGCGCGCCGCTGGGCAGCGTATGCGTCAACCCGGCCTCGCTCATCTGCGCCCGCCTGCACAGCCGCAGGCCGGATACGGAGTTAGACGAGGCGCTTCTTGCGCAACGCCTAGCGGCGGCCCTGCGGCTGCGCGAACGCCTGTACGACGCCCCCTGGTACCGCCTCTGCCACGGCGAGGGGGATTTTCTGCCCGGCCTTGTTGTGGACCGTTACGGCAGCCATTGCACCGTGCAGATCACCACGGCGGGCATGGAATGCCGCCGCCCGGCGCTGGAGGCGGCCCTGCGCGGGCTGCTCGGCCCGGCGTCCGTCCTCTGGGACAATGACCTGCCCGCACGGGAGTTGGAAGGTCTGCCGCGCGGACAGGAGACTTCCGGCCCCGTGCCGGAAACGCTGGATGTGCCGGAAAACGGCTGCCGTTTCGCCGTGCCCTGCCTGACGGGGCAGAAAACGGGCTGGTTCTACGACCAGCGCCGCAACCGAGCCGAGCTGGCCCGCTACGCCGCCGATGCGGACGTGCTGGACGTGTTCAGCTATACCGGCGGCTTCGGCGTGACGGCGGCCGCCGCCGGGGCGCGTTCCGTCACCTTTGTGGACGCCTCGGCGCAGGCGCTGGACTACGCCGCCCGCAACGCGGCCGCCAACGCGCCGCACTGTCCGGCGCAGGCCCTCTGCGGCGACGCCTTTGACCTCATGCGGCAGCTGCATGACGAGGGACGGCGCTTCCAGGTCATCAGTCTGGACCCGCCGGCCTTCATCAAACGCCGCAAGGACGCGGCCAGGGGGCTGGCCGCGTACCGCAAGGCCAACGCCCTGGCCGTGGCGCTGCTTGCGCCGGGCGGCGTCATCGCCAGTTCGTCCTGCTCGCACCATCTTGAGGCGCAGGCGCTCAGGGCCTGCTTGACGCAGGCCGCAGCCGGGCGCAAACTACACCCCCGGCTGCTGTATGCCGGAGGGCAGGGACAGGATCACCCGGTCCATGCGGCCATGCCCGAAACCGCCTACCTCAAGTGCCTTATCGCCCAACTGGGCGACTAACGCCAAGGAACAGCCATGCTCAACAAAGTCCGCCTGCTCACCCCCGGCCCCACCCCCCTGCCGGAACGCGTGCGCCTTGCGCTGGCCAGGGACATGATCCACCACCGCAAGCGCGCCTTCATGGACATCATGGCGCAGGTGCAGGCGCGCCTGCGCACCCTCTTCGGCACTGCGGATACGGTGCTGCCCCTCTCCTGCTCCGGCACCGGCGCCATGACCGCCGCCGTGCACGGCCTGTTCGCGCCGGGTCGGCGCGTGCTCGTGGTGGAGGGCGGCAAGTTCGGCCAGCGCTGGCGCGAAATCGCCCGGCAGCGCGGCCTGGACGTCGTTTCGCTGGATGTGCCCTGGGGCAGGGCCGTGGAGCCGCAGGCCGTGGCCGACGCGCTCAGGGCCGATCCTTCCATCGCGGGCGTGCTCATCCAGTATTCCGAGACGTCCACCGGCGTGCTTCACCCCGTGAAGGACGTGGCCCGCATCACGCGGGAGAGCGACGCCCTGCTGGTGGTGGACGGCATTTCCGCCGTGGGCCTGGCCCCCTGCCCCATGGACGCCTGGGGCATTGACTGCCTGCTCACCGGCTCGCAGAAAGGCCTCATGCTGCCGCCGGGCCTGGCCCTGCTGGCGCTCTCCCCGCGCGCCTGGGCCGTCGCGGAACAGCAGGATTCCGGCTGTTTCTATTTCAACCTGCCTGCGGAAAAGGCCAAGATCGCCAAGGGGCAGACACTCTTCACCAGCGCGGTCAACCTCATCGTGGGCCTCAACGAGAGCCTGGACATGCTGCTGGAGAACGGCCTGGAGGCCGTCTACGCCAAGCAGTGGGCCCTGACCATGCTCAACCGCGCGGGCGTGGCCGCCATGGGGCTGGAATTCCTCGCGCCCGAGCATTTCGCCTGGGGCATCACCAGCGTGCTGCTGCCCGCCGGCGTGGACGGCACGGAAGTGCTGCGCATCGCCATGGACAGGTACGGCGTCTGTCTGGCGGGCGGCCAGGACCATCTCAAGGGCAGGCTCGTGCGCATCGGCCATATGGGCTGGGTGGACTGGGCCGACGCCCTGGCCGGCCTGCACGCCCTGAACCGCGGCATTATCGGGGCGGGCGGCAGCTGCGGCTCACGCGATTACATGGAGGCGGCCATGTCGGCCTACCGCGCGGCCCTGCAGGGCAAGCCGGGACACCCCCTGCCCCTCACCCACAGCTGACCCGCGAGGTTCGCCATGACCGACAGACATGACGCGCAGAACGGAAACGCCATGCCGGAAGTGACGTTTTCCACCTTCATCCTTTCCCTGGCCTCGTCGGTGCTGCTGCATCTGGGCGAAGTGCCCGACCCGGAGACCGGCGAAACGCGCCTCAGCCTGCCGCTGGCCAAACACACCATCGACGTGCTGGAAATGCTGCGCGCCAAGACGGAAAAAGGCCTCGACGCGCAGGAACGCGCCATGCTGGAGAGCATTCTCTACGAGTTGCGCATGAAGTTTGTCCTGCATTGCGGCCCGGACTGCGCCGCCGCAGCAAACGCGCAGAAGACGGAACCCGGACAGTCCTGACCGCGCGGCATGCGCGGACGCACGGCAGCAACATCATTACAAGCGGAGGGGGCATGAAGGCAATCAATGCGGGTCTTGTGGGCATCACCGGCTATGCGGGCATGGAGCTGACGCGGCTTCTGGCGGGGCATCCGCAGATGCGGCTGGTCATGGCCTGTTCACGGGCCGAGGCCGGCAAACGCCTGGGCGACTACTACCCCTTCCTGAACCGCATGCCCGGTGCGGACGTCATCATCAGCGCGTTTGACGCCCGGGAGGCCGCCCGGCAGTGCGACGTCGTCTTCCTGGCCGTCCCGGCGGGCACGGCCATGGACATGGCCGACCACCTGCTCCGGGCCGGGGTGAAGGTGGTGGACCTCTCGGCGGACTTCCGCCTGCGCGACCCGGACACCTACGCCCGGTGGTACAAACGCGAGCACATCTGCCCCGAACTGCTGCACGAGGCCGTCTACGGCCTGCCGGAACTCTATGCCGACGCCATTGCCGGGGCGAAGCTCATCGCCAACCCCGGCTGCTACCCCACATCGGTGATTCTCGGCCTGTACGCCGCGCTCAAAAACGACCTCATTGAGACTGACGACATCGTGGCGGATTCCAAGTCCGGGGCCACGGGCGCGGGGCGCAAGGCCAATGTGCCCACGCTGTTCTGCGAAGTGTCGGACAACTTCCGCGCCTACGGCCTGCCCACGCACCGCCACACGCCGGAAATCGAGCAGGAGCTCTCCCTGCTGGCCGGGCGGGACATGCGCATCTCGTTCAACACGCATCTGCTGCCCACCAACCGGGGCATCCTCTCCACCATCTACACCAAGCTCAAAAACCCGGAAACCACAGAGGACAAGGTGCGCGACGCCTATGCCCGCACCTGGGAGGGCCGCCGCTGGATCCGCGTGCTGCCCAAGGGCGCGCTGCCGGAAACCCGCTTCGTGCGGGGCAGCATGTTCTGCGACATGGGCCTGGTGGTGGACCCGCGCACGGGACGCCTGATCATTCTTTCGGCCATTGACAACCTCTGCCGGGGCGCGTCCGGGCAGGCGCTGGCCAACGCCAACCTCATGTGCGGCCTGCCCGTGGAGACGGGCCTGGACATGCTGGCCCCGCTGGCCTGACGGACGGGAGGGCGTTCATGCAAACGGAAACCGTCTTTCAGGACCCGCAGCTCTGCCGCAGCCTGCTCGACCGCCTCAACCGCGCGCTGGACGGTCGCGCCATGCGCTTCATGGAAGTGTGCGGCACGCATACGGTGGCCATCTTCCAGAGCGGCCTGCGCTCCCTGCTGCCGAAGACGGTCACGCACCTCTCCGGGCCGGGCTGTCCCGTCTGCGTCACGCACGATGCGGAGGTGGCCGCCTTCCTCGACCTGGCCGGGCGCGACAACATCATCCTCGCCACCTTCGGCGACCTGCTGCGCGTGCCGGGGCCGGGCGGACGCAGCCTCAAGCACGCCAAGGCACAGGGCGCGCGCGTGGAGATTGTCTACTCCCCGCTGGATTCCCTCAAGCTGGCGGCGGACAATCCCGGCGACCTCGTCGTCTTTCTGGGCATAGGCTTTGAAACCACGGCCCCCACGGTGGCGGCCACCCTGCTCACGGCGCGGCAGCGGGGGCTGGACAACTTCTGCACGCTCTCCCTGCACAAGCTGGTGCCCCCGGCCCTGCGCGCCCTGCTGGACGACGCGGGCAGCAACATTGACGCCTTTCTGCTGCCGGGGCATGTCTCCACCATCCTGGGGCTGGAACCCTACGCCTTTCTGGCGCGGGACTATCACGTCCCCGGCGTGGTGGGCGGCTTCGAGCCGGTGGACATCCTGCTGGCCCTCTGCCTCATGGCCGAGCAACTGCGCGACGGCAGGCCCGCCGTGGCCAACGCCTATCCGCGTGCCGTGGCCGATGCGGGCAACCCCCGCGCCCGCGCCCTGCTGGCGCAGTTCTTTGAACCCGCCGACGCCCTGTGGCGCGGCATCGGGCGCATCCCGCAGAGCGGGCTCGCCCTGCGGCCGGAATACGAACGCATGGACGCCATGCGCCGTCTGGGTCTCTCCCTGCCTGACGTGCCGCCCCTGCCGGGCTGCCGTTGCGGCGAAGTGCTCAAGGGCCGCATCACCCCGCCCCAGTGCCCGCTCTTCGGCAAAAAATGCACGCCGGCCGTTCCCGTGGGCCCCTGCATGGTCTCCACCGAGGGCAGCTGCGCCGCCTACTACAAATACTCGGAGCGATAATGGAAGACTGCCTTCTTCTTGATGCGGGCAGCGGCGGCCGGGCCTCCCAGCGGCTCATAGGCCAATGCTTTCTGCGCCACTTCGCCAATCCCCTGCTGGAGCGCCTGGATGACGCGGCGCTGCTTGCCGACCTCAAGGGGCCGCTGGCCATGAGCACGGATTCCTATACCGTCACGCCGCTGTTCTTTGCCGGCGGCAGCATCGGCAGCCTGGCCGTGCACGGCACGGTCAACGACGTTGCCATGCTGGGCGCGCGGCCCCGCTACCTCTCCTGCGGCTTCATCCTTGAGGAGGGCCTGCCGCTGGAAACGCTGGACCGCGTGGCGGCGGACATGGCCGCAGCGGCGCGCACGGCGGACGTGCGCATCGTCACGGGCGACACCAAGGTGGTGCCGCGCGGCGCGTGCGACAAGATATTCGTCAATACCACAGGCATCGGCGAAATCTTCGCCGCCCCCGCGCCCTCCGGGCACAACGCCCGGCCCGGCGACGCCGTGCTGGTCAGCGGGGCCGTGGGCGACCACGGGCTCACCGTCATGGGCAGCCGGGAAAACCTCTCCTTCCTCACGGATGTGGCCTCGGATTCGGCCCCGCTCAATCACATGATTGAAGACGTCATCACTGCGGCGGGCGAGGTGCATGTGCTGCGCGACCCCACGCGCGGGGGCCTCGCCACCACGCTCAACGAAATCGCCGAGCAGTCCGGCGCGGGCATCGAACTGGACGAAGAGCGCGTGCCCGTGCATGAGGCCGTGCGCAACGGCTGCTCCTTCCTGGGGCTGGACCCGCTCTACCTGGCCAATGAAGGCAAGTGCATCTGCATCCTGCCGGAGGACAGGGCCGAGGCCGCGCTGGCGGCCATGCGCCGCTCCCCTTACGGCAGGGAGGCCGCGCGCGTGGGCACGGTGACAGAAGGCCGCGCGCAGGTGGTTCTGCGCACGCGCATCGGCGGCCGCCGCCTGCTGGGCATGCTGGAGGGCGCGCAGCTGCCGCGCATCTGCTGAACCGGCTCCGGATACAGGCA
>Ga0307462_100038_pt1 | contig 11235 bp, 6 predicted proteins | sample GoafecBaGen9Rep2_FD_203837 | JGI IMG/M metagenome (GOLD analysis project Ga0307462, IMG submission 203837) | Metatranscriptome of enriched fungal communities from goat fecal pellet, Isla Vista, California, United States - Bagasse, Gen9, Rep 2... ...
AAATTTTAGGACATACATCACATAGTTAGTTTATGATAGGGAAATACAACAATATGAAAAAATTATTTATATCGCTTTTAGCAATTATCGCTTCTGTGGGAAATGTTTTCTCACAGAGTATGATTATTTCCGGAGGTAACGACCATGGACTTGCCTTATGTTCAAAAGGACAAATTTTTGCATGGGGTTATAATGCTGGCAACAGACTTTGTCTTAGTGATCCAACAGATGCCGCAAAAGACATTGTGCCTTCTCCTAGTCTGGTAAACACAGGCAACCTTACATTTTCCCAAGTAAGTGGAGGTTCAGGCGGTCATAGCGTAGCTTTATCATGCAATAAAGTAGTATACTGCTGGGGAGACAACAACACAATGCAATGTGGAAGACCAAAATCAAATTATATTGAAGGAGGAGAACCTGTCCCTGTGTATAAAGGAGTAACTGAAGGATATGACTTGGATGGAAACCCAGGAGGAGATTATCTTGGAAATGTCAAATATATATCCGCGACTTCCGCAGCTTCTATGGCAATTTTGGATGACGGAACAGGAAGAGTTGTCATGTGGGGAGGAAATGTCGAAGGTTCTGGTGGTGGTGGTGGAGTCATCGAAACTCCTACATATGAGCCAATATGGATAATAGACCAAGCAACCAACAAACCAATTGAAAATGTAATTCACATCACTGGAGGAGACAACAACATCATGCTTATTGTAGGAGATTCTCCCGATGCAAAAGTAGGAACAGTGTATACAATTGGAAACTGGAATGGCCGTGGAGGAGACGGAGATGCGAAATCATTCATTGCTGCACCGGTCGAAATCGGAGACGGCACAGGTGCAAAATCTTCAGGAAAATACCTAACCAATGTAAGAACATCTGGTCTATCAGATACAGGAGGATTTGCTGTTGATGGAGAAACTGGTTACGTTTACGGATGGGGAAATGGAGGCTGGTGGGGTGCCTGTGGATTGAGAAATGCATACAGCAGTAGCATTGTTTACGCAGAAAAAGTAACATCCGGAGAATATAAAGACATATCAGGAGAGGCATACCTTACAGATGCCATACAAGTAATAGGAGGCAATGGAAATGGAACTGTTGTCACCAAAGAAGGTCATGTCCTATATTGGGGTCATAACGGTGCATCTGACCCTACGACCACTTCTGGAGGCGTTATTCCAAATTCAAAATATGACTCAAAGACAGAAAGCACAGCGAACATCGGACCTGTTTTTGCAAATTATTGCGAGACAAAAGATGCTCAAGGAAAAACAATACCAGAACATAGAGTAGAAGATGCTGTTGCAATTGCACGTGGAGACCTTTATGGATTTATGGTCAACCAGGAGGGTGATTTCTATGTATGGGGAAGTACTGCAAGGCCAACTACCGAAGCATTAAAACATGTAGGAGCGTTAGGCACAGGGAAAGTTGAGGAGATAAGTACATGTTTCAAAAAAATTGAAATCTTATGTGATCCACAAGATTTATGTCCAGAAGCATTTATGTTGCCTAAAACATATAAGTGTCCTGGTACAATTAAAGAATTATATAGTGGATTCACACCTTTAAAAAATAGTGAGGAAAACTACTTCTACCAATGGACTAAAGACGGGAAAATTCTAAACAATGCCAAGCCAACTGACGACAAAAACACAAGAAAGAATGATAAATATAACAAGGAATCGATCGATGTGTCAGAGCCAGGTTTGTACAGAGTTGACATTTACTACGTTGGATTGAATGTGCCATGCGAGAACTGCCCTGAAGCGTTCGCTGAATGTGAAGTCATCGACATGGAAATGCCGATTGATACAATTTTGACACAAGCTTGTGTGGACACGTTTGCCCCTAAAGCAACAGATGAGGTCTGCTTTGAATTTAAAGTCAACAATAAATTCTACCAAAAAGGGGCAACTACTTGGAGAGCTTACGACTCAGAAACAAGCGAAACAGCAATAGATACAATTGAAGTTGAAGTTGGAGATAAAGGCGTAATTTGTGTAACTGGAGATAATGTTTCTGTAAATAAAGAAGATACTATATATAGTATCTTTATTGAAGATTATACAAAAATGCAAGGCACTTTCTTTGAGAAAGGAGCCACAACTACTGGTAAATCAGGTCAATTATCAGAGACTCAACCGTTCTATTTATATGTCACAGTTTATAGTGATGTGATCCTGGAATCAGCCAAATTATCCGTAGCTATAGGCTGGGACGGAGGTAATTACACACTAACTCCAAGCATCTATAAGGCAGGTACAGATGTTAACGGAAAACCAATAGCCGATAAAAAGGTAAAAGATGGCAAACCTATACCATTTTCAATACCTGATTGTAAGGACGATAAAACGCTTGAGGGTGTAATAAAGGAAATAGAGTTGAATTTTGGAGAATTACGTTTGGAAGGAAATTCTGCAAGAGGTGCATCATATTTTATATTTTTTAATGCAAGTAAATCTATAAACAGCACTTCTATATTTACAGACCTGGGACCATTTTCAGATGATTTTGGCGGAAATTCCATAATTGTACACGAAGTTGGTCAGGCAAATAATTTAAGTAATTTTTCTCCAAATGGATCACATGCTATTTATGACCTTGTATATTCAAAAATGACATCTTACACATGCGGTAGGATTGAACTACAGTCTAAATTCTGGTGTCCTCCATGCGACGATCCAAAGAAATTGGAGATTACTGCAAGCGAGACTATCAAAGACGATGTTGATGCTGAATACAAGAAAGTGGTTGAGCTTTGCAAGGAAAGCGATGATTTGGTTTTGAATATTGAGCCATTGGAAGGCAAAAATGACCCAACTGCCAAATTTGATATTTTCTGGTTCGACAAATTCAAAGCTGACGAAGCAGATGCTTTAATAAAAGATATTACTGGTAGTGCCACTACTCTTGAAACAAAGACAAATTGGGCCACTGTGGCTGGAGCAGCAGACATCGACAAAGATGTTGAAAAGGTATACTATGTGATGGTTTACGACCACAAGAATCCTGAGAAATGTGAACATTACGATTCAATCAAGGTAATCGCCCATCCTGCTCCTGTCGACTCTCTCGACTGGATCGAGTTCTGTGAAGGAGAATTGACAGCAGAGCCTACATTTGAAATCACAGGTAAAACTATCAATTGGATTGATGAACCTAAGGATGTTGCCATTTTGACAGGACCAACAGGAACTGGAACAAAAGAGTACACATACAAATATACAGTAACCGACGATAAGACAGGATGTGAGGGAGAAGAGCACACTCTGACTATCTCTGTCAATAAAACAGGTGAGCCAAAAGTGACGAAAAATTCTATCACTCTACTAAAAGATCCGTCTGTCAAATTCCAATTGTCAGTCGCAGTTCCTAACACAGATCCAGACTGCGAGATCCATTGGTATGAGTCGGAGACAGCAACGTCGGAAATGACAAACACAAGCATCGCTTTGGATGAAGCAAAAACTATTGAAGTTTGGGCTGAGCAATACAATACAAAAACAGGATGTACAAGCAAGCGTATCAAGGTAGAGATTGTCATCAACGACGCTCCTAAGCCAGAGGTCACTGACGAATCGTTGTGTATAGGCGATGAAATAGTTCTGTCAGATTATGTAGAGGCAAAAGAAGACCACACTCTCAACTGGTATGATGATCCATCAGCAGCAAAGGGGACAGGCAGCCAGACAGCACCGTCGTTCAAGGCGACTGCTGCAGGAACATACAAGTTCTATGTCAGCCAGACAAATACTAAAACTGGTGCAGAAAGTGAAAAAGCGACTTTGACAATCACTGTGCATGAGGTTGCCACTCTTGAACTGATTGCGAACAAAACAGAATATTGTATCAATGAACCAGCTGTAGAGTTGACATTCACAGCAAATAGCGACGGTGATTTCACCACAGCTAAATGGTCGAAGAAATCAGACATGTCTGATGCAACAGCCACATTGACACCAACAACAGATGAAAAAGGCGATGTGGTCTACTATGCACAAGCTGAATATACAAACAAAGATGCACAAAAGAAGTTCGCCAGCACAGTCTGTTACGGAAAGATTCAGGACATCACCATCACGACCAACATGACTGATATCCCTAACTCAAAGACGAACTACACAGTTCAATATTTGCATATAGATGGTGAAAAAAACAAATCGTATAAATCCCTACTTGACCAAGATGGAACAGCAGTCATAGTAGAGCCTGGACACTCATTAAAGTGGTACGACTCAGATAAAAAACCATTAAATTCTGAGCCAGCACCTGAATATGTAGCAAACGAGACCGGAGAAAGAAAAGTGATATATTATGTTTCACAGGTCAACCAGACGACTGGTTGTGAAAGTGAACTTCATGATGTGACCGCGATCATATCATCATTCCCTAGTCCAAAGGTGAAAGCTCTCTCATTTTGTCAGGGAACTGATGAATTGAAATCGTCATACCCATTGACTGCGACAATCAATACAGATGGAGGATTTTCTGAGGGAAGCTATCAACTTATATGGTATAAGCAGGATCCAAAAGCAAATCCTGGTGCAGAGGAGTTCATAGCCATTGATTTGAGCATGGAGGATCTATCATACGACGCAACCACTGTAACAGCAAAAGATTTCAAATATTGGGTTGTCCAGAGATATCTAGGTCCTGGTGGAGGACAGAGTCCGGCATCCGATTTGTTAGTGACAATATATTCAAAACCAATTTTGAAAACTAAGACTCCTGATCCTATCTGTTTGGGAGAAGAAGTTGATTTGAAAGATCTGTATTCAATTTCAAACACAATGTCATCACATGCGAATTATGAGCATGAATATTTGGGAGAAAATGGAAGTCTCATCAACACATCCAAAGTTTCAAAACACGGAAGTTACATGATTAGATCTTGGTTTATATTATCAAGTGGTGATGAATGTAGTTCAGAATTCGAGGAGGTAAATGTGACAGTCCAGGAATTGGATGTTGCTATTAAAGGAGATAATACAACATGTCCAGGAATAGGTGTCGAGTTGACTGCAGTCTTGGATACTGCGAATATGGGTGCAAATGATGTGCCTAGCTACTCATGGAGCGTATCGCCGACAGGAGTCACAGGACAGATGGAGACATTGAACACATCAGCAGAAGGATTGAGCAAGAAGGGAGACAAGCTAACAGTCAATCTTGAAGTGTCTATGGGAGCTTGTAAAGGCAAGAAACCAGTTGACGCATACATTGTCACAGTTGATGATCCTGGAGTAGACGGAACAATCAAGTTCGATGAACAATACAACACCAATAGTGGACAAGGAGCATACACATTGTCGAAGGATGGCATAATTGAATTCGACGGTTGTAACAGCAAGGTAGAGGTTGCATTCAATGTTAAACAGACAGAGGATGAGTTCACTTACGAGAATCTTGAGACTGGAGTTGTAAAGAAAGACTCATTCAACAATGGTGAAGGAAAATTTGACATAAAAGCAGGATTGTATGAAGTCACTTTCACCAACTCTTGTAAGACATCATTCAAGTTTGAGGTAAAAGACAAGTCTTTGGATATTACCGGATATCCATCTAACATGGCTGTATGTGAAGGCACTCCACTAACCATCAAGATTGTAAACTACGACAATACACCGTTTGAATACGACCCTAAGAAGTACAAGATTGAGTGGCAAAAGGATGGCAACACACTTCCTAACTATAACTCAGAGGTGCTATACATTCCATCAACGACACCAGACGACAATGGAGTATACAGCTACACCGTGACATCATCAGGATGTGTTTACCACGACAAAATTGCGTATGGAGTAAGTTTCAAATCCAAGCCAAAGGTAAAGATCAACGAATCACTCCTTGCAAAAGATGGTGTATACGAAGTTATCCGCACAAAATCCATAGATATCACCATACCTATTGTACAATCGACAGGCATCGATATGTCTAATTTGAACGACAAGATTATTTGGAAGGAAGATGGTGTAGAGGTAAACAGAGGAGAGACTCTAAGTTTGACTAATGTGGTGTCAGATCATGAATACCAGATTGTGATCGCAAACGGAGAGAAAGGTACTAACACAGATTACTGCGGAACAAACTTAAACATCACACTAAACGTAGATGCACTCTTGTCTATCAATGCTGTATTGGTTGACGGAACAGGAAAGCAGACAAAAGACATGTGCGTTAACGAAGAAGGTGTAGGATTCCAAATCGACACAACTGGAACAGGCAAAGTGCTTCACCCAGACAAATTCACATTGAAGGTTGTTGAGACTTTAGACGGAAAAGAGAAAGAGATAGCATTGGCAAAGAAGGATGATTACTTGTTTGCCGAAATCTCACCTAACAAGTCGGCGACTTATGACATTGTATACAAATACAGTGTGGGCAATCAAGACTCGTCTAAGAAAGCAGCAATCACAGTCCACCCGGCATATAATGTCGACTGGGATCGCAACGTTCGCCTATGTGAAGGAGAGACAGGTTTCATTCAAATCACAAAAGCTGAGCCAGCTTCTGAAATAGAGTTGACTTGGGAATCTGACGAATGTCTAAAGAGTGGTTCAAAAAGCGGAGCAAATGTGGAAGCCGTATTCTCAGGCTCTGGTTTGACCTCTAAAAAAGCTTTGACACTAGTAGCTTCAAACGGAGGAATTTGCGCTGATAAAAAATATTATCCAGAATTCACAATAGACAAGGCGATTGAAGGAAACATAATTGCCCCAGAGTTTGTATGTGAAGGACATAACGCTACTCTTGACGCTTCGCCATACAAAGCTACAGAATACGTATGGAGCTCGATTAGCCAATTTGGAGAAGGTGTGACAAAGTCTGGAGCTTCTATCAATGTCGCATCAAAATCTGGTTACGCCACATATACAGTCGAAATGCAACGTGGCGCATGTACAGAGACTGCTGATGTGACAATTGATGTAAGACCAGCTCCTAAGTTCGACAGAATCGATTCTTTGTCTTTCCGTTCGGTAGAGATTGTATTGCAAACGAACACAGGAACGGCTCCATTCCAATACATCGTTGACGACAATTATGATGATAATGTGTTAGAGCCAGTGAAAGATAGTTTGGAATATGGAACCCACAATATCAAAGTTCTCGATGCCGCAGGATGTGAGATAGACTCGTCATTCGTAACCAATGCCCCTGGCTTGGAAATTCCTATCCACATATCTCCTAACGGTGACGGAATCAATGATGCATTCAGCATTCCAACTCTAAGAGAAGCATATCCAGAGGCTAACATCAGAATCTATGACCGTTGGGGTAAAAAACTTGCAGACTACAAAGCAGGCAATTCTGAGTTTGACTGGGATGGAACATACAACGGAATTCAAATGCAATCAACCGACTACTGGTATGAAATCGAAATCAAAGAAATTAAAAAGACCTACACTGGCCACTTCACTTTGATTCGTCAATAACAAAAAAGGAGGCGGTAACGTCTCCTTTTTTAATGCTAAATGCTAAATGCTAAATGCTAAATGCTAAATGCTAAATAAAAAAAATAAATTTTGCATTTCGCATTTCTAATTTCTAATTTTAAAAAGTTGTGCAGATTCATTTAATAGAAAAAGAGAGTCTCGGCAGTACCAACAACACACTTTCTGATTTACTGAGGATGGTGCCAGATATAGAGGAAGGCACTGTTGTGAGAGCCATCGAACAGACTGCAGGCAAAGGCCAGCCCGGCAACCATTGGGAATCGGAGCCAAAGATGAATATAACCATAAGTCTGCTTCTCCGACCAGATTTTCTATCCATAGTAGACCATTTTTTCATATCCATCGCGGTGTCGCTCGGTATAACAGACTATCTTATGGACAAAGGAATCAATGGAGTGTGTATAAAATGGCCGAATGACATTTACGTCGGCAATAAAAAAATCTGTGGAATACTGATTGAGAATACCATCATCGGACATACGATCGACAGTTCCATCGTCGGCATCGGATTGAACATCAACCAAAAGAAATTTTTGAGTGATGCTCCAAATCCTATTTCTCTCACAAACATCACAAACAAGACTTACGACTTGCCAACAGAACTAAATCTGCTTTGCAATTCCCTACTCCGCCGATATGCCATGCTTGCAAACGGAAATCTTGAAGGATTAAGAGAAGAATATATCGCCCGACTCTACCGTTTCAATCAAATGGCAGATTACAAACTTCCTACCACAGACACAATTTTCAAAGCAAAAATCATCGATGTCGCTCCAGAGGGCAGACTGATTATGGAAAGCGACAACGGAAAAATAATGAAGTTCGCATTCAAAGAGGTGGTGTTTGTCAATTCGTGATGCATAATTGACAAGAAAATATTACTTTTGTTGTCATAATTGTATAAGATGGGAAGAATACTCGCAATTGACTATGGCCAGAAACGAATCGGCATCGCCGCCACAGATCCGGAGCAGATTATCGCTAATGGATTAGACACCGTTTCACCAAACGAAATATTCCAATTTTTGACAGACTATTTTGCAAAAGAAACAGTCGACAAAGTCATTATCGGCAAACCTCAAAACATGAACGGAGAGGCATCCGCGTCAATGAAATATATTGAGCCTTTCGTAAAAGGATTCAAAAAGAAGTTTCCTGATATGCCTATTGAATTCCACGACGAGAGATTCACATCTGTTCTTGCCAACCGTGCTATTTTGGAAAGCGGAGTGAAAAAGAAAGAACGTCGTGAAAACAAGAAGTTGGTCGACAAGGTCAGTGCAGTGATAATTCTGCAATCCTATCTTGAAAGTCAGAGAATGAAATTCCTATAAAAAAAAGATAAAACAAAATGATATATCCTATCACGGTGTACGGTCTGCCCGTACTTAAAAAAGTCGCTTCAGAAATCACTCCAGATTACCCTAATCTATCTACGGTAATCGAAAATATGTATAAGACATTGACCAACGCTGAGGGAGTCGGATTGGCAGCTCCACAGGTAAACTTGTCGATCAAACTTTTCATCGTCGACTTGACATGTTTGGCTGAAGAGAATCCTATATACAAGGATTTCAAGAAGACATTCATCAACCCAGAGATCACTTTCTACAGCGAAGAGGAAGAGAAAGGAGAAGAGGGATGTTTGAGTTTGCCTGGCATCTCAGAGCCTGTTAAGCGATCAAAGAAGATCCGCATCAAATATCAGGACGAGAATTTCGAATGGCACGACGAAGAGTATGAAAACTTCTTCGCACGCGTCATACAGCACGAATACGACCATTTGCAGGGCAAGGTGTTCATCGACAGAATCTCTCCGATCCGCCGACAGATGAACCGCAGCAAAATAAGCGCTATGCTTAAAGGCAAAGTGAGATGCAGATACAATGTCAAGACTGTATAACCATGGCAAATACAGAAGCTCAATTCGATAAAGCGATTCAGGTTTGCCGCGACGTCTACTCTAAAAAGCTGAAAGACTACGGCGCAGCATGGAGGATTATGCGTCCATGCTCAATAACCGACCAGATTTTCATCAAAGCCAATCGTATCCGCACTTTGGAGACGAAGGGGAATCATTGTGTAGACGAAGGAATCCAGCCAGAGTTGATCGGCATCGTCAACTATGCCATCATGGGTATGATCCAGTTGAGCAAAGGGTTCGCAGACGGTGATGACATCACTGTGGATGAAGCTCTTAGCCTATACGATGAATATATGCAGAAGACTCGCACACTGATGCTCGCCAAAAACCACGACTATGACGAAGCGTGGAGAAGCATGCGCACGACGTCGTACACAGACCTTATCCTAATGAAGATATACCGTACAAAGCAGATCGAGAGCAACGACGGTAAGACCATCATTTCTGAGGGTATTGAAGCAAACTATATGGACATGGTGAACTATGCCATTTTCGGTTTGATCAAAATCGACGAAGCTGAAGGAAAATAAATATTCGGAGACGGGATTTCTCCCGTCTCCTTCATTATTATCATACAGACGGGCATAAGACCTGACATTACAGCCATACAACAAAATCGGATCTCACAAATGAGAAAAAAACTGTCAATCCTTATCAAAAAACTTAGAAACACGACGCTACGCAAAATATTGGTTTTTGTGTCACGTCTTATCGTAGGATTGCTGTGCCTCATTCCCGGATACGAATCCATCGTTGATCCAGTAGGTTCAAACATTTTGTGCGACAGATTTCTGCACTGTCTGAAACTAGACGTGTTACTGCCACTGTCGTATATAATTTCCATCTCCATTTCATCACTCCAGTTTGTCATCGGAGTCTGCATGACATTAGGAGCCAAGATCAAGTGGACATCGATAATGGCGACAATATTCCTTACGATTCAGATCATCACGTCCGCCACCACAATACACCAGTGCCCTGACATCTACGACGGAATCACACGCACCATCAGTGCCCACACATTCGGCAGTTCAATCGCCCACAACATAATGTTGCTTGGATTAGCGTCACTTGTGTTCCATTGGAGAAATTATAATTTAGCGTTATATACCAAACGTACAGAGTGGATCATATCAATCTACGGATTCGCATTTTCCGTCGTGATGGCTATACACTGCTATTTTTCACTCCCTATCCTCGACCTCACCGTCTGCAAAGAGGGAGATTCAATAAAAAAAGTGCTCGATTATGCAGAGTCGCATAAAATAGATATGGATGAAAACACACGAGCAGCGATGTCGCATAACGGATATTCATTCATACTTGTGAGCCCCGACATCACACAAGCGAGCACCACTTATAGAAAGCAACTAAATAAGCTGTATTCATACTGCAAAAGCAACAATTATAATTTTGCGATGCTCACCACATCCGACCCGGACAGCCGTGAAGTGGATGAGTATATAATCGAAACTTCCGGGGCAGAATACCCATTTCTCCAAATCAGCCGTGAACTCACAGACGCATTCGTCCGCTCAAACCCAGAATTGTTTCTTATGAAAGACGGGATTGTGGAAGAGAAATTTTCATGCTATCAGATACCGACTTACGACAAGCCATTGGAAGAATATGTATCTGAAGACACAGAAGTTTCAGAAGGATGGAACGACGTTGCTAAAAGCATCCTGTTCTTTGGTGTGCCACTGATAGCCATACTCATATATGACTATCTGATAGAATTGGCGAAACTTCTTTACAGGTTTTGGAAGACAAAAAGAAAGAAGAAAGAGACGGAAGAAACAAGTGAGCAACAATAAGCCGCAAAAATTCACGTCGGCACAAATACAAAAT
>Ga0307462_100044_pt1 | contig 10739 bp, 8 predicted proteins | sample GoafecBaGen9Rep2_FD_203837 | JGI IMG/M metagenome (GOLD analysis project Ga0307462, IMG submission 203837) | Metatranscriptome of enriched fungal communities from goat fecal pellet, Isla Vista, California, United States - Bagasse, Gen9, Rep 2... ...
AAAATATGGAAGGTCCAGACCATAAGGCTTCATTGGAGCCTGATGAATTAAAGAGTATGGTCGTCTCTATCCGTAACATAGAGAGAGCGTTGGGGGCTGGCCATAAAACCGTTTCTGAATCAGAACAGAAAAATATCGAGATAGCACGTAAGAGTATCGTCGCGGCATGTCCTATAAAAAAGGGCGAAATGTTTACTGAAGATAATCTGACTGTAAAGCGCCCAGGAAATGGCATTTCCCCAATGCGGTGGAATGAAGTGATCGGTAAAGTCGCGACAAAGGATTTTGAAGAGGAGGAGATGATAGCGTTATGAGAAAGATTTGCGTGGTGACGGGAAGTCGTGCCGAATACGGTATTCTTAGAGGCTTGATGGCTGCGATCAAAAATGATCCTGCCTTAATCCTGCAAATAATAGCTACCAATCAGCATCTTTCGAAACGCCAGGGTGAGACATATAAAGAAATAGAAAAAGATGGGTTCACTATCGATTGTAAGGTATATATGGCCGACGACGGTGCCCCTGATAACGCAAACTCTGTGGCCAAGTCAGTCGGACGAGGAGTAAGCGGCTTCGCTGATGCGTTTGACATCCTTCGCCCGGATATGCTGCTGATTCTTGGCGACCGTTATGAAATGCTTGCCGTCGCCTCTGCTGCGCTCATATATAAAATACCGATCGCTCATCTTCATGGAGGAGAAATAACGGAAGGAGCGTTTGATGACGCAATCCGTCATGCGATCACTAAGATGAGTCATTTGCATTTCACATCTACAGAGGCTTACCGTAAACGTGTTATCCAATTGGGAGAACAGCCGGAACGTGTGTTTAATGTAGGTGCTTTAGGTGTTGAAAACGTACTCAAGAATGACTTCATGTCAAAAGAAGAAATTGAGCGAAGTCTTGATTTTGAGCTTACAGACAAATGCTTTCTGTGCACATACCATCCTGTCACCATTTCAGACATGTCGTCTGAGACTCAAGTGCTGGACTTGCTGGACGCTCTCGACAATTATAAAGACTACCATATTATTTTTACATATTCCAATTCAGATACAGATTCGCAGATTATCATCAGACGAATACAGGAATATGTCGACAAGAGTGCCGGCCGCTGTATGTTCATCCCATCACTGGGACAACGACGTTATTTCTCAGCACTCAGACACATGGCAGCCGTGTTGGGTAATTCTTCGAGTGGTATCATAGAGGTTCCAAGTTTCGGTATCCCGACTCTCAACATCGGAGATCGTCAAAAAGGACGTATCGCGGCGGACAGTGTGGTGAATTGTGGCTATTCAGCTGAAGAAATAAAAGAAGGATTGGCAAAGGTTGTGGCTTATGGACATAGAGATGTCGTTAACCCATATTATAAGGAAGGTACTTGTGATGCCATCATGAATGTCATCAGGACATACCCTCTTGAAAATTTGATACAAAAGCATTTTTACGATTTATAAGATGAAGATAATCGTTATCGGACTCGGATCTATGGGCAAACGTAGAATCCGTTTGATCAGTGAACGCAATGATGTCGAACTCTTTGGAATAGATTCTCAGGAGTCTCGTTGTGCGGAGGTTAAGGAAAAGTTTGGCATAGAATGTTACAGCAGTATAGATGAAGCGTGTAAGAATCAGGATATTGAAGCCGCTATTGTCTGTACATCACCTCTTTCCCATGCAAACATCATAAAGGATTGTCTGAATCACAATCTTCACGTCTTTACAGAAATAAATCTCGTCACGGATGGTTATGATGAGAACATCGCTTTGGCGAAAACGAAAGGTAAGGTCCTTTTCCTTTCGTCTACATTCCTCTATCGCAAAGAGACTCAGACAATTATAGAGAAGGTCCATGAGGCAAAATGTCCTCTCAATTATATTTATCATGTGGGCCAGTATCTTCCCGACTGGCATCCGTGGGAAAGCTACAACAGCTATTTCATCGGAAATCCGAAGACTAATGGATGCCGTGAGATTATGGCGATCGACCTTCCTTGGATTGTGACTGCTTTTGGAGCAATCAGGGATGTTAAGGTTATGAAGAGCAAAAATACAGAACTTAACATTCAGTACAACGACAATTATTTTGTAATGATTCAGCATGAGTCGGGTGCAAAAGGAGTGTTTGCTGTAGACGTGGTTGCCCGCAAGCCATACCGCCACATTGATGTTTATGGAGAATCACTTCAGCTTTCGTGGAATGGCACAGCTGATTCTCTTATCCAGTTTGATATTGAAAACAAGCAGGATATAAATATATCCTTCACTGACGCATCAGAGCATGTTGACGGATATGCGGCGTTTATCACAGAGAATCCATATCGTGAAGAGTTGAACTCATATCTCAGACAGATTGAGGACAAGGAATACCAGCCGGCGTGGAATTTCGAAAAAGACAAAGTCGTCCTTGACTGGATAGACAAAATCGAAGCATGAAGAAACATTACAAAATAGCCTTCGTAGGCATGGGATCTATTGGCAAACGCCATCTTGGCAATGTTTGCGATCTCATCAAATCCAAGGGTGGCAAATGTACCGTCGACCTTTATAGAAGTTCTATGAACCGAGAACTTCCTGCAGATGTTGTGGCATTGGTATCCAATCAGTATTTGTATGAGAATCCTGTGCAGGACAATTATGATATGGTATTTATTACCAATCCTACATCCATGCATCTGGAAACGGCTGTCAAATTTCGTCCATACACAAAGGCTTTTTTTATTGAGAAACCTGTGTTCCGTGATTTTGACGTGGATGCGGATGTTGTGTCAATGCTTGATGAAATACCATCATACGTGGCTTGTCCGCTTCACTACAATCCTGTACTGCAGTATGTCAAACAGAATGTAGATCTTTCAAAGGTCATTTCTGTCCGCGCAATGTCATCAAGTTATCTTCCTGATTGGCGTCAGGGACAGGATTATCGTCAGACATATAGCGCGCATGCTTCTCTTGGTGGAGGTGTCGACATCGACCTTATCCACGAATGGGATTACCTCACTTGGATATTCGGAATGCCTACAGATTGTTATGGTATAGTCGGACGGTTTTCCAATCTGGAGATAGACAGCAGTGATACAGCTTTATATGTGGCTAAGAATAATCAAATGACATTTGAACTGCATCTGGATTATTTCGGTCGTAACACACAGCGCACTTTAGAAATTTTTACACATGACGATACAATACAGTGTGATCTTATTGCTGGAACAATCAAATATTTGAAGGCAGGAAAAATCGTGAATGTGTCTGCGGAGCGCAATATGTTCCAGATGGCGGAGATCATGCATTTTTTCGATATAGTTGAAGACCGCATAGAGAACGACAGTAATGTAGAACATGGCATAAAAGTGTTGAAACTTACAAAATCGATAATATAGATATAGACTTGTTATGAATAATATACTTATTACAATTTGTGCCCGTGGTGGCTCAAAGGGAATTCCCGGTAAGAACATAAAGATTCTAAATGGAAAACCACTTATCGGATACACAATTGATATCGCAAAACGTTTCCAAGAGAAACATGGAAATGTGGAAATCGCGCTTTCTACGGATTCCGACGAGATTATCCGTGTCGCGGAGGAGTGTGGCCTCCATTCAGAATATAAGCGTCCGGCTTCACTTGGAGGTGATTCCGTCGGAAAGATAGATGCCATCAAAGATGTTGTGCTTTATACAGAGAATTCAAAAGGAATCAAGTACGATTATGTGTTGGATATGGATGTCACATCTCCGCTTCGTACGATAGAAGACATAGAGGAGGCGTTCAAACTGATGGAGGCCGACCCGAATGCTGTCAATCTTTTTTCCGTGAGTGAGCCAGGGAGAAGCCCATACTTCAATCAGGTAGAGCGAAAGGAGAATGGTTACTATAACAAAGTGAAAGATGCTGGAACTATCCTTACTCGCCAGTCCGCTCCAAAGGTATACGACCTTAACGCTTCTTTCTATATATACCGTAGAGAATTCTTCGATCTTGGATATAAGGGAGCCATCACAGATCGTTCTCTTATCTATCTTATGAACCACACATGCTTTGACCTTGATCATCCGATTGATTTTGAGATTATCTCATTCCTGTTGGAAAACAATAAACTTGATTTTATGCTGTAATATATGAAAAGGTATCTTATACAAGAAACATCTTCAATAAAAGAAGCTTTAGTCGCATTAAATAATATAGCATATGATACCTTGTCTTTGCTGGTTATAAATGGAACTGAGCAAATGGTCGGTTCACTCACGGATGGCGATATACGTAGAGGATTGATCTCAGGGGCTCAATTGGACGATCCGGTGAGCACCATCATGCATCGCAATTTCAGGTTTATCAAGAAATCTGAGTATGATGTCTGTTGTCTAAAAGAGTTCCGTGAGTCAAGAATATTCTTTATCCCTATTTTGGATGAATCCAATCATATAGTGGATGTTATTAATCTTCGAAAGTATAAGTCCCATCTGCCGATAGATGCCGTTTTGATGGCAGGCGGTAAAGGAGAACGACTTCGGCCTTTGACTGAGAAAACCCCAAAGCCATTGCTGTTGGTCGGGGATAAATGTATAATAGACCACAATGTTGATCGATTGATTTCATATGGTGTTGATCATATCAATGTGACAGTCAATTATTTGGGTGAGCAGATAACAGATCATTATGCGAAGCCTCGTAATGGTGTGCAGATCAGAACATTCAGAGAGCCGAAATTCCTTGGAACAATTGGCAGCATTAAGTTTGTCGACACCTTTTGCAATGATACGGTGTTGGTGATGAATTCAGATCTGTTCACAAATATAGATTATGAGGATTTCTTCCTTCATTTCCAGTCAAATGAAGCAGATATGTCAGTTGCGGCTGTTCCATATAATGTGAGTATACCATATGGCATTTTGGATCTTGACGGTATAAATATCAAGGGGTTACAAGAAAAACCAAAATACAATTATTATGCCAATGCTGGCATTTATTTGATTAAGAAGAATACTCTTGAGGAAATACCAGATAATGAATTCTTTAATGCCACAGATTTGATAGATAAGCTTATATCAAAGAATAAGAAGGTGATTCGTTATCCTTTGAATGGTACTTGGCTGGATATCGGGACTCCGACAGAATATCAAAAAGCGTTGGATTTTGTGAAACATTTGTAAAGATTAAAATACATTTCGGGCAGATATGAACATCCGATGTTGGCGTTCTATATTTTTTGGCTTTTGTTTTGTCCCCAATGGGCTTTTTTGTTAACTTTGCAATGTTTTTCTGTCATTTCTTAGACGAAAATTTAATTTTTTGCACAAAAGGGATATAATCCTCTATGATTTTAGTATACTATGCGTGTGACTCATTATTTTTGTAAGATTTTGAGCCCTAGTGTCTTGTGTCTAAAATAATTAAAATATCTGTCGGTTTGAAAAGTACAAATCAATATAAAATATGTGTGATCGGCTTAGGTTATGTGGGCCTTCCTCTTGCACGTCTTTTTTCGACAAAGTTTAGAACAATTGGTTTCGATGTCGATAAGAGAAGGGTTGATGCTTTGATGAATTGTGAGGATTCAACAAAAGAGGTCGACAAACAACAGCTTGAAGACGCGATTGCGAATCACGGATTCCGTTGCACTACTGAAGAGAAGGATATTTCGGATTGCAATTTCTACATTGTTGCTGTGCCGACACCTATAGATGAAAACAATCGTCCTGATCTAAAACCGTTGCAGGAGGCGAGTCGGGTAGTCGGACGTGTGATTGGCAAAAATGATATAGTTGTGTATGAATCAACTGTTTACCCGGGAATGACAGAAGAAGAGTGTATTCCTATTGTAGAAAAGGTAAGCGGATTGAAATACAATGTTGATTTCTTTGCCGGATATTCGCCGGAGAGAATCAATCCCGGAGACAAGAATCATACCGTCGAAACAATAAAAAAAGTGACATCAGGATCTACTTCTGAAATCGCTGATATTGTAGACGGAATATATAATCAAGTGCTGATTAACGGCACACATAAAGCTCCAAGTATCAAGGTGGCTGAGGCTTCCAAGATAATTGAAAATACCCAGCGTGACGTTAACATTGCATTTTTCAATGAGTTGGCTAAGATATGCAATGCTATGGGTATAGACACCCATGATGTGATAGACGCTGCGTCTACAAAGTGGAATTTTGTGAAATTGAATCCCGGACTTGTAGGTGGTCATTGCATCAGTGTCGACCCATATTATTTGATACAGAAAGCCCAGGTGTATGGAGTGATGCCTCGTGTGATGTACGACGCGAGAAAGCTAAATGACGGTATGGGTGATTATGTCGCTAACCAGGTTGTGAAATGTATGAATAAGAAAGGCGTGCTTGTGAAAGACGCGAGCATTCTAATCTTAGGGTTTACATTCAAAGAGAATTGTCCAGACATACGCAACACGAAGGTGGCAGATATATTCCATACTTTAACAGAATATACCTCCAACATCACTGTTTGTGACCCTCATGCTGATGCAGACAAAGTAAGGTCGATATATGGAATTTCACTCAATAAAGTAATTCCATCAGCAAAATACGATGCGGTTGTGCTGGCTGTGGCACATGATGAATTCAAGAACATTTCCGTCATCAATTTAAAAAAGAATCCGAGCAGCGTCGTTTACGATGTGAAAGGAGTTTGGAATAGAGAAGAGGTGGACGGAAGGTTGTGATGATGAATTTTAGCAAATTCTTTAATAATTAAGTCAACACAAACAGCGGATTTTTAAATGCTTTTGTAAGAAAACAAGATTTATTTCAGACAAATATCATCTGGTGCGATGATTGTTATTTTGCAAAGAGTGATGTCTTTCGTGTTAAGTACGATGCAAAACGAAGAAGAAAGATAGGAAAAAAATAACAGAAAGCTTTGGTGATGATAGAGTTTGTCTTGTGTTTGCTGGCAATATCTTTTAAAGCTGATAGAGAGGTAATCTTAATTTGGATTAGTTTATTGAAAATCACAAATGACGGATCAATCATTGAAGTCAAAAACCGTAAAGGGGCTAGGGTGGAGTGCTTTGGATAATGTGACAAAGATGGGAGTCACATTCATCGTAAGTATTATATTAGCACGACTCCTTTCTCCGGATGAATACGGATTGATTGGTATCTTGACCATTTTTATTTCTGTTTTTAATGCTATTGTGGATGGTGGATTCACAAATGCGCTAATAAGGAAGAAAGATATTACAGATATAGATTACAGTACTGTTTTTTATACCAATCTTGTTTTATCTGTTTTTATGGCGTTGGCACTATATTTATGTGCCGGTCCGATTGCGAATTTTTTTGAACGAGAAGAACTGGTATCTTTAACACAGGTGATGTCTTGTGTGGTTGTAATAAATGCTTTATGTATTGTACAAAAAGCACGAACAACAAAGAACATTGATTTCAAAACTCAAGCCAAAGTCACTTTTATAGCGTCACTATCCAGTGGTGTGATAGGTATAGCAATGGCATATATGGAATATGGTGTATGGGCTCTTGTCGGACAACAAATTTCTTTGCAATTGACTACCACTGCTTTTTTTTGGATATTCAATAGATGGATGCCAAAATTGATATTTAGTAGAGAGAGTTTTGCTGAAATGTGGTCTTTCGGGTGGAAATTGCTAGTCAGTGGACTGATAGATACTACATGGAAGGAGATATATCAGGTTGTGGTTGGAAAATGTTATTCTCCCGCGACTTTAGGTTTATATACACGAGCTAAACAGTTTAGTCAATTGTTTAGTAGTAATTTGACAAGTATAATCCAGCGTGTCAGTTATCCTGTTTTGAGTAGTATTCAGGATGACCGAGACCGTTTACGTGAGGCATACAAGCGTGTCATTAAGACAACAATGCTTCCTACATTTGTTTTAATGTATGGAATGGCGGCTGTAGCTAAATCAATGGTTATTGTTCTAATTGGGGAAAAATGGCTTGGATGCGTTGGTTTTCTTCAGATTATATGTGTTTACGGAGCTCTTTACCCATTGCATGCGATTAATTTGAATATGCTGCAGGTGCAGGGTAGAAGTGATCTTTTTTTGAAACTTGAAATAATAAAGAAAATTATAGCAATAGGACCAATCCTTTTAGGCATTTTTGTTGATATTTATTTGATGGTGTTAGGAAGCCTTGTGACTAGCTGTATCTGTTATTATCTGAATGCTTATTATTCTGGTCCATTCCTAAATTATGGAATCAAGGAACAGGTTAAAGATATTTTGCCTTCATTAAAGGTTGCAATAGTGATGGCAATACCAGTTTTTGCAATGCAGTTTATTCCATTAAATGCGTTTGTACTGTTGCCTTTGCAGATTTTAGTTGGAGCGATTATTGTGCTAACTATATGTGAAAAGAGTCAGATGCCAGAATATCTTGAAATAAAAGGTATTGCGATGCCTATAATCAATAAAATAAAAAGAAAATAATAATAAATGGACAATAAACTTATTACAGTAACTAGTCCTTTACTGCCTAATCTAGATGAGTTTTATGGACTTTTGAAGCAGATTTGGGATTCAAAGTGGATTACAAATAATGGTCAGTTTCATAAACAGTTGGAAAAGGAACTTGCAGAATATCTTGGCGTTCCTTACTTGTCTCTTTTCACAAACGGAACATTACCTCTTTTGACTGCGCTTCAGGCTTTACGAATTACGGGAGAGGTTATAACAACACCATATACTTTTGTCGCCACAACACATTCTATTTGGTGGAATGGATGCAAACCGGTTTTTGTTGATGTTGATCCCAATACTGGAAATATTGATCCTGACAAAATAGAAGCTGCTATTACTCCAAAAACGACTGCTATAATGCCAGTCCATGTTTATGGTAAGCCGTGTGATACAAAGCGTATTCAGAAAATAGCTAACACTTACGGCTTGAAAGTCATTTATGATGCGGCTCATGTTTTTGGAGTAAAAGAAGACGGAGTAAGTGTTTTGACTGCTGGTGATATGAGTACTCTTTCTTTCCACGCTACTAAGGTATATAATACGATCGAAGGAGGTGCGATGATAATGAAAGATGAAGAAACAAAACGTCGTATTGACGATCTTAAAAACTTTGGCTTCCATGGAGAGACCACAGTTGTCGCACCTGGCATCAATAGTAAGATGGATGAGATGCGTGCTGCATACGGTCTTCTAAATTTAAAGCAGGTGGATTCAGCTATCGCAGCCAGAAAAAAAGTGGCAAAAACTTATTATGAAGCACTTAAGGATGTAAAAGGAATCTCTTTCTATCCATATCTTAAGGATACTTTTGAAAACGATACTCTTCATTATAATTATGCGTATATGCCGATGTTCATTGACGCAGATGAGTATGGAATGACACGTGATGATTTGTATGCGAAAATGAAGACTGCAAACGTATTAGGACGAAGATATTTTTATCCTCTTATTACGGACTTTGACACATATAAAGGATCTCCCGGTGCAGAAAAATCAAATCTTCCAGTAGCACATAAGATGGCGGATAGTGTGATTTGTTTGCCTATGCATCATATACTTTCTGAAGATGATATAAATAGAACACTTGACCTAATCGTAAAGTAAATTATGTCACAAAAGAAACTGATGCTCCTGGGAGGGTTACGCTATCTTCTTCCTTTAATCGAAGAGGCTCACAAGATGGGAGTATATGTTATTACTGCTGATTATCTTCCTGATAACATTGCTCACAAATATTCTGATGAATATTGCAATGTGAGCATTATAGATAAGGATGCTGTTTTGAAAAAAGCGCAAAAGTTGAAGATTGATGGAATTCTTTCTCATGCTGTTGACCCAGGAGTCGTGTCTGCTGCTTATGTCGCTGAGAAAATGGGATTGCCTTTTCAATGTTCTTATGAAGCTGCTTGTATTCTTCAGGACAAATCTCGATTCCGTCAATTCCTTCATGATAATGGTTTTAATTGTCCGAATGCTAAGGGGTATACGAATGCTGAGGATGCATTAAGGGATGTTGATTATTTCAATTGGCCTGTTATTGTAAAACCTGTTGATTCTGCAGGAAGCAAAGGCGTTACAAAAGTTGAAAAGAAAGAAAATTTGTCGTCTGCGATAGATTTTGCACTCTCTTGTTCTATTGGAAAACATTTTATTATTGAGGATTTTCTAGATAAAGTTGGAGCACAGTCGTCTGCAGATATCTTTACAGTTGATGGCAAGTTGGTTTATTCTGCTTATTCAGATCAACTTTTTGATCCAAAAGCAGCAAACCCATATACTCCCGCTATAGAGATTTGGCCTGCAACTATGGAGCAGGAATATCAGGATGACTTGACAAACCAACTACAGCGATTAGTTTCTCTCCTTGGTATGAAGACAGGAATTTATAATGTAGAATCCCGTGTTTGTAGCAATGGGAAAGCTTATATAATGGAGGTCTCTCCTCGTGGTGGAGGCAACCGTATTGCGGAACTTCAGGATATGGCTACAGGTCAGTCGTTGATTCGTGCAGAAATATGTAAAGCATTGTCATTGCCATTAGATGAAATATCATCTCCTGTTTATGATGGCGTATGGTGCAACTATATTGTACATTCTGACAAAGAAGGAACATTAGAGTCAGTGGAGATAGATCCTGAATTTGAGAAAAAGTATATCAAGGACAAAGGTTTCATTGTGAATGACGGAGATAAAATAGTTCCTTTCTCTGGGGCTAATACATCTCTTGGAACATTATTCCTTCGTGCTGAAACAAGAGAAGAGATGG
>Ga0307462_100046_pt1 | contig 10672 bp, 9 predicted proteins | sample GoafecBaGen9Rep2_FD_203837 | JGI IMG/M metagenome (GOLD analysis project Ga0307462, IMG submission 203837) | Metatranscriptome of enriched fungal communities from goat fecal pellet, Isla Vista, California, United States - Bagasse, Gen9, Rep 2... ...
GTTCTCTCTTACGTCTCTGAATAATCGCAAGTTCATTGAGAGCGAATTCCTTGGAATCCTCCACATCAAGAAGTTTCTTCAATATTGCTTCCGCTTTTCCATACTCACCCATATCTATCAAAACATACGAACGTCGACGCTGCAAAAAATGATAATGAGCTATCATACGTTCATTTCCTTCGAACTGACTCCTACTCTCTTCAAACTTCTGTATAACATTATCAAGAAGGGACAATGTACGGAAATCTCCACGATTGACAAGACAATTGATATACTCCTCATGATCTATTATTCTATCCAAACCTACACGAGACACATCAAGATAAAAATATGCCATTTCAGGATTATTCAGATCAAGATAGCAGTATCCAATTAAGAATGCGACATGATAGAAAAGCCATCTTTCATTCTCACCCTTATCCATGTGACGCGACTTTTCCATCAGCTCATACGAATGTTTGAAATATGAAAGTGCGTCAAGCGTACGTTTTGCATCACAATACTTGTTTGCCCAATAGAGTTCATAGCCTATAACACTATTCTCACTGAAGAAAATCGCACGCTGAGCATCAGATAATTCATCTTCCTTGCCCGACATGACTTTATCCTCAGCATCTGCTTGCATAAAGACGAATTCATCGATTTTTTCTTTACTAGTACGGGTATCAACACCTAACAAAAGTGTATGGGCCTGCATCTCTGATTCCACAGAATGTTTCGCTGTCTCTCCCTGAGGAGGCAGAACAGAAGAAGCACGAACAAGCACAACATCCTTTGTCTCCGATTCCACTCTAAGATGAATTGTCAGAATATTTCCATATGAATCATCATCTTCGTCGCTTTTCAAGTAGACGAGAATGGTTGCCGTCATACGTGACACCTCCACCTTGCCATCCTCTGAATAATCAACTACCGGTGATAGTATCAGTTTTTTCCTGATTTCATCGATGTTTTCTATTCTCTGAACATCATCGCCTATGATTTCAAGCATAGCCACGGAGTCTATATAGATATCAAATATCTCCTTCAAATATGATTCCAAAGTCACATACGGCTCAACAGTATATCTTCCTCGCTTAAACGGATTTTGAGTGTCATGCGACAACTCTTTTTCTCTAAGCAATTGCGTCTTCCTATAATTGCATAGTTTGGCATATTCATCCTCACTCTGCTCATCAATCTCCGCCTCATTCATATACTCCTTCAATTTGTCGACAGCATGACGGCTTGAACGGAAAATCTCCGCAAAAATCGACTGAAGAAAATCCTTATAATCGGGTAATGCAGTGAAAAGAGGAACCGTTGAAATAATATCCAGATGAACAGAATCCTCTGTCGTCCCAGCGATAAACTTTACAGGATGAAGGAATCCGTTTAATTTGTTGCATACCTCCGCATAAAGAGATGCATATTCCAGATTGTCAGATGCGATACCAGGGAAAATAATATGTGAAAAACGTGCACTGTTATAAACATATGTAACAAAATGTCCACCCTGATATTCATATTCAAAAACAGAACCATCCTTTTCATCCATTTTTTCAACTTTATACTCAATGGGAAAAGAATTCAACACATTTTCAAAAAGTTGAACAGGTGTCAGATTATTTTGTTCGTTGGAATTATCATTTGTCTTGTTACCTGAATCATCGGAAAATACACTCTTTACTTTATCGAAGATACTCATAAACGTATTGGTTGGTATGAACATAAAAAGTCGGCACCAAATATAGTGCCGACATATTTCAATTCTTCTATTTACTTGATTTGACTGTAAGGCAACTTTGCAATCGCATCAGCTACTTTATCAATTCCTTGCTCCAGCATTCCACCAATCATACTTTTTAACATAAAGTTCAGGTCGACTTTAAGAGTAAGTCTGATTGCAGACTGTGTAGGAGAAACCTCCTTAATCTGAGCCCACATCTTAAATGCCATCGGTGAATTCACAGATTCATAAATAATTGTGTTATTTGGTTCACGCGACGTAATCTTTACAGATGCGGATCCGAATGGCGAAACAGAAAAAGAACAAGTATCAGTAGTCGTTTGAAGATCCTGCACTTTGCTTTCAATCCTGCTCTTGATGCGCTGGATATTATTCATATCACTCAACACCTTGAACACTTGCTCTGCAGTACCTTGAGCTGCCTTTACTCCACTAACGTATGACTCCATATATTATTAAATCTTCCAGTTTGCTGGATCTTTTCTCCACTCCTGCAATGTAGCACGGTCTGACTCTGTGATGTAATCAGTATCAACCAAGTGTGACAACACTGCCTCATAATTAGACAACGTTGTGAGCTGCACACCAGCCTCCTGGAATTTCTGCTCTGCGATAGGGAATCCGTAAGTGAAGATTGCAACCATACCTACAACTTCACATCCATCCTTACGCAATGCTTCTACTGCCTTCAACGAGCTACCTCCAGTTGAAATCAAATCCTCAACAACCACTACTTTCTGACCTGGCTTAATGTCACCCTCTATAAGGTTCTCCAAACCATGATCCTTGGGAGCCGAACGTACATATACGAATGGCAATCCTAATTCATCCGCAACCATCGCTCCCTGTGCAATAGCACCTGTTGCAACTCCAGCCACAACGTCCACATCATCATATGTCTCACGAATGATTCTTGCGATCTCTACCTTGATTAGTGTACGTACGTCAGGATAAGACAATGTCTTTCTGTTGTCACAATATATTGGGGATTTCCAACCGCTTGCCCAAGTAAATGGATTAGAAGGTTGTACCTTGATTGCTTTTACCTTCAAAAGCTTTTCAGCTACCAAATTTTCAACGCTCTTCATAATTTCTCACTATTTTACAATTTATGATACAAAGGTAGTAAAATGCTTTTTGTTATAGTGAATATAACGCTCTATTTTTTTATTGCTATGCAACACAAAAAGAAATTACTACAAAAAGAGACGTCATCAACTAACGTCTCTTTGATAATTCCATTAATTTATTCTATTCTTATTCCTTCAATTTTTCCAAACTCTTTCCAATAGTCTGGATATGATTTCGACACAACTTCTGGCTCATTCACCACAAATGGTGCATGACGTAGCACAATAGGTGCAAATGCCATTGCCATTCTGTGATCTTTATATGTATCGACGGAAATATTGGCGTCTTCATCGCATTTTTTGCCATTCCATTCCAAACCGCCCTCCTCTGGTTCAGTAAGAATATAACCAAATTTCTTCAGCTCTTGCTGCAAGGCGAGTATTCTGTTTGTCTCCTTTATTTTCAAACTCTTCAAACCCGTGAATCTAAACTTGCGGTTCAACACACAACAAGTGACAACTACTGTCTGTGCCAAATCAGGACAATCAATGAAATCCCATTCAAACACATCAGACTCATCCATAATTTTATCCTTATGAAGCTTTACACCTCCGTCGACAAACTCTGAGGAAACACCTAAATGAGAAAAAATATCTCCCAACACTCCGTCTCCCTGCTTTGTGTTCTCAAAAAGAGCAGGAAGATAGATTTCATCAACATCAGCCAACGCAGCAATTTGAAACCAATATGAAGCTCCTGTCCAGTCCGATTCGACAGTGTAATCAATAGGTTTATATTTTGTTGGTTTTACCTCTATAAGATTTCCGGAAAATGAAGCATCCGCTCCAAATTGGTTCATAATCCACAAAGTAAGATTGATATATGGCACAGACGCTACTCCATCCAACAGATGAATGCGTAATCCTTTCTTCAGCATCGGTGCGATCATCATCAGAGCCGAAATATATTGGCTGCTCACACTTCCATCTATCTCAACATCTCCTCCCTCTATCTCTTTTCCTCGAATCTTCAACGGTGGGAATCCTTCTTTCTCAGCATACTCTATATCCGCGCCTATCGAACGTAATGCATCGACAAGAATCTGTATCGGACGTTCCTTCATACGCTGCGAACCAGTGATTGTCCACTCTCCTGGCTGAATACTCAAATATGCGGTAAGGAAACGCATCGACGTGCCAGCAGCGCCAATATCAACAAGATGTGAACCTGAGGTCAAAGCCTTAACCATAACATCTGTATCATCACACTTGGCAAGATTAGCAACATTCTTGCTGCTTCCAGAAAGAGCATTGATGATAAGCACACGATTACTTATGCTTTTTGACGCCGGCAATTCAAATCTGCCAGAAATACTTCCCTTACGACTATATTCTATCTTATAACTCATTTGTCACAACCTTATGCAAGACCTACCGTCTCTCTATAGAAATCAAGTGAATCAAGAATATCTTTTTTGGAAACAGCTACATTTATCTCAATTTCACCGATGTTTTTAAGCAAAGAGAATAGTATTCTTCCGTCTCCTTCATTCTTCTTGTCATGTGTCATCAGATCATAAAGATGATCATAGATATCACATTTTATAGGTAAGGCTCCATAATTTTCCTTTATCATTCTAACAGCTGTAGATAATGTCTCCTTTGGAAAACCAAGAAGTTTATACGACAAATAAAGTTCCGAAATCATACCCCATGCCACCGCATAACCGTGAAGCACAGGCTTGCCAGTTTCCATCGCATAACTTTCAAATGCATGGCCAACTGTATGTCCGAAATTCAACACTTTACGTAGTCCCTTCTCTGTTGGATCGATTTCAACGACTTTTTCCTTTACTGAAATTGATTCAAGAAGCAATTCCGACAAACGATTGTAATCAACATTCTCCAAATCAAAAGAAAGAATATGTTTCCAAATTTCTTTATTAGAAATCAAACCATGTTTAATCATCTCAGCGTAGCCAGAACGAAGGTTTACCGCGTCAAGTGTGCGGAAGAAATCAGCATTTATCACCACACTCTTACTTGAGTTGATGACACCGATCTCATTCTTCAATCCACCGAAATTGATTCCTGTTTTGCCACCAACAGCAGCGTCAACAGCACCAAGCAAAGTAGTAGGGACATTCACGTATTCCATACCTCTTTTGAATGTTGAAGCCGCAAAACCACCTAGATCAGTGACCATTCCACCGCCTAAATTGATCATAAGCGACTTACGAGTTGCCCCGTTCTTCTGCAAAGAAGTCCATACGCTTGCAAGGCTCTCCAACGTTTTATGGTCGTCGTTTGCCTTGATTTCTATCACCGTCACCTTGCCAAAAAAGTCATCTTCCATAAATTTAGGCAGACATAGCTTGCGAGTATTCTCGTCTACCAAAAAGAAAACGCTATTTGCGGAACGTCCATCACATTCCTTACGTAAATCCTCGATAAGGTTCTGAGTGATATATACCTTTTGATTCATTTTTCTAGTATTATCTGGATTTTAATCTTCATCTTCCGACTCAAGATATTCCTTGATTGATTTTCTCTTGTCAAAGAAACCTAAAATGATGAAAGCTATAACAAATGTTATACCTCCATAAATAAGTGATAATGTCAATATCTTTGGTGATGTTGAAATTATAGCAAAATCACGGTTAAAATATACACTCGCCACCTTTTTCTGCAACTCAATCTCACAGTCGAAGCTCTTGTTTTTCAATTTAAGAATATCATCATGGAACAACTGACGGTTGCTTTCCGACACAATCATAGGTCCATCAATCTGCATTGTCTTCTTTCTATATGCTTCAGAGAAATATTCCTGACGACGCAATGAATCTAGCACACCCGCCTCTGCATTATACTGCACAATCATTTTCTTTAGCATCTCCTGTCTTGAGTCATAATTTCTCTTCACCTCATCATTTGTCGAAAGATAATGTACTAAACCATATTTGATTGTATCTACAACAGACAAATCAGAAGTGACAATTTCAATCTGAAGTCTGTCATATATTCTCACAACAGATGTATCTTTTAGATATCTTCCTTTCTTATCTATCTCCGTAGGAGCACCCGAATGACGGTCGTCAATCCAAAAGTATGTTGAAACCTTCTTAAGTTTTGACACTGCAGCTATTCCTTCCTGGCTAGCCTTTCCTGTCTCATCAACCAACCCCATCATCTCAGCCACCTTGTTATAATTTTTCTTCTTACAGAATAAATTCAAAGATTCCAACAAGTCATCACAAACATCAGCACTCGTAGTTTTTAAAAAAGCTAACGACTCAAGAGTGTATTTTGTATAATAGTCTTCCATAACACTTTGGCATATTCCTCCGCCTACACCTATTATGAAAGCAATTGTCAAAGCAATTTTTTTCTTCCATGCGAAACGCAATGCATGTCTAACCTTACACTTAAACCATTCCTTCGCTTTTTTGCATCTCTCATAAAAAGCTCTGAATAGCCATACTAGATCTAATTCTTCGTTGTTGTTTTGCTGCTCCATATTATTACCTTTACTTAATTATCATATTATTGTTATCTTTTCCAACCTTTTATCCATTCCTCTGGATTCTGTAACTCTTTTTCTTTCCATATCTGGAAAAATAGTGTTGTCTTGTTATCATCATTCTCATCCTCATACACACTACCTATTCTGTCACCTGCCATAACTTTCTGACCTTTCCTTACAAAGATCTTCGTTAAATTTGAGTATACTGAAAGATAATTCCCATGACGAACAATTACAGCTGTATTGCTTCCTGGCACAGAAAACAATTGAGTCACCTCCCCTTCATAAACCGCTTTTGCGACAGATCCTGCTTCAGATGTACAATAAACTCCTTTATTATTGGTTTTCACATGTCGCAAAACTGGATGGAACTGCACTCCGAATCTTCCTGTGATATGTGAGCCGGGAAGTGGTGAAGGAAGAGTACCCTTAGATCCTTCAAAAGCTTTATTTTCAGTTTTTACCTGATTTTTAGCTTTCTCATCATTCTTCTTTGCCATACGTTTTGCAGTCTCCTCTGCCTCCTTCTCGATCAATTCCTTTATCTTCTGATCAAGTTTTTCTGCCGTAGCCTGTTGTTTAGCAAGTTCAGCAGCAAATTCCTTTTCCTTGTTTTTCAAAGATGCAAGAAGACGGTTTTGTTCATCCTTTTCTTCAATCAGCTTTTGGTTTTCTGCCTCACGTTCCTGCACAAGAAGTGTGGATTGCGATTTCTGTTCGGTAAGTTGAGAACGCTTTACAAACAAATCATCCCTGTTTTTGCCTATCTCATCTGCATGAGACTTACGCATACTTGCAAAATCCTGTATGTAACGGAATCTTCTGTATGCCTGACCAAAAGATTCGGCAGAAAGTACAAACATCAGTTTGCTATACGACGAGTTTTTCACGTATGCATGGTAAATCAAGTCAACATATTTTTCCTTGTTACTCGCATACTCAAGTTCCAGCCTTAAAATATCCTTTTCAAGTGATGAGATATTTTCCTGAAGTGACTGTATCTCCTCATTCTTGTTTTGAATCAATTTGCTTCTTTCTTCGATTCCCTGGTCAAGACGAGATACCTCACGCATTGCTTTCTTAGTGGAAAGCTGAGTGTTCTTCAGACTATCTTGAGCACGTTTCAGATTCTTTTGCACCTTCTCCTGCTCATTTTTAAGAGAATTGATGCTTTTTGAAGTTTTGGTGGACGATTGAACCGATTTTTTCTGTCCCCACACTGGAGTAGACGAAGATATGCCGGCACCAACAATAAGTGTCAACATAAGTTTAACCAGCGTTTTTTTACCTCCACGAAACATCTTGTGCCTTCCCTACCTATAGTTTGATTAGTAAGTCTTCAAAAACTCATCCATTGAGATTCTCTGGTAAGAAGTAGGTATCTTCACCTCAAAGTTTCTATCCTTGTCAAGCTCAATATTCTCCACAGTCATCGTGATATCACGTCTAACCGTTCCCTTCTTTATAGATAGGAATGTAGTACGAGGAAAACGGATGTTCTTCACATTGAAATAGTCAGAATAGCGCCATTCAGTGAAATAGTCAGAACCAATACTTATAGAGCCAGAAGACAATTCCCTGCTTGAGTTATACTCAAACTCTTGAAGTACGTTTCCTTTGGTACGCATCAACTTAACACGTCCGTTCATCTCCGTCGCGCCAAAATCAGAAGCCTTTGGAAAATAGTCCTCACCATATAGGAACAGTCTGTTTGTAAGAATTGCCTCAAAAGCAGAGTAATTCAAATCCATTCCCTTCTTACGCATCTCATCATAAGTGACAGAAACAAACTTCTTATCTACACGATTGATCATTATAACACCCGTCTTATTGATTGCTATTCTAAAGAACTCCATACCTGGCAAAGGCATGATAGAACATATTATCACACTGTCACGGGCAATACGGATAGAACCTGATGAGTTCAACTCTGTGCCTGCTAGAGTTAAAGAGAAAGACATTTTGTCGATACTTAAAGTCCTGAACACCTCACTCTTTGTAGAAACACGAGCTTCTTCCGTTGTAGTATCACTTTTTTTAGTCTTACACGATGAAACAAACAGACACATCGCCAAAGCCAAAAATATTCTAACAATTTTCTGCATATTATTCGAAGTTATTTATTCTACATAAACTCCCGTCGTCGCCTTCTTCTGAAGATTTCCCGACGGCTTGATTTTCATCTTATCACAAGCCACAATAGCCTTGTTCCATTCTTCACGAGCCTTTTCAACATTTCCCGTCTTATAAAGAATATCACCATAATGCTCCAACAACTCAGCATTGTCGCCACCTATCTTCGACAATGCCTGTTCTATATAAAGAAGGGCCATCTGATAATCACCCTTCTTGAAATATACCCATGCATAAGTGTCGAGGAAAACCGCACTGTTAGGATCAACACTTACCGTTTTTCCGCTCATCCTCTCTGCCTTGTCCAAATCTTTCCCCTTGACTGCAAGCATATAGGCATAATTATTAAGTACCGACACTGCATTGGGATTCAAAGCAAGAGCCTCTTCATATACACTCATCGCTTTTGTCGTATCTCCCATTGCCATATTAATGTCGCCAATCTCACCAAGAATGCCTGATGCAAGATAGATATCAGTAGGTTTTGCTATTTCGGCTGCCTTACGCAAATATGGTTCTCCATTAACAGAATCTCCCTTCAAATAGTATAATCTACCTAATCGATATGCGAAATCACTATTGTTTGGAAAATAACCTGCCGCTTTCTTTAGTTTCTCCTCTGCTAACGGAAGATTATTGTCGACGGCATATTTAAGAATCAATGTATTCCACATATCCTCCTGATACGGGTCTGCCTCCAAACTTTTTTCGATTAAGTTGTAAGCCTCCTCTGTGCGGCCATTGGTTGAAAGATAATCAACAAGCAAAGCATAAGTCGACGATTCATGAGGATAGATATCTATCAATTTGCGAAGACGTGTCTCTGTCACCAGATAACGTGAAGTACTGTCAAGCCAAAGAGTTGCTGGGATCGCCATTTTTTGCTCATATTCGATATCTCGGCTCTCCAACACAGGATCAAGATACTTGTCAACCTTCTTTAAATCACGTTTTTTTGCAATATAAAACATACACATCTCATAACGCAACAAACCACTGTCCGGCATTTTTTTCAATCCATTCTTCAACGTCTTTTCTGCATTTCTGAGATCTCCTAAATATGAATATGCATCTGCTTTAGCATTGATATACTCTGGCTCCGCAGGATAAGCGGCAATTAGCTTATCATACTCAGCTATCGCCTTTTTTGTATCATGGAACCCGGAAATCCAATTTGCAAACTTATATTTTGTGATATCTAGCGACATTCCTACCTGCTTCTCCAATTCATCCAATGCATTTAGAGCATCTTTAGCCTGACGGTTCTCTCCATAAAGAGAAGCTAGAGTCATCAGATAGTAGTTTTTGTCAGGACGCAAAGCATGAATTTTTTCCGCATAATGAATAGCCTTAGGTAAATCTTTCATTTCATATGAAAGATTCATTGCCATATCTATATACGAAGTCTCAGTAGAATCAAGACTTATAGCCGTCTCTATCTCCTTCATAGCATCAGGAAGACGATTATAAGTGACGTTGACGCGAGCTTTCTCAAAATGAATCTGAGGATTCATCGGATATATATCCTCACATTTGCCAAGACAATAAAGCACACTGTCATATTTTTGCAGTTGCTTAAGACGCAATGCCTCATAAAAATAGTAGTTGAAAGCGGCATCCGGACTCTTTTGACTAAACTCCAACGTCGTCTCCGTCTGCTTTAGATCCTGTACAGAATGCTTGATAGCAGATGCAGAAAACATCGAAAACAAAAGAGCAGATATGACAAATAAGTTCTTCTTCATTTCAATAGTCTGAATTATTAAACACCAGTATGACCGAATCCTCCGTCCCCTCTCTCTGTTTCCGAAAGCTCGTCCACTTCATTCCACGAAACAGTTTCATATCTCGCCACCACCATCTGACAGATTCTGTCGCCGTCATTAATAGTGAATTCAACATCGGAATGATTGATTAAAATTACTCCAATCTCACCACGATAGTCAGAATCAATAGTGCCTGGGCTATTGAGAACAGTGATGCCATGTTTAAGAGCCAAACCACTTCTTGGTCGCACTTGAGCTTCAAAGCCGACCGGAAGGGCTATCGATATACCAGTAGGAATCAAACGGCGTTCACCTGGAGCAATCACAACAGGTGCTGGAATAGAGGCACACAAATCAAAGCCTGCAGACCCTGCTGTGGCATACTTAGGTAATTCTCTGTTGGAACTGCCAACTCTCTTAATCTCAACTTCTACCATATTGTGCTATTAAA